>Ga0187780_10004376_pt1 | contig 10597 bp, 11 predicted proteins | sample 1015_Q2_SP10_20__FD_132429 | JGI IMG/M metagenome (GOLD analysis project Ga0187780, IMG submission 132429) | Tropical peat soil microbial communities from peatlands in Department of Meta, Colombia - 1015_Q2_SP10_20_MG | ecosystem: Environmental > Terrestrial > Soil > Wetlands > Peat | place...
CCGCTACGCGTGGCGCGACGCCTACGCGGAGCTCCGCGAGAAACTCGCCGAGCTCGGACGCCGGCTCGGCGCGGCCTACCGCGTGCTCGTCGACGAGAACGACCACGTCGACCGCGGCGGTGCTGTTCGCTCGGGCGTCGGCTTCTACGGCAAGAACACCGTCGTGATCACGAAGACCCACGGTTCGTGGGTCGTGCTCGGCACGCTGATCACGGCGGCCGCGATCGAGCCGACGCCGGCGCTCGACCTCGACTGCGGCTCGTGCCGGCTCTGCATCGACGCGTGTCCAACCGGGGCCATCGTCGAGGCAGGGGTGCTCGACTCGACGCGCTGCCTCTCCTACTGGACGCAAGCGCCGCGGCCGATCCCGCTCGAGTACCGCGAGGAGCTCGGCGACCGGGTGTACGGGTGTGACGTCTGCCAGGACGTCTGCCCCTGGAACCGCGGCGTCGAGAAGCGCCGGGCGAGAGTCGAGCCCGGGTCGGACGCGATGCCGACGGTCTCCCTCGTGGACTGGCTGGAACGAGACGCTTCGGAGCTCGTGGGCGAGCTGGATCGCCTCTACGTGCCGCGAAAGGACGCTCGCTGGCTGCGCCGGAACGCGGTGATCGCGCTCGGCAACGTCGGCCGGCCCGCCGACGCCGCGGCGGTCGAGCGCTACGCCGAGAGCGACGACGAGATGCTGCGGGAGACGGCCGGCTGGGCGCTCGAGCAGCTCGCGGGGCGCACGGCGTGAGCGCGCCGGACCGGCTCGGCGTGAGCGCGCCGGACCGGCTCGGCGTCGTCGCCCACGAGCTGCGGAGCCCGGTCGCGGCGCTCGTCGCACTCGCCGAGCGGGCCGAGCGGCGCGATCTGCCTCCCGACGCGGTGCGCCGCCTCGCCGCGCTCGCGGTCGCGTCCGGTCGCGACGTCGCACGGCTGCTCTCGGATCCCGACCTTCTCTCGCTGCGGTTCGAGCAGTTCCCGCTCAGCGACCTCGTCGGCCCGTTCCTCGGTCGCAACGTCACGGGCAGCGTCGACGCGGTGGCGGTGATCGGCGACGTGACGCGCCTTCGTCAGGCCGTCGGCAACCTCGTCGCCAACGGCCTGCGGCACGGAACGTCGGTGTCGATCCGAGCGGGCGCGGTCGGCGACGAGATCGTGATCGAGGTGCACGACGACGGGCCGGGTGTCCCGTCCGACGTCGACGTCTTCGCCGCAGGCGTGAGCGGGAGCGGCTCGACCGGCTACGGGCTCTGGCTCGCCCGGGCGATCGCCGAGGCCCACGGCGGCACGCTCGTGCTCGAGCCAACCGCGCGAGGCGGAGCGACGTTCAGGCTCGCTGTGCCGCGCTCGCCCCGCGAACGCGGCTGAGACCGAGGTCGGCTGCGAGCTCCTTCGCCCGCCGAGCGACCGTTCGGCGCAGCTCTGCGGGCTCGAGCACGACCGTCTCGCCACGATCCGCGAGCACCTCGGAGAGAAGCCACTCCTCCGTCTTGAACGGGAGCTCCGAGAGAGCGGCGTGGTCCGTCAACGGCCGCGCGCCACGCTCGACCTTCCAGCGCGCGACCTCGGGCGAGTGCCAGAGGCGGGCGATCCGCGGCTCGGTCATGTAGCTCGGGTCGAAGCCCGCGCGAGGCTCGAAGCGCTCGTCGGTGAGGTTCGCCGAGCGCATCCGGTCGAGCCGGTAGGTGCGAGCCGCCTCGACGGTGCGGTCCCAGGTGTGGACCCGCCACACCGGCAGCTCCCGCTCGAACGAGTACGGCTCCACCAGCCTCACGGTCGGCGCCTCCTCGCCCTCCTTCAGGTACTCGATCTCGACGACACGGTGCTTCTCGACGGCCTCGCTGAGCGTGCGGACGAGCCGTTCCTCGGCGTCGCGAACGTGCGGTTGCGGCGTCTGCGCGAGCTCGAACTGACCGAAGGTCTCCTCGAGCTTGCGGCGGACACGGGCCAGCGGCGTATGCGCCTCGGCCGCGATCGTCGCGCCCACGTACTCGATCGCGAGGCGGATCGCCCGCGCCTCGAGCGGCGTCAGCTTGGGCGGCTTGCGGAAGACGTCGCCGTAGAGCTCCTTGTCGACCCGAACGCTTCCCGTCTCCTCGTCGTACTCGGCGTAGACCGTGTAGCAGCCGCCGCCGAAGTTGACGAGGTTGAGCAGCGAGAGGTGGTCCTGCAGCTCCTCGAGCGGGATCGAGAAGCGCGCTGCCAGGTCGGGGCCGGCCAGCATCGCGTCGCGCCGCTCGCCGCACGCCGTGAGCAGGTGCGCGAGCAGTGCCTGGAGCACGCCGAACCGCTCGGGCGCGATCGGGCCGACGGGCCGCTCCGCCCCCGCCACCGCCCTGTCCGAGCGCCGTGCGCGGGCCAGCTCGGGCAGGTCGCCCTCGTGTCCCTCGCGCAGGCGGCGAAGACCGTCGGCGACTTCCTGCCGCAGCTCCTCGGGCTCGAGCGGGACCGCTCGGCCGTTCTGCCGGAGGATCCAGCCTGCGAGCGGCTCGAGCCGCGAGTACTCGGTCTCGAAGACGCCGTCCTCGAGCGTGCCGGCGTCGGCGAGCGTCCGGCTGACCCACCAGGCGGTGTCACCCTGGACGGCGACCTTGGCCGTGCCCACGGTCTCGCCGATCTGCCACGGCTTCGGCACGCGGTGGGCCTCGACGTCGAAGTCGGCCGGGAGCCGGAAGTCGCGCTCGCGGCGCGTGGCGAAGCGGATGTCGCTGCGGATCCGCGAGACGCGGAACGTCCGCACCGCGCTCCGACCGAGGTCCTGTCCGACGACGTACCAGACGCCCTCGTCGAGTCGGAGTGCGTAGGGGTTGACCGTGCGCTCGGACACCTTGTCCCGTTGGGGCGACCAGTAGCTGAACTTGATCGTGCGCTGCTTCGAGATCGCGTTCTCGAGCTTCGAGAGGCGGCCCGCGAGCTCCGGCGAATAGTCGGGCGCGCTCACGCGCACCCGCTCGGCCGTGCTCGTCGGCGCCTCCTGGAACCCGGGACGTCCGAGCGCGAGGTTCTGCAGCGCGAGCCGCAGCGGCTCGGCGTACGCGAACTGGCCCTCGAGGCAGTAGAGCGCCGTCTGCAGGGCGGCGAGCTCGTCGTCGTCGAGGTCGAGCCGGTCGAGGAAGTAGTGCTCGGACCGAAGCGTGTAGAGCTCCTCGCCGGTGAACTCGTCGCGTTGCGAAGCGAGCGGGACGCCGAGCCCGGTCAGCTCCGCGCGGTCGGAGTAGAACCGGCGGGCGAAGGCCTCGTCGGACATCTCCGAGTAGCCCTCGACGTTCGACTTCACGTCCCGCGCCGTGAGCGGGCGCCGCTCCGCCATCAGGAAGGCGACGAGCGAGAGCTGCCGGATCAGCTTGTCGGAGTCGTGCGACATCGTCTCGCGAGCTTATCGCTCGTGAAACCACAACGGAGACGGGGACAGACTGAAGTCCGTCCCGGTCGCTGTGTCTACGCCGCGACGATCGTGCGCTCGAGGTGCTGGTGCGACGGGCAGTAGTCCCGGCCCGGCAGCGGGGTTCGCTGGCATGCCTTGCCCTTGCGGGTCGTCGCGTGGCAGCGGGCGATCCCGCCGTCGAACGCACCCGCCTCGATCTGGGCGTCGATGAAGGACACCGCGGCCGACACGCCCTCCCGTACCGTCCACGCGACCTGCGCCTGCGCGGTGATCGGGAAGTAGCGGCGGATGTCCTGGAACAGCGTGCGGTCGGGCCGGGCGAAGTAGTGCGGGTCGGCGGCGAGCCGCGCCATGGTCTGCTCGCACTCGCTCAGCACGACACGGCGGTACTCGAGCTGGGTCGTCTCCGGCGCGTACGGGTCGATCAGGTCCTTCACCGAGCGGTAGATGGCCCGCGAATACTGGTACATGCAGGACTGAAGGTGCGCAACGTGCTCTTCCATGCGGATTCGCTCTCCCGAAGACGATGGAGCCGGAGAAGACACCGTGTGTGTCGAAGCCACTGTGCTGTGGGCCGGAGTTGCCGGCGAGATGGGCCGAAACTCGGCCTCCGGCGGGCAGTCTAGCCGTTTTTCGGCCGTGTTACAAACTCCGGCACGATCGTTGTCTCTCCGGGCGACGGGTTCAGCCGGTGACCCGCTGGACGCGTGCCGTCTTGACGACCGCACGCGCGTGCTGCAGCGCGCCGTTGGCATCCGGCTCGGTCTCGTAGACGCCCGTGAAGACCATCCAGTAGCCCGGGTGCAGGCTCGAGTAGCGGTCCGAGTCGAGGATGCCGACACGGGCGAGACCCCGCTGCTGCGCCTCGTCGGCGATCGCCTTCGCGGGGGCTCGGCCTTCGGCTTTCGGGATCGATGCGAGGACGATCGACCAGGCGTCGGTGCGCTCCGGCCACGTCGCGAGCGCCTTGGCGGTCGACGGCGAGGTGGCGACGACACTCCCCCCGGTCGCCACGATCGGCGGCGGGGCGCCGTGTGCGTCGCGTGTCAGCAGGATCGCCCCGGCCCCTCCGCCTCCGGCGGCGATCAAGGTGACGAGGAGCGGGAGAGCGACGCGGCGCTCGGGCATGGGCGTGGGACCGAGACGGCCCGTTCGCGGCAGGCGCAGACCGCACTCGACGCAGTACTCCTGGCTCGGCGCGACCGCTGCGGCGCAGCGCGGGCAAGCTCCGATCTCGCTCACGCGCGGTGCCGAGAAGCGCTCATGCGGCCGGCTTGCGCACGCCGGCATCCGCCTCGACGAGCTCGCGGCCGCAGCTCGGGCAGTAGCGCGCGCCGATCAGGATCGGCGCCCCGCACGTGCAGATCGTCCCCGGGCGCGACCGGATGCCGCGCGCGGCGGCGAGCAGCGCGTCGATCTCGCTGACGCGTGCTTCGAGCGCGACGAGCTCGGAGCAGCGCTCGACGATCAGATCGGGGTTGAACCGGTCGCGCCGGTACATCTCGAGCGCGAGCCCGCCGAGATCCCGCAGCCGGTCCTCCCGGAGGAGCAAGAGAGCGTGCCGCTCGCGCCTGAGCTCGCTCGCCGTCGGTGCGGACGGCCGTCGGGAGAAGAGACCCATCGGGGAATGAGGATAGCCCCAGCGTGAGACGGTCGTTCGGGGTGGATGGTCGCGGCCGAAGGGCGATTCACCCGCCCGCAGGCCAATCTCCCAAAGCCGGCGGCGTCAGTGCGAGGAGGAGGCGCGTGGGGATGGAAGCTGGCGTGGGGACAGACGTAAGTCTGTCCCCACGACGGTGTCTCATTCCCCCACGTTCAGGACGACGAGCCGCTCCTCGGTCATCTCGCGCACGGCCCAGGCCGGCCCTTCGCGCGTGTTGCCCGAGTCCTTGACGCCGCCGTACGGCATCTGGTCGGCGCGGAACGTCGGCGCCTCGTTCACGGTGACGCCGCCGAACTCGAGCGTCTGGGCCGCCTTCGCGGCGGTCGCGAGCGACGCCGTGAAGATTCCGGCCTGGAGCCCGTAGCGGGTCCCGTTCGCAAGCTCGAGCGCCTCGTCGAGCGACTGGTACGGCTGGAGGGTGCAGACCGGCCCGAACGCCTCGTCACACGCGAGATGCGTGTCGGGAGCCGGTCGCTCGACGACTGTCGGCCTGAGCAGCGCTCCGTCCAACTCGCCGCCGGTGAGGATCGTCGCCCCGCTCGCGCGGGCTTGCTCGATCCACGATTGCACTCGGTCGCGCTCGGACCCGGAGATCAGCGGCCCGACATCCGTGTCGTCATCGGCCGGATCGCCGACCTTCAGCGCCTCGACCCGGGGGAGGAACGCGACCTTGAACGCGTCGTAGACCGACTGCTGCACGTAGATGCGCTGCACGGAGATGCAGCTCTGTCCCGCGAACGAGAACGCGTTCGCAGCGAGCTTCGCCGCGGTCGACTCGATGTCCGCGTCGGCCTCCACGATCACCGGCGTCGCGTTGCCGAGCTCGAGGTTGACGCGTTTCCGAGGGGCGCGCTCGCGGAGCTTCCACCCGACCGGGCCGGAGCCGGTGAACGTGATCAGCTTGACCCGGGCGTCGTCGACGAGGACGTCCCCGATCTCCGTCGACGGGCCGACGACGACGTTGAGCCACCCCGCCGGGAGACCCGCCTCGGTCTCGAGCTCGGCGAGCAGGAGCGCGGAGAGGGGCGTCTGCGACGCAGGCTTGAGGACGACTGCGCAACCCGCGGCGAGCGCGGGGGCGATCTTGTGCGCGACGAGGTTGAGCGGGAAGTTGAACGGCGAGATCGCTCCGACCACGCCGACGGGCACGCGGACCGTGAAGGCGAGCTTGCCTTCGCCGGCCTGCGAGGCGTCCATCGGGACCATCTCGCCGGTCAGCGTGCGTGCCTGGACCGCTGCCATGGTGTACGTCGACATCGCGCGCGCGACCTCGATCCGCGCGGCCTTGAGCGGCTTTCCGGCCTCGGAGGAGATGACCCGTGCGGCCTCGTCTGCGCGCTCGCCGAGCGCTCCGGCGACCCGTACGAGGATCTCCGCGCGCCTGTGCGCCGGCAGCGGCTCGAGCATCGCACGCGCAGCCGCGTCCACCGCGCGGCGCGTCTCGTCGGCGCCTCCGCGCGCGACCCGGCCGACGGTCGACCCGTCGTACGGGGAGCGGATCTCGACCCACTCGCCGGTCTCGACCCACTCGCCGTCGACCAGCAGCCCCCGGTCCACTCTCGTGGTCGCTGCCACGCCGCGAGTGTAGCCTCGGACGATGCGAGGCTGCGTTCGGTGAGCCTGCCGCCGACCGTCGAACCGGGTCGCCGCGAGGAGCGCTTCCCGCTCGGGGCTGCGATCACCGTCGACGAGCTCGACCGGGACCCGCACGCAGCGCTGGCGCGTCTCCGGCAGCACGAGCCCGTCTCCTGGCTGCCCGCGCTCCGGGCGTGGCTCGTCACCAGGTTCGACCTCGCGCAGGTCGTCCTCCGCGATGCGGCAGGCTTCACGGTCGACGATCCGCGGTTCTCGACGGCGCAGGTGGTCGGGCCGAGCATGCTCTCGCTCGACGGCGCCGAGCATGCACGCCACCGCGACCCGTTCGCGCGCGGCTATCGGCTCGACGCGATCAGAGCCCGCTTCACGGAGGCGGTCGGGGAGGACGTCGAGCGCCTGCTCGACGCGGTCGAGCCCGCCGGGAAGGCGGACCTCAGGCGAGCGCTTGCGGGGCCGCTCGCGGTCTCCACGATGATGCGGGCGCTGGGGTTGGACGGCGTCGAGCCGAGGACCGTCCTCGCCTGGTACGAGGCGATCGTCTCCGACGTGACGGCGATCACCGCCGGCGGGTCTCGCACGGCCGCCGGTGAGAGAGCGTTCGAGGATCTGCGGCGCGCAGTCGAGCCCACGCTTGCCGGACTCGGCGAAACGGGGATCGAGGTATCGGAGGCCGTCTCGAACGCGGCCGTGCTCCTCTTCGGCGGTGTCGAGACGACCGAGGCGATGATCGCGACGGCGATCCTCCACGTCCTCCAGCACCCGGAGCAACAGGAGCTCGTCGCGGCCGATCCCGCTCTGCTCGGAAACGCGGTCGAGGAGTCGCTGCGACTCGAACCGGCTGCCGCGACGCTCGACCGCTACACGACAGCCGATGTCGCGGTCGCCGGGGTGTCGATCCCGCGCGGTCAGCTCGTGTCCGTCTCGCTCGCGGGCGCAAACCGCGATCCCGCCGTCTTCGACGATCCGGACAGGTTCGACGTCCGGCGACGGAACGCGAACCGGCACCTGTCCTTCGCCCAGGGCCCGCACGTCTGCCTCGGGATGCACCTGGCGCGGCTCGAGACCCGGGTCGCGCTCCAGCGCGTGCTCGACCGGCTGCCGGACGTGCACCTCGATCCGGACCGGCCCAGCGAGGTCCGCGGGCTCGTGTTCCGCAAGCCGCAAACGCTCGACGTGGTCTGGTCTTAGATCTTCTTGAGCTCGCGCTCGACGTCCGCGCTGACCTCGCGTGCGATCTCGGTGAACGCGCGGGCGGCGGGCGAGTGATGCCGGTCGCGGTGCCAGGCGACGCCGATCTGCCGGGGTTGGACGGCGGGCTCGATGCGGAGAACCTTGACGCGGTCGTCGCCCGGCATGATCGCGAGCAGCGGGAACAAGGCGACGCCGAAGCCCGCCGCCACGAGCCCCTGCACGGTGCCGTTGTCGTCGGAGCGGAACGCGTACTCGAGGTCGAGGCCGCGTTGGTGGAGCTCCGACTCGAGGCGCAGCCCGCTCGCGCAGGTCTGCGAGCCGATCAGGGGGACGTCGCCGAGGTCGGCGAGGGATGCAGACTTCCGTTTCGCAAGCGGGCTGTCCGCGGGAACGAGGAAGACGTACGGGTCTCGCATCAGCTCGAGCGCCGTGAACGGGCCGTCGGGAAGCGGGGGCGAGCAGAAGGCGAGATCGAGCTCGCCGCTCTCGATCAACGCGTAGAGCTCGGGATCGGTCGTCGGCTCGTGAAGCGCGATCTCGATTCCGGGATGGTCGCCGCGGAAACGTTGCATCACCGCCGGCAACACGCGGGCTCCGATGCTCTGGTAGGTGCCGACGCGGAGCGTTCCGGCCTCGCCGGCGCGCAAGGAGGCCATGTCCGCTCGCGCTGCTTCGAGCCGCGCGACGATCGCCTCCGCGTGACGCAGCAGCAGCTCGCCGGCGTCGGTCAGCGACACCGCCCGAGGCCCGCCGGGGCGCTCGACGAGGCGTTCTCCGACGATCCGCTCGAGGTGGCTGATCTGCTGGCTGACCGCGGATTGCGTGTAGCCGAGCCGGTCGGCGGCGCGGCCGAAGGACTTCTCGCGGGCCACGGCCTCGAGCGCTGCGAGGTGTCGAAGCTCCACTCCGAGCCAGCTTTCGGGCTGGGCGACACTATCAGGATGAGTGATCGTACTCATGAATTCCTCGACTTGTCCTAATCATACCCGCGCCGGCACACTCTGGTCATGGCAATCGCGTTCCTCATCTTCATCCTGTTCGTCGGGCCGGCCGCGCTCCTCTGGGGCGTCGACTCCCGGATCGACGAGGTCGAGCGGCGGCGGCGGAACACGTAGTGCGCGGCCGCCGGCTGCCCGAGGCGCTGCGGCAGATGGTCGCCGCCCGTGGTGAGATCGTGATCAGGCGGGCCGGCGACCGCGACTGCGGCCGCTTGAGCGAGCTCGCAGAGCTCACCGGGCGGCCGAGGCTGCCGGATCCCGTTCTGCTGGCCGAGGCGGATGGGCGACTGGTGGCAGCGATGTCGCCGGCGACCGGCGCGTCGCTGTCCGATCCGTTCGTCCCGAGTGCCGATGTCGTCGAGCTGCTCCGACTCCGCGCGAACCAGCTCGACGCCGCAGCGTAGCTCGACCGCCGACACGGCCCGGTGCAGCGGTACGATCCGCGACCGTGGCGCAGGTGCAGAAGGTCGGGGTGGTGGGGCTCGGCGCCATGGGTGCCGGCATCGCGCAGCTCTGCGTCGAAGCTGGAGTCGAGACCGTCGGGCGCGAGGTCTCGCTCGAGCTCGGAGAACGCGCGAAGGGGAGGATCGACCACTTCCTCGCCCGGAAGGTCGAGAAGGGGAAGCTCGACGCAGAAGCGCGCGACGCAGCCCTCGGGCGCCTGTCGCTGACGACCGATCTCGAGCAGCTCGCGGGCTGCGATCTCGTGATCGAGGCCATCGTCGAGGAGCTCGAGCCGAAGCGCGAGCTGTTCGCGGCCCTCGAACGCGTCTGCCGACCGGACGCCGTGCTCGCCACGAACACCTCCGCGTTGAGCGTGACGGAGATCGCCGCGGCCACGTCGACCTCCGAACGCGTCGTCGGGATGCACTTCTTCAACCCGGCGCCGCTGATGCCGCTCGTCGAGATCGTGCGGGCCGAGCTCTCGAGCGACGACGCCCTCGAGACGGCGTTCGCCTTCGGCACGCGCCTCGGCAAGACGCCGGTGCGGTGCCACGACACACCGGGGTTCGTGGTCAACCGCGTCCTGATCCCGCTCCTGAACGACTGCCTCCGCGTCCTCGACGAAGCCCGGATCACCGCGGAGGATCTCGACACCGCCATGCGCGCAGGCGCCGGCTGGCCCATGGGCCCGTGCGAGCTCGTCGATCTCGTCGGGATCGACGTCCACGTCCACGCCTCGGAGGCGCTGTACGAGAAGCTCCGCGAGCCGCGGATGGCGCCGCCGCCGCGCCTCGTCGCGATGAAGAACGCGGGCCTGCTCGGCCGCAAGAGCGGTCGCGGGTTCTTCATCTACGACGCCTCCTAGACCCGAGCGCACGCCTACACTGTCCAGCGTGAAGACGGCGCTCCTCGTCGGCATCGCGGCAGCGGTCGCGTGGTGCGCAGTTCTCTTCGTCGGCGGTCTCGTCCGACTGGCCACCGACGAGGTGGAGGGAACCGCCACCGTGCCCGGTCTCGTTCTCGCGGCGGCGCTCATCGTGGGCCTCGTCTCGATCGGCCGAGGCGTGCTGCGGGCGCAGCGGACCTCAGGCTGAGGCACTGCCCCCGGCGGGGGTAGTGGGTCAGTCTGAATGTAAGGATCGCGGGGGCCCGTAGTCACGCTGCAACCCCCGGCGCTACCATCAGGGTATGCCTGAGCGGTCGCGCAAACGCCCAACCGACGTGAACGAGGCCGCGTTCCAGATCGTCGGCGAAGCGGTGGGGGACATCGAGACCGTCGACCCGGACGCCGGAAAAGACCCGGCAGCGGTCGCGCTCGGACGGAAGGGCGGGCTC
>Ga0187780_10004377_pt1 | contig 10596 bp, 11 predicted proteins | sample 1015_Q2_SP10_20__FD_132429 | JGI IMG/M metagenome (GOLD analysis project Ga0187780, IMG submission 132429) | Tropical peat soil microbial communities from peatlands in Department of Meta, Colombia - 1015_Q2_SP10_20_MG | ecosystem: Environmental > Terrestrial > Soil > Wetlands > Peat | place...
AAACTTCGCTATGCTGGGCGCGGCGGATGCTGAGACTTGTTCCAAGGTTGCTGATTGCAAGTCCGATGCCTCCGAACCGGCGCCCAAGCTTTCCGTTGAGATCGAGGAAACCGAGATGCAGCCGGGCGGGAACAGTGACGGCAATCTCGGCCGGTCGTACAGCATCATTGCGCAAAACTCGATCTCCCGAAAATGTAGCGGCCGCTGGTTTTTTCAGTGGGATTTCGGGTCTAAAATGCGGCGTTCCATGCCCGTTGGCAATCCGAGCCTAACAACCGTCGGAGGATGCAGCCATGTCGGAAGCCAAGAATGAGCGCACCTACACGGACGAAGAGATCGAGCAGCGGCTGAAGCGCGATTTACCCCATTGGTATCTGGAGAACGGCTGGATCCGCCGCAAATATCGCACTAACAGTTGGAAAGGCACCTTGATGGTGATCAATACCGTCGGTCACCTTGCCGAGGCAGCCTGGCACCATCCCGACATCACCGCATCTTATGCCTGGGTCGAGGTTCGGCTGCAAAACCATGCCGCGAAGGGAATCACCGACAAGGATTTCGAGCTGGCGAAAAAGATTGAAGATGTCGTGCATTGGCAGCCCGCAAAATCAGGCGGCGCATTGGAGGGCACGCCGCAAAAGGATCAGCGCTTCGCCTATATCAAATATGACGAATAGGGCGATTCTTCATTTGCGTCTAACGGGAATTTTGTAATGGAACGCGCGTGGATTTTAGGAAAACCGGCAACCCTCGATGCGGCTATTGCCGAGGCAGGAAAATTGATTGTCGCGAGCAGGAAAATTCTTATTGCTGGACTGGGCACCGATGTCGCCGGCGCGCGCGCCTCGGTCGCACTGGCGCAGCGGACCGGAGCCATCGTCGATCATATGAACTCGGAAGGGGCGCTCCGGAACCTCGATGTCATGCGATCGTCAGGCGTCATGATGACGACACCGACCGAGTGCCACGTGCACGCCGACACCCTGCTACTGGCCGGACCTATTCGCAGCACCGCTCGCGATCAACTTCTGCAGCACGTGATCGGGAACGACCGTGCAAAGCAAGCGCGGTCGCGCCGCATCATTTGGCTTTGCCCGGGGCGGGAGCTCCTGACGTTAGCAGATACGATCGCGGCAACGCCGATCGGCCGAGAACAGGACGACTTGCCGGGGCTTTTGGCGGCGCTGCGTGCCCATGTCGCGGGTAGACCGAGTGGCAAGGCCCGCGTCTCTTCGAAGCTGCTTGGGCAAGCTTCAGCGATTCTCAAGCAGGCGCGCTTCGGTACCGCGATCTGGTCGGGCGCGGAGCTTAATCCCCTCGTCATCGAAATGCTGTGCGGTCTCGTTGCCGACCTAAACGCGACGACGCGATTCTCGGGTCTGCCGCTGGCGCCAGACGCCAACGCCATCGGCGTGTTGCATGTTTGCGGCTGGATGACCGGCTTTCCCATGCGTACCGGCTTCGGCCGCGGATCCGCGCAACACGATCCCTGGCTGTATGATGGGCGCCGTCTTGTAGCCGGCGGCGAAGTCGATTGCATCGTCTGGATTTCCGCCTACGGCAATGAAGTCCCGCCATGGCGCGAGGAGCTGCCAACAATTGCACTCACGGCGCAGGACGCGGTATTTCGTGCGCCGACGCACGTTCATATCACCGTTGGCCGCCCAGGCATTGATCATTCCGGGGTCCAATATTTCGCCGCGACCGGCACTTTGGCGGCGTTTGCAGCGGTACGGCCGAGCGAGACGATCTCTGTCGCCGATGCAGTTACACGCATTGCCGCCGCGACGCCGGAACGTGGAGTGCGCTCATGCTAACGCGCATTGCCGGGGGACGCGTCATCGATCCCGCCAATCAGCGCGACGCCCTAGGCGACGTCTGGATCCGCGACGGCCACATCGTCGACACGCCGGACGCGCACGCCGATGCGACCTACGACGTGGCAGGCAAGATCGTCATGGCCGGCGCCATCGATATCCATTCCCATATCGCCGGCTGGAACGTGAACACCGCGCGCCTGTTACTGCCCGAGTATCACAGCGCTGCGGCGGCGCGTCCGCTTGAGACCCCGCTATCAAAAAAAGGTTGGACGACATTCACGACCGGGCGTCTCTATGCCACCATGGGTTTTACCACGGTGGTCGAGCCCGCAGTCTCACCCCATTACGCGCTGCATGCCCATCTCGAGCTTGCCGACACCCCAATTATCGACAAGGCCACGCTCGCAGTGCTTGGCAATGATGACTACTTGCTCCGGCTTTTGCACGACAGCGAGAGCGAGGCGGCGATCGAGGACTATGTCGCCTGGACGCTCAATATGTCGCGTTCGATCGGCATCAAGGTTGTCAATGCTGGCGGCGCCGCCGCCTTCAAGGAAAACCTGCGCGCGTTTTCGTTCGACGATGTCGTGCCGGGTTACGCGGTGACGTCGCGACGAATCGTGAAAGCGCTCCAGCGCGCGGTGAGCCGGCTTGGCGTGCCGCACCCATTGCACGTTCATTGCAACAATCTTGGGCTTGCCGGAAATTTCGAGACTGCGCTGACGACGATTGCGGCCGCAGAGGAGCTGCCGCTTCACCTCGCACACCTGCAATTCTATGGCTACGGCCAAGAGGGTGACCGAAAATTTTCCTCGGCCGCGGCCCGGCTTGCGGAAGCCGTGAACGAGGCGGCCAATGTGACCATCGATGTCGGCCAGGTCATGTTTGGCCCAACGGTAACAATCTCCGCCGATGTTTTACGCCAATTCAATGCCCGCACTCAGGCCCGGCCCAAAAAGTGGCTGATCCTAGACGGCGATGCCAATGGCGCCGGCATCGTCCCTTACGACTATCGGCGCAGCGATTTCTACAACGCGGTGCAATGGGCAACCGGCCTTGAATTATTTTTGCTGATCAATGACCCTTGGCGGGTCTTCTTCACCACCGACCATCCCAATGGCGCGCCGTTTACCAGCTACCCGGACATTTTCGCACTGCTGATGAGCCGCGATCTGCGCGCGACGTGGATTGCCGAGCTGCCGGCCGAGGCGATGGCGGTGACCACGCTGCCGTCGATTACGCGCGAGTATTCGTTTTACGAGATCGCGACCATGACGCGCGCCGCCCCGGCAAAACTGCTCGGTTTGACCGAGCGCGGCCATCTTGGCGCTGGGGCTGTTGCTGACGTCGCGGTGTACGACGACCTGCCCGATCGCGCCCAGATGTTCCGCGCCGCCGCCCTCGTGTTCAAGCATGGCGAACTCGTGGTACGCGACGGGCGCGTCACGCATCACCGTTTTGGTCGTGCGCTCGCGGTCGCCCCCGAGCGGGATCGCGCCATCGATCGGCGCATGCGAAATTATTATGACGAGCGCTACGGGCTTTCGGATGAATTTCTCAAAGTGCCGGATTACGCCTTGAACCGGCCGGAACCGTTTGAATTTGTGCCATGCCGTTGACTGTCCGCGGGGTGCGTATTGACGACACGTTCGCAGAAGCCTTCGGCATGCGCGCGACGGCGGTGATTATTACCGCCGACAACGCGCGATGGGCTCACCAAGCTGCGCTGAGCATGACCGGCTTTGCCACCTCCGTTATCGGCTGCGGCTGCGAGGCCGGTATCGATTGCGAACTCACGGCGCGACAAACTCCCGACGGTCGTCCTGGCGTTCGGGTTCTGTTGTTCGCAGTCTCGACGGCCGAACTCCAGAGGCAGTTACAGGCGCGCGTGGCGCAATGCGTGCTGACCAGTCCGGGATCGGCATGCTATGCCGGCATCGAAGGCGAAGAAGCTCTGCGGCTCGGGAATGCGCTACGCTATTTTGGCGACGGTTGGCAGATCTCGAAACGTTTTGGCGCGAAACATTTCTGGCGAATTCCCGTCATGGATGGCGAATTTGTTTGCGAAGCGACGACCGGGCTGACCAAAAAAGCGGTGGGTGGCGGCAATCTTCTTATCATCGGCCGCACGGTACAAACGACGCGCGCGGCAGCGGAAGCCGCAGCGGCGGCGATCGGCAATGTACCGAATGTAGTCGCGCCCTTTCCCGGCGGAGTGGTGCGCTCCGGTTCTAAGGTCGGTTCGAAGTACAAAGGCGTGCCCGCTTCCACCAATGATGCCTATTGTCCGACGCTGCGGGGGGCGGTCCAAACAGCGCTTGATCCCGACGCGGGATGCGTGCTGGAAATCGTCGTGGACGGCCTTACCTCTGACGCGGTCGCCTCCGCCATGCGCGCCGGGATCGCAGCGATCGTCAGGCTCGGCCCCAAACGCGGCGCGACGCGGATCAGCGCCGGCAATTATGGCGGCAAGCTGGGTCCTCACCATTACCACTTGCGGGAATTGTTGCCGTGAGACCGTTGACGTTCACCCTCCGCGAGCGACCCGATCAGCGTCTCGACCTATCACCGCTCGTACCGCATGGCCTGGTGCGCAAAACGGCTCGCGAGATCGAACGCATCGACCTGCAAACAACCCGTTACCGCATCACGGTCGGCGATGTGTTTCGACTGCGCATGGGCGATGTCGAGCAAATCCGCATTCAAGGAGCTTGCGATCGGCTCGACTATATCGGTCGAAAAATGAAAGGCGGCGAGCTCCTGATCGAAGGCGATGTCGGCATTCAAGCGGGACGCCTAATGGGTGGAGGCCGGCTCACGGTGCTCGGCAATGCGGGGCCGTGGGCCGCTTCAGGCATGAAGGGGGGCGTGCTCGAAATTCGGGGAACGGCGGGCGATCGCCTCGGCGGTCCACTGGTGGGGGAAATCGCCGGAATGCGGGGCGGCGTCGCCACCGTTCGCGGTTCTGCCGGGGAGCGCGCGGGCGACCGCATGCGCCGCGGCACGATCATCATCGAAGGCGATGCCGGGCCTTATGTCGGAAGTCGGATGATTGCCGGCACGTTGATCGTGCGTGGTAGATCCGGGCCACTTCCTGGCTTTCTCCTTAAACGCGGGACGATCGTGCTCGGCGACAGTTCCAGTACCCTTTTGCCGACATTCATCGATTGCGGCCAATACGAGCTTGTCGCGATGCGATGGCTGGCGGGGTTGATGGAGCCCTATAGCAAGGCCGCCGCAAGGCTTTTGCGGCGGCCGCTTACGCGCTTTGCCGGGGATATGGCAGTCCTCGGCAAAGGCGAGATTCTTGTTGGAAGTCGGAACTAACCCTTTGCGAATCCGGTTTGCATGGTAATTGCTTGTCAGCCGGCTCGATCCTCGGCGGAGAAACTCAATGGACCTTGTAGCCATCGTATTTACGATCTGCGCCTTGGCGCATCCCGAACAATGTGAGGAACAGCGTATCGAGTATGTCTGGCATGGCTCGTTGCGCGCGTGCGTGATGGGCGCACAGCCCTATCTTGCGCAATGGATCGGCGAACATCCGAACTGGAGCATCAAGAAGTACCACTGCGAAGTCCCGCACAAGGAAGACAAAGCAGATGCGCGCGGAACAGCGCGCCCGGCGTGATGCCTTTCTGGCAAAGATTGGCGTGCGTCCGGTTGTCATGGGTATCCTCAACCTGACGCCGGACTCCTTTTCGGACGGGGGACGCTACGTCACCGCCGAAGCGGCTTTATCGCGCGCCAAACAAATGGCAGCGGACGGTTGCGACATCGTCGATGTCGGCGGCGAGTCGACGCGCCCGGGCGCCTTACCGGTCGGCGAAATCGAGGAGCTTGCTCGCGTCGAATCTATTCTTAACAAACTCGCCGCCAACCTCGAAGTGCCGCTGTCGATCGACACCTACAAATCGAAAATCGCCGCACGCGCCATCGAACTCGGGGCTATCCTAATAAACGACGTCTGGGGCTTGCAGAAAGACCCTGCCATGGCCGACACCGTCGCGGCGAAGGAGGCCGCGGTCGTCATCATGCACAATCGGGCCGAAAAGGACGCCGCAACCGACATCATGGCCGATATCAGGGATTTTTTCAGCCGCTCACTTGCGCTTGCCGAGGCGGCCGGAATTCCACCATCGCGTATCATCCTTGATCCGGGCGTGGCATTTGGCAAAACCGCGCGCCAGAACGTCGAGGTGCTCAGGCGTCTTGGAGAGCTGACCGAATTCGGCTGCCCAATCCTGGTCGGGCTATCACGTAAGGCTTTTCTTGGTTCGCTCAGCGAGCGGCAAATCGAGGCCCAACTCGTCGGCACGATCGCGGCTACCCTTGCCGCATATGCCGCCGGCGCCGCGCTGTTTCGCGTTCACGACGTCGCCGAGCAAGTTGCCGCACTGCAGGTCTTTCACACCATCCGCTATGCGCCGATTCAGTAACGGCGCGCGGCGGCCAGCGCGCGATCCGGCTTAGCGCGGCGTTTCGACGCGCGACATCAATCGCTCGACGGTTGCCGGCAGGTCGACCATCGACGAGATGACCGGGTACGCACCTGCCGCGGCGAGTCGTTGCGCGGCGTCGCCGCTCGCGTGTGCCGCCCCGGTGAAGCCGACGACTTTCATCCCCGCGGCGCGGCCGGCGGTGACGCCCAGAGCGGAGTCTTCAATCACAACGCAATCCTCAGGCGCCACCGCCATCGCTCCTGCCGCAAACAGGTAGAGATCGGGTGCAGGCTTGCCGCGAGCGACCTGCGTCGCGCTGAATATATTTGGGCCGAACAGCGACGCCAGGCCGGTTACTTCCAGCGACAAGCGGATACGTTCGAGCGATGACGACGAGGCGACGCAACGAGGATAGTGCAGGATCGCGATCGCTGCCTCCACGCCAGCGACCGGTTTCAAGTCACGGCGCAAACGTTCAAGCAACAAACGGCCATAGCGCTGGCCGATATGGTCCGGAATACGTCGTCCCAAACTCGCTTCAATGAGCGGCAAAGTGTCCGCCAGACTGCGTCCGGCGAACTTCTGGATCGCTTCGGCCGTTGTCGTCGGATGACCAAGGTCGGTCATCATTTGGGCGAACAGCCGGTGGGCGATGATTTCCGAATCGACCAGCACGCCATCGCAATCGAAAATGATCAGGCCCATGAGCAACTCCGGAAGCATCGGCACCTGCGATGACCATTGCACTATCTGCTAGCATTTTAATGGCAAAATCGGCTAACAACGACGACAAGCAAAAGAACCAAAGGTAAATCGCTCATGCTTGGCGTCAAATCGATCGGAGTCGGCGTCGCGCTTCTCGCAGCCTGTGTCCCGAGCTCATATGCGGGGGCTGCGGATATCAATGACTATCCAACCTCGGCGCGCGTGGACTACGTCTTCGGGTGTATGAAAGCCAACGGTGAGACGCAGGTATCGTTGCAGAAGTGCTCCTGCTCGATCGACGTGATCGCTTCGCTTTTGCCGTACGATCGCTACGTCACCGCGCAGACGGTGCTGAGTATGTCCCAAGTGCCGGGAAATCTCGGTGGGGAATTTCGCTCAACCGAAATTGCCCGAACGGCACTCGAGGATCTTCGACGTGCCCAAGCGGAAGCAGAGGTACGCTGCTTCTGAGGTGAGCCGCTAACTGGCCGGCTCGACCGGCCACTCGCCCTTGAAAATATGACCTTCCGTATCGGTCGCTTCCGCGCGGAATACGGTCGCGCCATTTGCCCGATAGGTAAACCGGATGTTGGGATTTTCCGAAATCGATATGCCGCCATCCATCTCGAGAACGAGCTGGTCGCCTTGCCAGATGCGCAATTGCCGCACGATGAAAAGCGGGATGTAGAGCAACGAGACCTGATCGCGTTGCAAGCCCGAATTGTTCGGATGACGGATCATAATTTGCGCCTCGCGCGGGGCGTTCGCCGGCGCCGCGGTCGTATTGGCAAACTGACGAAATCGCATTTGACCGAGCTTCGTCGCGGTCTCTTCGTCGTTGTTCGCCATCGGGGCCGAACAGCCGCCTGACGCCTTCACATAAGTATCGACCACGTAAAGCTTGTCATCGCTGAGTTCTGCGACGGCGTGGACTTTCGTATAGGAATTCACGCGCACCCGCGTCGAGATCATGGTTACACCGGGGCCGACATTGAAGGTGGCCGCCACCGGTGACGGATTTTCGTCGATAACCAGCGTCAGCGACCTGAGCGTGCGCGGGTCGCCAGGCGGCAAGTTTGCCCGCATCGTGACGGGAACGACGGCCGCATCTTCGGCACGTACCGGCATTTCGAGCGTGATCAACTGAGAGCCGTCCGCGAGCGGACGGCCGTTGAATGCGTTGTTTGCGATCTCGTGCCACGAATCGTCGGCATCGCCCGCCAGTGCGGGCTGCGCCGAACTCGACGACATGGCGGCGGCAAACGCGATCACAATTGCTGCTCGCACGCACCTGCCGATTATGAACCTGTCAATCATGGTTCCTCGCCGCCTTTGCCGACATGCCAGCCGCTATTCCCACTCCAGTTCGGAAAAGGCGACCGTAGCGTTTCGAGCATTATACTCACCAAACAAGTCCCAGTGCGACTTTTCTGAAGCGGCTGCGAGCTCAGATGCACGGGCAAGCGGTACTCCGCGTTTGATCAAGTCGCGACAGTCGCTTTGCAGCCGCTCGAGGTAGGCCCGCTCCGGCTCGAGCGCGGAGGGCCAAGGAGCAGACGCGGGCCCGTGACCCGGAACGACGCTTTTGGCCGGAAACTTCGCCAACTCATCGATCGTTCTCAGCCAGCCGCGAAGATTGCCGTCGAGGACCGGAATATGGCGCAAAAATACCAGATCGCCGGCGAAAAGCACGCCGCTATTCTCGTCGAAGACCGTCAGATCGCTGTCGCTATGCGATGAGCGCCACGCCTTTAGAGTGAGGATGCGGTGACCCAGGTCCAACTGCAATTCACCGTCGACGGTTACGCTCGGCGGCACAATCTTGACCTCGTCGAGGAGTGACCCCATCGCGCCTCGAAATGAGTTCAGGTAGTACGGGCCGCGCTCCGCCATTTCCCGCGGCAAATTGTGGCTGCCGACAAAGACAGCCGGCGGCTGGAACGCCGCATTCCCGAACACATGATCGGGATGAACGTGCGTGTTGATGACGTACAAAATGGGCTCGTCAGTGATTTGACGTATGGCCGCGAGTAGCCGACGTCCCTCGCGCACACTGCCGCCAGTATCAATCACGGCGACGCCCTTGTCGCCGACGATGAACCCGACATTGGCAATCGCGCCTTCGTTCGCCGCGGTCATCAACGCAATCTCGCCCGAATGCGCGTAGATGCCGGATGCCACCTGCTCGAGGGAGAGCGGCTTGATGAGCTCCTGCGAATGGGTCAGCGTTGCTGTCCTGTTGACCAGGAGCCCAACGAACAGACAGGTAAGCAGAGGCGACCCCAGGGGGCGGCCCCGTAATATGCTCATATTTGTAGCGTCCCAAAACCTTGTTTGTAGTGTCCCACTCTCAACACGCCTCGAAGCAAATTTTGCATTTATCTGGGTGCGATCTTGTCGCGAAAAGCTATTGCGTGCCGATTAAGGCGGGCATACTATGTTATGAGTTTCCGGCTTCAAGGACGCAAGCTGTTCAGGGAGGGCTCGCGTTTTCTTCGCAGGTTTACGCCGTTGTCGAGCGGCCAAGATTGCTCGCAATGCGCGGATGCCGTGACACGCTGCCGGAGATGTTTCCCCAGGCACGGGTTTGCGCCGCGAGGCCAAGCTTGCTTTGGGCTTGTTCGCGTTGGTGCATCACCCGGATGAAGACAACGTCGCAGGGAGGATGCACGATGCGTTATCTTTCGCTTACGCTCAGTACCTGCTTAGGCGTGGTCGCGGCGGTCACCGCCGGACCCGTCTATGCGGATAGTGAATTAGAAAAGGCTGTGGCCAATCCGGCCAATTTTGCAATGCCGCGTCTAGACAACGCCGCCACAGCGTACTCGACGCTCAAACAGATCAACGCCGGCAATGTCGGCAAACTGCAGGTGGCGTGGACCTTCTCGACCGGCGTGCTGCGTGGTCACGAAGGCGCGCCGCTGGTGATCGGCGACGTGATGTATGTGCACACGCCGTTCCCGAACATCGTCTACGCGCTCGATCTCAATAATGATGGCAAGATCCTGTGGAAATACGAGCCGAAGCAGGATCCGAGTGTGATCCCGGTGATGTGCTGCGACACGGTCAATCGCGGCTTGTCGTTTGGCGCCGGCAAGATCTTCCTGCAGCAGGCCGACAACACGCTGCTGGCGTTGGATGCCAAGACCGGCAAGGAAGTGTGGTCGGCGGTCAACGGCGATGCGAAGAAGGGCCAGACCGGCACTTCAGCGCCATTTGTGTACAAGGACAAGGTTCTGGTCGGCACGTCCGGCGGCGAATTTGGCGTGCAATGTTCGGTTACCGCCTACGACATCAACTCCGGCAAGCTGATTTGGCGCGGTTACTCGGAAGGACCGGACGATCAGATCCTGGTCGACGACAAGACCACTGCGCTGGGCAAGCCGATTGGCAAGGACTCCAGCCTGAAGACCTGGCAAGGCGACCAATGGAAGACCGGCGGCGGCTGCACCTGGGGCTGGATGGCGTATGATCCGCAGCTGAACCTGGTTTATTACGGGTCGGGCAACCCCTCGACCTGGAACCCGGTGCAGCGTCCTGGCGACAACAAGTGGTCGATGACCATTTGGGCGCGCAATTTGGACACCGGCGTTGCCAAGTGGGTCTATCAGATGACGCCCCACGACGAG
>Ga0187780_10004378_pt1 | contig 10596 bp, 6 predicted proteins | sample 1015_Q2_SP10_20__FD_132429 | JGI IMG/M metagenome (GOLD analysis project Ga0187780, IMG submission 132429) | Tropical peat soil microbial communities from peatlands in Department of Meta, Colombia - 1015_Q2_SP10_20_MG | ecosystem: Environmental > Terrestrial > Soil > Wetlands > Peat | place...
GATTCCTGCGCCGGGCGAGCCCGGGTCGGAGACGTGGGGGAAAGATATGACCGGCACGGGCGGCGGCGGCACGTGGGGGACGGGATCGTACGATCCGGAGCTGAATCTGCTGTATTGGACGACGGGAAACCCCGCTCCCGATTACAACGGGCACAACCGCGAGGGCGACAACCTTTATTCGAATTCGATTCTGGCTATCGATCCGGATGCGGGAAAGATCAAATGGTATTTTCAGTTCACGCCACACGACACGCATGACTGGGATTCGATTCAGGTTCCCGTGCTGTTCGACCAGGTTATCGGTGGCAAGCCGAGAAAGCTTGTGGCCCAGGCAAATCGCAACGGTTTTTATTACGTGCTCGATCGAGCGACGGGCACGTTCGTGGCCGGCGTCCCCTTCGTGAAGGAGACATGGGCCAAGGGGCTCGACGCAAACGGGCGCCCGATTCTGCTGCCGGATATCGAGCCGACTCCCGAGGGGCGGCTGGTCTATCCCGACGGCCACGGCGGGACGAACTGGAACAGCCCGTCGTACAGCCCGCAGACGAAGCTTTTCTACGTGTCGGCGCGTGAAACGGGCGCGTATACCGTGTCGGGCGAGCCGAAAGTGCACTTCCCCGATTTCGGCGGAGGAGGGCGAATTAATCTGGGCGGAGACGACGTCTACGGAGCGATACGGGCGCTCGAAGCGACAACCGGAAAAATGAAGTGGGAGTACCGTTTGCTTGCACCCGCGGAAGTGAGCACGCTTGCGACCGCAGGCGGACTCGTTTTCTCCGTAAGCAATGAGGGGAATTTCTTCGCGCTCGACGCCGAAACCGGGAAGCTGCTGTGGGAATTTACCGTCGGCGGAATGAATTCCGAGTCAAATCCGATTACGTACGCCATCGGCGGCAAACAGTATCTGGTTGCGGCGTCCGGAAACTGCTTCGTAGCGTTTAGCCTGCCGTAATCACCAATCCTGAAAAATTGATTCCTACCGCACGGCGGCCTGCATTTTTTCGAGGCGGGCCTCCTGCGCGCTCGCCTCACTCATCAGGTCGGTTGCGTCGCGAGCGGCCTGGAGCTTCTTGCCGTCCGCCGCGCAGAGGAAACGCCGACGCCATGCAGGTCTTGGGCGGTCGAGGGCATCGTCGTATGTGTGGATAGTAGTGAACAAATAGGATTTCGGGGGGGGCGGGCGTTGCCTTAGATGTGGCCGGGCACGCGAAACAGAACGAACTGGCCGTCCGTGGCGATCACCTGTGCGGACTGAGCGCTATCGGAAAGATGATTCGCGAAAGCCAGATCGCGGGCTGCTATTCCTCGCTCCATCTCGCCGGGGCCGCTCGCTTTGATAGCGTAGTCGCCCGAGGTGGGGACTTCTTCACCTGCGTATTGCCAGAGGACATACCGCACGCCTTCAGGAACGTGCGCCCAGCGAGTGGAGAGGCCGACGGTGTCCGCATCGAGGATTTCGTTGCGGCGGTAGTCGAGAAGATACGGTGTATTGATCCAGGCGACTAGAGGGGCGCCGGGCGGAACTTTGTCTTGCAATGCGAGGATGTACTGCTTTGCAGGAGGCGAAAGGCAAAACTGATTGTACGCTGCGTACTGCGGCGACTGAACCAGGGGTCCAAACGCAAGGACCGAACCAAAGCGCACGGCCTGGCTGTAGCGCGTGACCAATGATGGAAGAAAGAGAACGCAGACGACGAGAGTTGCAAGCACCGGAAAAAGTTTTGAAATGGTCTTGCCTGATGACGGAAGAATCGCGGCCAAGACGATAGAAATTGCGCAGGCACCGAGGATATACGGCACCGAGTAGCGAAGGCAGCCCTCATAGCCGTTGAGGATTTTCCCGAGGAACACAACGAGCACGACGTAGCCCAAGACACCGCTTGTGGCTCCAGCAAAGATGGCGAGGCTTCGCCGGCGAGCGCCGGGGTCGCTTGTCGAGCGAGATGAGAGAAGCGCCGTTAGCGCGACCACCGCGGCAAGGATGACGACTGCCGTGTAGTCGATGAAGCTGGCGCCATAGAAGAGCGTCCTTGTCGAGAAAAGGTTCAGCGTGCCGTCATTTCCCTTCAGTGTGGGCTGGCTTGGAAGCAGCCCACGGCCGGAATAGAAGTAGAGGTGGAGGTGAAGCAAGAGCCATGGCGCGAGGCCGACAGCGGCGAAGGCGATCACGCGAGCGGCCGAGGCCAGTGCGCGGCGGCGCGATTCGGAAATGAGCGATGCGGTTATCACGGAGATAGCAAAGTGGAACAGGACGAAAATTGCGAATGTCGGCTTGAGGGCAACGAGAGCGGCATAGATCAGCGCTAACGGCAGAGACGATGGAAGCGGAGATTCAGCCTCTTGAGGCGCGTCCGCGACGAGCATGACGGCTGCGGCCATAAGGAATCCGCCCAAATAGATCGGCGAGATGTTCGTGTACTGCGGATTGATCATGGCAACGAGCAACGGGCCAAGGACTGCTCCGGGGAACGGGGCGAAACGCCTCCATCCCGCAGACGCTGCGAGCAGCATTAGGGCGAGAAGGCCAAAGATGGCGTCAACGCCGTTGATGTAGGCGATGGGAAACGCGGAAAGAACGACTCCGTGCAGAAATGCCTGGCCGCCCAGAGTTTCTGACCCGAGCGAACTCAGCGGGCTGCCCGAAAGAGTGCCCGTTTCAAGCATCCTGACCGGATGGGCGAAATATTTCTGAAAATCGTCGTGCGAGTTGAAGGTTTTGGGCGGCAACTGCGTGGAAATTGCGAAGAGGATAACCAGAGCGATGACGAGCGCAGCGGAGGCAAGTTCGAGTCCGGCTCCTGGATCGTACTGGAATTTCAGATGCGCGTGGCTTATCTCGAGCATCGCAACAGCGAGTTCCATCGCACCGAGTGCCCACAAAGCAGGCGCGTAGGCGATGTGTGCGACGTTGAGAAGCCCGCCGATGAAGATCGTGGCAGCCAAGCCGATGGCGATGGAGAGAGGCCACGAAACCGGGCGCGAGTTGCTCCAGCGCACAACGGCTGAGCCGACTCCCCAAAGAACAAACGAGACGATGACGAGGATGAAGACCGCAAAGAGAATTGTCATGTAATGAGCATTTCCCGTTCGATGCTAGCAGAAGCTTTTTCGGGGAAAAGACGACACAGCGGACGCTTTGTCCAGATGTAAACGAGGAACCGGAAATACGACTGGGGCTCGAGGTATCGGGTACGCGTTCTTGCTTGGCAAGGTAGCCCTGGAGCAAGATGCTTAGTTCAAACACCTGACCATGGCACGCAGATGACGACTCCCTTACTCACGGTGACAAACCTCGGGATCAAGTTCGGCAATCGAGTTGTGATTCGAGATCTGACGTTTTCGGCCAGCGCCGGAGACTGCCTAGCAATCATCGGACCCAATGGCGCCGGGAAGACAGTTTTACTGAAGGCGCTCCTCGGCCTGCTGCCGCACAGCGGACAAATACAGTGGGGGAAGGACGCACGTCTTGGATACGTGCCGCAGAAGGTCGCTGCGGATTTGCAGCTCCCCTTGCAAGTGAAAGATCTGTTGGCTGCCAAGATTCGGACTCTCAAGCTTCCGCTTGAAGAACTGGAATTGGTTTGCTCAGAGGTGGAATTGCCTGCCGAAATCCTAGGCGCCCCTCTTGGAACTCTGTCGGGGGGACAAGTTCAGAAGGCGCTGATTGCCTTTGCACTCTTGGGTCGCCCGAATGTTCTTTTGTTCGACGAGCCGACGGCCAGCCTGGATGAGCTGACCGAAGAGCGCATCTACGAATTGCTTCACCGGCTGCAGCAAGAAAAAAGCATGACCGTTCTACTGGTGTCGCACGATCTAAGCGTGGTCTACCGATATGCCACGAATGTTCTGTGCCTCAGCAAGGAAAAGCCTTGCATGGGTCCCCCTCAGCAAATCCTGACTCCTGAAAGACTTGAAGAACTCTATGCCGCCCCGCCCCGGTACTATCGGCACATCGAGCAGCACGAGGGGCATCGGACCGGAAGCTCTGGCTCGTCCGAGCATTCAACATGAGCGCCGGCGAAAGCTACACATTGCTTCTGGCGTTGCTCTTCGCGCTCGCCGCAGGGCTCGTCGGATGTTTTGCGCTGATGAAGAGAATGCTGCTCGCCAGCGACGTGATTTCGCACCTGGCGCTTCCGGGTCTCGGAATTGCATTCCTTTTGAAAGTAAATCCGCTCGCCGGGGGAGCCGCCACGCTATTTCTTGGAACGCTGCTGGTTTGGCGCCTGGAGAAGAAAAGCGGGCTGGCTACGGATGCCGCTATTGGCGTAGTTTTTGCCGGAGCTCTTGCGATCGGAGCAGCGGTGACACCTAATGAGGATCTAATCGAGGCGCTCTTCGGCAATTTCGCACCACTGCCACTCACTGGGTTTCTGCTGGGCCTTGCCGGCGTTCTCCTTGTGATCATCAGCGTTCTTTGGCTGAAGGATCAGCTAATTCTGATACTTTTTTCGCCCGACCTAGGCGCCACGACCGGGCTGAATGTCGACCGCTTGAACCTTTGGTTCCTGCTGATTTTCAGCCTGACAGTCCTGATCGGGCTGCGGTTCATGGGGGCGCTGCTTTCGAGTGCACTGATCATTCTGCCGGCGGCCACAGCACGTCAGGTGACGGACAAACTCTCACATTTCATTCTGGTCTCACTGATTATCAGCGTACTTTCCGTGGTGTTCGGTTTCGTGGTTGCGGCAGCTTTCCATACATCGATGGTAGGTCCCGCCATCGTCATATTCTCCGCGCTATTGTTCGGCCTAAGTCTCCTTGTCAAAAGGAAATAAGGACCGGTCTGTCCTTGAATTTACGTGCCATCAACATTCCTGTGATGTGGCGCACAGCTTCATCTGGCAAGTCGAGATAAGAAGAGTGCGGGAGTTCGGGCAGTAGTCCTCCCATTTAGGAGGTTCTATGTCCTGCAACGTTGGAGGTTTGGAACGCACGCTTCGGATTCTTATCGGCTTGGCTTTGCTTGGGGTTGCTTACTTTCACGTGCTTACGGGCGTCTTGGCGATTGTCGCGTATGTGGTCGGAGGCATCGCCCTGGTTACAGGGCTGATCGGCTTCTGCCCTGCGTGGGGGTTGTTCGGAATCAACACCTGCGCAACGAAACCAGCTAAGGCAGGAGGCCCAGCGCACTAAGGCATCCTCTTCGGGATTGGTCTATAGCAAGCGGAAGGAGAAGGCGGCCAGAAGTCGGCCGGAACTGCGAAACGGGTCGGAACGGCGAACATCCTGTGGACGGCTTTCTTCACTAAACTCGGTGTGTACTGATCTCGGACGTTGGAAGCCACGTCGACCTCAAGATCAAAGATTCCGCTATGCAGACGTGAAGGCGGCTCGTAGTTGCTGAAGGAGTCGAGTGTGACCAATTCCACGGAAGACAATCCACTGGCTGAACTCCTAGGCGCCGAGGCTCTGACCGAGCTCGCTCTGGACCTTCGATGGTGCTTCAATCACTCCGCTGACACACTTTGGGAGCAATTGGATCCTGAACTTTGGGATTTGACGCATAACGCATGGATCGTACTGCAAACTGTTTCGCGAGACCGCCTGCACCGCGTTACCAGTAATCCAGATTTTCAATCATTGCTCGCGGATCTTCACCATGCGAAACGCACCTTCGAGCGATCGGAAGGATGGTTTCAGAAGACGCACCCGAACTCCCCACTCCATGCGGTCGCCTATTTCTCGATGGAGTTCATGCTGAGCGAGGCGCTGCCCATCTATTCGGGCGGACTTGGAAATGTCGCCGGAGACCAACTGAAGGCTGCAAGCAGCCTTGGTGTGCCAGTAATCGGCATAGGCCTGCTCTACCAACAAGGATATTTTCGGCAGGAACTGGATGTCTACGGACAGCAGCACGCATTGTATCCATTCAACGATCCGGGGCAGCTTCCGATCGCGCCCTTGCGGGAAGCAAACGGTGAATGGCTGCGACTCTCCATCGATTTCCCCGGCGCCAAACTTTGGGTCCGCACCTGGCAGGTTCAAGTGGGCAGAACACGATTATATCTGCTGGATACAAACGATCCCGCGAACATACCGGCCTACCGGGGCATCACAAGCGAGCTTTACGGCGGCGGGCCGGAACTGCGTTTGAGGCAGGAGCTTGTCCTCGGGATCGGAGGGTGGCGCCTGCTGCGTGCACTCGGGTTGCGCCCGGAGGTCTGCCATCTCAACGAAGGTCACGCTGCGTTTGCAGTGCTGGAGCGAGCGCGGTCGTACATGGAAGACAACAAGCAGCCATTTGACCTAGCCCTAACGGTGACGCGTGCCGGAAACCTGTTCACCACACACACTCCAATCAACGCCGGGTTCGACCGTTTCTCTACGGATCTGATGGAGCAGTACTTCGAGAAGTATGCCGAGAAAAGCCTTTCGATTTCGTTCCGCGACCTTCTGGCACTTGGCCGGAAAAATCGAAATGACGGCTCCGAACCATTCAACATGGCGTATCTCGCGATTCGCGGCAGCGGCGCCGTCAATGGCGTGAGCCAGTTGCATGGACAAGTGAGTAGGAGACTTTTTCAGCCGTTGTTTCCGCGATGGCCCGAGGTCGAAGTACCTGTGACGCATGTGACCAATGGCGTCCACATGTCCACCTGGGATTCCGCCGAGGCGGACCGTCTCTGGGAAAACGCCTGCGGAAAGGAGCGCTGGCGCGGGAACATGGCGAATGTGGCAGAGGGTATTCGTTCCGTCAGTGACTCTGATCTCTGGCAACTCCGATCCGATGGCCGGAAGTCTCTTGTCGAATACGTCCGGAAACTGCACGTCCGGCAGCTCGGAAACCAGGGCGCATCTGGGGACGAACTTGAGCGGGCCTCAGAAGTCCTCGATACGGGGACATTAACCCTGGGTTTTGCGCGCCGATTTGCGACGTATAAACGACCGAACCTGCTTCTGCACGAACCGCAGCGACTCGCGAATATCCTGACGAGTCCGACGCGGCCCGTTCAACTGGTTCTAGCTGGGAAGGCTCATCCCCAGGACATGGAAGGGCAGAACATGATCCGCCAATGGATCGAGTTCACCCGCCGTCAGGATGTCCAATCCCGAGTGGTCTTCCTCATTGATTACGACCTACTGATGGCTGAACACCTGGTGCAAGGAGCCGACCTCTGGGTCAATACTCCGCGACGGCCGTGGGAAGCCAGCGGAACGAGCGGCATGAAGGTGCTTGTGAACGGAGGGTTGAATCTTTCGGAGCTTGACGGCTGGTGGGCGGAAGCATACTCGCCGGAAGTGGGTTGGGCCATCGGTGACGGGCGTGAGCATAACGAAGATCCATCATGGGACGAGTTCGAAGCCGACACCCTTTACGACCTGCTCGAGAAAGAAATCGTTCCGGCGTTCTATACGCACGATGAGCGTGGAATTCCGACCGGATGGGTCAGGCGGATACGGGAAAGCATGAGCAGACTGACTCCCGCTTTCTCAGCGAATCGAGTAGTTCGCCAGTACACCGAGGAGCACTACTTGCAGGCGGCCGCCAACTACTCAACGCGCGCCGCAAATCAAGGCCAAGTCGGAAATGACCTGCTGCACTGGAGAAGCGCCATTGCCAAGCACTGGCCAGCCCTACGATTCGGTTCCACGACAATGAGCCGTGAGGAGGATCACTATCTTTTTCAGGCCGAAGTCCACCTTGACGAACTCACTCCCGAGAATGTGAAGGTCGAACTGTATGCCGAAGGGCTTGACGGCGCAGCCGCTGAAAGGCACTCCATGAGCCACGGCGAGCGGTTCGTTGGCTCAACGGAGGCGTTCCTTTATACCGCTCGTGTCCCTGCGACTCGGCCTGCCGCCGATTACACACCGCGGATCGTTCCCTACCACTCCGGAGCGCAGGTGCCTTTGGAATCTTCTCCGATCCTCTGGCACGACTCGCCGGGTTGGCGATCGGCCTAGAGTTCGGGTGCGGGTTACACGCTCACTTGGTGAATAAGTTCTCCAGGAGATCAAACTACCGCGACAGAAAAGAGAGGCAGGGACTGCCTGTTTCGGTCAGCACAGGGTTGCAGGCATCTGGAAACGCTGCGGCAAAAAGCGGTCGCGGACGGCCGGCATAGAGCTAGCATATAATTGAGTTTCATTCTACTGAGGCGATGAATTTGAGTGGAATCCGAGAGTTTCTAGTTTCCACGCCGGGTAGTCAGGCTCCAGGTTTGCGTTCGGAATCTAAGCTTTTTAGTCGCGATCAGTGGGGCAAGCCACTGATTGGTGTCGACGCGCGCTCGGCCTACGCCTTTGCTGTCCTCATCCGGAAGACGGAAGAGACGCTACTCCAACTGTTTAGCCAGGGCTTGCTTTCAGGAACCACGCACACCTGTCTCGGCCAGGAACTTTGCCAGATGTCGGTTGTCCGCGCGCTGTCGGACCCGGGCGATGTTGTGCTCTCAAATCATCGAAATCATGGCCATTTTCTGACGTATTCGGGCACCTTCGTGGGCCTTCTCGCCGAGATTATGGGGCGGGAAGCCGGCGTTTGCGGCGGGATAGGCGGCAGCCAACATTTGGCCTACCGGCACTTCCATAGCAACGGCGTGCAAGGTGGCATGACGGGCATCGGAGTTGGACACGCCCTGGCGATCAAGCGCAGCAAGAGTCAGGCGATAACGGTTTCCATCATCGGCGACGGGACGCTTGGCCAAGGCTTGCTATACGAGAGTTTGAATTTGGCCTCTGTTTGGGAACTGCCCATTCTCTTTGTTGTAGAGCACAACGGCATTGCTCAAACAACGCCCACGGTGGAGACGATCGGCGGCTCGATCGAGGCCAGAGGATCTGCATTTGGCCTAAAGACATGGCACGTGAATGATTCCTCCGCGAACTTTCTCACGAGCGTTGAAGACATCGTCAAAACGGTTCGAACCTCGCGCAGCCCCGGCTTCCTCGTCATCGAAACCCGGCGGCTCGGTCCTCACAGCAAGGGAGATGACCTACGACCGAACTCGGAAATGGATGAAATCAGGCAACGGGATCCGGTCAGCAATCTTGGGAAACAGCTTTCGCCGCAGGAGCGCGAGGCAATCGATACCGCCGCGAGCGAATTCGTGGAGGCTGCACACCAAGCCGCACTGAATTCGCCAGAACAGCGGTTTCGCGCAGTTCCCAAGGACATATTCTTCGAAAAACCGAAGCCCAAGGCCCCCGCAAAAAGCTGTGGCCGCAAGGATCAGAACGTCAGGACCGCCCTGAACGTAGCATTGCGCGAGCTTCTCACGGAGTCGCCGGAAGTCCTCGTGCTGGGCGAAGACTTGCATGACCCATACGGAGGCGCGTTCAAAGTCACGACGGGTCTCACGACAGCTTTCCCTGGACGGGTTATCTCCACGCCAATCAGCGAGGCCGGAATCGTCGGAGCGGGTATCGGACTCGCACTGGCAGGTTTTCGTCCAATCGTGGAAGTCATGTTTGCCGATTTCGTGACTCTGGGGATGGACCAGATCTTCAATCACGCGGTGAAATTTCCTGGGATGTTCGAAGATGCGCAAGTGCCGCTCGTCATTCGCACCCCCAGCGGTGGCCGCCGAGGCTACGGGCCAACGCATAGCCAGAGCCCTGAGACGCTGCTCACGGCTGTCCCTGGACTTACAGTCGTTTTCGGCAGCAACCGCCATGATGTTGGCGAACTGCTGAAAAACGCAGTCCTGCAATGGCCCTATCCGACTGCTTTCTTCGAGCACAAGCTTCTCTACGGCCAGCCCGTTGATGGAACCGGCTATAGTGTTCTGGCTGCCGACCCATCAGACGTGGCAGAACAGCTGTTTCCGACGCTGATAGGTGGAGCACAGGATCCAGAAATGACCTTCGTATGCTACGGCGGAGCCACCGGCATCGTTGAGAATGTGGTTGCAAAACTCGCCGCCGAGGAACTCCACAGCGAAATTGTGATTCCATCGCTTCTCTCCCCCATGCCTGGCACACTGATTCGCTTGCTGCAGTCGAGAGAACGAGTCATCGTTTTCGAGGAGGGGCAACCCAAGTTTGGGTTCGCCGCCGAGCTGGGTTCGACGCTCGTCGAATCAGGCTTCCAAGGTAGGTTCCTAAGGGTCGGGCCGCCAGCGATTCCCATCCCGGCCGCGCGAAGCCTCGAGATCGATGTGCTTCCCGATGAGGTTGAGTTATTCGACCGCGTAACGCAGTCTTTGCTTGCTGAGATCGCGAGGCAGTCGTAACGTCAAATTGTCCATGACTGTTCCGCTTCTCACGCCCCGCGTAAACAATAACGACGACACTGTGCGCTTGACGAGAGTGCTGGTCGAGGTGGGCGCCAGTGTGCGTCGAGGAGTTCCCATCGCCGATATCGAAACTGACAAAGCCACCTTCACTGTCGAGGCCGAGGGGGATGGGTATGTGCTGGGCTTCGCAGCGAAGGAGGGAGAGACGATCGCTGTCGGCTCTGTGCTCGCCTGGCTTGGGTCAAAGCCGGATGATCCGATTCCAACTTCAACACAGCCCACTGAAAAGCCAGCGCAGAAAAGTCGTGAAATAAGCATCAAGGCAGCACTCTTGCTGGCGCGCTATGGGCTCAACGCTTCCGATGTCCCCCACGCCGGGGAACGCCTGACAGCGAGTGATATCGAAAGCTACGTA
>Ga0187780_10004379_pt1 | contig 10596 bp, 10 predicted proteins | sample 1015_Q2_SP10_20__FD_132429 | JGI IMG/M metagenome (GOLD analysis project Ga0187780, IMG submission 132429) | Tropical peat soil microbial communities from peatlands in Department of Meta, Colombia - 1015_Q2_SP10_20_MG | ecosystem: Environmental > Terrestrial > Soil > Wetlands > Peat | place...
AAAATGACCGCGTTTTTCGTCACCGCCGTCGGTAGTTATCTGTTGGGCTCGATCCCCTTTGGCTACCTTTTGGTCCGCATCTTTCGCAAGCAGGACATCCGCCAGACTGGCAGCGGCAACATCGGAGCGACGAACGTTTCTCGCACCTCGCCAGTTTTGGGGGTACTCACACTGCTGCTGGACGCGGCCAAGGGATTGGCGGCAGTGAGCCTCACGCGAGCTCTCTTCCCCGGCCAGACGACCTTGCTGGGCCTGGCTGCATTTCTGGCCATTGTTGGTCACATGTTTCCGATCTGGCTGAAATTTCATGGTGGAAAAGGCGTCGCCACCGGGTTGGGTGCCTTCGCCGTAATTGTCCCAAAAGCTATCCTGGCGATGATTGCGCTCTTCATTGCTCTTTTCCTGGTATTTCGTTACGTCTCTCTGGCTTCCATTTTGACGGCAGCTCTCTTCCCGCTGCTCGCCTGGGTGCTTTACCCTCGCAACTTGTCTCAGATGATGGCAGCGATCGTGGCTTCTTCCCTTCTTATTGTCGGAAGGCATCATCAGAACCTGCACCGTCTCTTTGCCGGCACTGAGCCACGTTTCCAGCGGAGGCGGGGATGAGCCGGATCGCGATCATCGGCGCCGGCGCTTGGGGCACGGGGCTTTCGGTTGCGCTAGGACGCCAGGTCTCACATCGCGTGCGCTTGTGGGCTCATGAAAAAGAGGTGTGCGAATCCATTGCCACGCGTCACGTCAACGACCTTTTTCTGCCGGGCCAGCTTATTCCCGAGGCGGTTTCTTCAACCGGCAGTCTGCAGGAAGCATTGCAGGAAGCGGAAATCGTGGTCAGCGTCATGCCTTCGCCGCATTGCCGGCGTCTCTTCCAGCAAATGCGTCCTTTCCTAAGACCTGCCATGCTCATCGTGAGTGCGACCAAGGGCCTGGAGGAAGAAACGCTGCTGCGCATGTCGGAGGTGATCGCCTCGGTGATGGCGTCGGATGGCGGCGTCCCGCCACGCGTGGGCGCGCTTAGCGGGCCGACCTTTGCCAAGGAAGTGGCGCGCGGAGATCCTACCGCGATTACCATTGCCTCCCAGGATGGTGCGCTGGCGGAAACCGTGCAGCGCGAGTTCAGCGATCCTCGCTTCCGGGTTTATACCAACACGGATGTGGCCGGCGTAGAACTCGGAGGGGCGTTGAAAAACATCATCGCCATCGCGGCCGGCATTTGCGACGGGCTCGGACTAGGACACAACTCCATCGCCGCTTTAATCACACGCGGGTTGGCCGAAATCAGCCGCCTGGTGGTCGCTTGCGGCGGCCGTCAGGAAACCATGGCGGGACTCGCCGGTCTTGGGGACCTGGTACTCACGTGCACCGGCGGGCTGTCGCGCAATCGAAGTGTAGGCGTGGAACTCGGCCGTGGACGTAAGCTTCCGGATATCATCGCCGGCATGCACGGCATGGTTGCCGAAGGCGTATTCACCACCCACGCGGCTGTGGAGCTGGCCCGCGCTCGTGGCGTCGAAATGCCCATCACCGCGCAAATGGACGCGATCCTGCACCAGGGCAAATCACCGCGTGAGACTATCCATGAACTGATGACCCGCAGCGGCAAGAGCGAGATTGGGGCCCTCACGGCGTAAGTTGTGGCGTTAGGTCAGCCGGCCACGACCCGACTGAAGCGCCCGAGTTCGCGCTCATCCTCCGTCATGCTCTCGTGCTCCGCATCGATGGCTTCGTACTCGGCGGCGTGCTGCGCGCGAAAGCTTTCGTACGCCTCTCGCGACCTCCAGAAGTCCAACGTCAGGTAGTTGCGTGCCGCCTTCAAGTCACGGATTAACTCCGTCCTGATATATGCGTCATTCTTGCGGAAAAATTGCGCCCACGCCCCGTTGGCCCCGCACTCCTGTTCGAAGCGCTCCTCCATGCCGGGACGCACCTGAAACTTCCAAATGACTACGAACCGCCATTCGTCAAATTTCTGCTTCATGTGCTCGCCCTCTAACCCGTTGTTTCTGCGTGCAAGATGGCCCAAAGTACCGCGTTCTTGGGGTACTTACGTAACGGACATGTCCTGTCAGATCACGAGCTTGCGGCTCATTCTGCAAGTAGACTTTTAAAAGCCAGACCTGATCTGCCGTGTAAGAGCACGGCCACGAAAAAGGCCACTTTGCCACTGAGACTGCCCAAACCGTCGCGTCTGCCCATTCTCTACGTAATCCTCAGTGTCCTCATCCTGATCAGCGTGGTCCCCATGTATTTCTACTCGGCGCAGGTGGAATCGATCAACCGCGACCGGTTGATTACTAACGAGAGGCTACTGCAGAATACGGTCACTCGCTCTCTGGCCGACGATATTTCGCAACACCAGCAAGCCGTGCGCATGATGTTGTCCAATCTGTCGTCCGCATTGCAGGTGGCCAGCGGTGGAGATTTCACCTCCGAGAACGTGGAAGCACCTGAACTTCGCGCTTTGCTGGAGAACTTCGTCTCCTCCTCCGACGACCTGGCTTACGCTACCCTGCTGAACTCTGAGGCCAAAGGGATTTCCGCGGGCCGAATTGCTCCCGACGCCTTTCTACAGCGCGAGCTGGAACGCGCTTACACGGCCGCGCGTGAAGGCCGAGTTTACAACGGCCAAGCTCTCGTTGTCGGCACCGGCAAAGATGCCCACACCGTAATGCTGGTCAGCACACCGGTGATGGTGAGCGGCCGCTTCATCGGCATGATCGGTTCGGTGGTCGATCTGCAATTCCTGATTCGACGGCTGCAAGAGGTCAGCCGCGGCGGCCTCATTCCTTATGTCGTCGACAGCCAGGGACGGCTGGTCGCCGGCGCCACTCCCGACTACGCCACCGGCCAGGATATGACCGATCAGGAGATCGTAAGGAACTTTGTGGAGCAGGGCAGCAAAGCGCAACTGGTCGCCGCCACCCGGGAATTCAATCTCACCCAGGGTACGACGATCAAAATGCTTGGAACCTACTGCCCGGTCACCAACCTGGATTGGGGCATTGTGGTACAAAAGCCGCGGGCCGAAGCCTATCGCGGCGTCTACGAGATGCAACGTACCGGGCGCATTCTGGCCATCATGGCTATCGCCCTCAGCATCGCCATCAGCGCCTTCGCTGCTCGCCGCATCACCAATCCCCTCGAAGTCCTGACTCTTTCCAGCCGGGCCATTGCGCGCGGCGACTTTACCCAACGCGTGCATTTGAAGAGCAGCACGGAGATCGGTGAACTCGCGGATACGTTCAACGTCATGTCCCAGGAACTTGAGCATTTCGTGCTCGACCTGAAGCGTGCCGCCACCGAAAATCGTGGGCTGTTCATGGGCTCCATCCAGATGTTGGCGGGCGCGGTCGACGAAAAGGATCCTTACACGCGCGGTCACTCCGACCGGGTCACGCGCTACTCTGTCATGATTGCCCGCGAAATGGGGATTTACGAAGATTATATTGAGACCGTCCGCATCTCCGCCCAACTGCACGATGTAGGCAAGATTGGAATCGAAGACAGAATTCTCAAGAAGCCGGGAGCCCTGACCCCGGAAGAATTCGAGATCATGAAGACTCATACCACCAAGGGCGCGAACATTCTGCGCCCGGTGGCACAGCTGAAAGACATGATTCCGGGCATCGAACTGCACCACGAATCGCTCGATGGCCGCGGGTATCCTCACGGTTTGAAGGGAGACGATATCCCACTGCTCCCGCGAATCATCGCAGTCGCCGACACTTTTGACGCGCTCACCACCACCCGCCCCTACCAGCATGCGCACGAACCCAAGGAGGCGCTGCGCATCATTCACTCGCTTTCGGGCAAGCGTCTCGATCCGACCGCGGTTGCGGCATTGACCGCGATTTACGAGCGCGGCGAAATCCACGTTCAACAGCCGCTTGTGGCACCGGGCACCGTGGCCTCCGCAGCCGCGAGTGCTGCTTCAACTTCAGCCCTATCCGCCGCGGAGAGTCTCGCTGCGGACCCGCGAGTCTATCCCGATACGGCGGCCGCCGTCCAAGCCACGCGATTCTAGCTGCTTCTCTCGTTGTCTTCGTCGGGCGCGATAGGTGACGCCTCTGCCGCTATAATTAACGGTTAGTTCCTGCACTTCTACCGCCATGATTCAGACCCTGTTTGGCAGCCTGGACGAACAGCAGAAACCCAGCTTCCTCGAACGCATGAAAGAGGCGGTCACGCGCACGCGCGAGAACCTGAGTGAGCGCATCGAGGAGGCCGTCTCGTTCAGCAAGGAGATTGACCGCAACACGCTCGACGAACTGGAGGCGACGCTGATCGGCGCCGATCTGGGTAGCACCACCACACGCGAAGTTCTGGGCAAACTTCGTGAAAAAGCCGATCGCAAGCAAATCAAGGACGTCAACGAACTGAAGCGCCTCCTGAAAGAGGAATTGCTAGCCATTCTGACTGCGGCGAACACACGGCCCGTCGAAAAAGTCGACGGGACTCCCGAGGTCATCCTGGTCGTTGGCGTGAACGGCACCGGAAAGACCACTACCATTGGCAAGCTGGCCCAGGTGTTTCGCTCGCAGGCCAAAACCGTGTTGTTGTGCGCCGCGGATACCTTTCGTGCGGCCGCCATCGAGCAACTGGAAATATGGGGACAACGCACCGGCACCGAGGTGATTCGTACCAAGCCGGGCGGCGATCCCGCAGCTGTACTCTACGACGCTTTGCAAGCGGCTTCTGCGCGCCACACTGACTACGTAGTGGTCGACACGGCAGGCAGGTTACACACCAAAACCAACCTGATGGCAGAACTGGAAAAAATGCGGCGCACAGCGCAACGGCTGATTCCGGGTGCGCCGCATGAAACGCTGCTGGTGATGGATGCTACCACCGGGCAGAACGGGCTGCAGCAGGCACGCCAGTTTACTGAATCGGCGGGAGTGACGGGCATCGTCCTCACCAAGCTGGATGGCACGGCGAAAGGAGGTGTCGTGGTGGCCATTTGCCGTGAGCTGGGATTGCCCGTCCGCTACGTGGGCGTGGGCGAAAAGGCCGGAGATCTGCTGCCCTTCAACCCCAAGGATTTCGTGGATTCGCTGTTCGCATAGGGACTTGTTTCTCCACAGAGCCAGAGGGAAAAGCGAAGCGCACGATATTGGGGACGCCAAAAATGTCCACTCTGCTCCTGTTGCTAACCGCCATCGCTGCATTGTTGTTGCTTTGGCGGCTTGTGACGTCTCTCTTCCAAACTGCGCAGCCGGGAGAGCCAACTGGTTCGGTGGAAGATCCGCTAGAGCCCGTACCGGCACCGCGAAGGCGCGGTCCGCCAGAGAAAGCCGGAGCGGTGGCTCTTGAGGAGCCGGACGACGATGAACCGCCAGACCACTTCCCTCCTCGCAAGTTGTAGCAATCCGTTCCTCTCTGTCTCTCTGTGTCTCTGTGGTGAAATAATGGCTTTGCATGACCAACTCTCACCAAATCGACGAACGCTTCCTCCATCAGGCTCTCGATCTGGCACGCCAAGGAATTGGTCTGACGTCACCCAACCCGTGCGTGGGAGCTGTGCTGGTCGGTACGCACAACACCATCGTCGGAACCGGCAGTCATACCTACGATGGGATGAAACATGCCGAAATCCTTGCCATCGAGCAAGCCGGAGAAAAAGCGCGCGGCGCGACGCTTTACATCAATCTGGAGCCCTGCTCGCATCAGGGCCGCACGGGCCCTTGCGCTGACGCTGTGATCGCTGCCGGGGTCACGCGGGTAGTCGCATGCATGAAAGATCCAAATCCCCGGGTTAGCGGTCAAGGTTTTACAAAGCTTCAGGGTGCGGGAATCGAAGTTACCTCAGGCCTGCTGGAGCAAGAAGCGAAAGCGCTGAATGAAGCTTTTGCGAAATACATTCGCCATAAAACCCCACTGGTTACACTGAAAGCTGCCATGACGTTGGACGGCAAGATCGCACCTCCGCCGGGTGAATCCCACAACCCCACCGCTCTTGGGGCAGGTGGCGCCAGCGCAGGCTGGATCACTAGCGAGGTGGCTCGCGCGCACGTGCAGGAACTGCGCCACCAGAATGACGCCATCCTGGTCGGCGTGGGCACGGTCATTGAGGATGACCCACTGTTGACCGATCGCAGTGGCCTTCCTCGCCGCCGCCCTTTGCTGCGCGTGATTCTGGACTCTCGTTTGCGCCTCCCACCGGAGTCACGCGTGGTGAAAACAGCCAAAGATGACCTGCTGGTCTTATGTTCCTTCGCGGAGGAAAAGCGGAAGAAACAACTGCTGCGGCGTGGCGTCCAGGTAGAGCAGATTCCCAAGCCTACACCGGAAGGACATCCCGATCTGGTTGCCGTCACCCGACATCTGGGCGAGATGGAGATGACCAGCCTGATGATCGAAGGTGGCGCCATGGTGAACTGGGCCGCCTTGGCTTCCGGCATCGTGGACAAACTGTTCCTGTACTATGCGCCCAAGATTCTGGCCGGCACCGGTTCTGTCCCATTCGCGGCTGGAACCGGTTTCATGCGCATCGCGGAGGCAGCTCACGTGAAGTCGATCCGCCTGCATCGCTTCGGAGAGGATTTTGCCGTAGAAGGATATTTGAAAGATCCGTACGATAGCAATTAGCAATTGGCCATTTCGTGACACGGAAGGGCCAAATGCTAAATCTAACTGCTGAAGGTTCAATCATGTTTACTGGCATCATTGAAGAAGTTGGACGCGTCACCCGCATCGCTCACAACCAAGGCAATCGCCGCTTAACCGTTTCGTCTTCCCATCTGGTAAAGGAACTCCATAAAGGGGACAGTATTGCGGTAAGCGGTGTCTGCCTTACGGCGGTCGACATCAAACCTGCTTCGGTCAGCTTTGATCTCGCCGCAGAAACCTGGAATCTTACTTCCTTTTCTCGTATCCGGGAAGGTGCGCTGGTCAATCTCGAACTCCCCATGCGTGCCGACGGACGATTCGGCGGTCACATTGTCCAGGGTCACGTGGACGGCACCGGCAAGTTCCTTGCGCTCGATCCCATCCCCAACGCGGATGACTATTGGCTGCAGATCGAAATCCCCTCCGAACTGGCGCGCTATGTCATCTATAAGGGCTCGCTCTCGATTGAGGGCATCAGTCTGACGGTGGCGAGGATCGAAGGCACGCAGGTGACGGTCGCGATCATCCCGCACACGGTGGAAATGACGAACCTGAAGTCCCTCAAACCGGGCTACCCTGTGAATCTAGAAGTGGATATGATCGCCAAGTATGTCGAAAAGATGATGCGGGGAGAGTCAGGGAGCAACTCGATCACGCTGGAAAAGCTGGTGGGCGCCGGATTCTAGAGACCAGTGGCCGGTATACCAGTAGTGGCCACGGTTCACTGACCACCGATCACTTGCTTTTTAGGCTTTCAGTTCCACTTCATCCAGCGTCAGGAACTCCTGGATAATGGGCTCGTCGCACTTTTCCATTTCAGGGTAAGTCCCGAAAAATAGCGCCTTCGCCTCGTGCAGAAAGACGATCCGGTCGGCCAGTTTTTTTGCCAGACGCATGTCGTGGGTGACGACCACGCTGGTCAGGTGCAACTGCGCCTTGAGCCTCTTGATGAGATCACCCAGTAGCTGCGCCATCAGGGGATCGACCATGGTGGTGGGTTCGTCGTACAACACACAATCGGGGCGCGCCGCCAGAGCCCTGGCAATCGCAACCGAGCGCTTCATCCCGGTGGATAGGTCGGAGGGCAGCAGGTCCTTCATTTCCTTCACTCCCACCATCTCGAGTAATCCGTCCACCACCTGGAAGATCTGGTCTTCGTTCAAATCCTTGCGTTCGCGCAGAGGAAAGGCCACATTCTCGGCTACCGTCAGCGAATCAAACAGCGCACCGTTCTGAAACACCATGGTGACTTTCTTGCGGATCCGTTCCAGATCCGCTTCGCCATAATCGGTGATGTCCTCGAACGCCACGATCACCCGGCCCGAGTCCGGCTTAAGGAAACCCATGATGTGATGAAGCGAGACCGACTTGCCGACGCCGCTTCGCCCTAGGATGCAAACCGTCTCTGCCGGCATGACACTGAAGCTGACGTGGTCCAACACGCATTTCGTGCCAAAGGATTTCGACACATCTTTGAATTCGATATACGGCCCGATTTGTTCAGTACCCATAGTTGGCTAGCCGTCCTGCGCGAGGTCTTTGTGATGATAAACGATGGCACCGGTAACCCGCTGAGATAGTACTTCCACGTATAAGTTTGTCATCCCGACCGGAGCCAAGGGGGGCGCCTATGGAGTGTCGTCGGCGTCAGCTAGTCGGCGCCGAGCCTCTTCCAGCTCTTCGGGCGTGTTCAAATTGCGAAACATCCCGGCAGAGAATCCCTGTTCGTCCAACTGTTGCTCCTCAAGCACACGGGTTTTGACCATGGCGAACAACGGATCGATCTTGTTCTTTCCGGCGAGCAAGGACTGCTCCGCAATTGCGGCAAATTCGCGGCGATACACTGCGCATAGCGGCTGCCAGCCGTTCCCGGCGCGCGCTACCGTCACAGTGGCGCCATTTTCATCCGCTTGCGAGACCAGGTAGTGCAGGAATTTTGGCTGGAGCAGGGGAAGGTCGACGGCCAGTATCAGGTTCAGTTCCGTGTTGCTGCTGGAGAGCGCTGCATGAATTCCGCCGAGCGGTCCACGGTCGCGGTAGACGTCCTCGACCACCGACCCGTAGCTGGCAAATTTCCTTGCGTCTCCTACGGTATGCACGCTTGCCGCCACGTTGCCTGCGAGCTTCAAGGCGTGCGAAAGCAGCGTCTCCCGGCCCCAAGGAAGAAATGCTTTGTCCTGCCCCATGCGGCGGCTCTTGCCGCCGGCCAAGACGAATGCGGTGATGCGATTCACGCCCGTGATCATACCGCTGCTTGCGGAAAAACTCACTTGCAGTACGGATAGGTGGATTGGGCCGGTCTACTTGCGTCTTACCCGGCGTGCGAGTCCCTGGAAAAGGTCGTCGATATCCTGCCGCAATTGGCGGATCTTAAGCGCCTTCTGACGTAAGCGGTCAACCTCCTGGTCCTTGTTTTGCAGGTACACCGCGTGCTTCTGCAGGAAAAGCGCGACCAGTTTTTCCTCCGCTTCCATGACCGTCCCATTAACCGCGGGGCCTGTTACCGCGTTGCTCGCAATTGGTGCGTTCGACCGGGAATCAGTAGGCAGTTTGAATTCACAAGCCGCCGTGGGATCGCTCATCACCACGGAGAGAAATTCCAGGCCGAAACAGAAGCCGCTACGATTGCGGACGATGCCGGCAACACAAACCGGGCTCGAAGTCGGAAATTCCACCGCCATGAGGTCACCCGGTTCCAGCGGAACTCCCCCGTAGAGTGCCATCCCACCGCGGCTGATTTCGGTCGCCAGGCCGGCGATAGTGGAGAGATCGCCGCCGGTGGCAATGCGAACCGGCAGAGCAACCTGATGTCGTGGCCATCGGCGAACGCTGGCGGGAATCGCTGAGTTTTCCTTGGCCGGGCCCATGCTCCCCTACCTCAGCACGTGAAAGTACATCGCTCCGGCCACACCCAGAGTGACGATTCCGGCAGCGCCCATCACCAACTTAACCAGTCGTCCACGCTGCGGAGTCGCATTCGCCGCCGCGCGGAGTTTTTCAATCCATTCCTGTTCCATCGTGTTTCCCAGGGTTGACCGGATAATTGTCCCCAGGCGACGCTGATCCTGCGCCGGCAACGAAACGAACCGGAACGGTTGCTGGGTGCTGGAGAGCGGGTCCAGCATTTCCGCCGCGCCCAGCACCGAGCCGGTACGCGTCAAAAACATCAGCTTGACTTGGGATCCCTGATCGAGCGGATTGGGCAACACCAGCAAACCGCCAGTGAGAGACACCACTTCCAGCTTGCCCGAGGTGCGGTGGCCATCCTGGAATCTGAGCACAGCAGGAGTGGCATCCGTCAGGTGCACCCGCGGCGAGCGCTGTTGTGAGTACAGTTGGGGAAGGCCATTCATCTCAGCGAGTATGGAGCGGGCACGCGAAGAGGAGGAGATTACGGAAGGTCTTGTACGCGGACGGTCGCTAAATGCCCTTTTGAGTAGACCTTATGCTATGTCCACTAAACTCAGCGTCTACGGCAAAATATCTCCCCACTACGCCCGCAGGCCTGCCCCTGGTGGCACCAGTGGACCATGATTCTCCGTCACCACGCTGCTCAAAACGGCGGTATACTTCGCCACGACATTTCAACCGTGCGAGGGACACGATGCTGCGGAAAATGCCGGATCGGCTCAAACTTCTAACCGTACTTCTTTTGGTGATCTTGACCGCCGCGGGTCACGCAGAGCAGAAAAACCTCAATGTCGGAACTGCCTCGGCGACACCGGGCACGAAAACAACGGGATTTCTGGAAGTTCCCGCCGGGGTTGACACTGCTACCAGCATCCCCGTGATCCTCGTTAACGGAGTCAAGCCGGGGCCGATTCTGGCTCTGGTGGCTGGAGCACATGGAACCGAGTACGCATCGATTCTAGCCCTGGAGAAAATCGGCGCCCACGCCGAGCCCGCCGAAATCGCCGGCGCGCTGATCATTGTTCCTTTGGTAAACATCGCCTCGTTCGAGCAAAAGGTCCCGCACGTCAACCCGGT
>Ga0187780_10004381_pt1 | contig 10594 bp, 14 predicted proteins | sample 1015_Q2_SP10_20__FD_132429 | JGI IMG/M metagenome (GOLD analysis project Ga0187780, IMG submission 132429) | Tropical peat soil microbial communities from peatlands in Department of Meta, Colombia - 1015_Q2_SP10_20_MG | ecosystem: Environmental > Terrestrial > Soil > Wetlands > Peat | place...
ATATGATTCATGGTGTACAAAGTGCACGTCCCAATTAAATTGGACAAACTGTGAGGAATCTACGTGGTGCTAGCTCGTTGCTTCAAGAGCCTCGTTCTAAACCGAAGGGCGAATTGAAAGCGGAAGCTCATGCAATCCTATCCTGTCTTCGACTCGGCATGCTGATGCCGTCTGGGCAAGTGGAGACACGACTTCGTAAGATGGAAGGCGTCAAAGAGGTCACAGTAAACCACGTTAGCCACACCGTCAAAATCCGTTACGATCCAAGCATCGTGACGATAGAAAAGATACGAACATTCCTTAGGAGCAATGGAAATGAAATTCGGTCATGTTCGCTTCAGGGGAATATTACCAAGCCGCTGAGAGAACTTCAAAACTGAACGAACACAAACTAAAAGGCTTTCTATTCAATATCTACCGATTGCTGTACGGAGAGGATAGAAGCTCAAGACTAGCCCGAGTTGATAAGAACACTAGACAGTACATTCTGGATAATGTATCTAAAGACGCAGCGAAGGACTTCTCGATAGCGAAGAATGAATTCGAGAACGCCAACAGAACGGACTACAAGCACTTCATGATCCCAGGCGGTGAGCCAATAGGAAGCGAGAACTGGAGCGAAGTGTTCCGGAGGACCTCTCAGACGCCCTATACTGCCTCGGCGACGGATTCGCAGACTCCCTCACACACTTCCTCTCACAAGCAAGAAAGATCCATGGTGTACTCCTGAAGAGCGGTGGAGGATCAAACGGAGAGGTGGCGAAAGAGGTAGCCAAGGTATTCAAGTTACGCGAAAACAGAACTCGTGAGTACCTCAACTACCTCGTCGAAGTAGGCTACGCAACCAGAACCGGGCCCAAGGGGGCGTACAGGTACGAGGCCGAACCCCACGACACCCACCCACAGACGAAACTACAAGTGACGTTCAGCGAATCAGACCTCAAGCACTGGTTCGGACAACAGTTCCCCAACAACGCCGACCTAGAAATCCCCGAAGGAGTCAAAACAGGATTTGACTTCCAACCGCCCGTAGAGGTCGGTAAGGGATTTGAGTCCGATTTGGGCACGGCTGAGCGAACCGAACTGGATTCCGGTTCGGTTGGTCGGGTCGTGTCTGATATGGGCTCTGGAGGAGGAAACAATGGTCGCGTTCCCGATGCCGCTAAGTAAATTGGCTATGATCTGGACAGGTGAAAAGCCACAAACCATGCGGAATTAGAGGTCTTCCCTACTTCCGGTTACGACGACGCATAAAGCTCGTAACACGGACCTGCCAGTTGGTTCGAAAATCTGAATTGTGAAGCGATTATTGACCCTACCGCGGGCTGGTTGTCTGTTGCCCACCTGCCTTGGAATGTGGGACGGAACGGCGAACGTTAAGACGACGCTGGCTACACCTTGACTGTACGCGCTCTAATCATACACACACTTTCCCACTAGGAGGGAGGAGGGAGCGACGCCGAGCGCGGTGCCCTGTGGATTAGGAAATTACGACTTGGTCCTAGGTGAATGAATGAAATAATTGATGGCGTCGACGATTTGGTCGTAAGTTTCAGGGGAATCGAGACGGATGTCTTGACCCCTAAGGCGCAGCACCTTATGCAGTATGACTTGGCATTGCCTTCTAGTCTTCAAGTAGACTTGATCATTCAAAACCTGTGCACACATCGCGCTAGCGGACTCAACCAACGATTCCAAATCCCCGTACAGGATCGAGTAGACCTCACCGCTGCGGATATCGATCTTCTGCCCGTCTATCGTAACCTGACGGTGAACCGTTAGAGTAGTAGTCTCTTTCATGGTGGTTTTCAAGGTTTGAATCGCTTCCCAACCTTTCGCAGTCAAGAATACGAGTTTTCGGCTAAGGACTTAGAAAAGAAACCTAGCACGTCCGCTCTGAAAGCAACTAATCAGCCTTCCATCTAAATCCAAAAACCCAGCAGTTCAAAAGAAAGTGCGACAGAGATGCGTGTCCAGATCAGAAGTGGGCTAGATGAATCAGGGATTGATGGACGCAAAGGCCAAACTGTTCGAAGCTGGCACGGCGAGAACCGACGCGGCTAACGCTCTCGACAGACGCGAACCATCCACCGCAATAAAAGAAGCACAAAGAGCAATTGAACACGCGATCAAGGCATTATACCCTTTGACAGGTCAGCGAATTCCAAGAAGCCACTCCGCCGTCAAGAGCCGAGAGGATCCTAACGCTTTCGATAGGGCCTTTGACAAGATCGATTTCCACGACGATCTCAACACGAAGTACGGCATTGCTCTTCTCGGTTTGAAAGGGCGAATGTGGGAGCCAGTGCATGAGTTTGCCGACTACGGATATGGCTCCATACCTCCTGATGTGCTTCTTACAGATCAAGAATTCGCGACTTTTGCTGTCAAAGAAGCAGAGAAAGCTATTGCAGCATTGGATCAGCTCATCACGCTAGTTGAGGCAGGCCGAATCACAATAAGATTCTGAGAATCTTTTTCAGCTCTCCTCCCTGTCGACTATTGCTGATCCAAAGTATTCTATGAAGAGCTAGGTCGGTGAAGCGATTCTCATTTTAGCTCATTTACGTACTCGTAGACCCGGGTAACGGGAAGCATGTCGTGCTCTGCTCCAAACCACGCTCGAATTTTCTTGCCGTTCTTGAACTCCACGTCGACCTTGGTGTGGGACTCTTTGAGGGCATCGAGCAGAATGTGCGGCGACACTTTATCGTTTTTCTCGCGTTTCCTTTTGTCGTCCCAGACGGTTCTCCCGTAGAGGGCTACATCGTCGCGTGGGAAGTACCATACCTTGTATGTCGAACTGTCGGGAGCGAATATCGTCACCTTCAGCCTACCCTTCATCTGACCCACCTTCTGCCTAATACGCTCCAACTGCCAGAGCTCCAAACGATTTTCAACTCCCCGAACAGACCGCTGTGACGAGAAGCCTTTCTAGGAAGCGGACAATAAGCCTACTCACCGGTGCAAATTCCTTTCTTGTTCTTACACCGATGTGCCGGTTGAAATAACGAGGCAGCTCGCGTCCTGAAGTAAAGTTAATCGCGCAGAGCGCAGGAGATGGCCCGCTGTCTTGTGGTGAAGTCGTTTTGCTCTATTGGTGTTTGCCTGGGTGGATGGAGCAGCACTCGAATGGAATGTACGAGAAACTTGGCAACCAAATCAAAGACCACATACCCCAGATTCAAAGCGCCTTCCTCAGGCTCATGAGCCCAGCAACTGAGGAATTTTCCGTGCCACTAGGAGAGGGATGTCTTGTTCTGATGACTCGTATCAAATCATTTTCGCCAACATTTCCCGAATACTTCCAACTAGTGGAAGCATCTCGACGCCTGGATGTCAAAGTGTTAGTTGAGTGCCCCCTTCATTCCATAACTGAACTGGCTGGTCGTCTCTACGAATCCACAAGAGGCGGCCCCCTAGAAGTGCTCAACAACGCCGAGATTAAGGAGCGAATCGTATCACCCATGATCTCGACGGCTCAAACTCAAAGAGCACCCGCCAACATGCGGAACGCTGCGATAATCTCAATCTTCTACTCAACCGGTCTGCGTTTGAATGAAATCGCCGACCTCAAGCTCGGAGATATCGATCTCGAGACAGGCAGGGTGGATTCCTTTCACAACAAAGAAAAGTAGTGCTGAAGGCGTCTCAGCCCTTTAGGTGCATGATTTTGTGAAGAAATCGAAATCCGCGCACGCGCTTCACGTGTCTTCTCTCATTGCATAACAGCCAGCCTGAACCATTTCCGGCTCCCGATTCCCTCTAGGTGGAAGACGTGAACTAACAGGTCTGTGTTGGAGGGCATGGGGTCTCCGAAGATGTCCCTAGCCTTGCCCTCGTGAGATCGTGCATGGTCGCGTGCGTACTCCTGAATCTTCTGGAGGTGATTGGCGTTCTTGACTAGGAGAGTGAAACCGCAACCGAGACAGAGGATCCGCATCTTGTAGCCTTTCGCTTCGAGTTCGCCATCAATCTGAATTATCCGATGAACATACCCAACAATATCCGCCTCATCCTCAGCTGATCCCAACTTCATATAGAATGCCTGAAGCACCAATCGAGTAACCTCTTCATACATCCCACCCATTCTGCGCCAGCTCATCGTTCAGATACCTTCCGAAAGCGCATTTTGCCCTTACAGAGTAGTCTCATAGTGGTCTCCGCTTCCCTGATGGCGGCGATTTTCTGATACTCGTTCCGGTAGATGGTCAGATGCATCTGGTAACTCACGAATGGTTCCTGCCAAAGCTTGAACCTAGTGCGGCAACCCATTATTCTGAAACGTTCGTTGAGCTTTTCATGCTGCTCTCCAATCTCTTGCAAATCGTAGATCGTTAGGTTTTCATCGAGGAAGCCCTCATGTCCGAACATGACTTCGTGTCTTGGGTCGAGTTGGAGCATGTCGTTGTAGCATGGTTTGCAGACATACTGGGCGAGTACCAGTCGACCATTAATGACGTCTGGTTTGTTTAGGTAATGGACGCTCGTCACAATCCGTCTAGATCCACATTTCTCGCATAGGCAAACGGCGTCCAATGTTTCGGTATCGACTTGAAGCGTCTTCAATATTCAACAGCTCCAACAAGTGGTCTTGCAGCCGACTTGGAAAGCGGTCGGACGAACTCACGCAGCTTTCTAGCTTTCATTCGCCGACACCTCCAGCACATCACCATTCGAACTCGAATTCCAAAGATGGCAAGAGTCCGCGACGGAAGGCATCACCGATCGCTGAACGTATGATGGGGATACGCCGCTGAGAGCAAAGATCTAGGACGATCTTCTCGGCAGCTCTGACCGCATTCGCCTGTTCAGGTGTCCCTCCGTCGTCGACAACCACGTATACAGGTCTCTCGGGGAAGTTCATATCGATCGTGAAAAAGAACCTAGTCCGGAAACTCTTCTCTCTAAGCTGAACATTCAGCTCACTGAGTTTTTCGTTTAATTCCTCTTCATCCCACATGGTTAGCTCATCGTTGAGATATCCCTCGTGACCGAATGTAACCAGCATAACTTTCCCCCATTCAAATCCCTGCTCGATCTGTTCACGCTGCCACTCCTGTCTCATTCTGTGGAGGCACGGTTTACACACCCAGCCGTTCTGTTCTTCACCGGTTCTGAAGTCGAGGCGTCTGTAGCTGGATACTAGCTTCTCTGAGCCGCAACCGCAACAGAACTGGTCTTTAGCCTGTTCGAAGTCCTGCTCATCGAAATCAAGCTTCAGCATGCTCGCACCTCCTAGGACTCGTTCACGCGTTGTCTGCTCTGCTTCAGTGCCCTCCGGATTACGTCCGCCTTGGACGCGAGCATAGCGTTCCGGAAGGTCGCATAATCCGCCGAGACTGTTCTGCCTCCGACGCTCTCGTTTCGTCGATAGATCAGCTCAGCTTTTCCGAGAACATCGCCCACCGTCGCCGTCCGTCCATCTCGTCTAAGCATAACGAGGCGCGACCCATTGACGGGAATCCAAGTGCGCCATTTGCCCAAGAAGCATCCCCGTTTGGCGAGAGGACTGCGCCTCCACCGCTCCGCATGCCCCGTCAGACTCGTCGCGTAACCGCATGACTCGCACTCTGCCGTATCAACCCTTTCAGGCACCGTGATAGGGTCACCGCAGAACGGGCAAGGAGCCACCTTTCGCTTTATCCCGGTGAGCGCTAGCCACGCGGATTCCCAGAAGGAGTCCGAATCCTTAGCCAGAAGCCCCCTCAGCGAACAATGATCTACAGAAAGCTTCTTCATCGTTCCATTCCTCTTACATCACATCCCAGACCGTGATGTCCTCCTCTAGGAAGCCCTCATAGCCGAACACGTACAGATGACCCGCACCAGCCTCGATCGCCTCCCGCTCCAGCTCACGGAGACACTTCCTGCAAACCCACCCGGGAAAGATTCCGCCAAACCGCCTCAACGGTCCGTAGTCGTGGACGCTGGACACTATCTTCTCCCACGCGCAGATGAAACACACCTGCCCATCTTCCCACGCCTGCCCCATTTTTTTCGACGCAGCCCATCTTTCCGTCTTGCGAGAATCCGTTCCTCCTTTCAGCATATTCGAACCTCCCAGTACTCATTACCATCCGAATTCACACCATCCTCGACTTCTAGCACGGCACGAGCATAGTAGAGGCAGGTCTCAACCGCGTTTGAATGGCTGCGACGATGTTTCCTGTTATGACTGTGTACTATGATTGCCCCGTTCGGTGTCTCGAACGACCGGAGACCTGATTGCAAATCCCACCCATCACGGATCGCATCCGCAATCACCTGTCCGACTTGGCTTCTCGCCTTTTCGAAATCTCTTCCTCGCTCGCTCCTGCTCCAACTCTTACCTAAGGCTTCGCAATCACAATAACCGCCTGTTTTCATTCTAATCGAGCCTCTTTGCATGCTCACAAACCACCTAGAACCCGAGTCCGCGCCGTGTTCGGAGTGAGAGGCGTCAACTTCCTGGTTAACGAATTCCATAGACTTCCCACGGTAGGGTATCGCCTATACAATAGGTCTCGAGCAAGGTCGAATTCGCTCATACCCCAGGGACTCATCTGGGAGACTAGGTCGAGTAACATGCTCCAAGTTTGTTTATGGCGAGAATTCCCGATCTGTATACTCCTCTCCCTACCAGATTCACTGTAGAACAGTATCGGAATCCAATCTTGCTTGCAGAGAGTCTCAAGGTACTCACTCTTGCCTCCGTCCAAGCGAGGTGCGTGAAAGTTAAGCCAGGTTTCAAAGACGTTACAAGGGTATTGTCCAACGCGGACAAATATCGGTATGAGACCAACCCCGTTCCGTACTATGAGCGCAGCTCTGACTTCAATCCCGACGGGACTGCCAAGACGATGGATTCTCTTGGACTCCTCCCTTATCAGAAACGCAACCTCCCAACCCCTCGTCTGACCATTGAGGAAGAACTTGAACTTCGAAAAGGTGGCTGAACCAGGAGGCTTAGAAGTTATGAACGCTTCAACATCGCAAACATCGCATGCGGCGTCTTCCATCATTCAGCACCCCCCAGAAATTTGAATCCCCGTCGGGGAGGGCGCGCAGAGTGGTGTAGGTGGAGGTGGGGGCGTGGGTGTTGTGGGGTTGGGGCGTTGGTTAGGTGATTGGGTGTTGGTTTTCCAGTTCTTTCCTACCAAATGCTTGAGGAAGCAGACTCGGACTTGATGTCCCTCACCATGGCAATAGGTGCATGTTCGTCCGCAGATCTTCTGGCTCTCAATTGTGGTGGCTTTGACTCCTGTGCAAAGGTGTTCGTTTGGCTGCACGTCGGCTGGGCTGTCTACGACCCTGGCGTAATTGTCGGTGTCAGGATTGATTAGATGGTCCAGTTTCCCGCCATAGGAGTAGATGACCGTAACATTCGGTAGACCTTTCAACGTAGTAGCGTAAGGGATGCTCTTAGTGTACAGGTAAAAACGAACATCCTGCAACCTCCGAGCAATCTCACTCCACAACCCCGCATACCTTAAGCTATAGAGATCACCGGATTCGTGAATTCTAACAACTTTGAATCCCATTTGAGTAATTTGAATTACCATGTCTTCGATGAAGGTGGCTCGTCGGGTTGCCCAGAAGTTGTCCCATCGGCAGGGTGTGACGCCGGGGAACCTTTCTGCGCTGACTGCGTAGCAGTATGCTCTTCCGCAGATGCCGTAGAAGGGGCAGGTTCGACGCGCGGGTAGGTTGAAGTTGCCCACGCAACTGCTGAGCTTCTTGTTCCCTCTAGAGAGGTGTATGCTTCCGACTTTCCAAAAAGTCCGAATATCCAATTCTAACTCTATCATTTTCAATCGACACTTTGTATCCACAGTGTATTCAATGCTCTATTTAAAGAATTCGTTTCCACACTGTGTATTCACACTGTCTTTATAAGTCACACAGGCCGTATCCCCACCATGAACAAATTGACTGAGGATCCTCTGTACGAATACCTGACGAGCCACCCACTAGCCCTAGAGGTTTGTAACTATGTGCTGAGAACCGATTCATGCACTGCAAGTCAAGCGGCCGAATCGCTCGGCAAATCCCTGCCAACAACTCTGCAGTCGATGCAGGGCCTGGAGAAACTCGGCGTATTAGCGAGCAGGAAAACAGGAAGGGAGAGGACGTTCGAACCCAGAAACCGCGCCCGTCTTCAATCGATCCTGGAATCAGAGATAGTGAGAAACTCGGTTTCAAAAACAGGCCGATTGAAGGACAGGACCTTCCCGCTCGTGCGCTTCCAGGATTCCCTGGTAAGCAAACTAACTGAAGAGATGAAAGATACCGCCAAGATCACCAGAGATGTCCGTGTGGAAACTGGCCTGATAGACACGCGTGTCGACCTCGTGATTGATTCCAAGAAGCATCGAACAGCCCTAGAGATCTCAAGACTCGTTCATCCGAAAGACGTCTACGCGGCAATCGGAAAAATCTTCACGATACAGGGATCACGAGCAAGATTTGACGGCCTGCTTGCCATCTTCCTCCTACACCCCCAACTCAAGATACAACTACCCGGACTCAATATCTCAGGGACAAAACAGCTCGTCAAGGATAACCTTGGTAAAACCACAGAGTTCGAATTAATCACAGACTTCTCAAGCGACGGCGACCTACTCGACGAAGAGTACGCCGAAAGAGTCGGAATTCAAATTGCGGAATCCATCAGGGGCTTGTATCGGGGCTCAGTTTAGGAAGCAACGTGGTAGTGCGAGGCGTAGGAAGAGTTTTCCGCGCCGCACATTGGTGGTGGAAGAATGGCAGGCAAGACAGAATTGCCAACAATATTCCTCTACTTCATGTCTGAGAGAGAGTTTCCACTGGGTGAACTCGGTGACTTCCTTTCAAAGTCAAAGGCATTGATCTTGGAGCGAGCACAGTCCGACGGAGTAGACACCGTCGAAGAGAGACTGAACCAAGTCTTGAAGGGAAAAGTGACTCCGTACTCCTTTTGTCTCGCGCACGGAGTCCTCAACCAGCCTGACATAATGGAAATCTGCGAACTCATCTACTGCCACCCTTTCCTGGAACACGTCTACTACGAACGTTCACCATTCACGAGAGCGACTGATCCATGGGAGAATCTCGTCAAAGCAGAGATCAACAGTAACCTTCCAGTCGACGACCAACTACGACAACTCCGTGACATACTCGGACAGCAGGCCGATCTTCACAAGAAACGAGACTCTGCGCTAGCCAGGCTAATCGAAGAAATTTCCGAGAAGCATGCAGGAAACGTAACCGTTGTCCGCGGGCGCGGCCACGTTCGTTCACTTCAAAAGGCCTGCAAAGACAAGAACCTAAGCTGTCAAGCCTTCGAAGCTCCCCTCCAAGGACACCAAAGTCTGCAGGAGAAACTCATAGTCAAAATGGCTGCCAACGATCAGCCGACTCCAGATGAGCTGAAGGCAGCGCTAACGGAACGATTTCGACAAGGCGGTGCAAAGTGACAAGCTGGTAGTCATTATGCTCAAAAAGTCCGGGCGCGCGACGGTAAGTTCTGTGTACGAGTGCACTCAACCCATGACTCTCTGAGCCTTGTGGGTTCAAGTCCCACCGAATATCATTTCGGATGAACCTGGTACACTCTTTTCCACTGGAAAGTCGTCTAACTCCATTCTCACGTTTGACGTGATTCCGCAGCCACCGGGATCGTTTTGGTTTCTACGAAGAAATGCTTCTTTGCCCATAAGGCGACGTTGACGAGACTTATCAAGACAGGGACTTCGAAGAGTGGCCCAATAACTGCAGCGAAGGCTTCTCCGGAGTTGATTCCGAAAACGCCAACTGCGACCGCTATGGCGAGCTCAAAGTTGTTGCTCGCGGCCGTGAATGACAACGTAGCCGTCTCCGGATAGTTGAATTTCCAAGCCGTGGAGATAATGAAAGATACGGTGAACATTATGAGGAAATAACTCACAAGAGGTATTGCGATACGCACAACATCCCAAGGTAACGCAAGAATGTACTCGCCCTTCAGTGAAAACATCACTACGATTGTGAAGAGCAATCCAATCAGGGCTGTTGGACTCAGTTTCTCTACGAAGGTGTCATCGTACCATCTCTTACCTTTCCTGCGGACAAGCGTGTATCTAGTTACTATTCCGGCGATGAATGGAATTCCAAGATAGATGAAGACTGTTTTGGCTATGTCCCAAATCGAGATTGCCACTGTGACACCTGAACCTTGTGCCACCCATGAGGAGAGCAATGTCACGAAGAACCATGCGTACACTGAGTAGAGTGCTACCTGGAAGAGGGAGTTCAACGCCACAAGAACGGCAGCGTACTCATTGTCGCCTTCCGCAAGCATGTTCCATACGAGAACCATGGCGATGCATCTTGCCAGACCCACGATGATAATTCCAATCCTGTATTCAGGCATGTCTGGCAGGAACAGCCAGGCTAAACCGAACATTAGGAATGGGCCTACGAGCCAGTTCTGGAAGAGGGAGAGGCTGAACATCTTCCAAGCCTTTCCGACCTTCGAGAGTTCCTCATACTTCACTCGAGCAAGTGGAGGATACATCATCCAAAGTAAACCCACGGCAATTGGCACTGAGATTGTACCTACACTCAATCTGCCGAGAAAGCCGGGGAGCTGCGG
>Ga0187780_10004382_pt1 | contig 10587 bp, 7 predicted proteins | sample 1015_Q2_SP10_20__FD_132429 | JGI IMG/M metagenome (GOLD analysis project Ga0187780, IMG submission 132429) | Tropical peat soil microbial communities from peatlands in Department of Meta, Colombia - 1015_Q2_SP10_20_MG | ecosystem: Environmental > Terrestrial > Soil > Wetlands > Peat | place...
CAACGCCGCTACAACACCAACCTTGAAGCATACGATCTCTACCTCAAGGCTCAGACGCTGAGCCAAAATCAAGTTTTGCCCGAAGGCCGCGCGCACTTGCTGGAAGGGATAAATTTGTTCGAGCAGGTAATTGCAAACGACTCCGCATTCGCACCGGCGTATGCCGGGTTAGCTACAACTTACGGGCAGCTGTCGAGAACGCCGCGCTCGTTTTCGCCCGAGGAAGCCTACTCGAAGATGCGTGCTGCGGCCGAAAAGGCCCTGCAGCTCGATCCGCTGCTTGCGGAGGCTCACGCCAGCATGGGACTGGTTTATGCCCGCGATCAGAACTGGCAAGATTCCGAAAGAAGCTTCCGCCGTTCCATCGAACTAAACGCGAACCTCTCGGAATCGCGCAGGGACTTCGCAATGTGGGTGCTCTCCCCGCTCGGGAGACTGGAAGAGGCAGTTCGGGAATTGCGCAAAGCTGTCGAATTGGATCCATTGTCAGCACAAGCCCAAAATTCCTTGGACAACGTGTTGGTTAGTGCCGGCCGCTACGATGAGGTGATCGAGAACTGCCGCCGCGTCCTTCTTGCGAACCCCAACGATAATATTGCGGAACAGCTCTACGCGCGTGCCTTGATGCACAAGGGCAGATTGAACGAAGCCACTGCGATCTTCGAGAAACAGGAACAGGCCGGGACAAGCTCACCAGGCTTTCTTGGCTACGCGTATGCCATGGCCGGCCGCCGTGCCGACGCGGAAAAAGTGGGGGCAAAGTACCCGGCGTGGCCCTGGGTCCAAGTTTTTGTCTATGCAGGTCTCAACGACAAAGACCGCACTTTCGAAGCCCTCGATAAAATGGCTGCCATGCACGACCCGCGAGTTGAGTCATATCTGACCTACCCGGAACTCGCTCTATTACGTGGGGACCATCGATTGACCGAGTTTCGCCAAAGGCTGGGCATGCCCGCAGTGCCCTAGGAGCCCGGCGATGACGCCGCTGGTAATCGCTTGGCGATTTTCCGAGGCGCTGCGTGTGCTCAACGAATTGAAGCGTCGGCAGAAGACGGGGTATGTTCCACCTGCGGCCTTCGTGGACGCTTATCTGGCGCTCGGCGAGCGAGATGAGGCATTTTTCTGGTTTGAACGGGCCTATCAGGAGCAGGCCGGCTTTCTGCAATGGCTCAAAGTGCAACCCTTTTATGATCCGGTTCGCGATGATCCGCGATTCAAGGACCTGCTCCATCGCGTTGGGCTTGACCAGGCTCGCTAGGCTCGTCCTTTCCGTTCGTCATCGGGGCACGGTTCTGAGACGCAATGTCTTCCTGCCTCACTCTTTGTTATCTTCTAGTGATTCGCCGGAATCTTCGCTGGCACTTCCAAATGGAGAGCCGTGGATGCACCGGGCCCTACTAGTCCTGGTCGCGCTTGAGCTCATGATCTGCGGGCTGGTCTGTGCACAGGTTCCCACCGGCACCATCGCTGGGCTGATCACCGACCTGAGCGGGGCAGCGATTCCTGGGGCAAGTGTTGTCGTTACGAACAGAGAAACCGGCTTGAAGCGCGAATTGGTTGCCTCCAATGCAGGCGACTTCAGTGCCTCTGCGCTACTCCCTGGAATCTACGAAGTGACCGCCGATGCCAAGGGATTCAAGCGCGTCGCGCAAGAAGCCACTGTCGAAGCTGGCAGCACGACTTCTGTCAATCTCGTCATGCAGGTCGGCCCGGCTTCCCAGCAGCTCACTGTGCAAGCTGCCATCCCGCAAATTAGCTATGAGTCTCCTGAGATCAGCGGCACTGTAACCCCCTCGGAGGTCGAAGCGATACCGCTCAATGGACGCAGCTACCTGGAGCTGGCCAAGCTTGACCCAGGAGCACAACAGCCAACGCGGGCCAGCAACAATCGCACTCTCGTGCCGCTGCTGGGCGCTCCCGCAGGGCAAAATGGCCGTGCGACGCGCGTCACCGTGGATGGCGGCAGCGTGATGGAGATTGGAAATGGCGGGGCTGCAATGGGTTTTTCGCAGGAAGTAGTACAGGAATTTCAAGTTGCCACCGCCAACTTTGATCTGAGTACCGCAGCAACCGCGAGCGGAGCTGTGAACGTGGCCACGCGTTCCGGCAGCAACCAATTCCACGGTTCCAGCTTCTTTTTCTTTCGCGACCACCATCTCTCTGCTTACCCAGGATTGAGCCGTGATCCTTCGGATCCAGACCCTTTCTTTCAGCGCCGCCAGCTTGGGGTGGCTCTGGGCGGCCCTATTCGCAAAGATCGCGCTTTTTTCTTCGGCACGTTCGAACGCAATGAGCAGCGCGGCGTTATCGCCACGGAGTTAGTCACACCGGATTTTGCCGCCCTGAGCCGCACCGTTCCCAGCCCCACCTATGTAGACCAGCTCACTCTCCGCACCGACTTCCAGGTAAGCCAACGCGAATTTCTCTTCGTCAGGTACTCGCATGAAGGCAGCCTGTCTTTCGCACCCACAACCGTCAACGGAGTCGTTACCGCTACTTACCCTTCCGCGTGGCAACGCCAACCTTCCTGGGCTGACCAAAGCATTCTTGGACTTACCTCGCAATTGAGCACCTCGCAAGTCAACGACCTCCGCTTTTCCTACTTTTTCGTCAGCGCCGCACAGCAGGGGCCGCAGCCATCGGATTGCTTCCAATGCCTCGGCCTCGGTGCGCCCTCCATCACCGTCCCTCCCGATCTCTTCATCGGAACCTCCACCACCGACACCGTCCTTGGTCGCCGCTACCAGCTAACTGACCTTTTGAGTTGGCAGAAGAGCACCCATCGCATTCAGTTTGGCGGCGATTGGGAGACTGCCCGAGGAGGCCGCACAGACATCGCCGACCAGCCTGTTACCATGACTCTGTTCTCGCCTCAGACCGTTCGCGCGTTCAACGCCCTCCAGCCCCCCAATCTTCAAATCCAGCTGCCCGCAACATTCGTCACTTTGCAGGACATTTTGCAGTTGCCTCTGCAGAATTTCACTGTTGGTATCGGTGACCCTTACGTGCCGCAAGCCGGATTTGGAGACGCCCGCGTCGCCCCGCTCGTTTACCTCTACTCTCAGGACACTTGGCACTTGCGCCCGCGCTTCGTCGTCAATTACGGCCTCGCCTGGACGTACGACGCTCCTCTTAACTACGACCTCCGCAAGCCGGCTTACTTGGCGCCGGTTCTTGGCGCGTTCGGATTGGCGCCCACGCACAAGAACTGGAGGGACTTCTCGCCGTCTGCTGGCTTCGCCTGGAACTTGCGGGGCGACGGAAAGACCGTCATCCGGGGTGGCATGGGCGTTTATTACGATGCCCAAACGCCATTCGGCATCGCCGATAATGAGCGCGTTTCACTCGGCCCGCGCGGAGTCGGCCGCAGCTCCTACTTCAGCGGCGGTATCCGCGACCCAATCACTGGCACGTTGCTGAATTTTGCGAATCCAACCACATTCACGGGAGCTTCTTTGCTGCAGATTCTGCCCATGATTCGCGCGAATCTCGCACAGCTTCGCGGTGACCCTAACAACCGAGACTTTTCCGTCACCAACATCGAAGTGGATAAACAAGGCTCGGTTGACGCGGTGGACTTCCCCAGCGTCTCAGCAACTCACTTCAGCCTCGGCGTCCAGCGCGAGTTTGCTCGCGACCTGGTCGTCAGCGCCGACTTCGTGCTCCGGCAGTTCCGCCACATCGGCACTCCGCCGGGCCTGCTCGATGCAAATCATTTTTCCAGCGCTCGGGGACCCGTCTTGCCACTCTGCACCGACGCGCAGCGCACCGATCCCGCGGCGCTGTGCTCGCTCGGGCCCATCTTCGTCAACTCCGGCATTGGCAGCGCGCGGTACGAAGGCCTGCTCGTGCGCGCCGACAAACGCCTCTCCCACAATTTTCAGTTTCTCGCCTCGTATGCTTATTCGAGCAATGTGGGCGACAATTTCTCCAATGGCTTTGACAACGATCACCCTCTGGCCAACAAGGGTCCACTGGATCGCGACTTCCGTCACATTCTCAATCTTTCCGGACTCACCTTGCTGCCTCGACGCTTCCAGCTAGGGTTGGTCCTCACTTACGTGAGCAAACCGCCGTTCACCGCTTTCCTCGGCGGCCTGGACCTCAACGGCGACGGCACCACCGGCGATCTCCTCCCTGGCACAACTGTAAACGAGTTCAATCGCGGTCTCGGCAAAGCGGACCTACGGCGCCTCGTGGACCAATTCAACATCGCGTACGCAGGGAAGCGGGACGCGAAGGGCGCCCTCATTCGCCCCATCGTGTTGCCCTCGCAGTTTGCACTCGGCGATTCGTTCGGCACGCAGGACCTGCGACTGAGCCGTGATTTCTCGATCGGCGACCGCTGGCGGCTATCAGTGATTGGCGAGGTGTTCAACGTGTTTAACATCGCGAACCTCTCCGGCCGAAGCGGCAATTTGCTGGCTCCCGGCTTTGGTCAGCCCACCAGTCGCGTCACCCAGGTGTTTGGTTCGGGCGGCCCTCGGTCGTTTCAACTGGCAGCGCGCGTAGGTTTCTGAGGAGATTGGTTTATGTTCTCCTAACGACGTATCAACCTATCAGCGGGAGTCTCGGGATTCGTCTCTCGTGCCCAGTCTCCTGAACGACAAGACATGACAGGCTACGCACTGAGAGAACTGCTGTTGATTTTTGGCCACCGCGTAAGCGTTGCCGCAGCATTACGGGGTCCTCGCCGGTGACATAAATGGTCGCGTGGGTTGTTGGCTAATCAAGGTTTCGGAATCTCGCGAATTTCCCACTCGTGGACATCCGAGATTTCGACCAGTTTGTTGACCAAGAAATTGTCATCGGAGGATTCCAAGACGTGCTCGATTACGGGTCGGATGCGGTCCCATTGTTCCTCGCGGGTCAGGCCGCCCTCGCGGAGGACAATCAGACCCGGGTGCACCTCGACGTTGAGAAGCCGGATAAAATCGCGCGCGTTGCCTGTGACAACCACATAGTCATTTTCGAAAGCGTAGTTCCAGATTTTCGCGTCCGGTTCACCAGACAAACCGACATGTGCTGCGGCCACAGCAAGGACACCCTTATCGCCGAGTTTGCCGACCAAAGACGGCGAAACATGTTCGTCCAGCAGTATGCGAATCAACGGTGGGCACCGGGCTCCCTTTCCATTCGCAAGTGCTTTTTCGGCCGTCCTGGTGGTTGTCCAAGTCGTGCCGCGAGCCGCGCATAGGCCAAGTCCCTCGCATCGAGAGCAGGGAAGTCCTCGGCGATTTCGGCGTCCGGGACGTGCTTACGGAAGAGTGCCGCGACGTGTTGTAAAGGGATTCGGGTGCCCTGGAAGACAGGTTCGCCGCCAAGAACGTCCGGAGACGAAGTGATTCGTTCCTTACCCCAGCGATAGGCGGCCACGTTTCTCTCGACGGTTTTGCGCAAATTCTTGCACTCAACGAGGATCTTCATGTCCCCAGAGTGAAACACGAGATCGGGCCCGTCAGAAACCCAATGCCTCGCGGTTTTGCTTCCGCGGGCAAGTACTTGAGCCAGGGAGTCCTTGTCCTCCTTGGAAAGGGGGAAGGGGAATTCTGCGAGGACGAGAAGAAAGAGTACATCGCCTTCGGAGAAACGGTAACGCACGGCTTTGCCCGTTTTGATCTTGCGCGAAGGGGTTACGGATCTCTTTTCTAACGCGGTTCGAACGGTGTCAGGCTCAATCTCCGCAATCGCGGCGGCTTCGTCGAGGGTGAAGAGTTCTGCCATTTTGTTCTCCGACTATAAATATACCACAACTAGTGGTATAGTTTCAAATGAAGCCTAGCACAAACAATTGGGCATTAAAGACGGGTCAGGGGCTGGAAACGTATAATAATGTTGAGGATAAGACTGAAACGGGCCGTGACAGTGTGGGATTCTAATCAAGGACAGGGCAGCGTTCTAACCAACTGAACTACGTCCCCAAGCCTTGGAGCAACTGCGTCTTTGTAGCAAAGCCGCTGCGGAGGTGCAAAATCCTACGCAGCACAAACTTCGCGGATGGTGGGCAGTGCAGGGCTCGAACCTGCGACCTCCTGCTTGTAAGGCAGGCGCTCTAACCAACTGAGCTAACCGCCCTCCCTGCTCACAACAATTCATCCTACAGGAAGCGCCGCGAAGCGTCAACGTAGGGGCAAAATGCGGGGGAGAATTTACCGACGTCACCCTGCCGGAGTCGGCTTGAAAATGCCGCGACCTAGCTGGTTTCTCGAGTTTTTCCTCAGCGGGCGGGGCCGTTTTCTTGCACTTTCGTGACGCAGCCAGTAAACTGATTTGCTTGCACTTACGCTGAGGGACGCACAGAGATGCTTCTTGTACGCGATTTTGTGGCGCACATGGCGAATGAACTGGTGAAGCGGCTAGTTGAAGGCGGGCAGATCGAAACAAAAGCGCCTGAAGCGGTGGCCAACCGCATCCGCCAGCGCATGCTGGAAGAGCTGACCGTCGAAGACCGGCTGAATGAAGAAGTGCGGCAAATCCTCGTCGAGCGGCAGGACGAGATGCGCAGCACCGGCGTCTCGTACCAGGAGATGTACAAGAAGGTGAAGCAGCACCTAGCGCGCGACCGCAAGCTGGTGCTGCGGTAGGGGGAATTCGAAGAGCGAATGCGAAATTCGGAAGCGATTTTTGGATTTCGCACATTGAGTGGCAATCGAGTTGCGCGTTTCGATTTTCGAATTTCGTAGTTCGGCCGTCTAAGCGGGGAAGGGGATCAATCACAGCGATGCTGCGACTGAGCCGTGAAAAAATTGTCCGACTATCACACCAGGTGACTGACGTGCTGGTCGGCAGCGATGAAGTGGAATTTGTCGACGACCGCGACACGATCCGCCAGCAGATTGTGCAGATTTTTACCACGCTACTCCGCGACGAAGAAAAGATCGAGCTGGAAGTACGCAAGCGCATCACCTCGCAAAAGAAAAAGGAGATCCTCGAAGGCAGCGAGGAGTGGGACGTCCTTCACAAGAAGTATTACCAGGAAGAGCTGCGGCGCATGGGAATCGGCGCCGCGCCAGACGATAGACAGAGGTCGTGAGACGAGTCCTAAGTCTTAAGCTATAAGTTCTAAGTAGGGACAATCCGTCTTTTGCATGCATACCGTGGTTTCTCCTTTGTGGTCTTCGCGATCTCTGGGTAAGGAAAAGCCGCGCAATTGCCCGCGTGCCGTGTCAATGGTCACCAATAATGAATCACCGGCACCTCTCCGGGTTGCCTCTTAGGCGTCAGGCCGGCCAATCCCTCGTTGAACTCACCAGCGGCACCCGGCAGGATAAAGAACACGCTGTAGGGAACCCAGTAAAACCGGCAACATTGAAATTCCGACGGAAATTCCATTTCGAGGAGAAGATCGACATGACAAAGACCAAACTCGCACTCGGGGGCGTCCTGGCACTGGCGATGGTTTGCGGGGGAGTGGCGGTAGCCCAGAAGCCCGCGCAAAACGTCAGCGGCGCACGGCATCCCAACCTGGCGGCGGCGCAGCGGCTGTCCGAGCAGGCCTATCAGAAGATTACCGCGGCCCAAGAGGCCAATGAGTGGGACATGGACGGCCACGCAGCGAAGGCGAAAGAACTGCTGGAACAGGTAAACAACGAACTGAAGCAAGCGGCCCAGGCTGCCAACAAGAACAAGAAGTAAGCGGCTGGATTCTCGAAGCTGGAAAATAGAAGCGCTCGGTCCGAGGAGGTTTGGGCCGGGCGCTTTTAGTTTGGGAGACTGGAAGTAGAGCATGGAGGGAGCGGAGAGCCGCATAGGTGAGGGCAAAATGGAAACGAGAGACCGAAGACTAGAGGCGGACGCGTTCCAAAATGGGAACTTGGGGGGTTGTGACACCCGGCATTTTTCGTAACAGCGGATTCTAAAGGATTTACAGGCGTCACGTTTTGTAAGAGCGGATTCTAAAGGACTTACGGTGACGGGATTTTCGTCACACACGTAAGAGCAGAATCTAAAGGAGTTAGCAGGGGATTGAGAGAAGGTAGGGGGCTCCTCGCAGGGAGTTAGACGTACCGCGCGGGCGAGCATGGTAAGGCGGGCACGAAATTGTGCCGATCAAACACTATGATACACTATCAGTACTGTTTGTCAAGTATAAAATAAGTGGTTTGGATGCTGGAACTTGGAGATGCTTTCGAAAGCTCAGGGCAAGCTCTTCGGATAATCAAATAAGTTGTGTAGATGCTGTGGGTTGCGAGGGGAGAAGAAAAGTCAAAATCCGCACCCTGAAAACCCCAGGGGTGCGGCACCCCGAAATTCATCTTGGGGCTCGGTCTCTGCTCCACCCGCCGGAGGGAGCCGACGCCGTCATCTAATCAGCCCTACTACTAACGACAGGCGCTAACCGCTGGAATATTGAAATTTCTCGTCGATTTGGAGAAACGCTCTCGAAGCCCACAACACAATAGGTAAACGGGGGGACTTCCTTGCTCAAGGCTGCGACAGATTCAGATACAGAGAGTTTCGTGCCATTAGGCGCGTAATCTGGCGAGCGACCCGATCTCCTGGAATTGCCCTCCGAGATTCTATCTGCGCGGGGGTGTGTGATGAAGCGAAGCGGCCTAGTCCTAGTTGTGGTGCTGATCGCCGCAGGAATCTTCCGTCTTGGGGGTCCTGCTGGATTTGGTCCAACACCAGGGGGTACACCCTCCACGGTATCCGAGCATGGTGAAGGCTCACGCAAATCTGAAGCGCAGACGCTAGAAGACAAGGTGCTGCAGGAAGCGGAATACGACCAGCGGCTAAAGGCCACGATTCAAAGTTTCTTTGGAACACAGTGCGAGTCGAAGGCCTGCGAAGAAGATCTCAACAGGCATTGGAACGTACCAGACGTGAACAAGCGATCCAACGTGCTCATTAACATGCGCACAAACATTCGTTTCCTGATCGCGCTGTTTCCCGATCCCAAGCACACCCGGTTGGGACTTTTTCTAGACCGCGGGATGGAGGCAATCCAGCAAGCGACGCAGGAAAATGGTTTCGACTTCGACCGTGCGATTCTTCCCTGGATTGCCAATGAACAACCACAAACGAGCGACTTTTTTTCACAACTACTACAGGCGAGAGTCGCAGCCGACAATGAGAAGTATCCTGGATTGCTGATTTTCCGAGAGGGATGGGACCGGGCAGGCTATGACAAGAGGGAGAAAGGATGCGAGGAACCACGACCAGGAAACAAGCCCCTCTTTGTATTTATCGTCGGTGAAAAGCCAACCGGCGGAATCGACAAGCAGCAGTTCGGAAAAGCCCTGGAGATCATTAGCAATATCCGTGGGGATTCTTACAGAGGGGAAAAAGAGCCGCCTTTGTTCGTTCTCGGCCCTACTTCTTCGGGCTCGTTTTACTCGTTGAGGGAGGCTTTTGAAATCAACGAAAAGCGCCTTCCCGGTGGGGTATTTCTTTTTAGCGGGGTGGCGCGGGCGACAGCGGCACGAAGCTGGTTCTTAAAAGAAAAGCCTAAGCGCGTGCGTTATGTTTCGTTTCTTGAGGACGACAGCGACGTTCTGGACCAATTCAGCAAGTTCGCCAGCGATACCCTAAAGATTGATGGCACTGAGGTTGCCGTGCTTTCGGAAGACGAAACGTCGTATGGCCGATGGAGCCAACAATCCGGAGCCAACCAAACGTCGGGACCGGGGTCTTCCTGGCTGTCTTTGCAATTTCCGAGAGGAATCTCGCAATTCCGGTCGGCCTACCAGAAGGAGTTCGGAAGTTCCAATCCTGTTCCCGAAGTTGTCGTCCCTGGCCGTCCTGTATTGAGGCTAGATCTGGAGCCGCACGGAGAGGATGACAGTGTCCCAACCTATGCAAGGGGCCAAGTGCCGTTGTCTCAAGAAGCAGTCATGATGCAGATTGTTTCGGCGTTACGGCAGGCGCCGAACAGGCCGAAGCTTATAGTGCTGCGTGCAACGGACCCGCTGGACCAGTTATTCCTTGCTCGCTACCTTAGGACGCACTATCCGGAAGGTCGCATCGTTGTGGTGGAGCCGGACCTGCTTCTGGCTCGAGACCAAGATGGGTTGCTTACAGGTACTACGGCGATCAGCAACTATCCATTGGTCCTGAGAGAAGAGATGATTCTTTACCGGCCGTTTGGATCGGGTGTTTCACCGTCAAATCTAAATAAGGTTTTCGCCAGCCTGTCTAGCGCGGGAACATTTAATGCGATGATGGGCTTAATGGCGGAGATGGAGAGATGCGAGTGCAAAGAAACCAGTGGTGAAGCAGATCTAGCGGGAAAGACTATTCCTGGCGCGCCATATTTTGGATACGGCAGCCCTTTCTTTGCGACATACAAGATGGGGCGAAGGGCTTTCTTGAAACCAGGACTGTGGGTTTCCACATTGGGTAAGGATGGCTTCTGGGCCGTGCAGGGGTTCGAACCCGACAGCAAGAGCACTCTTGAGGAAGCGGAAGGCCAGCCGATCCCACCCAGCGTGACCTATTCGATCCCACCCAAGTCGTGGTGGGCAGCCTATTACATATTATTGGCTCTGTTGATTCTGCACACTGCATTGGTGTTGTCTGGCTCAATACTTTCTCAGTTCGAGCCTCGCGCCGTTTACGCTGTAGTAGAAACCTCAGCCCCCTTGG
>Ga0187780_10004383_pt1 | contig 10584 bp, 15 predicted proteins | sample 1015_Q2_SP10_20__FD_132429 | JGI IMG/M metagenome (GOLD analysis project Ga0187780, IMG submission 132429) | Tropical peat soil microbial communities from peatlands in Department of Meta, Colombia - 1015_Q2_SP10_20_MG | ecosystem: Environmental > Terrestrial > Soil > Wetlands > Peat | place...
GACTGCGAGTCGGCCTGCGCGTGTTCGCGCGGCCTCGCCGCGCGGCGCTCGCCACGGCCGCGCAGCTCGGTGCGTGGGCGCTGCAGTGGCTGTCCTGCTGGCTGCTGCTGATGGCGCTCGGCCTGGACCCGCACGGCGGCGCCGGCGCCGCGGCCGGGGTGCTGTTCGCGGTCAACGTCACCGCGCTCGTGCCCGCCACGCCCGCCAATGTCGGCGTCTTTCAGGCCGCGTGCGTCGCCGTGCTCGCCGGCGCCTACCACGTCTCCACGCCCGACGCGATCGCCTACGGCATCGTCCTGCAGCTCGTCGAGCTCGCCACAGCGCTCGTCATGGGCGTGCCCGCGCTGCTGGGGGAGGGTCTCTCCTGGCGTGAGCTGCGCTTGCGCACACTGCACGCGGCGCCCGTCAAGCTCGCGCCGCTGCCGAGGTCGGCTGGCAGTGTCGGCGGCCGTGGCGGGGTGCGCCGCGATTCTCTTCGCGCGGACTCCGCATAACGCTCGCACTGCTAGCGATGGCGGAGCAGGCATCGGCCGAGCGGCGCCGTATGAGTCAGCATGACCGACGCGTGCGTCTACATGCTGCGCTGCGCCGACGGCTCGCTGTACACCGGCTGGAGCACCGACGTGCAGCGCAGGCTGGTCGCTCATCGCGCTGGCAGGGCCAGCCGCTATACCGCCAGCCGTCTGCCGGTCGAGCTCGCGCTCGTGCTGCCGATGGCCGATCGCGGCGCCGCAAGGCGCGAGGAGGCGCGCATCAAACGCCTCAACCGCACTGACAAGCTCGCGCTGGTCGCGGCAAGCGGCGCCGTTTAGGGCATCATGGGGGACATGTCCTCAAGACCATCGGCGCGCAGCGTCAAGATCTCAGACGACGAGCGCGGCGGCTGGTCATCGGATCGTCCGCGCCGCGACGGCGCGCCCGCGCGCCCCGTCGATCTCACGGTGCACTGCAACGTGCTCGCGCCGGCGGATCGGCTGCGCTACTCGCCCGGCAGCCTGCTCGTGGTCGTCTGTGCGTCGCACGCCGAGCGCGATCGCTTCCTCGACCGCTTGATCGAGGACCGCGCCAGCCTGCTCTCGCTCGCCAAGGTCAGGACGCTGCTCGCTGGGCGCGTCGCCGAGCAGGAGCTCGAGGCGCGCGCCCAGGAGCTACTGCGCGCGGCCGTCAGCAAGCGTCTGCAGAACAGAGACACGGTCGTACTCGCGGCCGAGCGTCTCGACGCCGATGAGCGCGAGCCGTTCGTGCGCATCGCCGCGGCGCTCAAGCGCCCACGGCACCTGATCCTGATTGAGACCGCACGCGAGCAGGTGCGCGAGGAGGACCACGCCGCGCTCAACGAGCTGCGTCGCGCGCTCGACGCGGGCGCGCTCGGCAGCGAGGGCTTTCAGACGGCGCTGCGCCTCGGCGGCGGCTCCGCGGGGGAGGTCAAGCGGATCGTGTTTCGCCCGCCGCCGCGCGAAGACGATTAGAGAAGCGTTGCAAATATTCAGCTATGCGTACGAGTGGTCGATATCGCCCTCGTGCACGACTCACTCACCGCTGCCCCTGCGCAGCAGATCCCCTACCCAGAATCCTGCGGCGCCGGTCGTGAGCATGATCGAAGTGCGCTCGAGCTTCGCCACGGGCGCGAAGCCCTGCCGGCAACGAGCTGTCGCGGGCGCCTGATCGACACCCGCCTGGTTCGCGCCGAGATGGCCAGGCTGCGCGGCCCGCGGCCAGCCACCAGCGTCTACCGGGCACGTGTTCGCACGACGATCCCCGGTGCAGCCTGATGCCATGCACGGACCGTCTGTCGCGACCAGCACCGCCCGGCCTCAGCTAGGCGTCGCGCTCGGCGTACCCGGGCGCCTCGCGCGCCACGCGTGGCTGCTCTATCTCGGCTTGGCCGCAGTGTTCACCTGTGGCTACGGGCTCGCCCACCTGGCGGGGCCCGCCTGGTTGAGAAGCGGGCTCGTGTTCAACCTGATCGGCGGCGCCAGCGTCAGCGCGCTGATCATCGGCGCTCGCAAGAACTGCGCCGGACGGCGGCTGCCCTGGCACCTGCTGGCCGTCGCCCAGGGCCTGTTCGTGGCCAGCCAGGTTCTGGCCCTCAACTACGAGCGGCTGTTCGGTCGGGCGATGCCGTTTCCGTCGATCGCCGACCCGTTGCACCTCGCCTTCTACCCGCTGCTGATCGTCGGCATGCTGCTGCTGATTCGCGAACGCGGCGAAGACCGCGATCGCGCCGCCCTGATCGACGCGCTGATCGTCACGCTCGCGCTCGCGACGCTGCTGTGGATCTACCTGATCGAGCCCTACGCCGGCAGGCAGTCGCTGTCGACGCTCGGCAAGCTCACCTCGATCGCCTACCCGTCCGTGGACATCCTCGTGCTCGCCGTCGTCGCCCGCGTCGCCGCCGGCGGACGTCGACGCGAGCCTGCGTTCGCGCTGCTGCTCGCAAGCGCCATCGCGCTGCTGGCGAGCGATGTGCTCTACAGCATCAAACTGATGGATGGCGGCCATGCGCTGGTCGGCTTCATGCGCACCGGCTGGGCGGCGTACTTCTCGCTGATCGGTGCCGCCGCCCTGCATCCCTCGATGCGCCTGCTCGGCACGTCCGCGACTCAGGCCGAGCCCCGGCTCACGCGCGCGCGGCTCGCGCTGCTGACCTGCGCGAGCCTCACCGCGCCGCTGCTGATCGTGCTGCGCGACGCGCTGCACGAGCCGCTTGACCTGTACGTGCTCGTCGGCTCCTCCGCGTTCATGTTCGCGCTCGTGCTGCTGCGCATGGCCGGCATCGTGCACCGCAACGAGGAGCTCGCGCTGCAGATGGTCGCGCTGACCGAGCAGAGCGCCCAGGCCGAGCTAGAGCACCAGGCCTTCCATGACACGCTCACCGGCCTGCCCAACCGCGCGCTGTTTCGCAATCGCGTCGAGCACGCGCTCGCCGGCCAGCGCCGTGACCGGCTGCCGGTCGCCGTACTGATCCTCGACGTCGACGACTTCAAGCACGTCAACGACGGCCTCGGGCCGGCTGTCGGCGACCTCGTGCTGCAAGAGGTCGCTCGCCGTCTGGATGACTGCATGCGGCCCGTGGACACCGCTGCGCGCCTCGGCGCCGACGAGTTCGCGATCCTCGTGCACGACACCGAGAGCGAGCTGCATGCGGTCGAGATCGCGCAGCGCGTGATGGACGCGCTGCGCGTGCCGATCACGCTCGCCGGTCCACGCGACGGTGAGCACCGGGACGTCGCGATCGCCACCAGCGTGGGCATTTCCTTCAGCGACTGCAGCATCGCCACGGCCGGCGACGCCGAGGAGTTGCTGCGCAACGCCGACGTGGCCATGCACCGTGCCAAGGACCACGGCAAGGGCCACTACCAGGTCTTCCAGCCCGAGATGCACGCCAGGGCGCTCTCGCGGCTGGAGCTCAAGAGCGACCTCCAGCGCGCGCTCGACGCGCACGAGTTCACGCTGCGCTACCAGCCGATCATGGACCTCGCCAGGGGCGACATGGCGGGCATGGAGGCGCTGCTGCGCTGGGAGCACCCCGAGCGCGGCACCGTCGCTCCGCTCGAGTTCGTGCCGCTGCTGGAGGAAACCGGCATGATAGTGCCCGTCGGCTGCCACATTTCTGCGCGAGGCGTGCGCGTGGGCGGCGCACATGCAGAGCGTCTGCCCGCGCGAGCCGCCCCTGTCGATGGCCGTCAACGTGTCCGCCTGCCAGCTGCAGCGTCCCGAGTTCATCGAGGAGGTTCGCGTCGCTCTGCGCGACAGCGAGATTGCGCCATCGAGCCTCACGCTCGAGCTGACCGAGAGCGTGATGATGCAGGACATGGAGCTCTCGCAGTTGCGCCTGAAGGCGCTGCGCGCGCTCGGCGTCAAACTCGCGATCGACGACTTCGGCACCGGCTACTCCTCGCTCAACTACATCCGCCAGCTGCCCGTCGACGTGCTCAAGATCGACCGCTCGTTCCTCGCCGACCCCAACCCCGAGGTCGCCGAGCTGACCGCCGCGATCGTCGGGCTCGCGCGCATCTTCAAGCTCAAAGCCGTCGCCGAGGGCATCGAGGACCACAGCCAGCTCGAGCGCCTGCGCAGTCTCAAATGCGACTTCGGCCAGGGCTACCACTTCGCCAAGCCGCTGCTCGGCGAGGAGATCCTCGCGATGGCCACGGCGCAGCCGAGCATCCGCGCGCTCGCGCTCGATGTACGCGGCGCCGACTCGCGGGCGTAGAGGCGACAGCACCGTCGGGCTCGGCAGAGTCTTCGCACTTTGCGTGTAAAAGTCTTGTTCTAGACACTAGCTTTGTGTCATTGGCTGGGCTAGCGTGCGCGGACTGCTATCGGCGGTGCCCTAAGAAGACCAAGGGAGGCTGTGTGTCACTGGGAAGGCGTTTGCGTGCTGATGGGCTTCAATTTCGCGGCGGCGTGCAGTCATTCCGGGGGTGCTGGTTTGTCTGGCCGTTGGGGCGGTCGTGGGCCTTGGCGTGGGCTGTGGAAACTCCGATCACGTCGGTGTTGCCTCTTCAGCGTCTCGGCACGCGTTGCGGAACGCCGCACTTGTTCGTGCAGAGTTCGGTGCTCAGGCGAGGTTGCAGGCACAGCGTCGTTGGCTTGCCGGGCGCTCACTCCCGCCAGCACCGATCCAAAATCCTTGCTTGCAAGCCGTTGCGATCCGACCGGGCTGCTGTTCGGGATCAACCTTCCTTCCTGGGAAGAAGCTGGCGAAGCAATCGCCGGCTGGGGGGACACCATCACATTTGGCGCGACGGAGTGGGTACGCGAACAAATTGGTGACAACAACATCGACGCCTGCTCAGGCGCCTACCAAAGCGGGGGTGTCGCCGGACTCGTCACCGGGGTTCTTATCCCAGGCGAGGACGATGCCGAGGCCGCCGAGCTTGGCGTCGAGGGCGTAGACGACAGCGAGCTTGCCACGACGCCGGAAGGTCGTCCGTACAGCGCCCACTATCTGATGACACGGGACCGGTCAGGAATATTCCCGGGAGCGTAGTGGCCGAGACGATCACCCAGGCAACGGAGACTACGAATCTCGGGGACAGGACCGTGTACTACGACGCCAAGAACGACGTGACCGTTGTCCAAAGTAACACGACGGGCAAGATTATGAGCGTGCGCAAGGGAGAACCATGAACGGGCTTTTTCCGCGTGTTGATATCAGCGATAGCATGATGTCGATTTACTTCATGGCTGCCGCTGCGGCACAGTCTTATGTCGTCACGTGCGTGATGGATTACACGGACTTTGGCGATCTAGTCGGTATTGAGGTATTGGACTGGCGTAAACAACTTTCAGGCGGTCGTATCGATGGCCCGTCCGTGTCGGAGTACCCCCGATGGTCGTACGACGATGAGATCGATGCCTTGTACATTCGCACGTCCGATGCGCGTGGACAGAACCAGCAGCGAACAACTGCGTCGGTTGACCTAGATGCCAGCCAGCGAGTAGTAGCGCTGCAAATCGCTCTGCCATCGCCTACTGCGCGCTCCTAGCAGGTCAAGATGCCACTGAGCACCGAGGCTTGTGGCTACGTTTACGGCCCAAACAACCTCCCGATCGAGCAAATCAACAACACAACCGGAGCTGTGCTCTACCTGCACCACGACCAACAGGGCTCGACGCGTCTACTGACTGGGAGCACGGGCAAAGTTGAAGGCTCCTACACCTACGGGCCATATGGCGAAACGACCGGGCACACCGGAACAGCGACCACGCCGCTCGGCTACGACGCCCAATACACATCGCCGGACACCGGACTCATATACATGCGGGCGCGTGTCTACGACCCGGAAACTGCGCAATTCTTGAGCCGCGATCCGCTTGCGGCGATCAGCGGCGAACCTTACAGCTACGCAGGCGACAATCCGTTGAATCGCAGCGATCCAACGGGGTTGCTGTTCGGTATCGAGCTCCCGTCACTCGAAGAAATCGGCGAAGGAATCGCCGGATGGGGCGACACGATCACCTTCGGCGGCACCGAGTGGGTCCGCGAACAACTCGGCGACAACAACATCAACGCCTGCTCAGGCGCCTATGAAGCTGGCGGCATCGCCGGGCTCGTCACCGGCGTCCTCATACCCGGTGAGGGCGAGGCCGAGATCGGCGCTGAGGGCCTTTCGATAAGCGCGAAGATCGCACGCCAGATGGAGGCTCGTGGGTGGACGGAGGAGGAGATTCAGGAGGCGATCGACTCCGGTGAGCAGGTCCAGGCCGTAAACAAGGCAACGGGTAACCCAGCTACGCGCTACATCAATCCAAAGACCGGACAGTCTGTTGTCGTCGACAACCGGACAGTCTGTTGTCGTCGACAACGTAACTAAAGAAGTGATTCATGTCGGTGGACCGGGATTTAAGTACGGACCAGAAAGTGAGACCTACCGTGACCGACATTTTCGTGAACCTCGTGGATGAGCTAGTCAGCGTCAGGCGCCCCGTCCAAGCACAGCATCTTCATGATGATGTGTACGAGATCGCTGATCAGCCCTACGACCGCGAGGTCGAGAAATGGGAGTTCGAGCCTGGAGACCAAGTGGTCTGTGCGTTGATGGACTCGGACGACGGTCCCGTTCTCACGGCTACGCGCCGCGCTTGAACACCGCCCAAGACGAGGCGCGCAGCTTCATGTACGGTCCAACCGGAGTCGCGGTCGAGCAAATCAACAACACCACGTCGGCGGTCACATACCTACACCACGACCAACAAGGCTCAACACGCCTACTCACAGGCTCCACCGGGACCGTCACCGGGAAATGCACCTACGCCGCCTATGGCACGCCGACGTGCGAAGGCTCGACTACGACACCGCTCGGCTACGACGGGCAATACACCAACTCGGACACCGGGCTCATCTACCTACGCAGCCGCGTCTATGACCCGGCGACCGCGCAGTTCCTCACCCGCGACCCGCTCGCGGCGATCACCGGCGAACCCTACAGCTACGCGGGCGACAACCCGCTGAACTACGGCGACCCGACGGGGTTGCTGTTCGGCGTCGAACTGCCGTCACTTGAAGAAGTCGGCGAAGGGATCGGCGGATGGGGTGACACGATCACCTTCGGCGGCACCGAGTGGGTCCGCGAACAGCTCGGCGACAACAACATCGACGCCTGCTCAGGCGCCTACCAGGGTGGCGGCATTGCGGGGCTCGTCACCGGCGCTCTCATTCCAGGCGAGGATGACGCCGAGCTAGGCGACGAGGCGCTTAACGTGGAGAAGACGATAACGACCCGGCAGAGTCTTGGAGCGGACGGTGCTACATCGCAAATGATCCGGGAGTCGCTAGATGGCGAGACCATATCTGTCACTCATCGCGTTGAACTCGACAACGAGATAATCCATCAGCATCAAACACATATTGGTAGTGCAATACGACACGTAATTTCCCCGACGAATGGATCGAGTATCCGACGATCGAATGATGGCACTTACAGCCTTTTATCAACAATCCGTAACTACAGTCGAAGAAATCATCGCTCGTCTGGGTGTACGACTGAAAGCGGCGGGACTCCGCTGCAAGGTCGTGGCGGGTGCGGCTGCACATACCCGCGAAGGACACCCTGAGCTTAGTATCGAGATATGGGATGAGCGTAACTTGGTCGACGTTATTGAGTTCACACCAGATATCTCATATCCCCAGGGTGGTGATACAAAAGAGCTCGGGGAATGGTTTGAACGAGAGCTAAATCAGTTGATCGAAGAAAACGGAACCGAGAGCCATACGCTCGGGGGCGCCGAATCTTGATCTACGGCTGCCGCCAAACAACTGTCGAGCAAATCAACAACACCACCGGAACCGTCACCTACTCCACCACGATCAAGCCGGCTCGACACGGCTTCTCACGGGCTCGACCGGGACCGTCACGGGCAAATGCAGCTACAGCCCATACGGCACCCCCACCTGCGAAGGCACAGCTACAACGCCGCTCGGGTTTGATGGGCAGTACACCAGCTCGGACACCGGGCTCATCTACATGCGAGCCCGTGTCTACGACCCGACCACGGCGCAGTTCCTGTCCGTTGATCCGCTCGTCGCGACGACGCGGGCTCCATATACGTATGCCAGCGACAACCCGCTGAACATTGGTGATCCAAGGGGCCTGTGCAACGCCAACCCGTTCAGCGAAAGCTTCTGGACAGAAGGCAACTGCGTATCGGAAAGCCCACTCAACCCGATCCCGTACTACGAAAAGGAGATCGAATCCTACGAAAACGGGTGCGGATATTTCGCGTCGGTAGCGCATGGGCTTGAGGGCGCCTTGGCCGGAACCGCTCTGTTCGCCGGGGGTGAGGGAGAGGACGAGGCCGGCGTCACGGTCGAGGATGCGCTTGCTGGCCTGACACCCGGTGACAGCCCTGGGGTCTACACGGTCGATAACCCCGAGGAGCTACAGCAGATTTACGACGAGCTGAGCGCTGGCGGCAAGCCCACGGGCAGCTCGTATCCGGGACAGGAGTTGAGCTGCCCAGTGGAACGCGCGTCGGGATACGAGAACGTCAAAGACCGGCGGACCTGCCGTTGACATCAATACTGGAAGCGCTCGGTACAGGATTCACGTGACCCAATGAGCCAGGCTCTACGTAACGAGCTGCTGGACCGGGGCCGCTCAGACATGCTCCAACTGGACGAGATGGCCTCGGTCGCGCGTCGGCATCTTGGCGGGTCGCCGAGCGAAGCCGAGGTTATGCAGGCGACGACGGAGGTTGTCGGCGAGCTGGTGGGGTCGGGGTACGCGATCGTGGGTGATGTGATTAGGGATGAAGGGCTCCTCTGTGTTCGCTCCTGGGGGCTCGGTGTTTCTGAGACGATCGAGCGGATCGAGGACGAGTGGCGTGCTCTTGGGCGGATGCCGAATCTTGGCGAGGTTTGCTGGCTTGAACTCACGGATGCCGGCCGCGCAGAGGCGCAGGCGATCGCGTTGTGATGAGTCAGCGCTGAGTGTGGTCGTTAGTGTGCGTCGTTGGCGAGGATGCGTAGGCGCTTGCGGGTCGTTCACGGTCAACGCCAGCAGCGCCTCCGGGTTGACTGGGAGCGCGAGCAGCACCTACACGGTGATCCCGCCTATCTCCTCGCCCGCGCCGAGCCCGTCCCCCTCGAACACTTTCTCGACCATCACCCCGAGCGTCTCATCCACCGGCGTCGTCGCGCTCGACGTCCAGACCCACGCGCCCGGCACGCTGAAGGGGCTCGCGACGCTCGTGCAGACGCTCAGGCGCACGACCGGGCACGGCCACCACCGCAGGACGCACACCGTGCACAAGACGGTCCCTTACGGCACGGCGAGCGCCTCCAGCACCAGCAGCGGTGTCGACAAGCTAACGATCACACTGACCGCCGCTCGCGTCCGGCTACTGCGCGTCGCCGGCCATCGCCGGCTCGTCCTCTTCTTCGACCGTTCCGTCCGGCGGCTCCCCTTCCAGGGACGATGCGCCGTCGCCCAGCTCGCCGAATAGCGACGGGTCGCGGCTCGAGCCGCGGATCAGGTCGTCGGGCGAGCCGTTCGGCAGCAGTCGGCCCTGGCGCGTGCCGAAGTAGATCGCCTGCGGATGGTGGGCGACGAGCGCGAGCGTCGACTGCTCCGGTTCCGGCGCGTAGCCGTCCGTGATGCGCATGCCGACCTGCTGCAGATCGAGCAGCTGCTCCACCTTCAGGTGCTCTGACTGCTCGGGCACGGCAGGGTAGCCCCACGAGTAGCGACGGCCCTGAGCGGCCTCGATGCCGAGCATCTCGCGCGCGACGGAGTGCAGCCACTCAGCCAGTCCCTCCGCGGTCTGCACGCCGAGGCCGTGCACGAACAGCTGCTCGGCGAACTCGCCTTCGGCCTCGAGCTTGGCCATTAGCTCGGTCACCTGCGAGCCGACGGTAACCGCCTGCACCGCGATCACGTCGAGCTCGGGCGGCGCCTTGCCGTCGATCGCCGGACGAAAGAAGTCGGCGAGGCAGATGCGATCGCCCTTGGGCTGGCGCGGGCAGACGAAGCGCGTGAGCTCCGTGACGGCGGGGTCCGGCGCCTCGCCCTCGCGGGGGGGCTCCAGCACGACGATCTCGTTGCCGAGCGCGTAGCAGGGGAAGAAGCCCAGCAGCGCGCGCGGGTGCAGGTAGTCCTGCTCGCGCCACATGCGCTCCAGGCGTGGGCGGAAGTCATCGCTCAGCAGCGTCTGCCACGCCTCGCCTTTGACGCCGCGTCCGCCCCAGTGCAGCTTGAACAGCACGTGCGTGTCCAGGTGGCGGTAGAGCTCGTCCAGGTCCACGTCGATCTCACGCACGCCCCAGAACGGCGGTGTCGGGATCGGCGCGTCGGTGCGCGCGGCCGAGCGCACGGAGTCATCGGCGAGGTTGAGCTCCTCGGCGGGCACGTCGCCCTTCGCGCGGAACTCGCTCGCGCTCGTGCCCAGCTTCTCGCGCAGCGCGGTGCGCGCGTCCGCGTCAATCAGCTGGTCCATCACCGCCAGACCCTCGAACGCGTCCTTGCAGTAGAACACGCCCGGCTCGTACACCTCCTCGGAGTCTTTGCCGCCTGGATACAGCGCGCGGTAGCCGAACGCGCGGTTGATGGCCGCGCCGCCGATCAGCACCGGGTAGGA
>Ga0187780_10004384_pt1 | contig 10583 bp, 11 predicted proteins | sample 1015_Q2_SP10_20__FD_132429 | JGI IMG/M metagenome (GOLD analysis project Ga0187780, IMG submission 132429) | Tropical peat soil microbial communities from peatlands in Department of Meta, Colombia - 1015_Q2_SP10_20_MG | ecosystem: Environmental > Terrestrial > Soil > Wetlands > Peat | place...
CAGAAATGTTCTCCAATCATCTTTTGCAATTATTTTTGCAATTTTCCGAAGCTCTGGTAAACGTACACCTAAAACATTATCAATATTAGGTATTAGTCTTGCAGCGAATTTTTGATAATCTGTATCTATAAGTTCAAAGATTTGTTTTCTTATTTCATTCTTCATTAGCCTCTCCACATCGACAATTCTTATTTCAATTTCATTCTTTTATAGATTTAACTATAGCTGATAATTTGTAAAAAAAAATCAAATATAGAATGTAACAGCAAGATATTGAAATAAATCTATTTTAATAACATGATGGGCAAAGAAATAACTTAATGAATCATTTATGTTCCGTTCTATTCGATATCTTGCTCTTTTATCCGTAGGAACTTATATTTAATTATTAATGATAGTATAATTTGAATCGAGGTGATTACATGAAGAATAATATTGAAACAAAATTTGAGAACTACGATAATGAATACCATGATAACTCTTACTATATGGAAGTTAATAATGGCATGACAAATGAACAATGGAATGCAATTATATGTAACGATGCTTTTTATGATAAGAAATTTTACTATGGTGTAAATACTACAGGAATTTTTTGTAGACCTTCTTGTAAATCACGTCCTCCAAAAAGACAAAATGTAAAAATATTTAATAACCCTCAACAAGCATTAGACGAAAATTTTCGTCCATGTAAACGCTGTAAGCCAACTGATCAGAGATTACCTTCGGAAGAATGGGTTGAACAGGTTGCTATGTATATAGATTCAAATTATTACGAACATCTATCCTTGCAAACATTAGCAGATTTATTTCATGGTAGTCCATTTCACTTGCAAAGGACATTTAAAAAAGTTAAGGGAATTACTCCAGCTAAATATATCCAAGATACTAGAATTTCAAAATCTATGGAGTTTTTATTAAATGAAGATAGACCAATAAAAGAAATAGCTATAGCAGTTGGAATTTCAAATATGTCATATTATGTTACCTTGTTTAAACAAAAAACTGGATTTACCCCAATTGAATATCGCCAACTTAAAAATCGTATAAATTAGAGAGCACTAATATGGAGACAAAAAATAGTAAAAAAAATACGTGCATGATAGATAAACAAAAGTGTAGAAAGACTGTTTAATTTTGAACAGTCTTTTTTTTAGTTCCAAAATATAAATAATTTCCCTTTATATACCATTTGTATAGTAATTACGTTTCCTAGGATATTTTTACCATAACGAGTTGTTTTTCAGTGATATACATATTTCATTGGAAATTGAATGAGAAAATGACGATATAGAATTAAGAGTGTATATTCAAACGGAAACATGAGGATTTAATAGTGAAAGGGAGATTATAAATGTAAAAACGTGAATGTAGTCAAAAAGACTTAGATTTATTTCATAAAATTAAGAATGTATCTTGGGACAAAAAGGTTTTGTGATGATATGCAAGGAATGTTCTGACCTCTTTTTATTCTATGCAGAAGAAGGAACGCAAGGTGGTACTTATGAGTTTACACCATATCCAACGTTCACCAGTCTATTTATGAAAGATTTATTCACGGATGTAATTATAAAAGATATGTGTGTTGTCGATATGGATAGTTTTCAGTATTACCTCCGCATCGTGAAAAACTTGGAAGTGAGATCATCTGTTTTGTCTTTGAGTATCCCCAAAAACATAGATATACACATTCTATTGGAATTTCTGATCCTACATAATATCACTCATTAAATAGCACCTATCATATGAACGCTCTACAAGAAAAGATAAAATATGGTATAAAAAGGATTATGTTATTCCACCATTAATTTAATTAAAAGAAATCTATGGAAATATTGAAGAGTATTCTTGGTTAAAACCGATTGAAATGAAAAAAATGAGGTGGTCGCATAATGATAAATTATGACTTGTTAAGGAAGAGAAATAATTGGGTAGTATTAGTGTTTGCTGGAACTATTGGAGCATTGCAGTTGTTGAATTTATTTTTAGGAATCCCTTTAGTACTAATTCTATCAATTATTGGAATATTAGGAGGAATCTTGGTTCCTGCATCGTATGTTTCTAATCGTCCAAGATTAAGGGAGAAACTTGCTGTTCCAATGAAATATTTCAATTTAATGACGATATGCGTGTTTATGTTTATTGTAATTTTTATGGATCCAAACATAATCAACATTATGGCTATGTTTTTCTTTGTTGCTGTAATGGGTATATATCAAGATAAGAAAATTAATATTCTTACTATTGTCGCAACATTAAGTATTTTAATCTATTTTTTTGAAACACAAGGTCAAAAAATCTTCCACTCTACTAATTATGAAGATTTAATTTACTATATGCTTATGTTCGTTTCTGTTTCTATGGTTTCTGTCTTACAAGCTATGTTTAACAAAAATCTTCAAAAAGAAGTTGAAATTCAAAAGGAAGAAGCAATTCATTCTAAGGAATCTATTGAAAAAATGTTGAATAATATTAATGATTCGCTTATTTCGGTCAAAGAATATCAAGAAGACCTAAACAAAACAACAGAAGGGGCAAGTGTTCAATCATCCCAAATTATTGCTTCTATTAAAAATATAATTGAATCATTTGAAGTACAAACAACTCAATCAAATGAATTGGTTGGTGGAATGAAATCAACAAATCAACAAGTAGAAGACATGTCAATATCGATGGTTGATATAAATAATTATCTTGAAAAAACTCATGAAGCTACAAAAGAAAGTGGTCACAGAATTGATAATCTTGGAAATGACTTAGAGAATTTTAATGAAAATATTCAAAAAACTATTAATATTATGACAGAACTTCATTCAGAAACCGAAAATATCGGCAAAATTATTTCAACCATTTCAGATATTTCAGCACAAACAAACCTTTTATCATTAAATGCTTCAATTGAAGCAGCAAGAGCTGGTGAACATGGTAAAGGCTTTGCTGTTGTAGCGACTGAAGTAAGAAAGCTTGCTGAATTATCAAAAGAATCATCTGAATCAATTTCAAGTCTTTTACTATCATTTAAAGATAAAATTTTATTTGCATCCAACACAATCTCTGAATCTCAAAATTCAATTGAAAAAAACAGAGAAAGAATGGAAGAAGTCAAAGCTATTTTTAATGATGTAAATTCTAATATGAAAAGCTTTACATTGAAAACTCAAGATTTACAAGAATTTATCTCAAATGTACAAGGAATGGCACAGGAAGTAGAAGCTCAGGCTGCAGAGACTGTTGGTATGACAGATTCAAATAGGAAAAACCTTTTAAATGCATTAGATCTAGTATCTAACCAACACGAGGACATAGCTTCATTATCAAGTGGGTTTAAACATATCGAAAGTAAACTACAGGAGCTAAATCATTAATATTTTAAAAGATGGAGATTCTCCTTACTTTTAATAAAAACAAGTTGAAAACTTAGGAACTTTTAATTGTGGAGAACAATTTCGAAATATCTTGCTGATCCAGTAGATACTTACAAACAGTTACCGTATCAAAATATACATATTGTAGGCCATTCAATTCCGAAAAACAAGCAAGATGCTCCTTGTTAAATTTAAATAGTATTATTGATTTCATATAGAAATCTTTGATACTTTCTTTTATATATGAGATGTTTGATCAAAGAGCGGTTTCACTTCTGTATTAGGAAGGTAGAAACCGCTTTTTGTTTTTGGTTGAAGTCAACATGTGTGTAGAATGATGTTGTTGCCAAACTCTCATAACATTCTTAAATAACTAAAGAGGTTGTATCAACTTTATCTTGTTTAAATATTAAGGGATAAAAAAATATTTAAACTTCAATCTTAAAACACAATTTGCTCCTCTATATAGTTTAAATAGAGAAAATATAAGTTATTTGTCTAATCAAAAAGGAGTTAAAACATAAAATGTCGAATTTCTATTACAGAATTATTTTATAACTGAATTTTTCAATATTAAGTATTAAATAATTGAGGAAGATTAAATGGAATATATTAGATCGATATTAAAAGAATTATTTTTTGCAAATCTATTTAGATTTAGTTTAATATTTTTTATTATTCTTTTAGCACTAGTACTAGGTTTACTTCAAATGTTTAAGAAAAAGTAGGATTCAGGTTACTCACTAAATTTGGTGAAAAGGGGATTATTAATTTAGGAAAATTAGTCCCCGTAGCTGGTGGTATTAACGGCGGTACAACTGATGCAATTGGAACTAAAACGATTGGTGAGGTTGCTAAAAATTCACTTTTTAATGAAGGTGATGCAGTACTTGTATGAAAAAAATATTTAAAATCAGCATATCAAATACATCATGAGTATCTAAAAAACTTTAACCAGCAACAATCAACTATCCCGCAATTTAATTCTATATTTCAACATTCAAATCATAAAAAGCAATCACGTATATACAATATTTGTCGTTCATATCGCAAAAAAGATTTAAAACAACCAGAACATGCATATGGGATGATTGACCGATTGTCTGATTGTTGTGGAGTTGAAGTATCACAAGAGCATAGAGATAATGCTGCAGATTGGTTAATGAATTGCAATGTAGATCCACAAAATCATTCCCATCAAAGAGAAATGTGGGATATGATAAAAGGTCGAAGAGATTGAGGTTGCTTTTGGTTTTAATCATCATTAATATTGAATGTTTATAATTTTAGTGATTTAGCTTTTTAATATAATGATTGAAGAATTTATAAAATTTCCCTTTAGACTCCAATTTGAAGGGGATTTTATTTTTATGGACTTGGCAATTATTCTACATAAGTATTATACATACGATCCAATTGATAGACTTTGGGTAAATGAATCAAACAATTTCTGATTAGTCAAAATTATAATACAAGGACTGAGAGGACTGGTCGGCCAATGAGTTGTTTATGTTTATATTGATAAATTTGCTAAAAGAGGGCAACTTAATGTTTTTTTAAATTAAAGCAGGGGTCTCAGTCAATAACTAATGGTGGGCATAAGATGCACGATAATAGATATGAAGTTAAAATATTTTTTTATCAGATTGTTTTAAAATGATATAATTTTCATAAAATTAAATTTATTTAAATGAGGACTGGTGAAGAGTATGCTGACATTCGGTGCAGTTATAAAGCAAAATGCAAGTAAGTACAAAAATAAGACTGCTGTTATTTTTCAAGATACAATCAAGACATATGAAGAGTTAAACATTCGCGCTAACAATATCGGAAACGCTTTCTTGGATCGTGGCTTTCGAAAAGGTGATAAAGTAGCTGTCATGTTAAAGAATCATGCTGCTTATGTCGAAATCATGGCCGGGCTGTCCAAAATTGGAGTCATCCTTGTACCGATAAACTATCGCCTGGTTGGACCAGAAGTAGAATATATACTAAGGAACTCTGAAAGCCGGGGATTCATTATTTCAAAAGAATATGAAGGAATTGCCCAAGAGTTGCTTCCAAAAAACTCTCAATTAGGCACAGTACTGGTAGTGGGTGGTGCGTCCAATGAAAATATGGAAGGGTATGTAGATTTTCTTGCTTCAGGCTGTGATGCGGAACCGAACATTGAGGTTTATGAAAAAGATACTTTCTATCTGGGCTACACTTCCGGTACGACCGGAAAGCCAAAAGGAGTGGTCATTTCCCATCGATCCCGAATACTAACAGGAATGGCCGCAGCTTATGAATACAAGATCGACGAATCAGATATTCACCTAGTTGCCGGGCCCATTTATCATGCAGCCCCATGGATTTTTCTTGTTATGCAGTTGCTCGTGGGCGGCACCCTTGTCATTCATGAATCATTTAATGCAGAACAAGTGCTTGAAGACATTGAGAGATACCAGATTACAAACACGTTCCTTGCACCAACGATGTACAATTTCTTGATCAACACGAAGGAAGAAACAAAAGCAAAGCATGACATTTCTTCTATGCGTGTAATGATTTCAGCAGGCTCTCCGCTGCCGACACAAACAAAACTGGATATTCTGGACTTTTTCAAAAAGGCTGATTTGAACGAATTTTACGGTTCGACAGAAAGTGCGATTACACTGAACATTAAACCGGGTGACATTCGCCGGAAAGAACGTTCAGTGGGACATCCTTTCCCGCTTGTTGAATGTGTAATTTTAGATGAAGAGAAGAACCCGGTTTCGAACGGTGAAGTAGGGGAGCTGTATTTTAAATCACCGTACAACTTAGACGGCTATTATAACAATCCGGATGCTGACGCCACTTCGTTTTATCATGGATTTTTTACAGTGGGAGATATGGCGCTACAGGATGAAGATGGATTTTACTATATTGTAGACCGAAAGAAAGACATGCTGATCAGCGGCGGTGTTAATATTTATCCGCGTGAAATTGAGGAAGTCCTTTATTCACATCCCGGGATTCTCGATGTTGCGGTGATCGGTGTACCGGATGCCGTGTGGGGGGAATCAGTTAAAGCCATTGTTGTACAAAGAGATGGGGCTAATCTTATAGCAGAAGATATCATTGGTTACTGTGAAGGAAAATTAGCTGGCTATAAGAAACCAAAATCGGTAGACTTTGTCCATGAACTCCCACGCAACCCATCGGGGAAAATATTAAAAACAACATTGCGGGATTCCTTGGCAAATGATAGAAAAGGAATCTTTCATATTAATTAATTTTTTCTACTATGGAAACAACTTTAAAAGCAACTGCGTTGATTAATCAGTTCAAAATTGGGAGGTACCTATGGAACTGGAACAAGAAAGAAAGCCAAGAGTTTTTATTGGATCATCTAAAGAAGCCGCACATTACGTGAATGCTATTCATGGTATTATGTCTGGCTTTGGTGTTGAAGTTACACCATGGACGACAGCTTTTACTATTACAAATTACACAATGGAAGATTTAGAAAGACAATTAGATCAAAATGATTTTGCAATATTTGTATGTTCCCCAGATGATATAATAGAAATACGTGATAAAAAATATTTTATAACAAGAGATAACACTTTGTTTGAATTAGGATTATTTTGGGGTAAATTAAGAAGAGGTAGAGTGTTTTACTTAATTCCTAATATAGCTCGTAATATTGAAGTTGATGGAGAGGAAAATAAATTAGATTATCGTTTATTAACCGATTTATTAGGTATTACATATACGGCTTATGAAATACGCAACGATAATAATTACGCAAGTGCCGTAAGTGTCGCATGTGGGAACATTCATACAGTAATGCGACAAAAAGGATTATTTAATGATCCATACAATCAACTCAAAGTAATTCAAACTAAATATGATGAATTATCATTGCAGAGAAAAGAAAGTGAAGTTGTAGCAAAATTTAACACAGTATTATCAACAGCACTTTTAAGAATGGAACGAACAAGAGCAGCGGAAGTCTTAGCTAGTAATCTTCAAAGAGCGCATAGTGTTCCTAAAGAACACGAAATTGACGATGTAGGTGTTTGGAAAGTTGAAGGCACTGATGGTTTAAGACATATTATTGGAGAAAAACCTGAAATAGATTTTTATGAATTTGGGATAAACACCGATAAAGTAAATGATAAAATTCTTGTTATTGAAAGTTATACAACTAGTCAAATTATTTTTATTAAAAAAAGTAGTGGAGTGTACAATACGTATCTGATATGCTACCCTATTACCAACAGCATGGTTATAACAGTTACTTTTTCAAGTAAAATGTATGGTGAGCAAGAATTGACTGAAGATGAAAAAGATTTTCTCCTAGAGAGAAACAAAAGATTAATGATAACAATTAATGAACTTTTTGGAGGTGTTTCTGTATGACAAGGTATATTGATTTAGAAGAAGCTAAAAAAGTATCTAAGAAAGATTTTTATCCACCAGTAGACGACAATAAACGTACTGGACAAGAAGTAGTTCTTGCTAATTTTAATGGTAAAACTGAAAAAGGAACAGTTGCCCTTCGTCGTAAAGCAGATTACGGAACTCCAGATTATATGAAGGCATACTAAGATTTCTTTTTAATATTAAATTGCAAGAGGGTAGTCGTCACTTAAGTAGTACAGATAACGTGGAGAAACTTCAAATTAACAGCACAAAAGTTATATCAAAAAACATTAAAAGTAGCAATAAATTTAGCAATAAAAAACGCTTGGAAAATGAAGTGCACCCCAATTGTTAGACACCATCTAACAATTGGAGGTGCACATCAAATAGAAACGCTTTTTTGTATTGTGGATTGTTAGTTACATTTAGTAGAATACAGGATTAATTGTATTGTTAGTGTTATGAAAGCGTCTCAAAACATACACTCTTCATAGTAATGTATTTAATTTTCTACATTGAGGGGATAGAGAAATGAAATTTGAGATGCAAAAAGCGAATATGTTAGCAGAAAATATAAAAGATTTTATAAAATTTGTTTATAAAAGTCATGAAAATAGCAAAAATAGCTTTTTTAAAAATATAGATAAAATGTATCAAATAAAACTTCTTATCGAGGAATATAAGTTTCAAATAATAGCAGATGAACTTCTCAGAATTAATCGGTATGCGTGGAATGAAAAGTACACCTATATATTAGTAGATAGATTTATAGAAGGGCTAAACACTATTAGCGAATACATAGAAAATAACTATAATGAACTATATATTTTTACGGGTAGACTATATACATTAACGAACCTCAGCATATCATTTAGCCAAAAGGTGTAACTTTCTTTTGTTTTTGGAGTATTAGTTAACGAGCTAAATAAATTATAGAAAATTTGGTATCAATTACGAAGGGAAAAGCATAATTAGATAATAATTTGCAGATTTCATACTTTTAGGATTTATAATTACAGGCCATGTATAATATTACAGATCTGATTAAAGCAAGATATTATGATGTTAACTATCAAGTATTAATGCTCTTATGGTTGTAAAGTGAGTTAGAATATATTAAAACTTTTTAACAAGCCTTTCGAGAAAACATATAATAGACGTTGGTAATGAAAGGATTATTAAACCAATTGATATTAGTTGATATGCTTCTATTGTTGAGGAAATATCCAACTGTTCAAATAGATAGAATACAACTATTTTCCATCATTATAAAGTTTAAAAAGCACTTTCCAATGGAAGGGGTGTTTCCGTTTATCCTAATAACAAAAACAAAATCTTATTTATTCTTTTCATACCCTACTTTCACAAATGCATTTCTCATCGGTATATTTTCAACATCTGTATCGGCAAATATTCTCCAAACACCAATATCCTGTAAGACTCTTGTTGCCCTTAAAAGCAAATCGTTAATCAATCCTTTTCCGCGATATTCAGGTTTGACTCCTATATAATGAATTGTTCCCTCTAGCAATCCATTCTTCTTGCATCCCTTAAATGCAACAGGCTGGATCATTCCTACTAGTTCACCTTGATAGTATGCCAGTTCCCACCATTCTTTTTCGTATTGAAAATATTCATCGTCCACATGAAAAACGTTATCAACAAGTTCGCGGTGACTTTCAGGTGTTAAGTGTTTTTTATCCTCTCGATCTAGCGAATTTACCACTACTTGACTAATCATTTCTTTAAACGTGCTTTCTAATTCTGGCGTCACTTTTTTATATTGACAGCGATCAGGCACGATTACCTTCTCTTTCGGTTCATTCCAAACATAAGCAATTTTTTCAAAGTTTGAAGACAAATTCCAATCCTCCTAATGTAGTTATTCTAGATTCCTGATCTAATAGTTCTCTATTTTTATGTAAAATCCTTTTAATACTAAAGCTAAAGGTCAAGATAGTTTAATAAACAGGTGAATATATTTTTTTTATTACAAGAAACTTTTAATTTACATAAATATTGCCGATATGTTGAACAGTTGTACATCAATAATTTAATAGAAAGGAGAAAAAGCCAATGTTAGGATTAAATCAGGAAAAAACAGCTAATTTTAATGCTAGTCGTCAATTTATACTGTTAAGTTCCCTTTATGGATATAATGGAAATGTGAAAGAAGAGAAAAATGGAATCATTACTATAGATAAGATGGTTTTAGAAATATGATGGAAAATGCAAAAGAACCAGTTAATCCAGATAAAGTAAAACATATGTCAGTTGAACAGGAATGTCAACTTCGTGGTAGTGGAAACAGCGAATTTCTTATTCAAACATTAAAAAGGGCAGGTGAGTTAGGAATACTAGATTCATTTGAGCAACAAAATTCACGTGTTGTTCAACGAATTATTCAACATTTAAATCAAATCGTAGGATATAAAGCTTACGAGACAGCCATATAATAATGAAAAATGTCCATATCCCCTTTAATACAATTTTAAGAGGGAATGTGGACGTTTTTCTTTTTTATGAAGTTATCAAATAGATATAAGAGAGGGTTAATTCAATTATGAATTTTGAACCAATAATGATTAATTCATGCTTTCACCAGATTACCAGTGTTCCCCAATAGCGTTATCGATGCGTTTCACTCATACGAACCGGGGTCCACAGGCACGGTTCCGCCCGTGGTGCGTTTGCCTTCATATTTTTATTTGACACGAAAGCTGGTTATTGTAATAATTTTTCAACATCGATGGCAGTAATGCTTAGAACGATAGGGATACCAACACGTTGGGTTAAAGGATTCTCTGGCGGTAATTTTGTTAA
>Ga0187780_10004385_pt1 | contig 10582 bp, 7 predicted proteins | sample 1015_Q2_SP10_20__FD_132429 | JGI IMG/M metagenome (GOLD analysis project Ga0187780, IMG submission 132429) | Tropical peat soil microbial communities from peatlands in Department of Meta, Colombia - 1015_Q2_SP10_20_MG | ecosystem: Environmental > Terrestrial > Soil > Wetlands > Peat | place...
CGTCGGCGCGCTCGGCGCGTTCGGCCCGTGGCAGGTCGTGCACGCAGTCGGCCCGTCGAAGTGGCAGTCCCAGCACGACACCTTGGCCGCACCGCCGCGAAAGTCGTCGCCGTGGCAGCCGGCGCAGAACGTGAAGTCCCAGCCGTGGCGCGCGAGCTCCGCGCCGTGAAAGTTCGGCGACGACGGATCGAGGATGCCCGGCGGATGGACGTCCGCGATGCACGTCCCGCCGTCGGCCCCGCACGGCGGTAGCGCGAACGCGCGCTCGTCGGCACAGGCGGCGAGCGCGAGCAGCACGAGCGCGCGCCTCGTCATGGCCCGCCGTGGAAGAGCGCGACGTCATCTTGCATGCCCGGGCCGTGGCACGCCGCGCACGCTTCGACGCCGCCGCTCGTCGTGTTGAGCTGCGCGTGAGCGACCGTGTACGGCGCGTCGTGGCAGCTCGTGCACACCGACGATTGCGGTGGGATCTTCGTGGTCGCCGAGACGACGACGGTGTTGCAGTACGCGGTCGGGACCAGCGGTGAATCGGTGCAGGCGAGCGTGGTGTCCGTGCTCGGCAAGTAGGTCGTCGGCACCGGCTGCGACCAACTGCTCGGGTCTTTGTGGCACGCGTCGCACGCGGTGCGCGGCTGCGGGAACCGCAGGCTGTTGTAGTCGTGCTGCGCGCCAGCCGGGTTCGACGTTGTCGGGAACGGGTAGCCGCCGATCACGTACGGCTGGCTGAGCTGGTCACCCATGTGGATCTTGTGGATGAAGCGGCGGAAGTCGATGGACGGCGCGAGAGTCGACGGGACCTCGAAGCGCGGCGCGCCGGCGGTGTCGGATGCCATCGGGTTGTGACAGAACACGCAGTAATTGGGGTTGTTGCGCGCGCCGCCGTGGAGCGCGAGCTGGTCGTGACAGCTGTCGCAGTGCTGCGCGTCGACGATGGTGCGGCGCGCCTGCGCGCTGCCGTCGGTGACCGCGAACGCGAGCACCGGGTTCGGCGTTGGATACTTCGTGCCGTTCGCGACCGGCTGGATGAAGCCCTCGAGGCCGACCTCGTAGCTGCCGGTGGTGCTCGGCGGGATCGGCTCGACGAACGCGTAGCTGTAGATCGCGTTGGTCGCGTCGACCGCGACCAGCGCGGTCGTCGCGATCTTGTCCTGCCACTCGGTCTGGATGTCGGTGGTCGGGCCCGCGATCGTCGCGACCAGACCGGTGAGCTGGCCGATCGACGCGGCCGGCAGCGGATTGCCGCCGACCATGACCTGGAACGTGACGACCGGAGTCTGGTTGGGCGCGGTGTTGGTGATGCCGCACTGGCTGCACGAGGCAGGGTCCAGGACCAGCGTGAGCGTCGGCGCGCTCGGCGCGATCAGGCCCGTGAGGTGCTCGTCGTCGATGCCCGCGATCGATCCGCTCTTGGGATGGCACAGGTTGCACTGCGCGGTGCTGGTGATCGTGCCGATGTGCTGCGTCTGCCACGGCTGCGCCGTCTGGTCCGCGAACGTGATGTCGTCGTGGCACGACAGGCACGCGACGTTGCCGGCGTTGCCGTAGTAGTTGCCCTGCGTGCCGGCGTGGCACGCGCCGCAGCGCTGGATGTTCTGCGGGAACACGACGGTCGAGAAATCGGCGGTGCCGAACGCGTTCGGGATCCCGCCCTTCGCGAAGCTCGGCAGGCTCGCGCCGTCGTGGATCTCGTGCACCATCACCTTGAAGTCGATGTCGGCGGTCGGGGTGCTCGACTGCGGCTGGTGGCACAGGATGCACTGGGTGGTCGACGTGTAGCTGCCGACGTGCGCGTCGAGCGTCGCGTGGCAGCTGTCGCAGGCGGCGTCGGTCACGACCTGGCGCGCGATCGTCGTGCCGCCGTCGGGTCGCGCCGAGAACGTCGTGCGATCGATCGACGGGCCGCGCACCGCGAGCGCGAGCGCGGTCTGCGTGAGCGTCGGTACCTCGCCGGTGAGCGCGGCGCCGAACGTGTACGTGTACGTGCCCTGGGTGACGTCGACGGTCGCGAAGCTCGCGTCGATGGACTCGGTCGCGGCCTGCCCCGATGCATTGGTCGTGTACGCGGTGTACTGCGCCGGCGAGCCGTCCGGGTTCTCGCCGAGCTGCGCGAGCGCGAACGACACGGTGACCGGCGTCTGCGTGAGCAAGCCGGAGCGATCGAGCGCCACGCCGGAGGCGTCGGTCAGCGAGAACGCGACGTGCGCGCCGGCCGAGTCGAACGTCAGCGCGCTGATCGTCACGCGGACGTCGGGGCCGGTCAGCCACGGCGCGAGGCCGTTCGAGCCGTTGGATCCGTTCGAGCCGTTGGACCCGTTCGTGCCGTTCGAGCCGTCGCTGCCGGGCGCGCCTGCCGGACCGGCCGGGCCTTCACACGCCGCGACGACGATCAGCAACAACGGAGCGAACCGCATGGGCATGGCCCTAACTCATATCGCGTGCCACGAGGCGCTGCGCGAATTCGGCGTTTCTGCGCATCGTTTGCGCTGCAGTCCCAGCTTGCTGCGCCTAACGCGCAGGGCCTGCGTGGTAAGAACCCCTAGTGACTGCTCGGTTTTTGATCGGCATCGACCTCGGCACGACGAACTCGGCCGTGGCATTTGTCGACACCGCGGCGGCCGATTCGCGCGTGCGCGTGTTCGAGGTCGCGCAGCTGGTCGCGCCGGGCGATGTTGCCCCGCGCCGGCAGCTGCCGTCGTTCGTGTACCTCGCGGGCGAGATCGATCTCGCGCCGCACGAGACCGCGCTGCCGTGGGACGCGACGCGGCGGACCGTGCCCCCGCGTCACGATCCCGACGACCGCGCGCAGCGCGTGGTCGTCGGCGAGCTCGCGCGCGCGCAGGGCGCGCGCATCGCGTCGCGGATGATCGCGAGCGCGAAGTCGTGGCTGTGTCATCCCGGCGTCGATCGCAACGCGCCGATCCTGCCGTGGGGCGAAGGCGAGAGCGGCAAGCTGTCGCCGGTCGCGGCGCAGGCGCTGATCCTCGGCCACATCAAGGAGGCGTGGGACTTCGCGCACCCCGACGCGCCGTTCGCCGAGCAGGAAGTGCTCGTCACCGTGCCCGCGAGCTTCGACGAGGCCGCGCGCGAGCTGACGCTGCAGGCCGCGGCACAGGCGGGCTATCCGCCGGTCGTGCTGCTCGAAGAGCCGCAGGCGGCGTTCTACGCGTGGATCGATGGGGCGCGGACGAAGCTGCCTTCCCCAGGTGTTCGACCGCCGCGCGCCGAAGGCGCGTTCGCGAGCAGCCTGAAAGGCGGCGAGCGCGTGCTGGTGTTCGACGTCGGCGGCGGCACGACGGACTTCACGATCATCGACGTCGATGCAAACGGCGACGGCTTCACGCGCTCGGCGGTCGGCGATCACCTGCTGCTCGGCGGCGACAACCTCGACCTCACGCTCGCGAAGATCGTCGAGCAGCGCGTTAACCAGAAGTCTGTGCCGCCCGGCAAGGGCCTCGACACGCTGCAGTGGCACGGGCTCGTCCACGCGTGCCGGCTCGCGAAGGAGAAGCTGCTGGGAGACGATCCGCCGGCGAGCGCGCCCATCGTCGTGCAAGCGCGCGGCGCGAAGCTGATCGGCGGCACGATCCGCGACGAGATCACGCGCGACGAGCTCGAGCGCGTGCTGTTCGACGGCTTCTTCCCGATCGTCGCCGCCGACGCGCCGCTGCAACGCACGCGCGGCGCGCTGCACGAGTTCGGCCTGCCCTACGCGGCCGATCCGGCGGTCACGCGCCACCTCGCCGCGTTCGTGCAGCGCCACCCGGGCAAGATCGACGCCGTGCTGTTCAACGGCGGCGCGATGACGCCGGCCACGCTGCGCGCGCGCGTGCTCGATCAGATCGCGCGCTGGCAAGGCGTCGCGCCGCGCGAGCTGCCGGCGGCGATGCCGGAGATGGCGGTCGCGCAGGGCGCCGCGTACTACGGGCTCGTGCGGCGCGGGCTCGCGACGCGCATCAAGGGCGGCACGCCGCGCGCGTTCTACATCGGCGTCGACGCGGCGGGCGAGAATCGCGCGGTGTGTCTCGCGCCGGCCGGCCTCGAGGACGGCGCGCGCGTCGAGCTCGCCCGCGATTTCCGGCTCGTCACGAACCGCCCGGTGAGCTTCCGGCTGTACTCGTCGAGCTCCCGCCGCGACGTCCCGGGCGCGCTCGTGCCGATCGGCGACGGCCGCGCCGACACGCTCGACGATGGCAGCGACCTGCTCGAGCTGCCGCCGATCGTGACCGTGCTGCGCGCGAGGGGCCGCGGCGAGGTCACCGTGCGGCTCGCCGTCCACATCAGCGAGCTCGGCGCGCTCGAGATCGCGTGCGCGGATCGCGAGACCGGCGAGAGCTGGAAGCTCGCGTTCGACATGCGCTCGGGCGGCGCAGCACCCGCCACCGTCGAGGTCGCGCCGCACGCGAAGATCGGCGAGGCGAAGGCGCTGGTCACCGCCGCGTTCACGACAGGCGCCGGCCTGCCGACGCTCGCGCGCGATCTCGAGACGCTGCTCGGCGCGCGCCGCGACGAGTGGTCGATGACCGACACGCGCGCGCTGTTCGATGCGCTCGTCGAGGTCGCGGCCGAACGCAAGAAGACCGCCGATCACGAGCAGCGCTGGCTCAACCTCGCGGGCTTCCTGCTTCGCCCCGGCACCGGCGCGCCACTCGACACGTGGCGCGCGCGCGTGATGTGGGGCGTGTTCAACGAAGGCCTCGCGCATCCCAAGTCCGAGCCCGGCAAGCTCGCGTGGTGGATCGCGTGGCGGCGCATCGCGGGCGGGCTCGCCAAGGGCCAGCAGGACCAGATCTACGACCGGCTGTCGCAGCTCTTGCTGCCGAGCGCGAAGCAGCAGAAGAAGCTCGCCGACGTGCGGCCGAGCAAGCAGGAGCTCGCCGAGATGTGGCGCGCGATCGCGAGCATGGAGCGTCTGCCGATCGCGCACAAGCAGAAGCTCGGCGACGAGCTCGTGCATCGCATGGAGCCGCGCAAGGGCCGCGAGGACGCGGTGAACCTGTGGGCGCTGTCGCGCATCGGCGCGCGCGTGCCGCTGTACGGGCCGCTCAACCTGGTCGTGCCGGCCGCGCAGATCGCGGCGTGGCTGAAGCCGATGCTCGCGTGGGATTGGCCCGAGCCCGATAAGGCGGCGTTCCCGCTCGCGCAGCTCGGCCGGCGCACCGGCGATCGCGCCCGCGATCTCGACGACGCGACGCGCGCGCGGCTCGCCGAGGTCGTGCGCGGGTTGCCCGGCGGCGATCGTGCAGCCGTGCTGATCGAGCAGGTCGTCGCGCTCGAAGCGCGCGAGGAACGCGTCGCGCTCGGCGACACGCTGCCGGCCGGGCTCAAGCTCGTGATCGACGAATCGGAGGCGTGAGAGCGCGCACGCGTTGTCGGGTTTCCCCGACAGTAACAACACGAAGGCGCTGCGGATTTCGGTTTCGGATCGCGGCGCGAGCGGGCACAAAGAAAACATGCGCTCGATCTTCGCGACGGCGTTGTTCGTGATCGGCTGCGGCAGCGACCACGCGGCGACGAGCGCCGACGCGAGCGCCGGTGCCGACGCGCCGGTCGACGCCGCGGCCGACGCGCCTGCTTCCGTGCTCGCACTGTCGTGCGCCGCGACCGGCAGCGCGACGTTCGCGCCGAACCCGTGCCCGGCGCCGAGCGGCGCCTCCGGCCACGCCGACTTCTGCTTTCGCCCGCAGTGGCCGGGCGTGACCGGCGTCGACGTCTACGGCGGATTCGGCCAGGCGACCGACTGGACGCAGCCGTTCGTGTCTCTGACCGACGACGGCAGCGGCACGTTCACCGGCAGCGCGACGATCGCGAACGGAGACTATCCGTACCTGTTCCGCGTTCACGGCACGGCCGACAACCTCGTGCGCGACGGCCAGTACCTGCTCGATCAGACGAACGCGTCGTTCGTGCCCGCCCCCGCGCAAGCGCCGGTCATGCGCTCGGTATCGCAGCTCGTCGTGCCGCAACCGACCACGACCGCGCTCCATCACTTCACCGGCCACGTGATGTACGGCGCGATCGCGCAGCCGTGCTTCTCGGTCGCGCTCGAGGTCGGCGAGCTGCGCGACGGTTCGATGGTCGTGTCGGAGCACTACACCGCGAATTTCGCGGAGAGCGCGGCCGACGGCTCGTTCGACTTCGCGGTCGCCGACGGCGAGGTGATGGCGATCGTGCGCTACCCGTTCGAGCTCGCCGGGATGCAGGCGCCGTATCCGGATCCGGCGAGCACGCCCGCGCTCGGCTACGCGCGCACGACGCAGCAGATCGCGGGCGCGGATCTCGCGCTGCCCGCGCTCGATGTCACCTACGCCGAAACCGACTACAGCGCGATGTCGCCGACGGGCGGCGCCGGCTCGCTGCCGCAGACGTTCACGCTCGGCGTGCTGCCGACCGCGCAGACCGCATCGGTCGCGGTGATCGCGACGAACATCGCCGGCAACGATCCGGCGTACGAGAGCAAGCCGAGCACGATGACGTCGGTGCCGTGGGACGGCACGTTCGGCAACGGCAAGCAGGCGCAGACCGGCACGACGTACTACTGGGGCACGTGGCAGCAGGGCGCGACGTGGAACACCGAGAGCCTGCTGTTCCCGATCACTTTCGAGTGATGCGCGCGAGATCGGCGAGGCAGTCCATCACCCAGCGCGTCCACACCTTCGGCTCGCTCCACTCGCTGCCGTCGTGCGCCGCGCCGTGTCGAGCGCGAGCGAGCCGTAGACCTGCTTGCTGACCCCGCGCACGCGCGCCTGCTCGCGCCAGTCGTCGGGGCGGATCGCGCGGAAGTGCGCGCGGTGCACCGACAGCGCGGGATCGGAGTCGAGCTCGCCCACGACCTCGGCGAGCACGAGCGCGTTGAAGTCGTCGGGCTTGTCGCGCAGGTGCGCGAGCAAGGTCTCGCGGGTCTCGCGCAGCTGGCGGCGCATCTCGACGTCGTGCGCGAACACGGGCCGTTGCTTCAGTGGGTGCATGCTCGGCGAAATTGCAACCGGTGCGCCACTGCAACTGCGCGATCGCACGCGCCGGCGCTGCTCCACTTCGAAGCAGCTGCTCAACCTCCGAACACGTAGCGCAGGTCGACGACGATGCTGCGATCGATCGACGACGGCAGCGTCGCCATCTGGCACGGACCGCCGCACATCGGCACGCCGTCGTTGTAGCGACGCGTGACGATCGTCGATAGCTCGAGCATCGCGCCGCGGCGGTGTGCGTGCGAGAACGCGCGAGCGCCGATGCCGAGCACGACGTCGTCGCGATCGAGCACGCCGCCGACGTTCCAGTCGACGTGCTCGCGGCCGGCGCCGAAATCGACGAACCACGACGCCTCGGCGACGCCGTCGTCGTCGCCCTCGAGGTGGCGGGTCAGCGCGATGCGCGCGCGCAGCCCGAGGCGGCGGAGCTCGCCGCCGGTATCGTCCGACGTCGCGATCGCGCCGTCGCGCGCGAGCGCGAGCGGCACCGGCTGCGGCGCCGACGTGCTCTCGTCGGCGAGGTCGGCGAGCAGTGCGAACCGGCCATACGCGACCCCGACCGAGCCGGCCACGCCGACGAGCAGCGTCTGATCGCTGTCGTAGTGCAGCGCGCCGATCTCGAACCCGACATCGCCCGCGAGATGCAGCTGCGGCGTGCTTTCGTGAAACTCGTCCTGCTCCACGCCGCTCACGGGTCGCCACGAGCAATGCTCGAAGCCCTCCATCGCCTTGCAGCTGCGCTGTACGTCGCCGTCGTCCGCGCGCGCGGTCGACGCGACCAGCGCGATCGCGAGCATCGCGAGCCTCATCGAAGTGACGATGCCCGATCGCGCGCTCGGGTCGCGTTAAGGTTTCGATAGCGCGATCAGCGCGCGCCCATGAACTGCTCCGCGAACTGGCGCAGCCGCAGCACCGACGGGATGCCCTCGGCCGACGAGAACGTGAGGGTCTCGCTGAACTTCACGTTGTCGGCGGCCTGCCACGCGACGTACGCCTTGCCCGCCGGCGAGCCGAGCAGCGCGTTCAGCTTGTTCTCGTACTCGCCCTGCACCTTCGCGACGAGCGCGTTGCCTTCCGCGGACAGGCGCGCCTCGATCGCGTCGGCCTCGCTCATGATGCGGTTCTTGTACTCGAGCGTCTCGGCCTGGATGTTCTTGATGCCGACCAGGTAGCTGTCGTCGACCGAGTCGACGTCGACGGCGAAGATCGTCGACGCGCGCGTGCGCAGCGCGGTCACGTCGGCCGCCGCCATCGCCGCGAGCTTCGCGCGCGTCGCGCCCGGCGCGGCGTCGGGCACGTCGATCAACCCGACCTGATACGCGCGCTCGAGCTCGTTCGTCTTCTTGCCCCACTCGGCCTGGCGTTGCGAGACCTGCGCGGCGGTGCCCTGCTGGTAGTTGTCGAGGCTCTGCTGCACGGTCGCGAGCTTCTGCGACGCGGCATCGAGCAGCTTGTTCTGCTCGTTGAGCTGGATCTGCTGCAGCTGCTTCTCGTACTCGTCGCGGAACGAGACCGAGCGCACGAGCACGGCCTGCGCCTCGAGGTGCATCGGCGCGAGCTGCTTGTTGAGCGCCTCGAGCGCGACTTGCTCGGCTGCGAGCCGCCGATCGGTCGAGTAGAAGCCCTCGGAGTCGAGCGCGGCCAGCTGCTCGCGCAGCACGCTGGTCGCGGTCTCCTCGGCGAGCCGCATGTAGCGAAAGCGGCCGTCGGGATCGGCGACGTGGTTGCCGGCCTGCACGAGCGCGTGGGCCTCGCCCGGCTTGATGCGCACCGGCACGGAGACGTCGAGCTCGACCGTGTTGTTGTCCTTCGTCCGGATCTCGAGCGGCTTCTGCGGCCCCATCTCGTCGGTCGTGAAGTCGAGCATGAAGTAGCTCGACGGCAGCAGGATCAGCTTGTGCACGCCGATGATGCGCAGGTGCCAGCCAGGGCCGAGATCCTCGTCGAGCACGCCGCTGGTCGCGCTCTGGCGCACGCCGATGTCGTTCGGGCCGACCGCGCTCGTGCACGCCGCCGGCACGATCCACGCGACGATCGCGAGGATCACGACCCACTTCGCGAGCTGGACGAGGTTGTTCACTGGGCACCTCCCGCCGCGGCCGCGCCGACGTTCTCGAGCTGGATCCGCTTGGGCGAGCCGTCGTGCTGGTACGGCTGGATCTCGATCGTCACGCCCTTCAAGCGATCGCCGAGCCGCTCCATCACGCGCTCGACCGGCTGGTTGCGGAACGCGTCGATCTCGGCTTGCTTCGCGGCGTACTCGGCGTCGAGCTCGCCCTTGAGCTGCGCCGACTTGCTCTTCGCGCCCGAGCGCGACGCCTCGCCGGAAGCGAGCTTGTCGATCTTGTACGAGTCGACCTCGCGATGCGTCTGGGTCTGCGCGGTCACCGCCTCGGCCAGTTGCGCTTCGAGGTCGGCGCGCTTGGTCTGGATGACTTTGTTGCCGTCGCGATCGACCTCGGCGAGCTTGCGATCGCGCTCGGTCTTCGCGCGCTGCAGGTCGGAGTCGATCACCGCGAGCTGGTTCTCGGCCTGATTGCGCGACTCGATCAGATCCTCGTACGCCTTCGAGAACCGCGGCCGCGGCGTCACGATGCTCGTGACCTCGACGCCGTGCTCGCCGAGCAGCTTGTTGAGCCGCGTCTTCGCGCGCTCCTCGGCGGTGTGGAACGTCGTCGGGTTCGACACGCCGAGCGTGGACTCGCGGCCGAACTCGTCGCGCAGGATCGCGCGCGCGTACGGCACCATCCACTCGTAGTACGCGTGGCCGAGGCCGGAGTCGCGCAGCGTCTCGTCGGCCTTGCCGGGAATCGCGCGGAACAGGATCGTGGTGTCGTTGAACGCGAAGTTCGAGCCGTCCGACGCGCGCACCTCGAGCTCGCGGCGCTCGAGCACGCTCTTGTTCGCGGCGCCGCGCAGGTGGAACGTCTGCGGGCTGACGTCGAGGATGTACACGTCCTGGATGCCGAACGGCAGGCGCAGGATCAGCCCGGGCTGCGTGATCACCTCCATCGAGCCGGTCACGTTGTTGACGCGCACGGCGACCTCGCCGGCCTCGACCGACTGGCACGAGTGAAAGCCGAGGATCAGCACGACCAGCGCGCCGGCGGCTAACCACAGCCGCGACGGCTGGCCGGCCGCGCCGCGCAGGCCGTGCCACGCGCGCAGCACCGCCGATGGAATCTTCGATTCGGTATCCGACATCCGGCGAGCGTACCCCATCACCGCGTGCGCACGACGACCGCGAGCAGGTCCTCGGCGGGCGCGCCGCCGGCGAGCGCGGTCTCGACGAGCACGGTCGCGAGCCGGGCGGCCGCCGGCGCGCGCTCGCGCACCGAGCGCTGCCAGCGGTCGTCGTCGCCGCCGCGCAGCGCGGTCGACGCGACGACGAGCAGCGTGTCGTCGGGGAGCATCGTCTTGCCGCGCGTGGCGGCGGCGAGGCTGGCGTCGGGCGCGCGCGTGCCGCTGCCGACGACCGTGACCTGCACGCGCGACGACTTCTGCGAACCTTCCGGCAAACCGGGCTCGATCACCGCGAGCGGTCCGACGAGCACGGCGCCGGGGTGGCCGGCACACGCCCACTCGAGCTCGTGCGCGCGCGCGTCGAGCACCGCGAG
>Ga0187780_10004388_pt1 | contig 10579 bp, 6 predicted proteins | sample 1015_Q2_SP10_20__FD_132429 | JGI IMG/M metagenome (GOLD analysis project Ga0187780, IMG submission 132429) | Tropical peat soil microbial communities from peatlands in Department of Meta, Colombia - 1015_Q2_SP10_20_MG | ecosystem: Environmental > Terrestrial > Soil > Wetlands > Peat | place...
GCGCTGGGAGGTCTACCTGTACCTCGGCCTCTTCCTCGCGCTGCTCGCGGCGGTGCTGGCCGGGTACTGGACGCTGCAGGCGGTCGAAGGGCCTCTGAGTCGCGTGGTGACGGCCGCCGAGCGGTTCGGCAGCGGGGACCTGCGGCCGGTGACCACGGGCAGCATGCCGCAGGAGATCCAGGCACTCGCGCAGGCGATGCGCGTGATGGGCGACCGGCTCCGCGGCATCGTCGGCGACGTGATCGGCGAGTCGAAGCGGGTCGCCTCCTCGTCGAGTGATCTCTCCTCGGTAAGCGAGGAGCTGGCCGCCTCGGCGAGCGAGGTGGCGACGGCAATGGTGAACATGGCCCGCGGCGCGGAGGCGCAGCGCACGGAGCTCGAGACGATCGATACTGGCCTCGAGCAGCTGCGGCTCGCGACGATCGAGATGGCCGAGGCGGCCGCCCGCGTCGCGGCGCTGGGCGAGGAGATCCGCACGGTCGCCAACCGGCATCGGGGAAACGTCGCCTCGGCATCGAGCGTGCTGCTCGACGTCCGCGAAGTGGTGCGCACGACGTCGACGCAGATCTCGCACCTCGCCCGGGAGACGGCGGCAATCGACGATTTCGTCGACCTGATCCGCCGGATCTCGTCCCAGACCAACTTGCTGGCGCTGAACGCGGCGATCGAGGCGGCGCGCGCGGGCGAACACGGCCGCGGGTTCGCGGTCGTGGCCGATGAAGTCCGGCAACTGGCCGATGAATCCGCCCGCGCCGCCGAGGATGTGACCCACACGACAAACGCGATTCGCGATCAGGTCGAGGACGTGACCGCGACGATGGCGGCGGGCACGGCGAAGGTGCGCGGCATCGAGGACATCGCGGGCGGCGCGGCTCGCGGCCTCGCCGAGATCGCGGCCGCCGTCGAGCAGGTGGAGGAAGCCGCGTCACGCGTGACGAAGGCCGCCGAGAAGAATCGGGAGGTCACCGAGCGGCTGCAGGTGCAGGCGGAGCGGGTGATGGGCCAGGCGGTGGCGCACGCGACGAGCGCGCAGGAAGTCACCGCGGCGGCCGAGGAACAGGGAGCGTCTACGGAAGAGATGGCTGCGACGACGGGTCAGCTCTTACAGGCCGCCGAGAAGCTCCGCGGCCTGGTTCAGGGGTTCCGCGTCTAGCCTGCCTACTGTACGGTGACGATGGCGGGCGTTGACGCCGCGAATCCCGTCGCCGTCGCGCTCACCATGGCCGTGCCCGCCGCACCGCCTGTGACGGTGAAGTACTGATAGTAGCTGTTCGCCGGGATCGTCACCGTCGCCGGCACGGAGAGCACTGACGTATTCGACGAGCTCAAGTTGACCGTGATCGGCGTGACCGTGCTGAATGGAATCTCGACGTACATCGAGCTGTACGTCCCGCCGTTGGCGGTTACGACCACGCCGGAGGCCGGCGCGACCGTGAGGGCCGCCGTCTGGACGCTGATTTGGGTCGTGTCCGGCCGGTAGCCTGGCGACGAGTAGACGATCGCCGCGCTCCCCACCTGCTTCAGGATCGGATTGAACAGCGTGTAGTTCGTGCGCGCCGGAATCTTCCGGAAGGCCGAATCGGTCGTCGCGATGGCCGGCGCCGACGACGTGTCGCCGACCACGATCGTGTCTCGCACGATCTGGTAGGTCGAGCCGTTCTGGTCCGCGGAGTAGACGTAGAGCGGATACACCGGTTGGCCGACGTATAGTGTGATGTTCTTGTAGGCCGCGACCAGTCGCGGCTGTCCGACGGTGACCGTGCCCGTCGCCTGGGCGTACCCGGGCGCGCGGGCGATGAGCTGCGAGCTCGCGGAGTTGCCGCCGTCGTTGTTCCCGCTCACCTGGAAGACGGAGCTGTAATAGCTCCCGGTCGGGATCGTCACCGTCGTCGAGTCGAGGGTGAACACCTGGTTCGCCGGCGACGCGGTGCTGTCGCTCCGTGACAGGGTCACCGTGAGCGGCGACGTGACGGGGTTGCTGACGTACACATACTGCGCCGGATAGATGTTCCCCTGGCCCACGGTCAGCGTCGTCGCGCTGAGGTAGAGCGACGGGCCGGTCACGGTGATCCCCGGCGTCGAGTCCGCCGAGAAGCCGGGGGCCGAGATGCGGATGTAGGGCAGCGGATTTCCCGATATCCCGACGTAACGGATCTTGTAGTACGCGTAGTACGAGCCCGCCGGAACCACGGCGTTCACCGAGTCACTGTCGATGGGCACGCCGAAGCCCGCGATCGTGTCGATCCGCAGGATCGACTTGTTCGTCGACTTGATCCCCACCGTGATCGCCTTCACGGCGTTCTGCGTGTACGCCGGTGACCGCATCCGCAGGTACAGGACGGCCTGCTGGGGCGCCTCGGTCGTGAGATGGCTCGTGCCCGGGTTTCCGGCGCTCAAGCCCGCGGGCACGGAATTGAAGATCTGGTAGCCCTCGACGAACCCTGGAGCATCCGCCGTGATCGAGTCCCTCCCCGACGAGTCGATCGCGACGATGGTGAACGTACTGCTGGTCGACGATCCCTTGGCGATCGTGAGCGTGTGTGTGCTCAGGGTGTCCTGGGCCGCGTTGCGGCTCGTCAACGTCACCGTCACCGGGCTCGGCGCGACGGCGGGGAGCGAAACGTAGTTGTTCTGTAGCTGCAGCTGCCAGCCGGCCTCACTCGGAGACGCCAGGTAGAGCGTCAACGGCGTCGGGCTGAGGGTGATCGCGCTCGACGAGTCCGGCGTCGAGCCGGGCGCGCCGCCCGTGTACCCGGTCACCGACGTGAAGAGCTTCGCGGTCCCGGGCGTGGGCGTCGCGGCGACACGGAGCGTGTCGTACCCGCTCGTGACCGCGCCGGCCGGGATCGTCACCGTCGGGAAGTCGAGTGTGAACGCCTGCGCGTTGTTCACCGCCAGGTTGACGGTCAACGGCGCGATCAGCGGGCGCGCGTACCCGTACACCGAATCGCGCTCCAGCACGTTCACGGGCTGCGGCGCCGAGATGGTGTACAGGCTCGTCGAATACGAGTAGGGGATGACGTGCATCGGCAGCACCTGGAACACCCCGTACGCCGGCAGCACGTATCCCGGCGCTGAGTCGACCGTGATCGTGTCGGTACCGAGCGCCAACCCGGACAAGTTGAAGTAGCCGTAAATCTGGCCCTTCGGAATGCTCACGTAGTCGGGGCCGCCCACAATGCTCCGCTGCGTGTGGTGCAGCCGCATGGTGAACGTGTCGGTCCGCGCGTACGGGATCTGGACCTGGCCGGCGTTCTGATACAGGGTGCCGATCGCCGTGGCATATGGATAGCCGAGGTAGTACGAAAGGGTCGGCTTCGTCACGTACACCTTCATCGAGTCGGACCGGTATCCCGGGGCTGACACGACGACCCACGCCGAGTCGCCTCCCGCCCCCGCGAGCGGCCGCAGGGTGTAATGCGTGGTCGTGTTCGAACTCCCTGGGAGCACGGTCGCGCTCGCCGTGTCGACCGCGATCGCGGGGTTGACCGACGTCGAGGGGATGTGCGCGGCCACGGTCAGGTACACGGTGTCGGCCACCGCATGCGAGTACCCGAGCGAATCTTCCGTGTAGGCGAACCAGTACCCGTCGGGCGCGCCGGCGACCAGGCTCGTGTTCCCTTCGATCTGGAGCTTCGGCGTCGTGACGATCAGCGGGGTGGACGCGGCGGTCCAACCCGTGGCCGACACGGTGAGCGTGTCGGTCCCCGGCGTGTTGCCGGCCGTGACCGTGAAGTAGCGGTAGTCCGAGTTCGTCGCGACGATGACCGTGTCGGGCGTCTGACCGAGCCCGTGAGTCAGCCGCGTCGAGATCGTCAGCGGATGATCCATCGAGTACGTGAAGTACACTTCCGGCTGGACCGTCTGGCCCGCCCCGACCGTGTTGTAGGAATACGGCTCGTAGAGGCGCAAGCTGTCGGGCGCGACGTACACGTAGGAGAACTGTCCCACGTAGCCGCCCGAGGTCGGTGTCACGCTGTCGGGAACCTCGTTGGACGTGTTGGGCGTCAAACCGCGGATCAGAACGTCCGCCGAGAGCTGGCCCGCCGGAATAACGGCCGGTGAGGGGGTGACGACCGCGTTCCCGGCCTTGTACGTGAACGTGACGCCCAGGCCGCCCGCGGGCGCCGGATCCGAGAGCCACACCTGCGCGTGGTGGGTCTCGTTCTGGTTCACGTAGAAGTACTGCTGCTGGGATCCCGGCGACGTCGGTTCGCGGAAGTTCAGCGTCGAGACGACGCACAGCGTCATGCTCTTCTGCTGATACCCGAGGCCCGACCCGTCCTTCGCGGTCAGGACGGCGCAGCCCGTGTGCACGCCGTACAGCGTGGCCGTCGTGCCCGAGGCTCCCGCCCCGATCGTCACGGAGTTCGGGTTCGCCTTGGCGACCGTCGAATCGCTCGACGTGATGTTGATCGTGAGCGTCGTCCCCACGGCCGGGGGCACGGTCACGGTGATACCGACGCCGATGTTCCCGCCGTTCCCGACCGCCGTCGAGTCGAACGTCCAGAGAATCTGCGCCGGCGGGTTGGTCACCACTCCCACGAGCGTCGAGTCCTTGAACCCATCCACCGAGTCGACGACGAACGCATATCCGAGCGACAGGCCGGTTACGACGCCGCTGGCGTTCACGCTCACGACGGCCGTATTGCGGCTCGCGTAACCGAACGTCTTTCCGGGAATCGGATAGCCGTTACGGTCGAGCGCCGTCGCCACGACCTGGCTCTGGCCGCCCACGCCGATGAGCAGGTTCTTCCCGCCGCTCGCGGGCGGTATCCGCACCGTGTCGCGCGGCGTGTTCCGGACGCTGTCGGTCACCTGATTGACCCGCAGCGTGGCGTTGCCGCGCACCAGCGAGTCGCTCGTCAACACGGAGTCGGTCGCGAGAATGACCGCGTTGCCGGGACCCGTGAGCTTCGCGCGCCCGGTCGTGCGGTTGACGGTGGCGATCGTCGGAGACGCGGACAGCCAGCGGATGTTCACCCCGGTCGTCACCGCCGCGCCGAAGTTGTCGACCGGGGAGGCCTTGAGGAGCACGGAGTCGCCCACGGCCGTGATGACGGTATCGGCCGGACTCACCGTGATGGTGCGGAGCGCCCGGACGTAGAGCCGCGCCGTGTCGGCGATCCCGCCGGCCAGCGCGATCACCTTCGTCGAGTCGCCGCCCACCGCGGCCGCGAGACCCGAGCTGTTGACCGTCGCGACCGTCGTGACCGTCGACGTCCACCCGAACGTGGTATTGACCGTGTTGCCGATCGAATCCTTGGCGACCGCGGTGTACTGGAGCGTGGTCGCGTTCTGGATGGTGTCGAGCTTGGGACTGATCGTGACGCTCTTGATCGTGCCGGCGATCGCCGTCTCGGTGAACGTCACCGGCGAGCCGGTGAGCCCGGCCACCGCCGCCTGCACCGTCAGGGCGCCGATCGCCATCGGCGTCACGCTCATGACGGCATACCCGCCGGTGTCGGAAACCGAGAACGCGGCGGCGAGCGTCGCATTGCCGGCGGTCAGCGTCCAGCGGACGGTATCGCCCGTGAACCCGCCGCCCAGCGCGTCGAGCACGCGGACCTTGAGCGGCACCGGCAACGGAGAATTGACGATGCTGCTCTGCGCGTCGCCCGCGATCTTGCTGAGCGACGCGGCCGGCGGCACGATGTGCACCCACGTCGAGTCCTTCAGGTGCGTCGGCGTCTGCGCGTACACCCAGGCGCTGTCACGCACGGTGGTCTTGCCGGTCAGCCGGCCGGCGTACGGCGTCGGATTGGTGACGCTCGCGCGGGTCGTGTCGCTGATCCGGAATCCGACGGGGACGCCCGCAATCACCTTGCTGCTGCTGTCGTACACCGTCGCGCGGAGCGCGAAGCCGACGCCGCCGACCGCGGTCGTGTCGACGGGCGCGATGGTGACGCGCGCCGCGTTGGCGCCCGGCCCGACGTATTTCGCCGCGAGCAGCGCGGGCACGCCCGCGCCGCCGGCGGTGACGGTCACCGAGCCCGTGGCCGTGTACCAGTTGGTCCCGCCGCCGAACGCGCGGACGGACAGGGAGAAGTCCTCGGGGCTCTGGCGCAGCAGCACGTTGATCCGCACGACGCCCGAGTCGGTGCTCGCGGTATCGGTGCGGAAGGGCAGGACGGTGTCGAGCGCGACCGAGCTGTCGGCCCGCTTGAGGATGATCTCGAGGCTATCGACCGGGACGGGGGCGTTGCCGGGAATGGGCGTCAGGGCGGCAAAGCTGAAGCGCGCCACCCCGAAGCGCTGCGGCCCCGTGATGGTCTTGTCGACGCAGGTAACGACCAAGAGAGCCAGCGCGAGGCTGGCTCCGATCCCTAGAATGCGACGCACGGCACCCGTCAGCGGCGAGGCTTCTTTTTCCCGGCCTTCTTGGGAGTCGCCTTCGTCTTGGCGCCGCGCGCCGCCTTGCGCTTCGCCTTCAACGCGTTCTGCACGTCCGCCAGGACGCGGTCCCCTTCATCGGGCCCGACCAGGCCCCGACGCACCGCGTACCGGACCAGCTCCTCGGCATCCTCCACCGAGAACTCCCCAACCCCAACCGCGGCGCGAATGGCTCGTACAAGCGCATCCGCGACCGGGCTTCGCAACACACTCGCGATACCGGGGAGGGCCTCGAGCAACGAGGATATTTGCGACCCGCCGAGTTCGGCTGGCATCGAACGCACTGCTCCGACGCTGAAGGTCGCGCCAAGCTACATCCGGCCCCAAGGAGCGTCAAGCATTGCACGCTCCCGTTTCCCCCACACAACCGCTTACATCGTCTGCCGTTACTGCGTGTACCTGAGGAAGAGCGATGCCCCGAATCCGGTCAGGTTCGCCCGCCCCGTCGCCGAATCGTAGATCCACCCCGAGTCGTACCGCCCCGTCGCGGAGAGAGAGACCCGGTCGCTCAATCCCAGTCGCAGCGTGACGCCCGCCGAGCCGAACCGCCCGCCCGTATAGCCCGAGGGATTCCACTGCCGGTACCCGACCATGGGCTCCAATTGGACCTTGGCGCTCGCGGCGTAGGTCCAGTGCAGCTCTCCGTTCAGCACGTTCTCCTGTGTAGCAGGATTCGCGCCGCTGCTGTCGGACCCCGCCATCCGGTACAGGTCCCAGCCGACGAGGGTCAGCGTCGAGCGACCCATCACGCGCAGCCAGGTGAAGTCCTCGATGAATCGCGTGCCGGGCGCGTACGAGCCGGCCACGATCGCGTTCGATCCCGTGTAGGTGTCGGTCGAGAACGTGCTCACGGTGACGCCGAGCAGGATGCGGGACTTGCTGCCCAGCAGCCGGTCCACGCCGGCGCGGACCCGGCCCTCGATCCCTGGCGAGTAGGACAGGGTGTCGCCGGCGAACGGCGAGTAGCTGCCGAGGTACCGCACGCTTCCCGACAGGCCCACGTTCCACGACCCGGTGTGTACCGCGTACGCGAGACCGCCCGTCACGCCGAACGACGTCCCCGAATTGGCGACCGGGAACGAGAGGTAGTTCGATCCCACGGCGCCCGCGACGGTGAACTGATCGGGCGTGAGCGAGTTGTTCCCGGTGGGCAGGTTGAACAGGATCGACCCCACCAGTCGGTCGCGGCTCGCGGTGTAGAGCAACCGCAGCTGCGTATCGGTGAGCCCCGAGAACGTCGCTGACGTCCCGGCGTACGTGTCGAGGGTCCCGCTCGCGTAGTGCGTCGTCAGATCGAGCGACGCCCGGCTCCCGAGCGGCACGACGGCGATGATCGGGATGTTCCACTGCGTCACCGATTTCGTCCCGATTCCGGGATCGAAGTTGAAGCCGCGGACTTCCCAGCCGGAGACCGCGCTCAGCCGGGCGTACAGCGCGTCGGACGCCTGGGCGGAGACGCGCGCCGTCATGCCGAGGGTCGTCGCCGCGAGCAGCGCGGCGCCGCGAGTGATTCGCACCAGGGGCCTCATGGGATCTTGAAGATGATGATGACGGTGCCGACCAGCGCCGCGCGCGCCGGCCCGTCACAGGTCGCGCCCTCGCAGATGCGGTTGGGATCGGTGGCCGGCAGGGCGATCGTGCTCGAGCTCGACACGGCGCCGAGCATGGTGGCGCCGCTCGGGATCGCGCCGTTGATCGCGGAGGCGAGCGCCCCGCTCGCCGGAGTCTCAGGACCGGGTGTCGCCGTCGCGGACGAGGCGAGATCGGACGCCGACGTGGTGCTCGCGGTCTGGGCCGCCTGCGTCGAGCTCGCCTGCTGCGTCGCGGCGCCGAAGTTCGGATCGCGCTGCGCCGCGGCCGTGAACGCCGCCGCCGCGCCCGCGAAGTCTCCGCGATCCTCCGCCTCGAGTCCGCGACTGTACAGCAGGAACGCCTGGATGTCGCGCGTGGGCCGCTCGCTGATCGCGGTCCGCTCCTTCGGCGTCAGCGTGATGTGCAGGTGGTCGAGCAGCTGGAATACGACCGCTTTCTCCACGTCGAAGAGGGCTTGCAGCTTGTCGGCGTTCGAGCCCGTGGCCGCGACCTGGGCGTCCGTCGCCCGCACCACCGTCGCGTCGATCCGGACCTGGGTGTTCGCGCCGGATGAGAACTGTCCCTGCACGACTTCCGCCGCGCGCACCAGCCGGCCCGAGCGCGCTCCCGTGGAGGGATCGACGCGGCCGCTCTCGGTGAGCTTCATTTCGTCGAGCAGCGCCTGCAACCGCGCGCGCTCGACGATGTGCAACGTGCTGACGCGCGACAGGTCCGTGACCACGACGGCGGCGAGGCCGCGCTCGAGCGGCTTCAGCGTAGTGTCGCCGCCGGCGAAGTGGAACGGCATGACGGCGACGGTGTTCGGGTCCGGGGGCGTCTGCGCGAGCAACGACTCGCGCGCGAGCGCCTGGCGGGCGGCGGCGACCATTTCGCCACGTGCGACGAGCGCCAGGCGGCCGTTCAGCTGCCGGCGCAGAGACTTGTTCGGCTGCGCGGCGAGCATGGTCGTATAGAGCGCGCGCGCGGAATCGAACTGCTGCAGACCCTCGTAGCTCAGGCCGAGGTAAATCTTCGCTTCGTCGTTCTTGGGCTGCGCGGCAAGAGTGGCCGCCGCAGCCCGGCGCGCGTCAGCAAAGCGCCCGGCGGCATAGTAGGCCTTGGCGAGCTTGAGGTTCTCAGCGGGGCTGGTGGGGTGCGGCACCGCGGCGGCGGCGACGTTCCCCGCGCCCGCCCCCGCCCCTCCGGGCCGCGTCGCGTGCGAGCAGGCGAGCGCGAGACAACCGGCTCCGGTAGCGACCCACGTAACCCATGCTCGTCTCAATGGAGCCTCTGTCGACGGGGTTGTAGCTGGTGCACCACGATAGCTCCGGCGCTGCCGGGCCGCCGTGACCGGCCGGCATCACCGGTTGTGAGCACGCTCACGCCGAGTTTGCAAGCGGCGGGCCAGGCCTTCCGGCGTCCGACGCGAAATAGTCAGTCCAGAATGAGAAAGCAATTCCCCAAGCACCGCGCGAGTGCGCGGATCCAGGGGCATCTCGAACCGCAGATCGAGGCGGTATTCGGCACGGTCGGCGCCGGTGCCGGTCAGGACGAACCCCTGACGTTCGGGCGCGACTTCGTCCACCTCGATCTCCGCGAGCCGCTGGTAGTCCTGAGGATCGGCCATGGTAACCTCCGCAGTGAGATAGAGATACGCCTCAACTCGGGGGTGTCAAGTAGCACAGTCTGAGCGTTGCCACCCTTCCAGGGGCGGCTACATTGTGAGGCGGAGGTGTGACGACGACGTGGGGCGACGTGGCATCAAGGAGTACCGGGCGCCGGAAGCACTGGCGTTGATCGCAGCCGATCGCGATCACACACCATTGTTCTGCCCCTCCTGTGGCACGCGATCGATACAGCGGGTGCCCAGGCGTCGCGGCGGGCGCGGGGGCGGAGGCGTGACCGCACCACAGTCGGAGCGCATCACGCTCACGTGCCAGACGTGTGGCCGGCACGCGTCATACATCTCACGAGGGCCCGAGCCCCCGCGCGACAACACCATGGATCCCCAATCGGTGCCGACGCTCCCCTAGGCGGCCCCGCGACGAAGAACCCTCGAAGGGAGCATCCAGAGGCAGTGGCTGGCGACGCAATCCAAATGCTGGGGACCGTGACGGAGGTCCTCCCGAACACCACGTTCCGCGTGAAGCTCGAGAACGGACATGAAGTGCTCGCCTATGTCAGCGGCAAGATGCGCAAGAACTACATCCGCATTCTCCAGGGCGACCGGGTCGCCGTGGATCTCTCCCCCTACGACCTGACGCGGGGAAGAATCACCTACCGTTACAAATAGCCCGGACTACGGCTTGACGACGTCGACCGCCGGGGTCGTACCCTTCTCTCCGACATAGAGCCGCATCCACTCACCCGCCGTGCCGTGACCGGGCATGGCGCAGTAGATGAGATACGATCCCGCCTTGTCCGGGATGAAGCGCATCGTGTCCACCGTCTGTGGCGGGAGGCCATCGACCAGGCGAATCGTGAACGCCCGCGCGAACACGGGTGGGACGGGCCCCGAGGGAATCTCCGTCGCTTCCTGGATCACCTCGGCCGAGTGCGCGGTGCTCGAGTCGGCGTTGCGATAGGCGAGCGCGACGCGCCAGCCTTTCGGCAC
>Ga0187780_10004390_pt1 | contig 10577 bp, 8 predicted proteins | sample 1015_Q2_SP10_20__FD_132429 | JGI IMG/M metagenome (GOLD analysis project Ga0187780, IMG submission 132429) | Tropical peat soil microbial communities from peatlands in Department of Meta, Colombia - 1015_Q2_SP10_20_MG | ecosystem: Environmental > Terrestrial > Soil > Wetlands > Peat | place...
AATGGTCCGGCCTCGCCGCGACCGGCTTCGCCGCCGCGGCGGTGACCCTGCCGCCGCTCCTGATGATGTTCTCGCCTGCGGCGATGCGCCGCGCGCCGACGCGTCCCGCGGAGTGAGCCGGGCTTAAGCGGTAGCGCCATGCGGAGCTTCACCCGCTTGGCACTCGGCTTCAGTAAGGATGAGTGGCTATTAGTCGGATCGACACAATGAAAAAAGGACGACTCTTTGGCTGGATTTTCGCTGCGCTGTGGCTCGGCGGAATCCAGCTCTACATTTACCTTTATGAGGACATGGAGGTGTTTTGGCTCACTCTTGCCGCTTGGATCGGGGTCTTCCTATTCGTGTTCTGGAAGTCGCGCCGCCGTCTTTCAGAGTGAGGGTGCAGTTACAATTCAGACCGCCTAAGCCTTGCCCGGAAGCTGGTAGACGGTGCGCCGCAGCTCCGCTTGGTATTCGGCGCGCGAAATGGGCGCGTGCTTCGGCGGATTGCCCGGCCCCTGGCAGGAGGCCAGGCATTCCAGGCGCACGTCCCAGCGCGTCGAGATGAAGAACGGAATCGAGAAGCGTTCCTCGCCCTTCAAATTGATCACGCGATGCGGCGCCGAGCGGAAGCGGTCATTCGACCAGCGCTGTAAGAGATCGGCATTGTTGACGAGGAACATGCCGTCGAAGGCGGGCGCCTCGATCCACTCGCCCGAGCGGCTCAGGATCTCGAGGCCCGGCTTCTGCGCCTGCGCGAGGATGGTGCAATAGCCGAAATCGGTATGCGGGCCGATGCCGTACTGGCCCTCATTCTCGACGATGCGCGGCGGATAGTTCAAAAGCCGCAGCGTGCAGTTCATGGGATTGAAGGCGTCGTGGCGCGGCAGGTAGTCGGGCCCCATGCCCAGCGCCGCCGATTGCAGCGGCAGGAGCTTCAGCATCAACGCGCGCATCGCCGCGAAATAGGCGAGGGTGCCCTCGCGGAAGCCGGGCAGGTCTTGGGGCCAGCGATTGTCGAAGACCCAGGGCTTCTTCGCCACGCGGTCGGGATGGTCGGGCGGATATTCGTCGCGGATGTAGAAGGAGGCGCTGCGGTCGGGATGCTTCGAGCGCGCGCCGTAAATCTCGGCGCGCTGCGTCTGGCCGCCGACCGGGAGATAGCCCACCGGCTCTTCGAGCGCGCGCACCGCCATCTTGCGCTCGAGCGGCAAGGCGTGGAAGCGCGCGTTCTCCGCGAAGACGCGGCGGGTGAGCGCCGGGTCGACGCCGTGATTGGCGATGAAATAGAAGCCGACGCTCTCGCTCGCGCGGCCCAATGCCGCCGCGGCCTCATCGAGCGCGCCCGCGCGCCCCGCGAGATAGGGGCCCAGATCGACGATAGGGATGCGCAGGCCGCCGCCCGCATCGATGACGGCGCTGGTGTCGGGACACATGGCCGAAGCTTGCGCCTTCGCAGCGCACGAGGCAAGGGAAGCGAGCGCGCGACCGAGTGCGGCGAATTCGGCAGTTTGATCCAGGTCAAGGCCAAGCTATCATTCGTCGCAGCAAATTTGCGGCAAGTCGGCGGGTGACACAGTTGGCCCGGGAGGAGGCGCAAATGCGCAAGCCAGCACGCCGGCGAGCGAGAAAGGAGCCGCGCGGGAGCGCGGGCGACCTGCGTGCTTTCGTCAGCAGCGCTACGGTCTCGGTCGCGATGTTCGATCAGGGGATGCGGTGTCTCGCCGCCAGCCCGCGCTGGCGCGATGATTTCTGCGGCGGCGCGCGCAACGTAATTGGTCGATCGCTTTACGACGTCGTCCCTGATCTCCCGCAACACTGGAAGGATCTTCATCGCCGTGCCTTGGCAGGGGAGACGCTGTGGCACGAAGATCGGTTCGAGCGCAGGGATGGACGCTCGCAGTGGCTGCGGCAAGGAGTCCGCCCTTGGCACGGCGCTCGTCGGGCGATCAGGGGCGTTCTGATCCATTTCGAGGACATCACGGCAAGGGTCGAGGCCGAGCAGGCCTTGCGCAAGGAAACCGCCGCTCTCGCGAGGCTGCATGAAGCCTCCTCGCTCTTGTGGGAGACCCACAGCCTGAAGGAAGGGCTCGACGTGATCCTTTCGGCCACAATCGATCTGCTCGGCGCCGACAAAGGCAATGTCCAGATTTTCGATCCCGGGCGCAAGGTCCTGCGTATCGCCGCGCAGCGCGGCTTCGAGCAGGATTTCCTCGAATTTTTCCGCGAAGTCTCGGTCGAGGACAATACCGCTTGCGGGCGGGCGTTGCGCGCGGGCGGTCCTGTCGTGATCGAAGATAACGAGCTGGATGCAGATTACGCGCCGTACCGCTCGGTCGCGCAAGCTGCCGGATATCGCGCCGTTGTGTCGGCCCCGTTGCTGGGAAGGGACAATGTGCTGTTGGGGATGGTCTCCGCTCATTTCCGGTCGCCGCATCGGCCGAGCGATACCGACCTTCAACGGCTCGATCTGTACGCGCGGCGTGCGGCCTCCTTCATCGAACGCTTCGGCAACGACCAGGCCCTGCGGGCGAGCGAGGAGCGCCTGCGCCTTGCGTTGGCGGGCGGGCGGCTGGCGATGTTCGACCGCGACATAAGAACCGACATGCACGTCTGGAGCGACGAATGCTACCCCTTGCTCGGATACCGGGCCGGCGAGGTCGTGCCGAGCCGCGCTGCCTGGATGGCGCGCATCCACGCGGACGATCGGGACACCGTACAAGAAGCGGCGCGGAGCGCGATGCGCGACCGCAAGGACTACGTCAGCGAGTATCGCATTCTTCGCCCCGACGGCAGCGTGCGCTGGGTCCGAGCGCGCGGCCGCTTCCTCTACGATGGCGAGGACCCTGTTCGGTTGATCGGCCTCGTCGAGGACATCACGGAATCCCGGCAATACCTCGAAACGCAGCAAGTGATCATCGCCGAGCTGCAGCACCGCACGCGCAATTTGATGGCGGTGGTGCAATCGATCGCATTGCAAACCCTGAGCACGGCGTCGTCGCTCGAGGATTTCAAGGCGCGCTTCGATCAGCGGCTTCGCGTTCTCTCGCGCGTTCAGGGCCTATTGTCACGTGCGGGGAACGAAGCGATCACCCTCGACGCGCTGGTCGGCATGGAGTTGGCGGCCATCGGCTCGAGCGAGTTCCGCCATAGGATCAGCTCCGGAGGTCCGTCGGCGCCGCTGCGCAAGAGCACGGTGGAAATGCTGTCGCTCGCCATCCACGAACTCGCGACCAACGCGGTTAAATATGGCGCCCTGGCAAGCGAGACCGGCCGGTTGTCCGTGACTTGGGAGATCGCGGGCGCTGGGCCGGACCGGCGGCTCCAGCTCGACTGGATCGAGCGCGGCATCGCGCCGCCTCCACGGGCCGCCGATCGCGAGCGACGCGGCTACGGGCGCAGGCTGATTGAACAGGCGCTGCCCTATTCGCTGTCGGTGGAGACGACGTTCGAGTTGGTGGCGGACGAGTTGCGCTGCGCGATCAGCATTCCCCTTGCGACGAACGAAGCATAGGAACCGGTCGATTGACGGTCGATCCAATGTCCCTCGCCGGTCGTCGCATCCTCGTGGTCGAGGACAATTTCGACGTAGCCTACCTCATAAGGACGGCTCTCGAGGAGCACGGAGCCGAAATCATCGGCCCGGCGGCGACCGTCAGTGGCGCCCTCGCCCTGATCGCCGGTACCGCGCAGATCGACGGCGCGACGATCGATATCAATCTCGGCGGCGAGATGGCCTATGCCGTCATCGATGTCTTGCGCGCGCAAACCGTGCCAATCGTCATCATCACCGGCTATGACGCGAAATCGCTCAGACCGGATTACGCCGACATGCCAAGCGTCCGAAAGCCGTTCCGGGTCGAGCGCGTGATCGACAGTCTGTTGGGCCGGACCTGGAATTCCGAATAGGCTCGAAACGCGACCTCGCATCCCGAGACTGGCTGGGAAACGAAAGACAGACGCGCGCTTCAGCGCGCGAGCCGGTCCTCGATCGCGCGGGCGAGATCCTCGATGCGGTAGGGCTTGGCGAGGAGCGTGAATTCGCGCAGCGAGCGGCGCTCCTCGAGGTCGGCGGCGGGATAGCCGGAGGTGAGGAGCACGCGTAGCCCCGGCCGCATGCGCCGCGCCCGGCGTGCGAGCTCGTCGCCGCGGATGCCCTTGGGCATGATCACGTCGGAGAAAAGGAGGTCGATCTCGATGTCGCGCTCGAGGATGCCCAGCGCGGCATGGCCGTCCTCCGCGGTCATGATCTGGTAGCCGAGATTGGTGAGCTCGGCCGCGACCGTATCCCGCACCTCGGGATCGTCCTCGACCATGAGGATGCGTGCGGTGCGCGTGCGGAGCGGCGCGGGCTGGCCACGCGCGACCTCCTCCGGCGGGCGGCTCGGCGCGCGCGGCAGATACATCGAGACCTGCGTGCCCGCGCCGACATCCGAAGCGATCCGGACATGGCCGCCGCTCTGGCTGACGAAGCCATAGACCTGCGCGAGGCCGAGGCCCGAACCCTTGCCCACCTCCTTGGTGGTGAAGAAGGGCTCGAAGACGTGCTCGAGCACCTCGGGCGCCATGCCCGCGCCGTTGTCGGAGACGCAGATCAAGATATAGGGGCCGGGCTTGATCTCCGGCAGCGGCGGCGCGCGGCGGTCGTCGAAGAGCACATTCTCGGTCTGCACCGTGATCTTGCCGTCGGGCCGGTCGATCGCGTCGCGCGCATTGACCACGAGGTTCAGAACCGCGGACTGGAGCTGCGCCGGGTCGATGCGGCAGGGATCGAGGGTCGGGCTCAGGAGGAACTGGATCTCTGCGGCGTCGCCGACCGCGCGGCGCAGGAGCTCGCCGAACTCGTTGATGAGGCGGTTGGCGTTCACCGTCTCCGGGCGCAGGGGTTGCTTGCGCGAGAAGGCGAGGAGCGACTGGGTGAGGCGTGCGGCGCGGCCGGCGGCGCGGTTCATCGCCGAGATCATGCGCCGCCCGGCTTCGCTCGCGACGTGCCGCTCCAGCAGGTCTAGATTCCCGGTGATCACGGTCAGCACGTTGTTGAAGTCGTGCGCGATGCCGCCGGTGAGCTGGCCCACGGCCTCGAGCTTCTGCATTTGCTGATAGTCCTTCTCGACGCGCTCGCGCTTTTCGCCTTCGAGCTGCGCGCGCGCGGTCGCGGCCTGTTCCTGGCGCGTGCGCCGGATCGCGGTGAAGGTGACGAAGATGAGCGCGAGCGTCACCGGCACGCCATAGGCGAGATGCTCGCCCATCTCGACCATCCATGCGGCGACGACCGCGCCGCGGTCGGTCCCGACCACGACATAGAGCCCGTAATTCGGCACGCGCTCATAGGCGTAAAGGCGCGTGGTGCGATCGCTCGGCACATAGGCCTGGAAACTGCCGCGCTCCGGGTTTTCGGTGATCTTCTCGAGGAAAGGCGCGGGCGGGGTGAGCCGCTCGGGGCCGGGCGGCCCGGTGTCGGAACGCATCAGCACCTCGCCATCGGCGCGCACCAGCCGGAAGTAGATGCTGTCGTCGCCCGCGATCGCGGCGTAATGCTGTGCGAGATAGGCGGGCGGGATCGCGATGTTGATGAAGTTGCGCCCGGTCAGGATCGGCTTGCCGGGGATCGGGCGCGCGATGGCGAAGAGCGGTGTCCCGGTGCGCATGCCCGGACGCGTGTCGGAGATGAAGATGTCGTTAAAGGGATCGGAGTCGCCGGTGCGCGAGACCCGCATATAGTCGCGGTCGTCGACCCGGATGGCGGGCGTGGGGAAGGCGTAATCGCTGCTGATGACGCGCCCGTCCGGCCCGATGACGCCGATCGCGCTCGCCTGCGGCAGGCTCGCCTTCATCTCCAGCAGGAAGTCGTGGACGTCGTTGGAGTTCGCGATCTCGTCCCAGGAGCGCTTGCTCACGCGGTCGGCGATGCGGTCGAGCACCAGCTCGCTCGTCTCGAACACTTTCGAGGCGTGCTCGGTCGCGACCTCGGAGAGTTGCGCGATGCGGGCCTCGGCCGTGGCGAACATCGCGCGATAGGTGAGGATCGACGCGATGGCGAAGGCGAGCGTCGGAATGCAGAAGGTCGAGATGAGAAGGATGCGCAGCCAGAGGAGGGCGTTACTCGGCAGGGAAATCCGCCGCGCGCTCTCTTCTTGCGCATCGCTGCTCGCGCTGCTGATGACAGCCACCCGGTCCCCCGCGCTTGGGCGTCGAAACCGGCGACGACTCTAACATATCGGGGCGGCTTCGTGGCGAAAAGCGAGCGGAATCACCCAGAGTTTATTGGCGCCGCGGCGAAATCCCGGCAGAACATGGGAATATCACAACGCCTCCTGCGAAATCCGCGCCGGCCTACAGCGAATCGCCGCCGTCTCTACAGGGTCTCCGCGATGAACGCGCGCATCAGCGCGTAGGATTTCTTGCACAGCTTCGCGTCGTAGCGCGTCGGCCCGGCATTGGCCGTGGGATCGCAGAAGGAATGCACCGCATGGCCGAAGGTCACGACCTCCCAGTCGACCTTGGCGTCGGTTAGCTCCTGCTGCAGCGTGTCCATGGCCGGCTTCGGCGTCACCGGATCGGCGGCGCCGTGGATCGCGAGGACGCGCCCCTTGATGTTGCATTTGGTGCCGGGCAGCACCGGGTTGGGCGCGGTGACGTGGAACACGACGATGCCCTTGAAGTCGGCGCCGGCGCGACCTTGCTCGAGCGCCACGCCGCCGCCCATGCAATAGCCGATCGCGATCTTCTTCGCCGGGTCGATGAGGCCGAGCTTCTGGGCCTCGCCGGCGAGCGCCTCATAGGCCTTGGCCCCGCCCGAAATGATGAAGGGCACGTCCTTCCGGAGCGCCTGCGCCGCGGTCATCAGATCCTGCTGCGTCTTGGGCTTGTCGCCATAGCCCACGCCATACATGTCGGCGACGAGCACGACATAGTCCTTGCCCGCGACCTCGCGCGCCTGGGCGAGCGTGTCGGCGCAGACGCCCTTCCAGTCGGGTTGCATGAAGACCGCGGGCCGCCGGCCCGTCACGCCGTCGTCATAAACGAGCGCGCCCTCGAATTTCTTGCCGTTGACCTCGTAGGAAACCCGCTTCTCGATCATCATCCGCCTCCCGATCTGGTGCTTGCCGCCATCTTAGAGAAGAAACCGCGCGCCTCACCAGCGCCGCGCGGCCGCATCCCGCGCTTTTTTGTGAGCGCTCTCGGCAGGCGGGTCTATAGTCCGGCCGGCGGCGCGGCTTCAGGCCGGTCTGCCGCGGAAATCGACGAAGACTCGACGCCCAGGCGGCGGCGCGCGATGCGCGAGGCGCTTGGGGCCGGGGATTCGGGGAGGCCGCTTTGCGCGGCCGGGAGAGGCAGAGCATGATAACGCACGCGGAGCTTCTGGGTTACACCGCCGCGATCGTCACCTTCGTCACCTATTCGATGAAGACGATGATCCCGCTCAGGGTCTTCGGCATCGCGGCGAACGTCCTCTTCATGCTCTTCGGCTATTACGCGGAAGCCTATCCGACGCTGTTCCTCCACGCCGTGCTGCTGCCGCTGAATTCCGTGCGCCTCTACCAGATGGTGCAGCTCGTGAAGCGGGTACGCGACGCGCATGCGGGCGATCTCGACATGGAATGGCTCAAGCCTTACATGACGCCGCGGAACGTGCGCCGCGGCAAGATCATGTTCCGCAAAGGCGACCGGGCGCAGGACATGTTCTACGTCGTCTCGGGCGAGTTCCGCCTCGTCGAGACCGGGCTCGCGATCATGCCCGGCGCCATCGTCGGCGAGCTCGGGCTCCTCACGCCCAACCAGACGCGCACCCAGACGCTCGAATGCGTGCACAGCGCGCGGCTCCTCGAGATCACCTACGACAAGGTGCTGCAGCTCTATTTCCAGAATCCGCAATTCGGACTCTATTTCCTGCGCCTCACGACGCGGCGCCTCTTCGAGAACATCGCGAAGCTCGAGGCGAACGTCGCAACCCACGCCCTGCCGCAGACTTCGGGCTGAAAGAAACGTCGGCCCCGCTTGCTTCGCGTCGATCAGTTCGGCAAGAACTTCTCCGTATAGAGCTTCGACATGTCGGGCCGCGTCTCGAGGATCTTCATCTCGACGAGTGAATCGCGGATCGTCGCCAGCCCCTTTTGATCGAAATGCCCGTTGTCGGTGAGCATCGGCGATGCTTCGTCATAGACGCGGCTGACGATCGCCTCCGGCTTTTGCAGGAGACGCGCCGCGAGCGCCACGGATTCGTTCTTATGCGCCTTCAAATAGGCGACGCTTTCGAACCAGCCGGCGAGAAATTTTCTCACGTCGTCGGGGCGCTTCGCGATCATGTCGTTCGTGGCGCTGATCACGTGATTGATGTAGTCCTTGATCACCTTGCCGAAGCGCACGACGATGCGCGCCTGGCCCTCGGATTCGAGCGTGACGGCCGTGGTGATGTCGAGCGGCGCCGCCGCGACCTGATGGGTCTTCAGCGCCGCGATCTGGGCCTCGGACGCGCCGAGCGGCACGTAGTTGAAGCCGCCGGGTCCCCAGCCTTGCAGGATCGAGAGCTGCCGCACCATCCATTCGGTCTGGTCGCCCACCGAGGCGCCGGTGATGATCTGGCCTTTGAGATCGGCGACGGTTTTGTACGGCGTGTCGGCCCACACGCTGAGCGTGATGCCGAGCGGCGGCCCGGCGGCTTCGGCGACCGCCAGGATCGGCGAGCCCTTGGCGATGAAGCCCATGCCCGCGCCCCCGCCGATCCCCATATCGACGGCGCCGGCGGTGTAGGCCTGCTGCTGCTTCGCATCGCCGAAGAAATTCTGGATTTCGATCTCGAGTCCGCGCTTCGCGAAGAAGCCCTTCTCGATGCCGAGATCGACCGGCGTGAATTGGAACAGGGTCGGGAACGCCTTGCCGAAACGGATCTTGTCCTGCGCCTGGGCTTCGCCCGCGAGCAGCACCAGCGCCAATGCGGCCAGCGCGATCTTCTGACGGAGATTCATGCTTCCTCCCCTGTGCCTCTGCAGTGAAATTCCCCCACCCTCCCGCCGCTTCGCGCCGGGTCCCTCCCTCTCGCGCGAGCGGGAGAGGGTGCCGAGCGTAGCGAGGCGGGCGAGGGGACTACTTCGCTCTCGCCGCGTGGATCGCGCGCCAGATACGCTCCGGCGTCGCCGGCATCTCGACATGGCGCACGCCCAGCTCCGCGAGCGCATCGACCACCGCATTGATGCAGGCGCCCAAAGCCGGCGTGGTGCCGCCCTCGCCGCCGGGACGGATGCCGAATTTGTGGCTCGCCGCCGGCACCTCGACGAGCTCGCATGTGAAAGACGGGAGATAGTCGGCGCGCGGGATCGCGTAATCCATGAAGGAGCCCGCGAGCATCTGCCCGCTCTTCGAATCGTAGTGGCAATCCTCCAAGAGCGCCTGGCCGATGCCCTGCGCCGCCGCGCCATGGGTCTGGCCGTGCAGGATGAGCGGGTTGACCGCGCGCCCGACATCGTCGACGCCCGACCAGGCGAGGATCTGCACGAGGCCGGTTTCGGGATCGATTTCGACCTCGCAGATATGCGTGCCCGAGGGGTAGGCGCCCACCGAGACGGTGTGGTCGCCGATGCCGTCGAGCTTGCCGCGAAGCTCGTCGGGGAGATCGTTGCGCGTCGCCGCCTGCTTCGCCACATCGAAGAGGCCGATATGCCGGTCCGTGCCCTTGATGGTGAAGTGGCCGGCGGCGAAATCGATGTCCTCGGGGCTCGCCTCGAGGAGATGCGCCGCGATTTTCTTGCCCTTCTCGATGATCTTGTCCGCGGCCTCGCCGATGGCGAGGCTCGCGATGCGCATCGAGCGCCCGGAATGCGAACCGCCGCCCGCGGCGACGCGGTCCGTGTCATGCGCCACGAAATCGACGCTCGGGAAGGGCACGCCGAGCCATTCGGTCAGGAGCTGCGCGAAGCTCGTCTCGTGGCCCTGGCCGCTATTCATCGTGCCGAGCACGAGCTCGACGCGGCCTTGCGCGCCGATGGTGACCTCCGCGCGCTCGCGCGGCGCGCCGCCCGCGCCCTCGATGTAATTGGCGATGCCGATGCCCCGGAGCTTGCCGCGCTTTTTCGACTCCGCGCGGCGCTGGGCGAAGCCGCGGTAGTCGGCGAGCTTCAAGGCCGCATCCATGCCGCGCTCATACTCGCCATTGTCATAGGTGATGCCGACGCCGTTCTTGTAGGGGAAGGCGTTGGCCGGGATGAGGTTGCGCCGCCGCAGCTCCGCCGGGTCGATGCCGAGCTCGTCGGCGGCCAGATCGACGAGGCGCTCGATCACATAGATCGCCTCGGGCCGGCCGGCGCTGCGATAGGGCGTCGTCGGCACGGTGTTGGTCAGCACGGCGCAGCCTTTGAAATGCACCGCCTTGATGTCGTAGACGCCTGACATGATGCCGAGGCCTTTGCGCAGCGGCGTGAAATGCGCGGTGTAGGCGCCGATATTGCTGAGATTGGTGCCGCGCAAGCCGAGGAAGCGCCCGTCCTTGTCGAGCGCCAGCTCGGCCGAGACGGTGAGGTCGCGGCCCTGATAGTCGGAAAGGAAGCACTCGCTGCGGTCGCCCAGGAACTTCACCGGCCGGCCGAGGCGCTGCGCCGCCCAGG
>Ga0187780_10004391_pt1 | contig 10576 bp, 7 predicted proteins | sample 1015_Q2_SP10_20__FD_132429 | JGI IMG/M metagenome (GOLD analysis project Ga0187780, IMG submission 132429) | Tropical peat soil microbial communities from peatlands in Department of Meta, Colombia - 1015_Q2_SP10_20_MG | ecosystem: Environmental > Terrestrial > Soil > Wetlands > Peat | place...
CGGGCCCGCGGGAGGCCTGGTGCAGGGCCCGCGGGAGGCCTGGTGCAGGGCCCGCGGGAAGCGTCGGGCACAGCCTGCCGGACGCGTCGGGCACAGCCCGCGGGAGGCCTCGTGCAGGTCCAAGACAGGTGAGGCTACGCTCAGGGTACGTGGCGGCAGGTGACAGCTGATCGCAAACTGCCCGCGAGTGCGGCCCGCCTGGCGCTCGCCGTCCTGACGGAACCAGCGGCCCCGAGATAACCCGGAAGGGAACGCAGCAATGGCAGAGCAGACGGAGTTCGCGATCGGGACCCAGGCAAGCTGCTCGGATGGTCCGTGCGGCGAGGTACGCCGCATTATCTTCGATCCGGCCGCCCGCACGGTCACCCATCTCGTCATCGAGTCGAAGCACCAGCAGGAGCCCGGCCGACTTGTCCCCCTGGACCTGATCGACACCACTACCGGGGGCCTCAGGCTGCGTTGCACCCTCGCCGAGTTCGGCAAGCTCGAACCCGCCGAGGAGCGGGATTTCGTGCAAGGGGTCGGCGCGGGGATCAGCAGCGACCCCCGCATCGGCATTCCGCAGCCTACGAAGGTCGTTGTTCAGGAACTTGTCCCGGTGGGCGAGACGCAGGTGGGTCCCGGTGACCACGTCCATGCTCTCGATGGCGAGATCGGGGAGGTGCAGGGCTTCCTGGTCGATCCCGACCATCACGTGACCCACATCCTGCTCAAGGAGGGGCATTTCTGGGGGCGCAAGGAGGTCGCCATCCCGGTCAGCGCCGTGACCGGGGCCGAGGAAGGAATCCGGCTCAACCTGACCAAGAAGCAGGTCGGGGATTTGCCGCCAGCCTGACCGATGCGCTCGGTTCGCGGGCCGCACGGAAGGCCAAGCGCCGTCAACCAGATCCCGCGACCTCGCAGGGTGGCGTGGCCGGACGCGCCGAGAGGCCGGCGAGCTTACGGAAATCCCAGCTGGTGATCTTCTGCGGCGCGATGCGCAACCAGGCGTGCCGGCCGTCGTGCGTCATGTCCGCAGGGCCGAAGTACTTACCGGCCATCAGGCGTTCGGGCTCGGTGAGCTCGGGAGTCCCCGGGTCCTCGTCACCAGTCCGCGGGACGGGACCGACCACGGCGGCCTCCCCTTCGATCTCGACGCCGTGCAGCTCGTGGTAGTGGTGGCCCGCATCGATCACCACCGCGACCCTCGGGTCACGCTGCAGGTCGGCCCACCGCTGGCTGCGGATGAGCGAGTAGACCCACAACGCCTCGGTGTCCCAGACGAACCAGACCGGCGAGACGTGCGGGCCGCCCGGACCGAGCGTCGCCAACCGGCAGGTCCGCTGCTCGCCCAGGAACGAATCCATCTCGCCGGCGGTCATCGCGATCGCCCGCCTGCGCCGCTGTCCTGCCACCATGAATCTCGCTCCATTCCGATTGCTGCCGAGCGCTCCGGACCGGCATCGAGCCACCCCTGACCACGGGGACACGACCAGTGCGATACTGCTCGAGACGATAATGACCGATAAGAAAGCACATCAACTACCCGGAGGCTCAGCTGCGGCTCACTGACTCACTCGGCGAGCAGCAGTTTCCTCGGCCGGTGCCGCGCCGTCTGGCCAAGCTCGGCCGGTTCACCTGCCGCTAATAAGCCAAATAAATAAGCTACTTAACTCCATCGTTTGCGCTTTGTGGAGACATCATGACCGACCCGCCACTGCCCCTCGAACAGCCCGACGAGCTCAGCCCGCTGGACTACCTGCTATACCGTGGCGAGTCACAACCGACGACGCGGTCCGCGTTCCTCGGCGTGGAGATCCTCGACCGTCAGGCCGACTGGGCCAGGCTACGCGAGGCGCTCGACCGGGCCAGCCGGGTCGTGGTCAGGATGCGGCAGAAGGTGGTGATCCCGCCCTTCCCGGTGACGTCCCCGCGGTGGGTCATAGATCCCGACTTCGATCTGGACTATCACCTGCGCCGGGTGGCGCTGCCGGCCCCGGGCACGCTGCGTCAGCTGCTTGATCTGGCCGAGGTCACGCTGCAGTCGCCGCTGGATACCTCCCGGGCCCTGTGGGAGGCGCTGTACGTGGAGGGCCTGGAAGACGGACGCGCGGCGCTGCTGATGAAGCTTAGCCACGCGATCACCGACGGGCTCGGCGGAATCGCGCTGTTCGAGCAGGTCTACGACACCAAACGGGAACCGGGGCCGCGGCAGCTACCGCCGCTGCCCATCCCGCGCGACCTGAGCGGCGACGACCTGCTGCGTAGCGGCCTTGAAGAGCTTCCGGGAAAGACGCTGTCGGCCTACTGGAAGATACTGGGCGGCGCGGCCGGGACGGTCGGCCGCCTGATACGGCAACCGGTGCCCACGATCACGGGCACGATCGGTTTCACCGGATCGGCCCTCCGCATACTCGGCGGGCTGCCGGCCGAGCCGTCGCCGCTGCTGCGCCGCCGCAGCCTGGTGAGCCGCACCCACGTGCTCGAACTGCCGCTGACTGATCTGCGCGCCGCGGCTAAGGCGGTGGGAGGATCGGTCAACGACGCGTATCTCGCGGCGCTGTGCGGCGGTCTCGGCCGGTACCACGATGAGCTGGGGGTGCCGGTCGAGGCGCTGCCGCTGGCCCTTCCGGTCAGCCTGCGCACCGGCGACGACCCGGCGTCAGGCAACAGGTTCTCCGGCGTCACCATTGCCGCGCCGATGAGCGAATCCGACCCTGCCGCGCGGATGCGGCTCATCCGTGAGCAGGTACTCACCCGCCGGAGCGAACCGGCGATCGACGTGATCGGACGGCTCGCCCCGGTGCTGAGCATTCTCCCCGACGTGGCGCTGCAGCCGATCGCCGGGAGGGTCACGTCGGCGGACATCCAGGCCAGCAACGTACCCGGCTATGCCCAGGAGACCTTCCTGGCCGGGGCAAAGGTGGAACGACAGTACGGGATGGGGCCACTGCCCGGGGTCGCCATGATGACGGTGCTGATCTCCCGGGCCGGCATGTGCACCGTGACGGCACGGTATGACACCGCGTCGTTCACTGACGCCGGGCAGCTCGAGAAATGCCTGCAGCTCGGCTTCGACGAAGTGGTCGAGCTGGGAGCGCCGCGGCCGCGGTCACGCGCCAGTACGGCCCCGCGGCGGACCTCTGGCCGGCGGCCCCGATGAGCACCGAATCACACGGCAGCGCCGACCCCACGATCCGGCACCTGCGACCGCCCGGCTCGATAGCCGAAATCGACGCCAGCCCGGAAGGACCGCACGTCGGTGCGTTCTTCGACCTGGACGGGACGCTGGTAGCCGGGTACACGGTGGCGGCCGTCACCAAGGACCGGCTGCGCCGCCGCGAAGTCGGCACGGGCGAGTTTCTGCAAATGCTGCAGCTCGCGCTGGAGTACCAGCTCGGAAGGCACCAATTCGAGAACGTGATCGAAGGCGCGGTGCGATCGGCCAAGGGGCGGCTGGCCGAGGACGTCGAGGAGGTGGGCGAGCGGGTCTTCCGGCAATCTGTCGCGGACTTGATCTACCCGGAGATGCGCGAACTGGTGCGCGCCCACCAGCGCCGCGGCCACACCGTGGTGCTGAGCTCCTCGGCCCTGACCATGCAGGTGATGCCGGTAGCACGCTACCTCGGCATCGACAACGTGATATGCAACCGGTTCGTGGTCGACGAGCACGGGATACTGACCGGAGAGGTCGAGCGCCCGGTGGTGTGGGGTGACACCAAGGCCACGAGCGTGCAGGTGTTCGCCGCCGACCATCAGGTTGACCTGCGGTCAAGCTACTTCTACGCGGACGGCGACGAGGATCTCGCCCTCATGTACCTGGTCGGCAACCCGCGGCCGACCAATCCTGGACCACGGCTGACCAAGGTAGCCCAGCGTCGTGGCTGGCCCATCCAGCGGTTCAGTAGCCGGGGCAGCGGCGGCCCGCTGGGCCGGGCCCGCAACCTGGCCGCCATCGGCTCGCTATGGCCGCTAGCGTATGGCGCGCTGTGGGTCGGCGTGCTCACGCGGAGCAGGCGCAACGGCGTCAACTTCCTGACCAGGTACTGGCCGGACACAGTCCTCGCGCTAAGCGGCGTCAAGCTGAACGTAACCGGAGCCGAGAACCTGACCGCGCGGCGGCCGGCCGTCTTCTTGTTCAACCACCGCAATAACTTCGACGTGTTCATGGTCGCCGCGCTGGTGCGGGATAACTGGACCGGCGTGGCCAAGAAGGAACTGGAGAGCAACCCGCTGGTGGGCACGCTCGGCAAGCTGCTCGACGCCGCGTTCATCGACCGCGCGGACAGCGCGGCCGCCATCGCGGCCCTCAAGCCGGTCGAGGAGGCAGCGCGCAAGGGGCTGTCGATCCTAATCGCCCCGGAGGGAACCCGCATGGACACCGAGACGGTGGGTCCGTTCAAGAAGGGCGCCTTCCGGATAGCCATGGCGACCGGCCTGCCGATCGTCCCGATCGTCATCAGGAACTCCGACTCGGTGGCGGGCCGCAACGCCACGACCCTTAACCCAGGCACCGTCGACATCGCGGTGCTGCCGCCCATCAGCGTCGAGGACTGGACCCTGGAGGACCTGCCAGAGCGGATCGAGCTGGTCCGGTCGCGCTACCTGAAGACGCTGGCCGACTGGCCGACGGCCGAACCGGACGGCCGCGCGGGGACGCTGCCGTGAACGAGGAATCCGATCTGGCCGGACTGCTGGGCGACCGCTCGGGAACGGTGCTGCTCACGCAGGCCGCTACTGCGACCGAGGAACGGCTCATCCGGGAGCGGATCGCCGCGGCCGGCGGGACGGACCGGCCGCCGATCAGCCTCGGGGCGCCGGGAAGCGGGGAAACGCCGCTGCTTCAGACGCTGCCGGAGAGTGACCCCGCGGTCCGGCTGGTCCCGGTCAGGGTCGCCTGGCTTCCCGCCGAACACGCCGGCAGCCGGGCCGCCCGGCTCGCCGACCTCATGCCGGGTCGTGACCCTTACCATCCCAGCGAGCGCCAGCAACAGCGGATCCTGGCCCGCGAGCCGGACCGTGCCATGGTCCTGGTCGGCGAACCCGCCACGGTCGACGAGCTGCGGCGCCACTGGGTCGAGGCCACCGACGGTGACGGCCCGGCTGACTTCGCTGCCTATGTCGCCCGGCGCGCGACGCTCGCGCTCGACCGGGCCGAGTACCAGCTGCTCGGACCGAGGTACAAGACGCCGAGCCTGGTGAAAGAGGAGATCCTCTCCTCGCGCAGGTTCCGAGCCGGGCTCCGCGAGGTGCGACGGGGCCCGGACGGTGCCGACGGGTCCCCGCCCTCACTGGCAGAAGCGAGCCAGATCCTCGATGAGCTGGTCGCGGGCTGGAGCCGCCGGTTCATCGACATCATGCCGAATATCGGCCGGCTGATCTTCCAGCGCGGATTCGATCCGCAGATCGACTACGACGAAACTCAGGTCGAAGGGCTGCGCGCGGCGATGCAGCGCTACCCCTGCATCTTCCTCTGGTCGCACCGGTCGAACCTGGACAACCTCGTCCTGACCGCCGCCATGCAGGAGAAGGGCCTGCCGCCGGCCCATGTGTTCGCCGGCATCAACATGGCCTTCGGGCCGATGGGGGCCATCTTGCGGCGCGGGGGTGTCATCTTCATCAGGCGCTCGATCGGTGACGACCCGCTGTACAAGTACGTGCTCAAGGAATACGTCGGCTACGTGCTCGAGAAGCGGTTCAACCTCAGCTGGTCGATCGAGGGGACCCGCTCGCGCACCGGGAAGATGCTTCCCCCCAGGCTCGGCTTGCTGTCCTACGCCGCCGACGCCTACCTGGAGGGGCGCGTGGACGACATACTGCTGCTGCCGGTATCCATCACCTTCGACCAGCTGGATGAGATCACCGAGTACGCCGACTACGCGCGCGGCGGGCAGAAGAAGCCAGAGGGCTTCGGCTGGCTCTACGGCTTCATCAAGGCGCAGGGCGCCCGCCGCTACGGCAAGATCTACGTGCGGTTCGGCGAGCCCGTCTCGCTGAGCTCCTTCCTCGGCCCGCCGGGCGGTCCGATTGCCGCTGATCCCGCGGCCCGCCGGCTGGCCCTGCAGAAGACCGCCTTCGAGGTGGCGTGGCAGATCAACCAGGGCATCCCGGTCACGGCGACGGCCATCATCACGACCATCTTGCTGGCCATGCACGGGACCGCCCTCACCTTCGGTCAGATCCGCCTCGGCCTGGCCGATGCGCTTGATTACCTGGAGAGCCGCGCCATACCGAGGACGGCGAGCGCGCGGGCGCTGTCCGCTTCGGAGCCCGTGCGGGCGACGCTGGACGCGCTGCGGCAGGGCGGGCTCGTCACCAACGTGCCGGACGGCCGCGAGCCGGTCTGGCTGATCGAACCAGAACATCAGCTCGCCGCCACGTTCTACCGGAACTCGCTGATCCACTTCCTGCTCGATACGGCGCTGTGCGAACTGGCCGTGCTGCGGGCCGGGGAAGCCAGCTCGGACCCGATCGGGGCGTTCTGGGCCGAGATCGCCCGGCTCCGCGACCTGCTGAAGTTCGAGTTCTACTTCAGGGAACGCGAGGAGCACCGGCGCGAGGTCCACGAAGAGATGGACCGGCATGACCCCGCCTGGGAAGAGCGGCTCAGGTCCGGGCCCGAGGAAGCGGACGCGCTCCTGTCGCAGATGCGGCCGCTGGTGTCTCACGTCATCGTGCGGCCGTTCGTCGAGGCCTACTGGATCGTCGCCAACGTGCTGGTCAGCGAGGATGTCCCGGCCGACGACGCGGCGATCACCCGGCGGGCGCTGGGGCTCGGCCGGCAGTACGTGGCCCAGCGACGGCTGCGCAGTTCGGAGTCGGTCTCCGTGCTGCTGTTTCAGACGGCGCTTCAGCTCGCCAGGAACCGAGGACTGCTCGATCCCGGCGAGGACGTCGCCGCGCGGCGGGCCGACTTTCTCGCCGAGCTCCGAGAACTGCTGCGCCGGCTTGACCGGATCGAGGACATTGCCATCCGGCGCTACATCAGGGACGCCGTCAGCGCCCGGCCGATCGAATAAGGCGCCCGGCCGGATCGAAGGCGGTCCGCGGATCGAAGTCGGCGCGCCTGCTGGATGTGCGCGCTTGCTGAAGATGCCTTTGAGCCCGGGCTTCGAGCGACTGGACCCAACTTTTTCATGATAGTTTTCGATATAATCAAGTATTGTCATGCTGGACTGCTATTATGTTCCCATGAGCTTCTGCACCTTACCCGAACGGGAGGTGGTGGATGTCCCAAGCCCCGTACCCCGGCTCTCCAGAGGACGGCGCCGACCGCGGTGCGGCCCGTGATGACGGCCGGGAGCGGGGCTCGGACGCGCGGCAGGGGGAACAGTTCGCGGCGGGCGCACCGCTGGATGCGGTGGGCCCGGGACCTGATCTGGCGGCGGCGCTGGGCGCGACGCGGGCGGCGCTGACCGGGCTGAGCGATGATGCGCTGGCGGGGTTCTTGAGCGGCTGCCAGAAGATCGCCGCCTGGTCGGCTGGGATGCTGCTAGAGGGCATCGCCGAGTTCGCCGGGCGCCGTCCCGATGACCGTACTCCCGGACGGGCCGCCCTCTATGCCGCCGCGGCCAAGACCGCGCAGGCCGCGCTGGCCGCTGGAGAACCCGCCGACCCGCCGTGCTATGACGAGTTCGCCCCGGACGAGCTGACTCCGGTGCTGCGACTGTCCAAGGGCGGGGCGCTCCGGCAGGTCGAGCTCGCCCTGGCGCTGCACTACCGGCTGCACGGCACGCTGGCGGGCATGCTGGCCGGGCAGATCGACGTGGTCCGGGCCCGGATCATTGCCGAAGCCACCGCGGACCTGACCCCGACGGACGCGGCGGCGGCGGAAGCGCTGGTGCTGCCCCGCGCGGCAGGCCAGACCTATATCGCGCTGGGCCTGGCACTGGGCAAGGCCGTACTGCAGGTCGACCCGCAGGGTGCGATCCGGCGGCGGAAGAGGGCTGAGAAGCGGGCCAGGGTGGAACGGTGGCGCGAGTATGACGGGACCGGGGCGCTGGCCGGGCGGAACCTGCCGCCCGATGACACGCTGGCCGCGGACCAGGCGCTGACCGCCCAGGCCCTGGAACTGCGCGAGGCCGGGCTGGACGGCCCGCTGGATTACCTGCGGGCCACCGCCTTGATCGACCGGATAATCGGCCGCGATTCCCGCCCCGGCCTAGATGACCGCGGCCCGGATCAGCGCGGCGCCGACGCCGGCCCGGACGACGACGGCGAGGCGGACTGGGCCGACCGGGACGAGTGGGCCGGCCGGGACCAGTGGATCCTGGACCAGTACAACGACCGTACCCGGGACGATGCCGCCCGCTCCCGTCGCGGCGGGCCCCCTGATGGCGGGCATCCTCATGGCGGCGGAGACGACACTGACGGCCAGGAGGGAAGCGGACGCGACGACGTCGGCCAGGAGGGAACCGGACGCGACGACGTCGGCCAGGAGGGAACCGGACGCGACGGCGGCGGCCAGGACGGCGGCGGCCAGGACGAAAGCAACCAGGATGGCGGCGGATCCGGTGGGGTAAGCCCTCCCGGCAGGCCATGCCGACCGGGCGGGCCCGGCGGGCGCGGTGAGAAGAACGGCGCAGGGCCGCGCGGTAAGCGGATCCTGGCCCGGGTCAACCTGACGCTCCCGCTGAAGACCCTGCTGGAACTGAGCGACTCACCCGGTGACGCAGGCCCGTTCGGACCTCTGGACCCGGCCGCCGCCCGCGACCTGGCTCGTACCGCCGCCGCCCACCCGGGAACCCGATGGTGCCTCACCGTCACCGACGGGCAAGGCCGGGCGGTCGGGCATGGCTGCGCCCGGGGTCCCCAGCCCTGGGCCGGCCAGGCACCCCGGGACGGCCCGGGAGCCCGCGCCGGAGGCGGATCCCGCGCTGGACCCGGATCCCGGGACGGGCCTGGATCGCGCGACGGGCCAGCGGGACGCGACACGGACCGCGACCCTAGACGGTTGATCGTGCGGTTCCTCGCCTGGTTCGGCGCCACCGTCGCCCCGATCGCGACCGAATGCTGCGATCACCACGACGCCGAACCCGGCTACGTACCCAGCCGCAGGCTCCGGCACAAGATCCACGCCCGCACCCCCACCTGCTCCTACTGGGGATGCCGCAGGCCCGCCGAGCAGTGCGATGATGACCACACCATCGCCTGGGAGCACGGAGGACTGTCTTGTGAGTGCAACCTGGCCCCGCTGTGCCGCCGGCACCATCGCATGAAACAACGTGAAGGATGGGTACTCGAACAGCCCGAACCAGGCCTCATGTGCTGGCGGACCCCCGGCGGCCGGACTTACGTCACCACCCCCGCCAGCTACGCCGCCTGAGCCGGGCACCGGTGGTCATGAGTCCTGGGTGTTCCTGGTCCAGCCTCGTTTGGTTCGGGTCAGTTCCGCGAACGGCGACGCCTCGATGAAGGCCCGGCCGCCAGCGTAGTCCTGACCGGTCGCATCCCGGCCCTCCAGGTAGGTGTAGTTGAGGAGGCGCTCGACCTGAGCCAGCCGCAGCCAGTCGGCGGCCTGTCCGAGCAGCCAGGTCGCGACTCCGCGGCGGCGGTGCCGCTCGGTGACATACAAGTTGCTGACATCGGCCCAGCCGCCGTGCCGGGGCAGCCGTTCGCCCTCCTCCAGGATTTCCACCTCGATGTAGCCGAGCATCTCCCCGCCCAGCACGGCCGACAGGCGGGTCCCGTTGATCCCGACCGACCGCCGGACCGCAAGACCCGGGATCGGCGGCTCGGCCGGGTGCGGCAGGTCCTGGACCCGGGCCAGGTAGACCACTTCGGTATGCCCGTCGTGCACGAACCCGGCCCGCTCGTAAAGGGCCCGGATGTGCGGCCATTGCTCGGGCACCCCGTAAACGCCGGGCACGGGCAGTTCCCCGCCGGCCTTCTGGCTGGTGACGCCCCAGTCCTCCAGCTGCCGGAGGCAAGCGGCGATCAGATGCTCGGCGGCCTCCGTCCCGTCCGTCCAGTACGGGTTGTGGCCGGCCGGAGCCTCGGGCCAGAACAGCAGCCAGTGGATCTCCCCGGCACCGCGGTAACCCTGGCTGACCCGCTCATCGGCCGCGTACTGCAGCAGGTGCGCCGCCGCGGCAACCCGGTCCCGCTGCTCGGCGACCAGGGTGACCCGCTCGATCACCCACGGGTCGACGATGAACTCGCCCGGCTCGCGCTCCAGCTGGTTCAGCACCGCGGCGACCGAGACGCCCAGGCCAGGCACCACGGCCGCGGCGTGCGCGTTCACCAGGTCGGTCAGCTGCTCCCGGTCGCGGCGCCGAAACGGCCGCACCTCGATCGACGGCATCGGCAGGCCTCCTCGACACACAAGAATTCCGAGATGACCAGGCCCGCTACCGGTGCGGTACACACAGCACGGTAGCATCCGCCGGTTACGGCCCAGAGCCGGCTGATCCTACGCGCCTCGGCAGCCGGACGCTAGCCGGGAAGGCGGTCCAGCGCCTGGCGGAGGAACTCATCACGGCGCTCCAGCATAAGCGGGCGATTGAGATCCGGACGCCCCTGGCTGCTGATGGCGGCGACGAACCAGCCGAGATCGGGCGGGGAGGCGAGCGCGGCGACCGCATCCCAGTACGCGACG
>Ga0187780_10004392_pt1 | contig 10575 bp, 8 predicted proteins | sample 1015_Q2_SP10_20__FD_132429 | JGI IMG/M metagenome (GOLD analysis project Ga0187780, IMG submission 132429) | Tropical peat soil microbial communities from peatlands in Department of Meta, Colombia - 1015_Q2_SP10_20_MG | ecosystem: Environmental > Terrestrial > Soil > Wetlands > Peat | place...
TCCAGCCCGGCCTTGGCGGAGCCGTAGACGTAGTTGGCGCGGCGCACTCGAACCCCGGCGACTGAGGAGAACACCACGAGCGAGCCGCCACCGGCGTTTCGCATCGCGGCGGCCAGGTGGGTCAGCATGCTGACCTGGGCGAGGTAGTCGGTGTGCACGATGGCCACCGCGTGCGCGGCGTCGGTCTCGGCGCGGGCCTGGTCGCCGAGGATCCCGAAGGCCAGCACCGCGGTGCCGATGGGTCCGTGGTCGGCGACGATCGAAGCGACCAGTGGGCCGTGCGAGGCCAGGTCGTCAGCGTCGAATTCCTTCGTATGCACCGCCACGGCGCCGGCGGCCTCGAGCGTGTTGACCTGCTCGTCGAGCTGATCGGCTTTTCGCGCCGCCAGCACCACCGTCGCTCCGGGCGCCAGGCGGCGCGCCAGCTCGATGCCGATCTCACTGCGGCCGCCCAGAACTAGTACCGGACCTGCGCCCGTGTCGTCCACGGCTGCGATTATTACCTGCGCTAGCGTGGGCGGTGATGGCGAATACCACTACCCGGCTCACCGACGACGCGCTGGCATTCCTATCCGAACGGCATCTGGCCATGCTGACCACGCTGCGCGCTGACAATTCACCGCATGTGGTGGCAGTGGGTTTCACCTTCGATCCCAAAACCCATATCGCGCGGGTCATCACTACCGGCGGCTCCCAGAAGGCGGTCAACGCGGACCGTGCCGGGGTGGCCGTGCTCAGCCAGGTCGATGGTGCGCGGTGGCTCTCGCTGGAAGGCCGATCCAAGGTGAACAACGACGCCGACGCCGTGCGCGACGCCGAGTTGCGTTACGCCCAGCGCTATCGCACCCCACGACCCAACCCGCGCCGGGTGGTCATCGAGGTGCAAGTGGAACGGGTGCTGGGGTCGTCGGATCTGCTGAACCGAGGCGAGGATTAGCGCGGCGGTCAGTTTCTGATCTGGCAGCTAGCGGCGGCTTAGCACTTTGGGGAATACCGTCGACTAGTGGCGACCGAAAAGGGCCTTCAATAAGCTTCAGATATTCGCACCAAGTCGTAACAGGTTTCTACACGGGCGTTCCGCGGTTACTGCCTGGCCTTTGCAAGAGCAGAGTATCGTGCTCTCGCCTGCGACACGCTTCGATGAATTCAATTGCCGCCGACCTGTCGCGCAAGAACTCCTGATATTGACCTTCGCTGAGCTCGTAATACTCCTCGTAGTCTACGAGGCCATTGCTAACTGGTATCGACGCATAATAACGGCCCGAAGTCGATTCGACGCCAATCGAATACCTGTCCTCCCGTGAGAAGTAGGTGTCCTCGAACTTCATTACATGTCTCTCTACTTGAAAACGTCTGTCACAGTGTAGTCGTCCGGCGGTATATTTCCACCGTCTATGACGGCCTCAGATGCCCCGTTGGGCAGGCGCCCGCCCGGGATCCATTGTTCATTGGCACCTGCCTCGTTACCGGATGGAATCCGCAGGTTATATTCCTCCGGATCAGAGATATCAATCCGCACAATAGTATTTGAGTCGAGAAAGCCCTCAGGCAGACCGAGCTCATGCTCCATTGCACGAAAGTCGCCCCTAGTCGCATCGATCATCGCATCAGCTTCGTGCCTGGGCATTACGAATGACGTATGGTCCCGTTGAGCGATCCCATACTTCTCGAGATTGCTTTCCGGCATGAACCGAGTCGCGCCGTCAGTGAATCTCGCAAGATGACGCTCAATATATTGCGAGGACAGATATTCCGAAGGGTCTGGGCGACCGCCTTTCGGCATGGCGATGATCTCGTCGCGCTTTTCCGCGCTCAGTCCTGTCGACCCGTCATCTCCCTGGGGAACACCGTCGTGGCCAGGCCCGTGGGGCGCCCCATCGCGTGGTGATCCGGGTGAGTGGTCAGCCGGACCAGGGTCGCCGGGCCGTGCGGACCGCTACTGTGCGGCGGCCGTCCATGCGGGTGAGCCCCCGGAGGGCCGCCATGGCCAGGACCGTGCGGACCAGCATGTGGCGCCGGTAATTCAGCCGGGCGACCGCCTGGGGCCGTGAAGTTGGGAGCCGACGCGCGGGACGCGGCAGCCGGGCCCGGCTGCGATGAGTGCGCAGCAGCAGATGCCGGCTCGAGCGTGGATCCGCCTGGCGATACAGGCGCTCTGGTCGGCACCGGTTCAGCCATTTGCGAATTAATCGACGGTAGGCGTTCGGCGGGCGTAGTTGACGACGCCGGTGCATGGGGAGCAGCCGCCGGCGACACCAGATCATGCGATCCGCCCGGTGCCGCAGACTCCACCGGACGCGGTGTGGGCTCAACCGGTACCTCTGGCGATTTCTCCGGTGGCAACGCCACGGGCTGGCCGCTGAGCGGTGGTTCGGTCTCGGGCAGATCCCCGGTGAGGCGGTCGAGGTCTTTGGTCAGACCAGTAGCTGTGGTGCCGATGTCACCCAATTCGCCGCTGACACCGGCGACTTCCCCGAGCTCACCGGCGGCTTCCCCGGCGCGCCCTGCTGCGCTGGCAGCATCGGCTGCCTCAGCGCCTTTCGCCCCTGCACCGACTTCCCCAGCTCCGGGCAGAAATAGTGTCGCAACGTCGAAAGCGTTCTCCCCGAACCCCAATCCCGGCCGATCAGAACGCCAATCATCAAGGTGCAGCAGGGATTTGAACAACTGTTTGTCTGCTTCCACGGCCTCTTGTGGGTTGAGAAAGTGGTTGATCAAACCCGTCTTCGTCATGCCCATCCAGGTAGCCGCCGCCCCTTTGGGATCGATGAGGAACCACTGCGGATCCAGTTCCTCGATGCCTTGGACCATCCCGACCAGGCCCTTGAGAGCGCCTTCGTTCGCGTTGACCCACGTGTCGAACACCGTCGCGACCTGGTTGCCGACCGCCTCACCCAGGAAATGGGTGAACTCGCCGCGCATGTGCTTCTCCATGTCCACGACCAAGCCGTCGATGACCTGCATTCCCAGCTGCATTCCCTGCTCGAAAGCACGGGCTTCGCGCCCCAAGTTGTGCAACACGGCGTTGATGTCCTCGGCGATCTTTTCGATCTCGTCAAGTGCCTTGCCCTCGAAGATCAACACCACGTCATGCGCCAGGTCAGCCAGTGACCCCAGCCGGTGCAGGAGATCCCGGATTGCGTTCTGGGCGTGGCTCACCTCGTTCGCGAAATCATCGAGGGCGGCGGCCAGCTTCCCGCATTGCGCGCCGATGCTGGTTACGTGGTCACCTATCTGCGACAAAACCTCGTTGACCCGCTCACCTTCGGCGATCTGCTGTTCGCCGACCAGCGACTTCGACGCGGTCAGAGCACCCTGCATCCCGCTTACCGCCGCACCGAAGCTGCGCCAACGGGCAGCGGCCACGTGCAGGGCCGCCACGTCGCCGTCGGGCCACAAATCGTCGACGAATGACTGGACCACCGCCCAAAGCGGCGGTGGCGGCTCGCCTGGACCTAACGTGCCCGGCGGCCCGGGTGCCGCGATCTTGACCGGATCACCCTGCAGCGGCAACACGCTGGCACCGCCGCCCAACGTCGAGGCCGCTTCGGCTCTCGAATAGTTTGATGCGCAAAGTTGTATTTTGGTCCCGTTGTACCGGCACCCGTTGATCGCGGCCGCGGCCGCTTTCAGCAGGGACTTCGCTGCAGACTGATACTGCAGCCCGAACACGGTACCCGCCGCATCCAGGCCGGTTTGGGCCGCGAAACCGGCCGTCAACACCGTCAGATTGGCCGAGAGACCATCGCCGGCGGCAACCACTGCGCTGCCCGCGGCGAACAGCGCCTCAGGATCAACCGCCAGCCGAACCACGCGCAGAATTCTGGCCGAGGCCAGCTGGCGCCGCTATTCACCCACGAATTGCTCCGCCAAGCTAGCCGCAAGACTTGAGCACCAAAACTCGTTAATCAACAGCGCGCGACCCCCTGGTCAGCGTGATGCGGTGCCGACCCGGCGACACCGCCACGGTCGGCTTGGCCGGCTGACCATCAAGCTGCACCTCAACCCCGTCGGGTAGCCCACTCAACGTGATCTGCGCGACAGTATCCGTGGCCACCGCGATCGTCGACGCCGGCAACGACGCCAGCCCGGCACGCTTGATATCCACCGTAAGGCTGGCAACCCCAGTGAGGCGCAGCGTCAAATACGGCAACGGAGCCACCGGAGGCCCCACTTGCCAGTCCAGCTCGCTGTACACCCCGGGGGTCGGGTCGAAGTGCGGGATGAAACCACGATGATGCCGAACGGTGTGGGTCGGGTCCGGCCGGGCATAGGAACGTGCGTCGACTTCCGCGATGGCCCCGCGCCGCGCCGTCACCTCAGGATCGGCAGTCAGCTTCGACAGCCACCACACCTGGTGCGGCCCGATACCCAGCTCGGCCCGCACCAGTTGGGGATACCACGCGAACGTGATGTGTCCCGGATCAGCTTGGCGCAGACCGGTTCCCATGTGCGCGATCGGATCGTCGAACTTGTCCTGAAACACCCAGGCGATGTGATCCTCGAGCGGGTAAACGGTGAACCGGTGGCGGTAGCCGAGCCGGTCGAGTTCAAGCACCTGCTCGGCGGCCGAGACAACTGGCACCAGTTCGTCAACCAGCCCGTGGGCGATGACGTACGGAAGCCAGCGGGCGTTCACCAGCAGCTTCCAAGTGTCGCCCTCGCGGGCGCACGGCGAGTCCAAGTCAAGGTCGGGCGGAATGTCGACGTCAGGAAGCAGCCGCACGCCGCACGCCGGCGGGCCGGCCAGCACCACCGCCTGCGCGAACACCTCCGGGTAGCTCAAGCCCAGCTTGTAGGCCCCGTAGCCGCCCATCGAATAGCCCGAGATCACCGTCCGGTTGGGGTCGGTGCCCAGCTGTTCGGCCACCCGCGCCCACACTTCCCAGACGTCGAGCTCGCCGGTGTCGAAGTACCAGGTCGACGGACCCCGGCCCAGCGGCGTGACCACCACCGAGCCGCGGCCCTCGCACACTTCGTGCAACAGCCGCGGGTCGATTGCGGCGAACTGGGTTTGCCCCAGCGCAAGCGAATGCAGCAGCAGGGTCAGCGGCAACGGGCGACCGGGCACGTAGGTCGACGGCAGGCATATCGAATAGGGCTGGACCCGACCGAGGAACTGCGGCTTGATGCTCAGCCCAAAATCTGCGGCGACGCCTTGCCCCACCTCGACCGAAGACACGTACCACCGTGTCGACGCGCCGGTGATAACCGGGTCAGGAACGGTAATGCCCGCCGCGAGTTGGTCCCACGCAACGGCCACCGCGAACTCTGACACGTCGCCGTTGGTCAGGGCCGCGGCCTGTGCGGCGTCGGACCAGAAGTTCAGGTGCGGCGGCTCCTGCTCGTGTGTGCGAAACGCGATGTTGTAGACATTGGGCTGGCCGGGCAGTGCGCCATGCTCGGCGGGCACGTCGGCGAACCCGTCCCCCGCGGCGTTGGCCAGCCCCGCGGCCAGCCGGACGGTCCAGCTGCCGGCAGGTTCCAGCAATGACCGCGGAACGTGCGCCAGAAACGACCGTGATGCCAGGTCGACGCTGTGCTTGACCGGCGTCGTGATTTGCGTGGTCAAGTCGATCAGCGCTGCCCGGCTGCCCGAGACCAGCAGCGCCATGTCGATGCCGGGCGAGCGCACGCCGGCCCCGGCCGGCCATTCCTCCGAACCAGCCCGGCCGCGGTGGGTGTCGAAGGTGAACAGCGCGATGGGCACCGAGGCGTCCAGCAGTGTGTTCCAGTCGATCCGCCACCACGTGTGGGTCTCGGTCAGCCCGATAGCGACGCGGAAGATATCGGCACCATTGCCGGCCGCGGGCCCGTCGGGATAGACGTAGGTGCCGCGAGGCGGCGCCTGGAGCTTCAGATCCCCGACCGGGAGGCCCGTCGCACCGTGGTCGTCGTAGAGGAAGTCGGTCCAGAAGAAGGCACCGCCGGCCACCCGGCCCGCGCCGCAGGTGCGCGGAAACTCCTCGCCGAACGGCCATCCCGACGGTGCGGGAAGCTGGGGCTCGGGCTGTCGCGCCGCCGGCGGCACCCCCTCTGGCATCCCGTCGACCACGACGAGCTCGGCCGGCGGCGCCGGTGCGGGCGGGACGGGGTGCACCACCGCGTCGGCGATATGACGTGCAATGCGGATCGGAAGCAGCGCAAGGTCCAGGATCAACATCACGCTAACCTACGCGGCGAAGGTGTCATGCGTGCAAGGACCCGGGCACCACGATCAGCTCACGCGGCCGGTTGTTGACGGCAACCGCACCGTCCTCGGTCACGACTACAATGTCCTCGACCCGGGCACCCCACCGACCCGGAAAGTAGATGCCAGGCTCGATGGAAAAGGCCATGCCCGCAGCCAGCGGCAGGTCGTTTCCGGCGACGATATAGGGCTCTTCGTGAACCGACAGCCCGATACCGTGCCCGGTGCGGTGCACGAAAAACTCCGCGAGACCGGCCTCGGCCAGCACATCGCGCGCGGCGGCGTCGACCTCCTCGGCGGTCACGCCCGGGCGAACCGCCTCAAACGCCGCACGCTGAGCCCGTTGCAGCACCGAATACTGTTGCGCCACATCGGGGCTGGGCTCACCGATGCTGTAGGTACGCGTCGAGTCGGAATGGTATCCGGGCTCATACGCGCCGCCGATGTCGACGACAACGATGTCACCAACCCGCAGTTCTCGGTCCGAATAGCCATGGTGCGGATCGGCGCCATGCGGGCCCGAGCCGACGATGACGAACGCAACATCCGAATGACCCTCGGCAACAATGGCTTTGGCGATATCGGCGGCCACGTCGGCCTCGGTTCGGCCCGGGAGCAGAAACTCCGGCACCCGGGCATGCACCCGGTCGATGGCCGCACCGGCCTTGCGCAGCGCATCTATTTCGCATTCCTCCTTCACCATGCGCAGCGTGCGCAGTATGCCGGTGGCCAGGATCGGCAGCACACCGAGCACACCCGCCAGCGGCAACAGGTGCAGTGCCGGCATGGCATCGGTGACGGCAGTGGCGGCCGGGGCGCCGCCCAACGCGGCGCTCACCAGTTGGTAAGGATCATCGCCATCGACCCAATCACGTACTGTCACGCCCAGTTCCGTGATCGCCGACCCCGCCAGCGAGGCCAGCTCCAGCCGCGGCACCACAATCGTCGGCTCCCCGGATGCCGGCAACACCAGCGCGGTGAGCCGCTCGAACGTCTGGGCGCGCGACCCTACGAGGTAACGCAGGTCGTAGCCGGGGGTGATCACCAGGCCGGTCAGGCCGGCGTCGGCTGTCGCGGCGGCCGCCGCGGCGAGCCGGCGGGCATACACGCTCGCGTCGAATCGGTGAGAATCCATGGCAGCCAGGCTAACCGCGCTGGCAGGATAGCCGTCATGCCCGCACTCCTACTGCTGATCGACGGCCCCAGTATGTGGTTCCGTTCGTATTTCGGGGTGCCGTCGTCCATCACCGCCCCAGACGGCCGGCCCGTCAATGCCGTGCGTGGATTCATCGACTCGCTGGCCGTGGTGATCACTCAGCAACGGCCCAGCCGGCTGGTGGTGTGCCTCGATCTGGATTGGCGACCGCAGTTCCGGGTGGACCTCATCCCGTCGTACAAGGCGCATCGCGTCGCTCAGGAAATTAGCGGGCCGGGGCCCGCTGGCCAGCCCGACGTCGAGGACGTGCCCGACGAGCTGAAGCCGCAGATCGACAAGATCATGGAGCTGCTGGACGCGTTCGGGATTCCGACAGCCGGCGCCGTGGGTTTCGAGGCTGATGATGTGCTGGGCACGCTGGCGGCGCGGGAACGCAATGACCCGGTGGTCGTGGTCAGCGGAGATCGCGACCTGATGCAGGTGGTGTCCGACGATCCCGTCCCGGTTCGCGTGCTCTACCTGGGCCGCGGGCTGGCCAAAGCCACCGTGTTCGGGCCTGCCGAAGTGGCCGAACACTTTGGCGTGCCCGAGCATCGGGCCGGCCCGGCCTACGCCGAACTCGCGCTGTTGCGCGGCGATCCGTCCGACGGGCTGCCCGGCGTGCCGGGCATTGGTGAGAAGACGGCGGCCACCCTGTTGGCTCAGCACGGTTCGCTGGATCAGATCCTGGCTGCCGCGCACGACCCTCACTCGAAGTTGGCCAAGGGCCTGCGGGCGAAACTACTGGCCGCGACCGGCTATATCGACGCCGCCCGGCAGGTGGTGCGCGTCGCCACCGACGCGCCGGTCAGGTTGTCGACGCGCACCGATGCGTTATCGCTGGTGGCCGCCGATCCGCAACGCACCGCCAAGTTGGCGACCGAACTAGGCGTCGGGTCATCGATTGCCCGGCTGCAGAAAGCGCTCGACGCGATACCCACGTGACGGCCCAAACTACTGCGGACGGCCGACCTCGTAGGTGCCCTTGTTGTCCTGGAAGGTCACCGTCACATGCTTCTGCGCGCCGTCGATGCTGACGTCGCAGTCGAAGCTGGCACCCTTCTTGACGGTGGGATTTTGACCGTGGTTACACTTGACGTCCTTGACGTTCTTGGCGCCGTAACCGTTGGTCTCGTCGGTTAGCACCTGCTGCACACCGGCCTGCGCCTTGTTTATATCCAGTTTCGTCGTGACGAAAAACCCGGGCTCCCAGAAACCAAGAACTAGCACGGCCGCGACGAGCAGAAAGCCGATCACGCCGACCGCGCCGATCAGCGCGGCCGAGCGCTTCTTGCCCGGTTGCTCGTAGGGCGGGTACTGCTGCGGGTACTGGCCGGGCTGACCATATTGACCGGGCTGGCCGTAGGGGCCGGGTTGCATGTAGCCGGGCTGACCGTACTGCCCGGGCTGACCATACTGCCCCGGCTGGCCGTATTGCCCCGGCTGGCCGTACTGCCCCGGCTGACCGTACTGCCCAGGCTGACCGTACTGACCGGGTTGCGTGTACCCGGGCTGCTGGGGGTACTGCGGGTGCGCCTGCTCGCCCGGCTGCTGATACTGCGGATACTCCGCGGGCGGCGTGTACGCCGGGGCCTGCCACGTCGCCTCCTGTGTCGGCTGCTGCCAGGGCGACCCCACCTGGGTCGGCTCTGAGGAGTGGTCGCCACCCTGGCCGGGTGGTTGCCACTGCTGGTCCGATCCCTGCGGTCCGCTCATCGTTTCTCCTGTGCCCCTTAATGTCCTGGCCCGAACTGATCGGCCTTCTCGTTACGAGATCTAACGGTAGCTCCGGCTCAGCTTACCCCGCGTCAACTGCGACGACGCCGCGCCGAACGTCATTGATAGCGCGCTTGGCGGTGGCCCTTAGCTCAGCATCCGGGGCGGCATTGCGAACCTGGTCCAGCAGGTCGAGCACCTGACGGCACCACCGCACGAAATCCCCCGCCACCAACGGCGAGCCAGCACCCGTCGGTTCGGCAGCCGCCAGCGCCGCGGCCAGGTCTCCGGTCCTGGCCCAGCGGTAGATGACATTGACGAAGCCGTCGTCGGGTTCACGACTCGGGGCGATCCGGTGCGTCTGCTCGTCGGCACGCAGCGCGGTTGACAGCCTCGATGTCTGCTGCAGCGCCTGCCGCAATGGCTGGGTGGGTGCCTCGGCGGCAAATGCGCCACTGGGGCCACTGGAATCTGGGCCGCCCCTGCTCTCGTAGAGCACCGACGAGACCACCGCCGCCAACTCTGCCGGTTTCAAACCCGCCCACGCGCCGGTACGCAGGCATTCGGCGACCAACAAGTCGCTGTCGCTGTAAATGCGGGCCAACAACCGGCCGTCGTCGGTGACGTGCGGATCTGTTTCCGGGCCTTGGATGAAGCCACGCTCGGTGAGCAGGCCGACGATCCGGTCGAACGTCCTGGCGAGCGTATTGGTCGCGGCGGCGATCTTTTTCTCCAGTTGCGCGTTGTCGCGTTCGATCCGCAGGTAGCGCTCGGCCTCGCGGACTTGCGACTCGAGGCCGGGGCTGTTGTGCGATGGATGCCGACGCAACTGCGCCCGCAATGACGTCAACTCCGGGTCGTGGAACGCGTCTTCCCTGTCGCCGCGAGCGGCATGGCGTTTGACCGGAACAGCAAGCCCGGCGGCAGCCGATAACAGCGCCGATGCCAGATCGCGCCGGACTCGCGGCTGGCGGTGCTCCACCCGCTTGGGCAACGGCATCGAACCGACCGGCGCCGACGCACCCGAATAGTCCGCCGACGAGATCCGGCCAGCCCAGCGGTGTTCGGTGAGCACCAAGGGGCGCGGGTCTGAACTGTCGCGAGCCGATTCCAGGACCACCGCTAGGCCTCCGCGTCGGCCACGAGTGATGTTGATGATGTCGCCGCGACGCAGCGCGGCCAGCGCATCGCTGGCCGCCTCGCGCCTGTGCAGCCGTGACGCCCGCGACTGCGCGCGCTCCCGCTCGGAAATCTGCGCCCGCAGCCGAGCGTAGTCGAGGATCGGCGCCTCTGGCCCACCCAGCTGGGCAGCAATCTCGTCGAGCATCCTCTGACCGCGCTCGATGCCACGGACCAGACCGACGACGGAACGATCGGCCTGGTACTGGGCGAACGACTGCTCCAGCAGGCGATGCGCCTGGTCAGTGCCCATCCGGTGTACCAGGTTGATCGTCATGTTGTACGACGGGGCGAA
>Ga0187780_10004393_pt1 | contig 10575 bp, 6 predicted proteins | sample 1015_Q2_SP10_20__FD_132429 | JGI IMG/M metagenome (GOLD analysis project Ga0187780, IMG submission 132429) | Tropical peat soil microbial communities from peatlands in Department of Meta, Colombia - 1015_Q2_SP10_20_MG | ecosystem: Environmental > Terrestrial > Soil > Wetlands > Peat | place...
ACGATGGGCGAATACGATCGGCGAAACGGGTTTCGCATGCTGACCCTTTCGGCGAACATTGCCGGAAAGGACCTGGGGCGCGTCGCGAGGGAGATCGATTCGGCAATTCAACGCGCGGGATCGTTGCCGCGAGGGACGAGCGTGCAAGTGCGCGGACAGATCGCTCCGATGGAGGAGACTCTCCGCAGCCTGGCAATCGGCCTTGGCTTGGCGGCGCTGGCGATTTTTTTATTGCTCGCGGCCAATTATCAGTCGTTGCGCCTTGCTTGCGTGGTGATGACGATTGCTCCCGCAACGGTTTGCGGCGTGATTCTGATGCTTTTCATCACAGGTACGACACTAAGCATCGAGTCGTACATGGGGGCCATCATGGCGGTAGGCGTGGGAACTGCCAATGCGATTCTGCTCGTTACTTTTGCCGATCAGCATCGGCGTCTCGGAGCGTCTGCGATCGAAGCCGGAATCGAAGGCGTACGAGAGCGAATGCGGCCGATCCTAATGACGAGCGCCGCGATGATTGCAGGCATGATTCCGATGGCGCTCGCTGCCGAGGTCACAGCGCCGCTCGGAAGGGCCGTGATCGGAGGCCTCATCGCCGCAACCATTGCGAATCTGACGGTTCTGCCATTTCTTTTCGCAGTCATTCAGCAGCGTGCCGCAACGGTGTCTCCGTCGCTTGACCCAGACGATCCCGAGAGCCGTTATGCGAGCAGCTAGTTTGCGCAGAGCGCGGATGTGGAAGGAACATGAGGCACTGGCATGAGCCGCGTTCGACTGACAATTCTGTGGATCATGGCAACCACTTGCACGGGTATGATCTCGTGCGGTAAGGGCACGACCCAGACGCAAGCAACCAATTCGGTGTCGTCGGTTCCGCAGGTCGACGTTGTTCTCGTACATTCCAAGAAACTCAAAGCAAACATCAATCTGCCAGCCGAACTTGTGCCCTATGAAGCTGTAGACCTCTACGCGAAAGAAACTGGCTTCGTGAAATCGATCAAGGTCGATCGAGGAACCATCGTCAAGCAAGGTGAAATCATCGCCGAAATCGAGGCGCCCGAACTGGCAGCGCAACGGGCTCAGGCCAACGCGGCATACCAAAGCGCGCAATCGCAGCTTGCAGCTGGGCAAGCGAAGCTTGCCGCCGATCAAGCAACCTACCAGCACATGAGCGCTGCGGCGAAAGTGCCGGGCGTCGTGGCATCCAACGATCTCGATATCGCACAACAGGCGGCGGAAGCCGATGCGGCCAACGTCGAAGCGCTGCAGAAAACAGCTGAGGCAGCCCAGGACAGTCTGCGTGCCGTGGCACAACTGGAATCGTATTTGAGAATTGCGGCGCCTTTTGATGGCGAGGTCACAACGCGGTACGTTCACCCTGGCGCACTCGTGGGACCCGCGGGAGGCGCGGGTGGAACAACGCCCATCGTGCGTATCGAAACAGTGAATCACCATCGGCTTGTGGTGGCGGTTCCCGAAGACGACGTCGGCGCGGTATCGGAGAGAGCAGTCGTGAACTTTGCCGTCCCATCATTTCCGGGCCGGATCTTCCGTGCTCCCATCGCGCGAATCTCGCACGGCGTGGATACGAAGACGCGTACCATGCCAGTGGAGCTGGACGTGAAAGACGCGAAGGGCGAGCTGATTCCTGGAACGTATTGCCAAGTGGAATGGCCTGTCAGTCGCAACTACCCCACTTTCTTTGTTCCCACGTCAGCTGTGGGCAGCGATCTCGAACGAACGTTTGTGATTCGCATTCGAAACAATAAGACCGAATGGGTGGACGTCAAGACGGGAACCAGGGTGGATAATTCAGTCGAGATATTCGGCGATTTGAGGGAAGGAGACCAGGTAGCGAATCGTGGCACTGACCAGCTCCGACCCGGCACGGACGTATCTTCTCGGCTCATTGAATCGAAATAACATCGAAAGCCTACACAGTTATGCGCAACGACGGGCCTGATCTGCCGATGCGGCTATTTGTTCGGCGCAAGGACCAGGATGCCTTTGCCAGCGACGGGAACGAAGATGTGATTATTCGCTGCGTTGACGGCAACCGAGTGCACGCCAGCGCCTTCGATCGGAATGTCCGTAACAAATTCGTCGGTGGCGGCGTTGACCATGCCGATCGCTCCTGCGCGAGCCGTCGCGGCCTCGGTCGCACCATTCATGCTGTGCGCAAAATAGTAGGAGTTCGAACCGGGGTCGTACCACACTTCGTCGGCGTCGCCCACCTGTGGAATTGTTTTCACCACGCGACCCGTTCGCGGATCAAGCGATTTGCCTCCGACCGTCCCGCAAACGGTCATTAGCCGTCCTTTTGGCCCCACGGCAAGGCCGCTTAGCGTGAGGTCGAGGAGGCCGCCTTTGCACTGTACCGGGAAACTCTTGATAGGATTCGGAAGGTGCCGAGGGTCGAACACGTCGATGCGATTGTTCGCGCCGGGGACATTTTGATAGAACCACCCGGTCTCTCGATTCCAAGCAGGCTGTTCCAATCCATCCTGATCAGGGGGATATTTGTAATGTCCCAGCACGCGGCCATCGGTCACCGAAATGAACGTGAGAAACACAGGCGAGTCGCCGTCGCTCGAGGCCATCAGGATGCGGTCGACTGGGTCGTAAGCAATTTCGTCGACGCGAAACTTACCGCCGGTTGGGATCTTCCGAAGGATTTCCGTGCCTGGTTGCATCGCACTCGCTTCAATTACGTCACCAACGCCGTCGCCCGCCCATAGGTGACCGAGGTCATCTGTAGTCACTCCATTCGGCCCCGAGCAATGACGCACGTCCTTGGTGCGACCCGAACAAGGTTTGCTGCCCGTGTACTGCCCTTTTCCAATGAAACCAACGAACGTGTCGCTGGCGGCGTCCACAAGGTCGACAGCGTTGTTGGTTCGGTCGGCCAGGTAGTACTTCTGGGTTGAGTTATCAACCCAGCTGATGTCGAAGGCTAAGGTGACGGGAGAATTCTTGATCAACGTCGCCCAGCGTCCCTCGCTTACGGCTTGGGCCACGAGCAAGCGAGCGGTCAAGATGGCAGCGCTCGAAATGAACAACGCGAACTGTCTCAGGCGGAGCATTAGGATCGTCGACGCAAGAATACATAGCGAGTCGCGCTCTTCCTTCGAGCAGGATTTTGGTTGCCGCATCGGCGTTGCGGCAAGATCGGCACCAACCTTGCTCTAAACTCTAGACGCGCTTGTCGGCGAACTGAATGGATGCTTCAGATCTCCCGTAGGCTGACGGGCGCGTCTGCGAAATCTGCCGATATTCGTCGCCGGCGGCGTCGGGCAAGAGTACGAATAGTGTGTAAACACCAAGCGCAGTACCGAACGGGACGTGGATGAGGTTAAGAAAAGACATCACGAGCGCAAACACTCGGCCCCAACGCTCCATTTTGAGCAGGCCCCATCCCGCGATAAACCGGAGGGCCGCTGATACCAGGAAAATGACACATAGCCCGACGAAGAGCCCTGGCGCCAACACAAACCCGACATTATCGATTCGGTGCCATGCCATCGGGGCCGTTACGATGGCGGCAAGCACAGCCATTATGAAGGCTGGGAGGAGCAAGAGCGCACCGTCGACGAACCACAAGATGGCCAGGACATGAACGTGCTCGGCAACCCGAATTCGCGCTGCGCTTGCGATGCGCGCTCCGGTAGTGCTCTTGCCGCAATGCGAACAAAACGACTGGTCGGGGGCAATTGGGGAACCACAATGGTTGCAGAACATACGCCCTCCATGGAAGCGTAGGATCCACTTGCCCAAGAAACCCTTCGCCGGCTACTCGGGCGTCACTAAACGATACGCACTCAGGCAACAAGAAGTTCCACGCGCTCAAGAACTCTCCGTGTTGGATACCGCAAGGGCCGACTTCCAGGCTTCCGGGTACCGTGCAAGCCCCGGATGGGTTAGGAGAAAGCACCCCGCAGACATCTGCTCGTCCAAGCCAGCACTTCCTGTTGGTCTCGAGTGTGCCGAAACTATCAGTTTCTCGCTCTTGTCCTTGAGCCGGGAACAACCTGATGAGAAACGCTATTTGACGGGGTTGCCGTCGGTGTCGATTTTGTGGACCTCGCCGATGTTGAGTTCGCGGACCCCTGCTTCCACTTTGCTCATGTCGCCCACGACAAGCCAGATGAGATGCTGCGGTTGGATGTATTTTTTCGCGGTTTCGTTGGCCTCTGCCGGAGTGACGGCCAGGACTTTTTCAGTGAAGGTATTGTAGTAGTTTTCCGGCAAATTGTACTGGAGGATATTGCCGTAGGCACCGGAGAGCTGTTGGACCGTTTCAAAACTGCCGGGAAGAGCGAGCGTGGCGTTGGATTCTCCGTCCTTGAGCTCGGCATCGGTAATGGGCTTGTCGCCGACAATGTCTTTGTATTCGGCGACGAGCTCGGCCATGGATTCCTTGGTTTTGTCTGTTTGCACAGGAGAGAAGCTGACGAAAGGCCGCTCCCCCCGAGCAGGAACGAGAATGGAACGAACCCCGTAAGACCAGTGCTTGTCCTCACGAAGATTCATGTTGATGCGAGAGCTGAAATTTCCGCCGAACATGTCGTTGACCAAATCGAGGGGAATCTGGTCGGGACTGTTAAATGGTGGAGCAAGTTGCGCGGCGACAATTAGGCTCTGACCCGAGCCAGGGCGGTCGATGAGATAAACGACGTTCTTTGCTGGCTCAGGAACCTTAGGAATTTCGATCGCCGGAATATCGCCAGGCTTCCAGGAAGCGAAAAGCTTTTCGAGCTTGGGCGTTATCTCCGCGAGAGTGGTGTCACCGACGATAAGGAGCGTGGCGTTGTTGGGCTTATACCAGGTCTCATGGAATTTGGCGAGATCCTCGCGAGTCATTTTACTGACGCTGGCGGTAGTGCCGGTGCCAATAAAGGATTCATCGTACGGATGGCCCTTGCCATAGAGGAGTGTGGGAAGGACGCGCTGGGCCATGGCGGCGGGAAAAACCTTCTCACTCTGAATGGCGGCCAAGCGATCCTTCTGCAAACGGTCGAATTCTTTTTGTGGAAAGGCAGGGTGGAGGATGAGGTCTGCGTAGATTTCGAGCGCTTGATCCAGATTGATCTTAAGGGCGTTGAGATTGACGCTGGAATAGTCAAGATTGGCGCCGGCGACAAATTGAGCACTGAGGGACTCGAGTTGCTCGCCGATTTTAAGAGAATCGCGAGTGGGCGTACCTTCCTCCAGCATGCGTTGCGCAAAGCTGCAGGTGCCCAAAGCGTCGGCCGAGTCGGAGGCGTAGCCGCCCTTCACCAGCAGAGAGAAGTTGACCACGGGAGCGGAGTGGCGCTCTGCCAGCACGACTTGGAGGCCATTGGAAAGCGTGGTCTTTTCCATAACGGGAAGATGGAGGGACATGGCAGGACCAAGAGAGGGCAGATGGGAGCGGTCGATGGGAGCGCTGGTTTTCAGGTCCGTGGGAAATGGCTGGACTTCCAAAATGTAATCGCCATCGCTGAGCCAATCGTTAGCGGCCTTCTTGACCGAAGCCGGAGTGGCGTCCTGGATTCGTTTCAGATAGGTCTTGTAGCAATCAGGGTTACCCGCATACGTCTGGCACTTCGCTAGGATGTCACTCTTGCCTCCGAAACCGCCAATTCGTTCCAACGTGCGAACGTACTCGCCGAAGATTTGGGTCTTAGCGAGTTGTAGTTCGGCTTCGCTGGGACCGCTCTTCAAGAATTCTTCGAGCTCTTCCTCCGCAGCGGCTTCCACGGCTTGGAGATCGCCGCCGGGTTTTGCGGTAAGGGTGAAAAAAAACTGGCCGGCGATTTCGTTGTTTGTATCCGTGGCGGTAGCGCTCGTGGCGATTTGATCTTTGTAAACGAGCCGCTTGTAAAGGCGCGAGGTCTTGCCCTCACCTAGAATGTAGGCGGTGAGATCGAGTAAGGCTTCGTCGGGTGAGTCGGTCTGGGGGACATTCCAGACGCGATAGGCACGGGCTTGCGGAACGCGATCCTGGACCCAGCCACGATGCGTGCCGCTCCGCTTGGCGATCCAAACCTCCTGTCTGGCGATCGGCGGGCCTGGGGGGATCGAGCCGTAGTATTTCTCAACTTTTTGACGGGCCACCTCAGGGGTAATGTCCCCGGCGAGAACAAGGGTAACGTTGTTGGGGCCGTAGTAGGTCTTGAACCATTCCTGGACGTCGGCAAGAGAGGCGTCGTCGAGGTCTTTCATGGAACCGATCGTAGTCCAAGAATAGGGATGGCCCACGGGATAGGTGTTTTCCGTGAGAAGTTGTCGCGTAACCCCGTAGGGTTGATTTTCGCCTTGACGTTTCTCATTCTGGACCACGCCGCGCTGAAGGTCTAATTTCTTCTGATCGAGGACGGGAAGGAGATGGCCCATGCGATCGCTTTCCGCGAAAAGGACGTAGTCGATCATGGAGGTCGGGACGTTTTCAAAGTAGTTGGTCCGGTCATCGTTCGTGGTGCCGTTCAGGTCGGTGGCACCGATGCGCTCCATGGCGTTGATGTAAGTGAAATTGAAATTCTCACTCCCACTGAACATGAGGTGCTCGAACAGATGGGCGAAGCCGGTCTTGCCCGGCTTCTCATTCTTCGAGCCGACGTGATACCAGGTGTTGACAGCAACGATGGGTACTTTGTGGTCTTCATGGACGAGAACCGTGAGGCCATTGTCTAAGACAAATTTCGTATAAGGGATATCGGGAATCGGGATGGCGGGGCTCTTGGCCGGGGCCACGGAGCGGGTCGGCTTAGGACGGGAGTCAGATTGAGCAAAGGCGGAAAACCCTAAGAGCGTTAGGAGCCCCATGAGAAAACTCGCGCGATAGGCCCAGGTCGAAATTTTCACGATCTTCTCCCTAAACAAAACATTCGGTGTGAGTGAAAACTCAAGTTAGAAAGTGGAGACTGGGAACGCTTTCCAGCGCTGGCCCAATCGCGGTGTATTTTATCCTTGACGCAGCTTTCGATGAAAAGGATTCGTCAGACACTGACGGGTTCGCTATAACCTAGGTCGAGGTGCTTTGCTCAACTGAACTTCAATTTGTCTTCGACATACAGAGAGAGCTCAATCATACGCTCCGCCACTTGTTCGGCCGGCAGCCCCGCAAAGTTCTTGAGCACCAATTCCTTTACATACAACCGCACGAGGTAGCGCAACTGGAGCGCCCGACTGCGCATGGCAAAGACAAAATCTCGGTGCCCATTATTCACAACAATCAAATTGCGCCCGGCATCGAAACGTGAACGCCACAGCTCGCCTGCAGCCCGTTCAAACGTGTAACCTGGCAGGCCGCGGGCATTGCCGACCGCGGAGTCTACACCCACATCCAGGCTGTCGGTGACGGTGATCAACGCCTCAGCACTGCAGTGAATGTCGCGCTGTGACACGGACACGCACAAACGCACGAGTGCGGGCGCCGACGGAGCCTCGAAGCTCACTTCTTGGTCAGAAACCGACGAGAGCGTGCCACTCCCTTCGATGATCTCCCAGGCAAATGTCAAATCTTGTTCGACCCGCCGGCGCGACCGATCCCGAGGCAACGCGCGAAACAACCGGCTTTGGTTGACTTTCAATGTGCTTGCCGCTGGAGAGACCACAACGCTGTACAAAGGCCCGGCAAAGTCGAAGAAGCGGCGCTGCGCGGGTTCTCCGGCGCGGCGTTCCAAAGCGCCCGGCTGCGCCCCTGCGGAGGCCTCCGCGCCTTGCCCCTCACCTTCACCGTTTGTCTGCGGCGAGCGCGACTGGATATCAAACCAGTCATACTCCTCACGAGGCAACACCAGCATCTCCTCGCGAAACGCACGTTGTATGGCGCGCAGGGACTCCCGGTTCGCCTGTTCTTCCTCCGCGCGACGCTGTGCGTCGATGAGGCCATTGAGATGCACTGCCAGCGGTTCTAAGGCTTCCACGAAGGCCCCATAGCGTTCATCATGGACGATTCCGGAGCGCGTGCCAGGTGTCAGGCTCAGATAAGGCACATCGATCAGGCCCTGCAGGTAACGAGAGCTCCACGGTGGACGCTCCAAACCGGGCAGTGTAGAGATGTCCGCAATGACCCGCGTGCCACCCCTCGTAAGGGCGACTCGGCATTCCTCAGCGGGTTCGGTGAGATACAGCTCGGCGTACGCCTCGCCGAAGGCCGAGCGAACGGTCGGCAGTTGGTGTAGCAATCGTCCTTCGAACTGTCGGGGCTCAACCTGGTATTGTTTGCGCGCGAGTTTGTCAATCACTGTTACACGAACTTGAGTGTTGCGAATGCGGTCGCGCAGCTCTGAGGCCAGATACCACTGGATCTTTTCGCCGCTCAAGCTGCGGACGCCGTCGAGCAAGGGACTGATTTTGACCTCGGCGCCTCGCTCGGTAAAGAGCCCGCGCCGAAGGTTTACGATGTAGCGCGGATCCCCTTTCTTCATAATCATCTGATAGAGGCGCTGATCGGCGCCCGTAGATGTCATCGTGAGCGTGCCACCTAGGGTCCAGAAGCTCAAAAGACCGATGCCAAATTCTCCTTGCACACCTCCCCGACCGTCTGCCTTCAGATGTCGCTTGACTGAATCGCAGATGTGAGTTGCGACGTACTTGAAATCAGGCAACCCGGCGGGGTCGAGGGGGACACCGTCGCCGTCGTCTTTAACCGTTAGGTAATTCTCGCCGTGCTCGCGACCGCGCGTGATGACAATGATCTTGGCATGCGCATCGATGCTGTTTTCGACCAACTCCGCGATGGCCTTGAGTGGATTGCTCTGCGAGAGCGCGATAATACGAATCGCATTCCAGTCATCACCGATCCGCAACTTGCCGCTCGCCGATTCTTTGGACTTGGCTATCATCTTCTGCAATATCGATAAGGTCTCTGGGCGGGAACGCCCAGGAGGCGTCGCTGCCAGCCCACGACCGGCACTATATCGAGAGCCTCCGCTGTCCGGCAAGTCTCACTCCTGCCCAATCAGAACTGAGCTCAATTCACAACGAGCCGGCAGTTGCAAGCCGGTAGACGAGCAACGCGACTGCGCTGGGATTCGATACAGCTCTGCTAGTTTTTCTTGACGAGAGTATGCGCCTCAATACGGTTGCTGCGTGTGCGTGTTCAGGAATTTGCAAACGTCCTTCACGGCATTACTGAGGAACGATGTCTGAGTAGCGAAGATCGTGTCGCCGCCTTTGGCGATAACCATGAAACGATAGTTTCCCGACCAACCCCAAGCAGCCAGCATGTAGTCTGATTCGCGCGCATTGGTGGTGAGCGTGATGTTGGGACATTTCTGAACCAGGTTCTTGACGATTCCGACGGGATCAACGGTGGACCGGCGATCCAGCACGAGCTTCAGTGGCTTCCCTGTGTACTGTGCGCTTGCCAGCGGCGCCGCGCCCAGGATCAACAACAGCATTGCAAATCCGAGGAGAGATCTTTGCATCGCAGATTCCTTCCGCCCGGCTCGGCCGGGAATCATTACGGTATGTATCGAAGGGCGGCTCCCAGGTCTGTGAAACGGAAGCTGACAGGACCGAGCGAGCCTTCCCTTGCATATTAGAACACCAAAAAAGCCAAAACGTTGCGTGACTCGACTCGATGTGTCGCCGTTGGCGGTCCTGTGCGGCCTGTACTATCATGCGCTGCCCCGACCATCGGCGCGAATTTAGGATGGAGGTTTTATGTCCAGCACGTCGGCTGAACCCACCACAGGTCCCTCTCGGTATGAGCAGATGATGATGTTGGCAAGAGGATATGCGCCCTCTGCGTGTCTCTACGTAGCCACAAAGCTGCAGATCGCCGATCTGCTGGCGGGCGGACCACAGTCGGTCTCTGAACTGGCTCGCCGAAGCAACGCAAATGAAGATGGTCTCTATCGCATCCTCCGGGCGCTGGCGTCCCTCGATGTGTTCCGAGAGGGGATGCCCCGAACATTTGCCAACACACCTCTATCGGAAACCCTGCGGGGTGACCTCGTCGGCTCGGCTCGCGACGCCGTACTGTTCATGGCTGATCCGCTGCATATGAGCGTCTACGGCGAATTGACGCATACGGTGAAAACGGGCGAAACGGCCTTCGGAAAAGTTACAGGCATGCAGCCGTTCGAATTCTTCCGGCAGAACGCGGAGGAGAACAGGCTATTCAACGATGCCATGACGTCCATCAGCCGGCAATTCGTTCAACCAGTGATGGAAGCGTACGATTTCGGTGAATCGGGAACGCTGGCAGACATCGGCGGCGGCCACGGAATCCTGCTGGGCACAATCCTGGAGAAACATCGAGGACTGCGCGGGATCGTTTTCGATCTGCCGAACGTGGTCAGGGGAGCCGAACCGCAGATCGAGTCGCTCGGGCTTAGCTCGCGGTGCGAAATTCTGGGCGGCGATTTCTTCGAGGCGGTGCCGCCCGCTGACAGCTACGTCATGAAATCGATTATCCACGATTGGGATGACGCGCGCGCGATGACGATACTGAAAAACTGCGCCAGGGCGATGCGTGGTCGGAGCGGAAAGATCATCTTGCTTGAAATGCTCGTGGGCGCGAGCAATGAACCTGGCCTGGCGAAGTGGATCGACATTGAGATGCTGGCGATAGCCGGTGGGCGC
>Ga0187780_10004394_pt1 | contig 10573 bp, 10 predicted proteins | sample 1015_Q2_SP10_20__FD_132429 | JGI IMG/M metagenome (GOLD analysis project Ga0187780, IMG submission 132429) | Tropical peat soil microbial communities from peatlands in Department of Meta, Colombia - 1015_Q2_SP10_20_MG | ecosystem: Environmental > Terrestrial > Soil > Wetlands > Peat | place...
CGCCGCCCCATAACGCGCAAGCATGCGGTTGCCGATGAACCCATCACAAACACCGGAAACGACGGCGATTTTGCCAATGCGTTTGGACAGTTGCATTGCGGTCGCGAGCACGTCAGGCGCCGTCTGCTGGCCACGAACGACCTCGAGCAGACGCATGACATTTGCCGGGCTGAAAAAGTGCAAACCGATGACGTCGCGCGGCCGTTGGGTGAACATCGCAATGCGATTCAAATCAAGGGTTGAGGTGTTCGACGCCAAAATCGCACCATTGCGGCAGACCTTGTCCAGCGTCTCGAACACTGCCTTCTTGACGGCCAATTCCTCAAAGACCGCCTCGATCACCAGGTCGGCGTCACGCAAGTCCTCGTAGCGCAGCGTTGGAGCGATGCGCGCAACTCGCTGATCGAGCTGCTCTTGCGAAATTTTGCCCTTGCTCAGGGAGTTTTCGTAATTCTTGCGAATCGTCGCTAAGCCCCGCTCGAGCGCTGGCTGGCCGGCCTCGAGCAATACCACGGGGTAACCCGCGTTGACGAACGACATCGCAATGCCTCCGCCCATGGTGCCCGCGCCAACAATGCCGACCTTGCGGATTTGGCGCAGCGGCGTATCCGCCGCAAGCCCATCGATCTTGCTCGCCGCACGTTCGGCGGCAAAAACGTGTCGAAGCGCGCGCGATTCGGCAGTATTCATCAGCTGCAAAAAAGCCGCACGTTCAATCCTTAGCCCTTCGTCGAAGGGCTTATTCACCGCTGCGGCCACCGCCTCCACACACTGCAGCGGCGCGGGCAGGTGTCGAACGGCGCTGCGCACACTGTTGCGCGCAAATTCCAGATAGGCCTCGGCCGAGGACGCGTCGATCACCTGATCCCGCAGCCTTCGCAGTGGCCGCTCTTCGGCAATGACCCGTTGCGCAAAGTCCAGCGCCGCAGGTAGCACTTCGCCATCGACAACCGCATCGACAAGGCCCGTGCCAGCGCATTTTGCTGCTTTGCGCGCCTCACCCGAGAGGATCATGTTCAGCGCGGGCTCCAGACCGATGGCCCGGGGAAGCCGTTGTGTGCCCCCGGCACCAGGCAGCAGGCCTAATTTGACCTCTGGCAGTCCCAATGTTGCGTCGGCCTTGGCAACGCGCCAGTGGCAAGCCATGGCCAGTTCGAGGCCCCCGCCGAGACAGTTGCCGGCAATCGCCGCGATCAGCGGCTTAGGTGATGTATCTAACACCGCAATCACGCTGGGCAAATTCGGTTCCTGGTAACTTTTTGGAGTACCGAATTCGCGCAGATCGGCTCCGCCTGAAAACACGGCTTCGCCTCCTGTTAGCACCAAGGCGCGCACTTGCGGGTCGTTTATCGCGCGATCAAAAGCTTCCAGCAGATCGCTGCGCAATCCATAGCTCAGTCCGTTAACGGGAGGATTGTTGAGTGTGAGCACGGCGACATCGCCACGCACGACGTAAGAAAGATTGTCCATGAGCGTTGGACCCTGAGCAAAATCGTGGAAGAGGATGAAGGAAGTCGGAGCGATCCAGTTCTGCAGTGCAGACGGCCGTTTCGTTTTCAATCCATAATAGATAAGCATTCCCGAGGTGTAAAGCCATCGAGCGATACCTCCGGGCGTCGTCGCTCGTGTCGGAAAAGCACCCGAGCGCGAGGCGGCAGGCTCACGGCTCGCAGGGTTCGCAGCGTGTTCGTGCGCCAAACAAAGCGGCAAAGCATTAGCGCAGCGAAGCGTCATCGCGCAAAGTTGCAACTCGCGCGATGCGGCCCACCAGTGCAGCATCCTGCTGGCCGGGCCATATGGTTGTAAAAAGGACTACACGTGAGCGCAATTTTTTCCCCCTTGCGCAGCAACGCGAGGAGCCCAAACTCACCATGTCGTACGCATGGTTCTAACGCGCAGCCTGCGCTCGGGGGCCGCGGCTCGTCTTTCTAGTGGGGTAGCGCGCTCTCCAACTGCGTGATGAGCGCAATCAAACGCGGCCGAACCTGCTCAAGCAACAAATCCCGGGACAACTTGAACGCGGGTCCGCCGACGTTAATCGCCATGATCGGCAGACCGTTGCCGGGATCAAAGGCCCGCGCGATGCCGTTCACATCTTTTTGCCAATCGCCGAACGAGCAGGTCACCCCGAGCGCGCGATAGTCTTTCATGGCCCTTTCGATTCCAGCGCGGGCGCCGCGCCCGGCCGCTTCATCGTGCGAACGCAACTGTTCGACAAACTCGCTGCGCTCCGGCTCTGAGGCGGCCACCAACCAAGCGCGACCCATCGCCGTAGTTGCGACCGGGATGCGCGAACCCACGTCCAGCGTCAGGGCTAGCGCAGCCGCGCTTCGACAATTCTCGACGTAAATCATGGCCAACTTGTCCCGCACCCCGAGGGACACCGTCGCATTACAAGAGCTTGCGAGCTCTTGCATCATCGGCCGAGCAATGTTGCGCACGTCCAATCGAGTCAGCATCGCGCTGCCCAAAGCCAGGCAGGCCGTACCCAGCCGATAACGGCCGCTGTCTGGCACATAAATGAGGTAGCCGAGCTTGGTCAGGGTCATCGTCAAGCGCGACACGGTGGACTTGGGCAGCTGGCAGCGTTGCGCCAGTTCCTGGTTGCTTAACGTGCTCTCGCCCGTGCGAAAGCAGGCCAACACGTTTAGGCCACGCGCCAGGGCGGTAACGAAATGCCGATCCTCCTTGGACTTGCGAGCGGCGGGCAGGTGCTTTGGCCGACCGCCGACCGGGACGGGGACAACCGCCTTTTGAGCCCGCGCGCCCGAAGGCGCTGATTTCATCTTCCTGGCTACGGCAACGTTCAAAAGCAGACTCCAGACAACGACCAACGACAAATGTACCGTTTCCCCAGGCCCGGCGCACTTCACTGCGGTACCTTAGGGCCCGCACGGCCTTTGGGCACCCCGCGTTGCTACAATTTCGCTAGATCGCGAGGATCAAGACATGCATGCGGCAGTTCTGACTGAATACGGCAAGCCATTGACTTTGGAGAGCGTGTCTGTCCCCGAACCTCTTGGCGACGAAGTGCTGATCGAGGTGCTGGCGTGCGGAGTTTGTCACTCCGATCTGCACATTGCCGATGGCGATTTGCCGGGGTTTCGCGCCGTCACAAAACACCGAGTAATTCCGGGCCATGAGGTCGTGGGACGTGTGGTGCGTTGCGGGCCATCAGTGACGAATCTGCAAGTTGGTGATCGCATTGGCGTGCCCTGGTTATTCCGCGCCTGCGGCGTCTGCGAACAATGTCAGGAAGGAAACGAAAATCTGTGTCGTCAAGACGCGGCAGTCACTGGCATGACCGTTGATGGTGGCTACGCGCAGTTTATGTGCGCCAACTCCCGCTATGCCGTACCAATACCTCGGTCGTTACGCGATGAGGAGGCCGCTCCCCTGCTTTGCGCTGGTGTCACCAGCTATCGCGCGCTAAGGAAGGCAGGAGTAGTCGCCGGACAGCGTGTTGCCATATTCGGCGTTGGCGGACTGGGTCATTTGGCTTTGCAACTCGCCCGAGCGATGGGTGCCGAGGTGTTCGCCTTGGATATCAGCGAAGAAAAGCTGACATTTGCTCGGGAGCTCGGGGCAGAACATGTCGTCAATGTTGCCGATCCCGATGCGCTCAAATCCCTGCGCAGGCGTGGCGGAGTCCACGTCGCCGTTGTCACGTCGGCAGCGCAAGCGGCCTACAACGCGGCCCTTAAGGCACTGCGCCCCGCCGGAACGCTATGTGTAGTCGGATTGCCGCCGGAGGCGCTCCAATTTCAGGCACTTGCCCTTGTAAGCAGCGAAGCGCGTATCGTTGGCTCTGCCGTTGGTACCCGGGAGGATCTGCGGGCGGTACTTGAGCTTGCGGCAGAGGGCCGGTTGCGTTGCCGTGTGGACGTGCGGCCTTTGTCGCACATCAACGATGTTTTGGCCGCGATGCGCCGCGGAGCAATTCAGGGGCGCGTCGTGATTGACCCGAGGCGCTAGTACGCGGACAGCAACGCGCCGGAACCGGCACACGTCTTAGGGCAAGTGCCTACGTTTGCAAGTGTCGATTTCCGCGAAAGGCCGGGCCAACCTCGGCGGACAATTCAAACAAAACGTTGGCCGTGCGGCCATATGTGCAGCGGAATCGGAAAAAAAACCATAAAAGTCGCCAAGTCCGGCGTTGCCAAAAACAATTGAGGCCTAATTGCGCCGAAGTTTGATCCTTTGATCGACAACCGGCTGAACTACGCTTCGGCGCGCTTGCCGATTTGCTGCGTTTGCACAAAACCGCATGAATGGCGTTTGGCAGGCAATGCGGAGCGTTGCGCCCGAGGCGCCACGCATCCGAGGCACAGATACAAAACCAGATTCAATGTGGGCTTCGAAAGACGACGCCGGCTGCATCCGCGGCCAGCACAAGAGCTGCAAATGAAACACGCAAAAAAAACGATATTGGTGAGAGCCTTCGAAGCAGATAGCGGCTCGTACGAGCAAAGAGTTACCGCCATCACCGCGCGTGCGCACCAAATATGCCAGGAGTTTGGCCGCTTTGATTTACAAATTGCAATCGACAGCAGCTCTGCGATACCGGTGCGCACTGCGCACACCCTTAGGCTGGTTCGTGACGATAATGAACAGGCGGTCGTGCTATCAAAGGAGGAGTTCTTGAACGAATTTGATCTGTTCGAGCGTGCCGCTGTTCCAAAGCTTCGTGCCGCAATCGAGAATTTTCCCGGCGATTAGTGCGCTTGTTTGCTTGAGGTCAGCGCCGCCGGCAATCGCCTCGCACGATTTTTCCTTGCCACCGCGATCCGGAACCTGGTGCGTCAAAACCCCTGTGGTGCGCGATGAAACCATGGACGGGCTTGCTCGAGCTGTCCAGCCACGCGGAACAGCGTCGCCTCCTCTCCGAAACGCGCAACAAATTGCATGCCGATAGGCAAACCGGCCTCATTCCAATGTAACGGTACGGACATCGCCGGCTGCCCCGTGACATTAAAGAGTGGAGTAAACGGTATGTAGTCAAACGTCTTTGCGGCAAGCGGTTTGACCACTCCGAGAGCGTTTAACAGCCAACCCGCATCGAGCGCGTTGATGATGCGCATGATGCGCAGCTCGGAAGCAGATGGTTGCAGTGATCCAGTCAAGGCCGGTGGTGCCCCCAGCGTCGGCGTAAGCAAGATATCGTAGCGTTCGAAAAATGGCACCATCGTACGTGCCGCCTGCTGTAGCGTGTGCGCTGCCCTTGCGTATTGCGACGCGCTGATTGAACGGCCCAGAAGACCCAAACTGTAGGTTGCGGTTTCGAAACTGTTCGCGCTGGGGTGCACGTTTGCCAGGCTCGACACCTCTTCAATTTCGGCACGCAGCTCGCCAGCAAGAATGGTCACGAAGGCGATCGCACACGCCTCTGTGGCAACTGGCGGTGCGGCCTCCTCGACGATATGACCGAGCGATTCGAGAAGCTTTGCGCTCGCCTCAAGACCAGCAACACAATCCACGTGAACTTCTCGCCCGAACAAAGGCTGCGAGGTAAATGCAACTTTCAGGCGCCCCGGCTCCGCGCGCACCTCCTCGATAAACGGGCGCGCCCGCTGAGGCGCAGCATACGGTGCCCCGGCATCGGCACCCGCAGTTGCATCGAGCATCGCCGCGCTGTCGCGAACGGATCGGGTGATTACATGCTGGATGGAAAAGCCGCGCCAAACCTCCCCGCAGTCAGGGCCCGTCGGAGTCATGCCTCGGCTGGGTTTTAACCCGAATAGGCCGCAGCACGATGATGGAATACGAATGGAACCTCCGCCGTCGCTGCCGCTGGCCATGGGGACGAGTCTTGCCGCGACCGCGGCTGCCGAGCCACCGCTCGAACCGCCTGGTGAATGTGCCAGGGACCACGGATTACGCGTGGGGCCAAATGCCTCTGGCTCCGTATACGGCGTAAGGCCCAGCTCCGGCGAGTTGGTTCTGCCAATGATGACTGATCCCGCCGCACGATATCGCCGCACTATTTCGCTGTCGCGCGGCATCGGTATGCCTTTCATCAGACGATTACCGCTTCCGGTAGGCTCGCCCGCTATCGTCGCAATCAAATCCTTCAGCAGAAAGGGAACTCCGGCGAAAGGAGCATCCTTGTTTACGTTCGCGCTTTCTGCCAGTGCCTCTTGGTAGCGTTTGCGCACGACAGCGTTGAGAACCGGGTTGTGGGCCTCGATCCGTGCGATCGCTAGTTCCACGAGTTCTTTGGAGCTGACCTCGCCGTTTCGAACCAAAGCAGCCAAACCCAGTGCGTCATGCTGGGCGTATTCCTGCTCGGAAATCACCAAACCTCCGAAGGCGCTTGCCGCGAAGCGACCATTATGGCTCCGCTTGGCGCGCCGCTGGAAAGCTACCGGTGCACCATATCTGAAAGCGAGCCGTGTGTCGCCGTGTTGGGATCTTGCGCCAAAACTCTTAAGGGCGATGTGGCGGCAAATATATCGGTCCCTTTGCGTGCCTTGAGTGGCACTGCATAATCGCAACGATGCACAGCCGCGAAACGTCCTTTTCGAATCTGCTCCAGGCCCTTCGGCAGAGTACTGAACGCCCCTCTTTGACGGTACCCCAGGACTGGCTGCAAGGCCGTACCATCTACGGCGGCCTTGCGGCGGCACTTTGTTTGGAAGCGTGCCAACGGGTCATATCGACCCTTCCGCCCCTGCGAGCAGCGCAATTTGCGTTCGTGGGACCCGCGTCGGGTCGGCTCGAATTCGACTGCGGGACGCTGCGTCAAGGAAAGTCGACCGTCTTTGCGGGAGTCGACCTCATCACGCATCATGGTTTGGCCACTCGCGCCATATTTTGCTTTGGCTTGGCCCGCTCTTCTGTGCTCTCTTACACGGACCTTGCTGCGCCTGACGTTGCCAATGCCGAGCATTGCGCACCCTTTTTTACGGCCTTGCCGCCTGCGCTTACTTTCGCCCAGCATTTCGACTGGCGCTTCGCTGGCGGGGCGCGCCCTTTGACCGCGGATGCGGAACCGGAAATGTTGCTGTGGGTGCGACACCGCGACAAAGAATTGGTGCCCTCAATCGTTTCCTTGCTTGCGTTGGCCGATGCGCCGCCCCCCGCTGCCATGGTCCGCTTCACGGTCCCGGCGCTCATCAGCACTATGACGTGGAGCCTTGAGGTGCTCGACGATACGGTCGCGACTGATGACGGCTGGTGGCTAATTAAGACAAGTGCCCAGACGATCCGGGACGGCTACTCGAGTCAGGCGATGACAGTATGGAATTCGCGGCGTACGCCGGTGCTGGCCGCGCGTCAAAGCGTGGCGGTGTTTACGTAATCAGGACTCGAGCACACTTCACGCCAGCTAGCAAGACGGCGGGGAGCCCGGATGTCCCGGCAAGGCATCGCGGTCACTCGGTGCCACCGACTTTTCCAGAAGCGACCGGACGGCGACGATATGGGAATGCCCGCACGTGCATCGCAGCAAGCGCAGCGAAAGGAAACCCGGGCGCGGGATCGATACAAAAACCTTCGAGCAGTTCTTGCAGAACGTAACCATGACCACAGCCTAGTGCGGTGGTGCCTTGATGTCCACAAGTTGCGAACGACGGCCGACCGGCGCCATAGCACAGCCGATGATCGGCGGAGTGGCACTGTTGCCTTTTTGCCCGCGGTGTGCCGCCTTGCCTGCCCCTGCACGATCCATGTGCGGCAAAACACTCCACGGGACGGCGAATCGGCCTTCGCTGGCCGCCAAGCGCAGTATGACAAGCGTGCGTTTCACCGCGCATGCCAGCAGTGCCGTCCCGCCCAAAGTACCTGGGCCGCGTTCTTTGCCCATCAGAGCTCTTCGCTAGCGTTTCCCGGTGTGAACGAACCAAAGGAGCGTAGGTATGACGGTCCCGACGCCCCTCAACGACGTGCCCAAGGGCGAGCAAAGGTGCGCTCTGGCGCTGTCGAGGAAGGTGAAATGGATGGCTCATTGCCCGACATAAAGGAAGTAACCATGGGAATAGCTATCGCCAAGAACTGTTCCAAACGAGACGACTGCGCAAAGGCGAGTTAAGTTGTGCCTTCGCACGCAGGCACGGTGTCCATCTATGCCGATCATTAATGAGCCACTGGCTGAACAAGGATCCCGCCCGAGCGCGCAGCGCCGGGCGCTACGCACCATCGCCATTTTTGAGGCAATCAAGGGCGCCACAGCACTTGCCGCGAGCTTAGGATTGCTCAGCTTGCTGCATCAGGATCTGCACCAACTTGCGGTTGCGCTGATTGGTCACTTCGGCTTGCAACCGGGAGGCCACTATCCGTCGCTGATCTTGCATGAGGCCGATGTGCTGCAAGACGCTAACGTACGCTCACTGGTCTTGCTGGCCGCAGGCTACGTGCTGTTACGTTTTTTTGAGGCGTACGGACTTTGGTTCGAGCGGATCTGGGGCCAATGGCTCGGCGCTTTGTCAGGTGCCCTATACGTCCCCTTCGAGCTTTGGCACCTTATATATCGGCCAGGTGTCGCGGGCGTCGCGGTGCTGATCATCAATTTGCTGGTGATTGCCTTTCTCGCGTGGCAGCTGTGGCACGAGCACTCAAAACCCCATTGACTCTCTTGCCAACGATCAATGGCTCTGCACCGTGAAAAATGGGAAGTGCGACGGCATCTTTTTGCAAGCCTTCGCGGGGCCGCCACGCCGGGCCCTTCTGTCGCGGCGAGGTACTTAGACTTCGAGCCACTCGCGACGCACGTCGTCGCGCGCCCGCAATTCTTCGGGGGTTCCTTCAAAGACGATCCGACCATGTCCCATGACGTAGAGGCGCTGCGAAATTCGCAACGCGATTTGCAACTTTTGCTCGACGAGCAATACCGCCACCCCACGGGCACGCAGATTTTGCAAAAAGTTTGCAATTTGTTCGATAACCAAGGGAGCAAGTCCCTCAGTGGGCTCATCGATAATGGCAAGTTCGGGATCCCCCATCATCGTGCGGGCTAAGGCCAACATCTGCTGCTCGCCACCGGACAAGACTCCTCCTAGGGCATCGTGGCGCTCACGCAAGCGTGGAAACAAACGGTAAGAGTCCTCAAATCCCCACTTTCCCGCGACCCTTTGCTTCATTCCCAAGCGCAGATTCTGTTCGACGGTCAGTCCGGGAAAGACATCGCGACTTTCCGGCACGTAACCCAATCCCTGGCGAGCTACCTCAAATGGCGTAAGCCCCACGAGCGAACGACACTTGAACTGAATCGTTCCATGGCAATCGACCAATCCCATGATTGAGCGGGCTGTTGTTGAACGACCAACCCCATTTCGTCCCAACAAGCTGACGATCTCGCCGGCTTCTACGTGCAGGTCTACGCCATGGAGAACGTGGCTCTTGCCATAGTAGGCCTGCAGATTTTCGACTCGCAACATCAGACGGGTTCCATAGTTGCTGTCCCTAGGTAGGCCTCGCGGACTTCAGTATTTGCGTGGATCTGCTCGGGCGTTCCAGTGGCGATAATCTGGCCATACACCATCACCGAGATTCGTTCGGCAAGCCCAAAGACGACATCCATGTCGTGTTCGACCATCAGCAGCGTGCGGCCCTCGGTTACGCGTCGCAATAGGCTCATCGTACGTTCGGTTTCGCTGCGGCTCATGCCCGCCGTCGGCTCGTCGAGCAGCACGACCGACGAACCCCCGGCTATCGTGATCCCAAGCTCCAACGCGCGCTGTTCGGCGTAGGTCAACGTCGCGGCAGTCGTATCGCGCCGTTCGTGCAAACCGATACGCTCGATCAACTCCTCGGCACGTGCTCGGGCGTCGGCAAGTCGCTCCAGCGAGCGCCAGAACGCGTAGCGATAGCCAAGCGACCAGAGCACAGCGCAGCGCAGGTTCTCGAATACCGATAGATGATGGAATATATTGGTGATTTGAAAGCTCCGAGAGAGCCCGCGTCGATAGATTTCGAAGGGCGCGCTGCCCGTTATGTCGGTCCCCGCTAGCTCGATGCGCCCCCGGTCCGGTGCAAGACGGCCACTGACAAGGTTGAACAAGGTCGACTTGCCAGCACCGTTAGGGCCAATGAGCGCGTGGCGTTCGCCCGCATTCAGTGTCATGGACACTCCACGAATGATCTGGGTGCGCCCAAAACGTTTGTGCACGTCGTGCAGTGCAAGTGCGCAGGTCATCGCGCGTCTCCCACCGACGCGGAGGGCGGTGCTGGCTCCCATGCAGCTAGCTCCTGACGCCGCAACCAAGCCAATGTCAAACCGCCTGCGGTCAGCAGCAAACATCCGAGAGCCCACGCCCCAGCGTGTCCGGTGTCGATATTGGTCCAGAAGACCCGGACGATCGATCCACCGGTCGCTTCGAGCGTGCGGTGATAAGTCATTTCGACCAAAAGGACAAATCCGCAAAGAGCTATAAGCGCGGCAGCTGCCTTGGTGCCCAGAATTCGAGCACGTCGTCGCAGCGCGGAAACATCGCCAAGTAAGACTCCCGCGTGCTCGAGCAGCGCCGCCAATCCCCCGGGAGCCCTTAGCACCAGTACCACAAAGAACAATCCGAGATAAAGCTGCCACGCCTGGGTCCATTGCGATAGCGCAACCGCGAAAAACACAAAAACCACG
>Ga0187780_10004396_pt1 | contig 10571 bp, 13 predicted proteins | sample 1015_Q2_SP10_20__FD_132429 | JGI IMG/M metagenome (GOLD analysis project Ga0187780, IMG submission 132429) | Tropical peat soil microbial communities from peatlands in Department of Meta, Colombia - 1015_Q2_SP10_20_MG | ecosystem: Environmental > Terrestrial > Soil > Wetlands > Peat | place...
AACCAGGGCTACGACGAGAACAGGACCTTCGAAGACACCCATCGCATAGCCTGGGAGACCCTGTCGGTCCTTCCCGAGAGCGAACTGACCAACATCAAGGAAGAATTCATCAAGCAACACTACGTTACAGGGAAGTCGACTGGCTAGAAATGTCCGTAGCGTCAGGCGGGAACGTCCTCCCCACGAAAATCGAGCTCATAGGCACCCGCAAGAGGCTGCAGACGGCCGTCAGGGTCAAGAAGGTACTGGACGACAAGCGAGACGTCCTCCTGAAGCGCCTCGACGAGATGATCGAGCGCGCCACCGTCGCCAGGGACGAAATATCCCAGCCTCTATCCGACGCCTATCTTTCTCTCTATGACGCCTATCTGAAGCTTGGCCCCCTTCGTCTCGAAGGGATTGCGGCCAACACTCCGCCCATGGTGGAGGCAGAGGTAAGTGTGCGCAGGATAGTTGACGTCGACATCCCGTCGGTCAAGCTCTCTGAGAAGCAGGTAGGTATGACGTACGGATTCGCTGACACCAACGTGGCCGTAGACCGAGCATCGAGGCAGATGAGAAAGGCCCTCCCGTCCATCTTCCGCGCGGCCGAGTACGAGAACGCCATCTTCAGGCTGGCGAAGGAGCTTGAGAAGACACAAAGGCTGCTCAACGCGCTCGAATACATGATCATCCCGAGGTACGAAACATCCATCCGGTACATCCAGGCCACTCTCGAAGAAAGGGAGAGGGAAGAGTTCACAAGGCTGAAACACGTAAAGAAGGTGCTCGAGAAGAAGGTGGCCCAATGAGCGAAGAGCTCGTGGACGAGACGTTCAAGTCTGCCGCAGAACGCGTAGAAGAGGCCTACAGCCAGGCGAAGGAGGAGCTGAAGTCCAAGGTCTCGAAGTCGAAGTCGGCGGCATTGAAGAAGATCAGCCAGTAGCGGTGTCTGTTCTGGCCACGACCGCCTTTATCACGCGAAATATCACGACCATCCCGATTACGAAGCCTGCCGTCGAGAAGGCGATCGCGAGAACGCTCCCCGAGTACCCGACTTCACCACCCACGTAAAACCCGATGAGGGCGCCTCCCAGGATGAGGGGGGTCATCACGCAAGCTGTGGCCAGCACCACGACCAGGAGCGCCTTCCTTCCCTTGTTCAATCAGCACCGGGCCTGGGCGGTGGTGTAAAATCATTGTCGGGCCGGGCCGCTCACTCACATTTCGAGTAGATCCTCACGTCTGCGACCTACCACAGCTCGGGCACCATCTTTCTTTAGGAGTCATTGAGGCTCCACAGAACTTGCACGACGCTCCCGAACCGGAGGGCGTAGCAGTCGTTGTCGGTTCACTTCCTACTATGACGTTGTCAGATATGCCGGTCACTCTCCTGATGGGTACCTGCCAGTCTTGACCATCTTTTCCTTCAACAACGATTGTGATCGCCCCGTTAAGATCGAACAATACATCCTTGACTTCGCCCCTAATTGTGCCTGAAGTCTCAATTACCGTTTTCCCGACCACGTCTTCTTTCCGAAAGGACTTCACGTCATTCATCGAAAATCCACGGAGCATTTAAGGAGGACATGCGTTCTCACTGGATGGGAATCATCTGCGTGTCTTGTACGAGTTCGATGTCTACCCAGTTCTGACGGCGGATGAATGGTTGGGTGGTTGGGTTAGAATCACCCACCTACTTCGACAAGTCGTCACAGAATCACAAAGAGTGTGAAAATCCCAACGATGTCAGCCGTAAGGTGTGTTGCCCAGGCTACCATGAGGTTGTGAGTCCTGGCATAGACGGCTCCGTAGAACAACCCGTCCAGCACCACGCCTCCATAGTCAGTTAGAACTACAGGTAGACTTCCCATAGTAGCGATCTCGTGAGCCACTCCAAAAAGTAGAGATGCCAAGATTATTGCAGCCGGCGTCCCAATAAACCAGCTCAGTCTCTCCTGAATCGTGACACGAAAAACAGCCTCTTCGAACAAAGTGAGTACAAAAGAGGCCAAAACGAGGACAACCACCGTGCCAAGAGTCAGCGTAAGCCTGCCCGTAATATGCGCGACTTCTCCAGAATAGAATCCCAGGGCGTAGGATACTCCCATTGGCGGCGGCAGAATCTGAAAGACCAGGGCGACGAGTGCAAAGAGCGGAATCACTCGCTTGAAGTCGCTGACGAAGCCATGCTTGATTCCCGCCTCACTCCATGGCCGTCTTCCACTTATCAGACCACCGAAACCAACGACAATTGCAATGATGTATCCGAAAATGTAGAGCGACCCATACTTCTCCCCATCGTAGAGACCAACGGCGTCACAAACAAGAAGAATCACAAGCACCAGTATCAGCCGGTTCAGAGCCCTCCTGTCGTGAGGTTCAGGCACCCTGCTTGACAAGCCCCAGTCACGCCTTTGTGTGCCGGACCTCTAGCAGGCGAGACGACAGTTCCTAGGAACAAGAACGTCATCCATGATGTTCTTGCGTAGGTTCCCTGCGTGGATTGTAGGAGTGTTAGTTTCGCTCAATCCCTTTTTGGGTTGCGGAATTCAAGGGTTATACAGAATATGCCCATTCTCAAATTCCTAGAATGGCTCCTGAAATGATGCGTCAATGAACGAAACCAACTGCTAGGCTGGCCTGCTTTCCTGCTTTCGAGCTACTTCTTCATCTTCATGTAGTGCTCTATCATCTTGCTTTGGTCCTCTATGGGCGTGAATTTGAACATCATTTCGGGTATGTAGAATGCTGTCAGGTTGTCAAGTTGGCCCTGGTCATCGGTTTCGTATCCTGCGAAGCCACTGAGATACCCTTTCTCACCAGCCAAGGTGAAGGGCCCGAAGATCAGGTTTGGGAACTTCCCGGTCTTTTTTTCTCTCTCTGCCGTTACCTCCGCGAACTTCGCGATGCACTTGTCCGTGTCTTCTGCGCAATACTCATAGAACCCCACGAATTTCACTCGCATTCTCACCTCCTTCTACAAGCTTGAAGGTCGTCCGGGTTAAGGCTGCTGGGTGTTCTCATTTCCTGAGAGTCAACTTTCAGCATAAGAGACCCGCTTTCAGAGTCCACTCGGATGGAGGTGAACTTGGCTTGAATCATTGGGACTTCTACGGGATCAAGTTATCAGTCCTGTGGTTCCTTGAAGGGCTGACTTACGCGGTCTACCTGGGCTTTGTGATAATCGCACCGGGAATGATTGACCAGATAAGATCGGGAACGATAAATGGAGTGAGCGCAGAATCTACAGAGTATCTGTTCGAAGCCTTATTCTTCGCTGTGCTGCTCATGGCCTTCCTTTCGACGAGTCTCAATTATCGCACAAATCGCTGGATCAATGTCGCTGCCGGCGCAATCATAGCCCTCTTAGAGTTCTTCGCGCTGACTCAGACAGTGACTTCTGCTCTTGGTGTGCCGGCTACCTTGCTATGTATACCCAAGGTGGTCATTCCAGCGTCGGTGGTCTGGTTCGCCTACAAGTGGCCTAAACCCACTACCTGAGTGCTTTGCAGGCATACCAACAATCAGTGCTAGCCGACTGGCATTTGACTAGCGGCGGCCTGTTTGGGCTATCAGTCCAGGCCCATCAAGCGAGGAACCGATTATCACTACGGTCGACCTGACCATGCCATGTTTCTGCAGATTTCACGCTCAGCGACACCGTCTACGAATGGAAGTAGACACCTCTCCCGTCCGCTTTCGATGGTGTGATTCCCAAAAAACGGGAATGACGCTAGCGCGTATAGGTGTCGCAGGCAAAGTTCGGAAGTAATGCAGCCTACTGTGGCTGCCAAAGGGTATGAAAAGAATGCATGGGTTCTGGTCACTATTGTCGGAGCAATCGGGATCATCTTCTCTTTTCTGATGATTGCGGGCGTCTCAGACGCTGCTTTGCCAGCGTACTCGGCATACACGGCATACATAGCGCGAATTGGCGGATTCTCACTCCTCGGTTTTGCCATTGTTGGCATAGCAATATCATTGACCGCGTACAAGAAAGGGGAGAAGTGGGCGTGGTACGTCGTATGGTATCTGCCTACTTACTTCATAATTGAAACAGCCGACGGATATCTGCAGGGCAGTTCTACGTGGCCGATAGAGATCATCTTGCTGTTGATTTCTCTGGCCGCCTTGCTCCTCCCTTACAGGATATTCTTCCCCAAGTAGGCACGCAGCCCGACGTTGGAGAGGTCGGACGACGGATGGCTAGGTTGTCCGATATCACGAGTTTGGATAGGTGAATTGACGCTGGGACGGGGACACATTCGTTTGCTTGCCCCTAGATTCCGTCCGGAAGCGGCCGCATGACGAGTCAACATTGGAGCCAGGCGATACGGCCAACGGTAGAATTCTCATTTTATGGGAATCAACTCCGAGCATAAGAGACCGACCTGACGAGTCCAGCGACCATGCAGCTAGAGGAAAACAAGGATCTCGTTCGCCGTGGCTACGAGGCTTTAGGCAAGGGAGACTGGACTTTTCTAAGAAAGGTGTGTGCTCCGAATTTCGTCGACCACAGTCCTGTCCAAGGGCAAGCACCAGGACCCGACGGTTTCATCCAATCTCGCATGACTCTGATGAGTGCGTTGTCCGGTTTCAGGTCCACCATTGAGGACATTGTCGCTGAGGGAGACAAGGTGGCAGTCCGATTGACAAACAGCTGCACCCACAGAGGGGAGGTATGGGGGCTTCCCCCGACCAACAAACGAGTGACCTACACAGAGACCACTATCTGGCGGACAATAGATGGCTGCTTCACCGACAGATGGTGTAATACAGACACCCTGAGCCTGATGCAGCAACTGGGCGGCATTCCCGTCAGATAACGCCCCCGCGCCATGGAATCAATCCCCAGCTAAAGGAAGACCACCTTGCAGAATGGACACTGCCCAGGACGTTCCGGCCACTATTGCGGCCGATTGTCTCCCAAGAAGTGAGAATATCCAAAATACGTAAGAAAGGCAAGTTTCTATTACGCCCAGGTGTAGGTGTTTCCAGGTTGTTCTACTGGGGACTCGACGACGATCTAGCCGTAGCAATTCTGGTGCTCAGTGCCCTCAGCATCTATTTCGCATTCGACATCACAAGGATAACCAAAGGTGCGCCACATGGCTGGTACGTCGTCATTGCTGCTTTCGTGACCGCTTTCGTCTTCAGAGCGACACAACTATACTTTGACGTGCAGTCGGCCAGCAACATCATCGATGATGTGGAGGCTACGATATCCCTCATTATCGGAATCCTTTTCGTTGTGGGCCTGTTCATGCTCGACTCGAGCTTTCGGCGTCGGCTGAAGGCTGCACAGGCTAGCTGAGGTCCTGTCGCGCGAAGAACAGTTCAAACCATTTCTTCTCCAGGCTCTCCTCTGTCTGAACAATTTCCACCTCAATCTCCCCCTGTACGACCTTGAAGCGCACCTCGACGAAGGGACACGCGTAGAGCGCCTCCCTTCTGCCATCGGGCTTGACCGTGAAACTCTCAACCATCAGGAGTCCACATCCCTTCAACTCCGAGATCTTCCTGTAGAGCGTACTCTGTGGTAGCGCAGTTTCCTTCTCAATCTCCATCGCAGTTCTCGGCTTCGCCATAACAGTGGTAATTATCTTCCGCGATTCTAAATCCGCGAGGCTGGCAATTATCATCTCTTTGAGGTGGCCCGCCACCCTCACCAAGTCTACCGCCCTAGACACATTCTTGAGGCTTTGATATAGGCTAGCCGCTGTCCAAGTCATATGAAGTAAAAAAGCTCGTCGAGACGAGTCCAGAACTGGGGCACTCACTCCGCGGGAGCTGTATAGCCTCATTGTGAGGACGGGTCATCCTTTCATGTTGAGCCCGGAGAAGGGCGCCGACACGGTTGTCTACCTCGCCTCGTCCCCGGACGTCGTGAATACGGCAGGACAGTATTTCGTGAAGAGAAAGGCGGTGCCTCCTTCGCGGGAGGCAAGCGACGATGTGTCAGCGAGGAAGCTGTGGGACGTTAGCGCGAAGCTCGCCGGTCTCGCGAACTAAGGGCCCTGCGAAGGCACAAGGTGGGATTTCGACCTGCGGGGACGAATCAAGCCCGAGTATTGGATTCTAGCGGGCACCCGGAATGCTGTGCGCATCCGGCTCCACTATGTAGAAGCGGGAGCGGATTGTTTTGTCCTTCTCTCTTCAGAGTTTGTGGATATTCGTTCGGTGTATTTCCCAAGAATGTAGATTCCGATTGCGTAAAGTCCAATGTTGAATATGCCTATGGAGAAAATGCCGAAGGAGAATATGCCTATGGAGAAGACCCCCGCGGCGAAGATGCCTGCGGCGAATATGCCGACCGAGAAATTGCCTGCGCTGAATACACCGGCCGAGAAACTGCCTAGGCTAAAGTAACCCGCAACGAAATCTCCGGCACCTATCATGGGATAGCCAAGTATTTCTTTGACGCCAGCAACAATTAGGAGTAGGGCGACAATCAGAAGGAGAATTGCCGAAATGCCAAGACTGAGATATTTCAGTTCCCACAATCCTTGTCCCCCCTAGTAGGTTCGTCAGTCCCCTTGACCAGTTTCGATGCCTGGAATTCTAGCGAACCGGCCGGCGCAAGTCTCGTCCTGCTGGATTCTGTCATTCCTTACTCACCACACATGCTCCGTGGTGTGAATAAGAAGCTCTAGGTTTTTCCCAAAATTCGAGAGCCATATCCTCGGTTTATCAGCAAGAGGCATTTCCGAAAAGCGCAAGGAGCTGTGAGATGTGGCTCAGCTGCAAATACGAGACAGACTGTTACTCTGGTGAGAGGACTTGGAGAGACGTGTCGTTGTATGGCCCCTCATAGCAGTCACCATCATCCTGCTTGCTGCCTTTGAGAATCTCCCTGAGCTCTCGTGGGAAGTGTATGGAGTTTCCTTCTTGGGGCTTCTGGGATTCTGGGTAGTTGGTCTGTGATTCCTCAGAAGGAGCCGGCATGCGAGTATTCAACTTCGAAATGAGCCTAAAGCGGAAGCTGCGAAGCCGGATGCCCTAGCCCAGGAGTCTCAGAGTCAATCAGCAATTCCCGCCGCAGGGCTGCGACATGCGATGCTGAAGCATCCGCTGGTCTCCTGTTTTTCCATGGCTTACGCAATCAAGTGGGTCGTCTTGATTCCCTACACGCTGGCAGCTTGGGTATCATTTCCGGCGACTGGACCCGCACCACAGGACCTTTTGACCGCGAAGGGATACTAAACGAATTGCATAATAATCTAGCCTGGCTATGGAAGCTAAGCTCAGAACGGACTCCGTTTGCCAAGGTGAGCTTGTTCCGAGCTATCCAGGGCTAGCTCATTCTTGCACGCCCAGCACATGGTCAGGTCATGTGGTCGGCCGAACTTGAACCAGCGATCTTGGTGTGATTGGACAGATCCAACCGCGGTGCGGTTCCCACCTTCTGAGAATTGCGATAATGCGTAATAGATTCTCTGAGAAAGACTATTTTTCCGAGGAACGTTGAAAGGATACCAAAAGCTGGTTATCACATTCTCACTGCTTGCCATTCTTCTCCTATCGTCTCCTCTGATTCCAGGAGCCTCCTCCCAGTCCATGACTAGGACCACCACAACCAGCACCGCGACTTCGACCGCAACTATTGGAACTCCAGCCTACGTGGTCGCCGAAGAATGGCCGCAGGGTGCCCTGTCAATTCTGTCTTCGACGGGTGTGAGGAATGTGCTCCACGTCTTCGACAGTGAAGTTGAGGACGTGGCAGTGGACTCCTCAGGTAACTACATAGTAGCCGAGGGAAGTCTCGACATCCTCTCCAAAGTGACGCCAACCGGGACCAGGACCATCATCTACCACTTCAGTGCTGGCGCTTGGCCATTTGGCGTGGCGATCGACTCTTTCGGGAACTACATCGTCACAGAGAGCTATTATGGTCGAGGACAACCGGGCTATATTTCGAAGATATCGCCCGCGGGCGCGAGGACCGTCATATACTCATTCGCAATAGGGACCAGCCCCGATGATTTCTCTATCGACTCCGGCGGGAATTACATAGTCGCCGAACAGTATGCCGACCAGCTCTCGAAAATAACCCCCGACGGCACCAGGACGGTGATTTACAACTTCACCGGTGGCAGTCAGCCCATCGACGTTGCAATCGATTCCTCGGGCAACTACATAGTCATTGAAATGGGATCAGGCGCCCTCTCCAAGATCACTCCTGCGGGCGTGAGGTCCGTGATTTACAGCTTCACCAATTCGCCCGCAGGTGTGTCAATCGATCCGCGGGGGAACTACATAGTTAGTGAGACACATGCTCACAGGATTTCCCTGGTCACACCTGGTGGCGTGAGGACGATACTGTACAACTACCCCGAAGCAGCCCTCGACAGGGAGCAGCCCAGGGAAGCAATTTCCCTGACGTGCCCGCCCTCCTGTCAAACCACGACTACTACGCAGACTAGCACAACGTCAACCACGCCAAGCGCTACATCAACCAGCACAGCCCCGACACACACCACGAGTTTAACATCAAGCGCAATCCCGACGGCCAGCTCATCTTCGGTCGCAACTACTCCCAGCACGAGTTCGTTGTCAAGCTCTCGATCAACAGGTGTTGAGGGAGCAGCTGACTACGCTCTCTATGCAGTCGCCGGCGTGGTCGGCGTGGCTTTCATACTAGCTGCCGCTGCTTTCGTTCTACGGAGAAGGCGCTGAGCAAGGATAACGGCAATCGGAGCCAGACAACTGGCAGATGGTAAGCGGAGGCCATTCCGCTCTCATCCCAGTGCCAGCCCCGGTCGAAGCCGAAGCAGCAACAACATCGGGGTTACGAACCCCAACCGAGCAATCCTCCGGACAGACGTCGCGGGATACTAGGGAAATCGTATAATAATCTAGCCGGGATTCGAACCCATAATGGGTCCGGACCCCACTGGGTCTGCTCTCAGAGATCAGAACCCCCCCCAAAATCGCTGAACCATGTCCCCCAGACCCCTCTTCCCCGCAGAACTAGTTACCGCACCGCAGCTTAGCACGGCATAGCACGCCAAGCACACTTACTCCCCGGAACCCCCTACCGTGCGAGAGAGAGATGTCGCGCGGATTCTAAAGAGAGGATTAAGTTCTATTCACACTTGGAGTACCCACAGCTTCCGCAATGATAGCACCCGTTCTCGAAGACCAGGGTGTTTTCATGGCAGTCAGGGCACGTTCCTCCCAACGACCTCGGGTTGCCCTCCATGGGGAACCCCGACTCCTTAACGACGTGATTGAGGGTAAGGATTTCCAGTGCCTTACCGATGGCGTCGGGGATTGACTGTAGCTGGGTCCCTTCATCCCACGAGACGTACTTGCCCTTGATCCCCTTCAGGGTGGAGATGACGTTCTTGACGTCCCCTCCGTGTTGCAGGTAGAGACTGATCAGCCTCCCCAAAGCCTCGGCGTCCGCCTTCTCGTCCCCTCCTGACTTCCCTAACGTCACGAAGACCTCCTTCAGCTCGCCGTTGACCAGGTTCGCCGTGAGGTACAGACCTCCCTGGGGAAGCCTCAGCTTGAGGGTTCTTCCCTCCATCAGTCTGGGTCTCTCGAAGACCTCCTTTGATGCTTCGACCTTCTTGGCCACCTTTTCTGTTTCGAGGATTCCCTCCCTGCTCCCCTCCCTGTAGACGGTGATGCCCTTGCACCCCGACTTCCAGGCGAGCAGGTAGATTTTCTCTACCTCCTCGAGAGTGGTGTCCTCGGCAAGATTTACGGTGCTCGATATTGCGGTGTCGATGTGTTTCTGTATCGTCGCCTGCATCTTCACCCTCATCTCGGGGCTAATCTGGTGTGCCGTGACGAAGTAGCTCGGCAGCTGTCCCTCATCCCTGGCCCCCGTAGTATCCATGTACTCCTTCACCAGCGGATGGAAGACCTTGAACTCCCCTTCGCTCAGCGACTTGCTTCTCCTGGTGTAGAACAGCGCGAAGACCGGCTCCACTCCGCTGCTCGTCCCCGCTAGTATGGACCCAGACCCGACCGGCGGTATGGTGGTGATGGCCGCGTTCCTTAGGCCCTGGCTCCTGATTTTCTCCCTCACTTTGTCGTCCAGCCTGGAGACAAAGGGCTGGGACAGGTGCTTCCCGGCATCAAAGGCGGGGAAGCTGCCCTTCTCCTTCGCCAGCTCAGTCGAGTAGTCGTAGATGACATTCTTGATTCTTTCGAAGAGGTGGTCGACGAATCCGATGGTTGAGTCTTCGTCGTACTTGAGGCCCAGTTTAATCAGCATGTCCCCTAGCCCCGTAATCCCGACCCCTATTCTCCTGCTGTGGAGGGAGGCGTCCTTCTGCTGAGGGAGCGGATGCCTCCCGGCGTTGTAGTCCAGGATGTTGTCCAAGAACCGCACCCCGAACTGGGTGGCCCTGGTGAGGGAGTCCCAGTCGATGCTGGCCTTCTCTGTGAACGGGTCTCTTACAAACACGCTCAGGTTGACCGACCCGAGGCAGCAGCAGCCGTAGCTCTCCAGGGTCTGTTCGCTACATGGGTTGACCCCTTGGACCTCCATGCCGTTGTATTCGGTCGTCGATTCTCGCTTGATGGTGTCCCAGAAGAGGACTCCGGGCTCCGCCGACTGCCAGGCCCCCTTGACC
>Ga0187780_10004397_pt1 | contig 10569 bp, 11 predicted proteins | sample 1015_Q2_SP10_20__FD_132429 | JGI IMG/M metagenome (GOLD analysis project Ga0187780, IMG submission 132429) | Tropical peat soil microbial communities from peatlands in Department of Meta, Colombia - 1015_Q2_SP10_20_MG | ecosystem: Environmental > Terrestrial > Soil > Wetlands > Peat | place...
CCAAACCCACCCTGTTTTCTCCCCCAAACCCACCCTGTTTTCTCCCCCAAACCCACCCTAGGATGCCGATGCTCTCACTGGTCCTGCCAAAGGGCTCCCTCGAGCGAGCCACCCTCGAACTGTTCGATGCGGCCGACCTGACCGTGCGGCGGTCCTCGGACCGGGACTACCACGCCTCCATCGACGACCCGCGGATCGACCGGGTGCGGTTCCTGCGCCCGCAGGAGATCCCGTCGTACCTGGAGCGCGGGCTGTTCGACCTCGGCATCACCGGCCGCGACTGGATCACGGAGACCGAGGCCGAGGTCACCTCGCTCGGCGAGCTGCAGTACTCCAAGGCCACCTCCCAGCCGGTGCGGGTGGTGCTCGCGGTGCCGGACTCGGCGTCCTGGCGGTCTGCCGCCGACCTGCCGGAGGGAGTGCGGATCTCGACCGAGTTCCCGTCGCTGACCAGGCGGTTCCTTGACGAGCGCGGGGTCAAGGCCATGGTGATACCGTCGTACGGCGCGACCGAGGCCAAGGTGCCGGACATCGTGGACGCGATCGTGGACCTCACCGAGACCGGTTCCTCGCTGCGGAAGAACGGCCTGCGGATCCTGGAGACGCTGCTGACCAGCTATACCGAGCTCATCGCGTCCAACCAGGCATTCGCCGATCCGGGCAAGCGCGCGGCGATGAACGACATCGCGCTGCTGCTGCGCGGCGCGATCCAGGCCCGCGGTAACGTCCTGCTCAAGCTCAACGTGGCCGCCGACCGGCTCGCTGCCGTCACCGCCATGCTGCCCGCCCTGTCCTCGCCGACGATCACCACGCTGGCCGGACCGAACATGAACGCGGTGGAGACCGTGGTCCCCAAGCGCGGCGTCAATACCCTGATCCCCGCGCTCAAGGCGGCGGGCGCACAGGACATCCTGGAGATTCCCATCTCCAAGATCGTCGAGTAGGGCCCGGCGCTTGCCTCCCTGGCGTAGGCAGACCGCCCGGGTACTGCCGGTCGATCCCCAAGGGCGCGTCCTGCTGCTGCACGGCTGGGATCCGCACCGCCCCGATGCGCCTTTCTGGTTCACCATCGGCGGCGGCGCCGAACCAGGAGAGTCGCTGCCCGAGGCGGCCGTCCGCGAACTGCGGGAGGAGGTCGGGATCTCGATCGAACCCGGGCGGCTCGGCGAGCCGATTGCCCACAACACCATCGAGTTCTCGTGGGCCGGGTATCACATCATCCAGGGCCAGACGTTCTACGCCGTGCCCATCGAATCCGCCGACGTGAGCCTCGATGGCCTGGACGAATGGGAGCGGGCCACCACCGACGCCTACGGCTGGCTGTCAGCCGATGACCTGGGACCTGATAAGCCGCCGGCCGACCCCGGCCTGCCCGACCTGATCCGCGCCGCCGTCGCCAGCATCCGCGACCGCCCGCGGTAGCCGTCCCCGCCCCGGCGGCCGGGGAATAGTCTCGGTGGGACAACAGGTTCCGTGTTCAGGAGCGTGAGGACCGCAGGGCCGAGGTGACGCAGTGCGTGACATCCTGAGCAAGATCACCACGTGGTGGGCGGCAGGGGAGACGTTCGGCCTGGCCACCGTGGTACGCACGTTCCGCAGCGCGCCGCGCGATCCTGGCGCGGCGCTGGCCGTGTCGGCGGGCGGCGAGGTCATCGGGAGCGTGTCGGGCGGGTGCGTCGAAGGCGCCGTCTACGAGCTGTCGATGGACGTGTCCGGGACCGGCAACCCCGTCCTTGCCACCTACGGAGTGAGTGACGATGACGCGTTCGCGGTCGGCCTGACCTGCGGCGGGATCCTCGACATCTTCGTCGAGCCGGTCGATCAGGCTCGGTTCCCCGAGCTGCGCGACATCGCCGAGGCGGTCGAGCGCGGCGAACCGGTCGCAGTCGCGACGGTGATCGCCGGGCCGGGCCAGGTCGGGGCCAGGCGGGTGATCTGGGCCCGCCTCGATGCAGACCCCGGCGAGGGCGCCGATGGGTCCGGTGACGGCTGGTACGCAGGCGCGTCAGGCACCCTGGGCTCGGGAAGCAGGCTCGACGCGGCGGTGGATGACGACGTCCGGGGCATGCTGGCCCAGGGACTGACCGGGATCCGCAGGTACGGCGCGCACGGGGAACGCCGCGGCGACGAGCTGAGCGTGTTCGTGAACTCGTTCGCCCCGCCGCCGCGGATGCTGGTCTTCGGCGCGATCGACTTCGCGGCCGCCGTCGCGCGAGTCGGGAAGTTCCTGGGCTACCACGTCACCGTGTGCGATGCCCGGCAGGTATTCGCCACCAAGTCGCGGTTTCCCGACGCGGACGAGGTGGTGGTCGAGTGGCCGCACCGGTTCCTCGCCGGGACCAGTGTGGATAGCCGGACCGTCATCTGCGTGCTCACCCATGACCCGAAGTTCGACGTGCCGCTGCTCGAGGTGGCCCTGCGCACTCCGGCTGGCTACATCGGGGCGATGGGCAGCAGGCGGACTCACGATGACCGGCTGGCGCGGCTTCGCGAGGTAGGCGTGACCGACGAAGAGCTGGCCCGGCTGCGCTCGCCGATCGGCCTGGACCTCGGGGCCAGGACGCCCGAGGAGACGGCGGTATCGATCGCGGCCGAGCTGATCCAGCTTCGCTGGGGCGGCACCGGCCAGCCGCTGACCGCCACCGAGGGCCGCATCCACCACCAGCTCGTCGGCTGAAGCCTTCCACGCGCACGCCGACTTCAGCCGCCTCGGCTGATCCAGACCGACAGGTGTGCGGGCTCCAGCGCCTGCTGTACCACTCCGGTCAGGTCATCTCGCACCGAGTCCAGTTCCACGGCGTCCTTCAGCCGCGCCGCGAACTCCGATACCATCTGGTCCGCGTCGTAACGGGCGCGGTTGAACCGCCGGTCCACGACATGCTGCACACGTCGCCGTAGCGGGCTGAACAGCGCCGCCGCGGCCAGTGTGGCGGCAGCCACCGCCACCGTGCTGTGCAGCCCTAGCACCTCGGTGGCCAGCAGCACCAGGCCCGCGTAAACGCCGATCAGCAGGCCGGTCACGATCGCGTAGGCCAGGGTCCGGCTGATGATCCGGTCGATCTCGTACAGCCGGTACTTCAGGATCCCCACGCCGATGCCCACCGGCAGCGCGGCCAGCCCGAGCCCGAGCACCTCTCCCGCGACGCTCGTCGAGCTGATCGCGAACGATACGGCGAGCACCACCAGGGTGACCGCGGCCCCGGTGGCCAGCCACTTCAGTTGCTGGCGCCGCTCGCCCTCGGCCCGCCGCCAACTGAGCACCTGGTGGCCCACGAACGACAGCCAGATCACCGCGATCCCCACGAGCACCACCACCGCGCCCAGCCCCCCGCCGCTCTGTGACCCCCCCTTGCTTATCACGTCTCCGGACGCGTCGAGGCGGACGTCATGGCTGGCCACTGCGGTGATCGCCGGGAAGAAGGTGGCTGCGCAGGCCACGGCGCAGAGCAGCGCGTAGGCCACCAGCACCCATCGCCAGCGCCGCGCCGTTACCCTGCCGTCCGGGAATAGCAAGATCACCAAGGGAAACAGCAGGATCGCGGGCGCCCACAACGGCAGCAGCAGCACGGCGACCCAGGCCAGCGGGAGACTATGGTGGCCAAGCCGGTAGTAGAGCACGGCATAGTACCCCGCCGCGGCGCTCAGCAAGAACACCAGGATGAAGATGATCAGGATCCAGCCGATCGGATTGCGCGGCTGGCGCCTGGCCACGATGACGCCCACCCCCGCGTAGATCACCACGACGGGGATGATCGGCCCCGAGCCGAGCACCGACAGCTGACGGGCCAGGCCGCTCAGCAGCAACGCGGCGGCCATCATGATCAGCGTCAGGACGCCCAGGACCGTCGCCGTCCCCGGCGACGCCAGCCGGAAACCCCTCGCTGCCGCGCCCGCTGGCCCCGGTTCCTGCCCGCCCGCTGGCTGTAGGGTTCCCACGAGCCTCAACGCTACGCCCGGACCGTTCCGGAAACGTTACCGCCTAGCATCCGGCGTAGCGGCCAGCGCGTACGCTTAGGGGACGTGCGCACGACAGTCGCGGGAGTGCTTCTCGCCGCGGGGGAGGGCTCCAGGTTCGGCCGGCCCAAGGCGCTCGTCGAAGTGAACGGGCGTACCCTCGCCGAACGCGGCGCCGAACTGCTCAGGTCCGGCGGCGCGGATCCCCTCCTCATCGTCACCGGCGCCGCCCAGGTCCACCTCCTGGGGACACAGACTGTCGACAATCCGGACTGGCGCACCGGCATGGGCTCCTCTCTCCGCGCCGCTCTCCGCGCCCTCACCGGCACACAGGACGTGAGCGCCGTCGTGGTCGCGCTCGCCGATCAGCCGCTGGTCGGACCGGAGGCGGTAGCGCGCCTGATCGCCGCGTATCGCGCCGGAGCCAGCGTGGTGGTCGCCGCCTATGACGGCCAGCCGCGCAACCCCGTGCTGTTCGCCCGCGAGCACTGGCCTGAGGTCATCGCGACGGCCGCCGGCGACACCGGGGCGCGGGCCTTCCTGCGCGCCCGCGCCGACCTGGTCACCCTGGTCGAGTGCGGCGACACCGGCCGCCCCGACGACATCGATACCCCCGCCGACCTGGCCCGCATCGCCGCCGCCCTCGCTCGCCCTCATGATGGACGGCCACCACCCGGATAGGCCGACGGAGGATGTCCCGAACGTTGCCGAGGTTCGGTACGGTCAGGGCCCAGTGGCGAGCTCGTCAGAGCGTCCAGCTTCCAGGCGCGACCACTGGGCGATGGGGCGTCCGCCCGGCCACGCAGACACCGGTGGCCAACCAGGCGGGCCGCCGTCAGTCCGCGTGATAGTGCATTGTTGCGGCCAGCCGGGGGGCGAGTCCTCCCAGGTCTCCTGGCGCCCGTACACGGTGAGATCCATCAGCGCGTAGCTGTAATCCATGGCCTCTGCGCCGCGGCGGGTCGTCCAGTAGGTTTCGAAGACGCGGTCGCCATTCCGTAGGTAGCACACGAGGTGGAACAGGCCGACTTGGCGCCCGACCAGGAGCGCGTCGAGGGAGTCCTGTGCTGAGTACCAGGGCATCTGCCAGCCCATGAACTCGCGGTAGCGGACGCTTTCGTCGTAGGGTCCCTGGCAGAAGACCGCGTAGGTGATGTCGCGGGAATGCAGGTAGGACAGCTCGCTGACCTGAGTGGTGACCCAGGTGCAGCCCTCGCACTGCTCGGCCGCCGGATGGCCGGCCCACCACATGAAGTAGTAGGCGATGAGCTGCCGGCGCCCTTCGAACGCCTCAAGCAAGGTGAGCGGCCCGTGGGGTCCGGTCAGCGCAAGGCTGGCGTCTACCTCCACCATGGGCAGGCGCCGCCGGGCCGCGGCGATCGCGTCGCCTTCCCTGGTGTGCGCCTTCTCCCGGACCCGCAGCCTGTCCAGTTCGGCCTGGAAGGCGGCCCGGTCGACGGCCGCGGGCAGGCTCGGTGCGGTGCTGCCTCCTGCCGCTGGCCCACCGAGGTTTGCCGATTCATCCTTCACCACGGTCTCCTCTCGGCGTTCCGGCGACCTACCGGGATCGATCACGTGATCTGAAGGCCCCAGGTGTGGGTGACGACCTCGTCGGGCTGCAGGACCAGCAGGTCATCAGCGGTCACAAAGGCGTTCGGCGGGCAGGTCATAGGCTCGACGCCCAGCGCCTTCCGGCGCAGGTCCGGGCCCAGCGGGTCGCCGGTGAAGACCTGCAGCCAGCGGTAGCCCTCGTCGGCCCACAGCCGGATCCCGGATTCCCAGCCGCGGGCGGCCACGTGCACCCAGGCCCGGCCGTCGCCGTCACGGTTCAGGCCGGTCAGCGAGTGATCGAGCCGGGTGGTGCCGATGGTGCGCGTCTTGCGGAAGTCGTACGGGCTCCCCTCGACCGGGGCCGGGGGCCCGGACGGGATGCCCCGATCGTCGACGGGCAGCCAGAACGCCGCGGGCAGAGTCAGTTCGCAGGAGTCGATCGCGGGAGTACCGATGGTCAGGTACGGGTGCGAGCCGGTGCCGTAGGGAGCGGGATGGCTGCCACGGTTGGTCGCGGTGACGGCGACGTGCAGCCCGGCCTCAGGATCCAGGCGGTACTCGGCGTCGATTTCCAGGCAGAACGGGTACCCCTGGTAGCCGTGCGGAGCGCTGCGGAGCAGCACGGCACTGGCCGTGTGCCTGATGCGCGTCCACGCCGTCCAGCGGGTGAGGCCGTGGATCGCGTTCGCGCGGCCGGGCTCGGTGAGGGCGAGCTGGAACTCGGTGCCGCCGAAGGTGTACCGCCCCCCGTCGATCCGGTTTGGCCAGGGCGCGAGCAGCTGGCCCGAGCCGGCGGGCGGCAGCTCGTCCGGGCCGTAGCCTGCGATCAGCGGCCGCTGGCGGTACAGCAGCTCGCGCAGCCCGGCACCGAGTTCGGTCACCGTGGCCCGGTAAGGTCCGGCGCTGATCTGGTACTGCTGCCCGGTAAGCGCAACTGTCATTCGGTCAGGATACGGACAGCAGGAGCGCCGCGCGGCAGCCGGCTACCAGGCCCCAGGCCAGATCGGCGCCCTGGTCCGCGGTGAGCAGCCTGGCCGCCGCCGGCTCGAGCGGCTCCTGGCCCGCCATCCCGAGCAGGACGGCGGATACCTCCGCCGCCGCCTGGCCGTCGGCCGCGCAGTGCAGCAGCGAAGCCGCCAGGCTGGTGGTTCGTTGCGCCGCGTAGCAGGTCGCCGACGCACTGAGCCAGTTCGCCAGCCACACCGCCCGCGTCCCGCCGGAGATCGCCCCGCCCAGGAGCCTGAGCGCGAGCAGGACGCCGCTGACCACGCTGTCCCCGCTCGGCACCAGGCCGGGCCCGAGACCCACAAGTTGCTCGACCGCCTCGACCGCGCCGGCCAGGTCGCCGCTCGCGCAGCATGCCGCCAGCCGGGCCGGCCCGTCGTGGTCGGCCAGTCCCGGCCCGCGCTCGGCGGTGGCGCAGAGTCTGGCCAGGACGCCGCAGCCGTGGTCGAGCCGGGCCCTGGACAGCGGCCCGAATACCGGGGAAGGGTCCCACCAGCGTACGATCCGGATGTCCAGTCCGCAGGCCACGAGGCGGTCCTCGCCTGCCCAGCATTCCGCGGCCGCCCGCGCCTGGAAGGGACCGGTGATGATGGCGTTCGGCAGCCTGATGGCGTCCGGCGGGGAGATGGCGATGACGCGGGGCTCGGGGACGGCGTCGCCGAATTCCAGATAGGTCGCGTGCGGGAGGACGGCGAGGACCTTGCCGTGACGCCGCGCGCCTCGCAGCAGGTCGCGGACGGCCAGGCTGGCCACCCCCGGGGCCGCCGGTCCGGGCTCAGACGCTCCTGCGTACGTGCCCGCCTCGGCCGGGCGGTCGCGGGGCCGCCCGGGCCGTACCCTCGAACCCCCTGAGCGAGTCACGTACGCCACGGTACCCGGGCGCTCCGATATCACGGGAACTTGTGGCGGGAAACGAACTAACCGACCTGTCGTGAAGTTAAGGACGTTTGGCTAGTAATGACAAATAAACCGATTTGTGATACGGAGGTTGCCCTTTGCGGACCTGGCCCGAGAGACCGACGGGGCTGCTTGGGGAGCGGGGGACCGTCAGCCCCGCCGGCTTAATTAACGATACCGGTATGAGATGGCGACTTGGGCCACTTGCTGCCCCGTAAGTACTTCGAAACGTTTTCCGTGGCTGCCGTTGTCCCGGGCACGCCGGCTCCGTTGCCGTGGCCGTTGGCCCGGTCGGGACCGATAGGCGCGAGCCGCCCGCTACGGATCGCCTCGGCCGCCAGCACGCCGAACAGGTAGAAATAAGCCGCCTCTTCGTCCTCGAAGAACCGGACCTCGAGTCGCGCGTCGTCGGTCCGGCTGAACACCTCGAAGCCGCCGTTCGCCTCGACCAGGCACATCGCGCCGGGCACCTCCTCGTCGACCGCGTAGGCGGCCTGCGGGATCGCGGCCAGGTTAAGGAGCTCGGCAAAAACCGACTCCGGCGCTATCCGGTCTTTGCGTCCGGAGCGCCGCGGCGGCACCGGCGTGGTCCCGGGCTCGGGCCCGGGTTCGCGCTTGCCGCCGGGGTCCCGCCCGGGTTGGCGCTCGCCCCCAGGGTCCCACCCGGGTTGGCGCTCGCTCCAGGGGTCCGACCCGGGTTCGCGCCCGCTCCATGGCATCGGCGCCGGCGAGCCGTGCCAGGCTGCCATCCGGTCCGGCATGCGAGATCCGCGGTCCGCGCCGCCGTATCCCTCCGGCCGGCCATTTCCTCCCGCGCCGCTGCCATTTCCGGGCACGCTGCCGGGAATTGTGGGCGCGCCGCCTACATATACGGCGGCTGCGCTGCCGCCATTTTCGGCCGCCCTGTCATATCCGGCCCGACCCGTCATCTCGGTGACGGCCGTGGCAGGTCCGCCCGTTTGGCTCTCCGGCCCGGCGGGCGGGAACATGGCTGCGGTCAGCGGGAAGTCCACCCGTTGCTCGACCAGGCCGGTCACGTCGGGCCGCGCCACCACGACCTCGAAGACCTCCCGGTCGATCTCCCAGTAGCCCAGCTGCGCGGCCCGCGTAGCGTCCCGCCCGAGGTAGGCGATGTGCAACCGGTCGCCAAGGTCGTCGAGCACCAGGCAGGGCTCACCCCGGTAGTCGCCGACCGGCCGTGATTGCCACAGCGCGCCGAGATCGGTGACGCTGACCTGCTTGCGCCAGTGTCCAGGCCCTGCCGTGAAGCCGAGTTCTTCGGGCGGCAGAGCGGAGGAGAACAGCGTCACCTGATGGCCGTCCGGGCCGAGACCCGCCTGGTAGGGGATGCCGAGATAGCTGGCCATCAGCCGCAGACGCATGGCTCACGACTCCGTCGGCTGCCACGCCAGGCCGTCATAGCGCGCCACCAGCTCATCGCCGTCGGCACCGAGCCTGCACATGCCCGCCCCGACCGGTATCGCAATGGGCTCGAGGTAAAACTCGGTGCCGCCAGGGCCCGCGGCCTGGTGGTAGCGGTCCACCGTCCGGGCCAGCCAGCAGAGGAGGTAAAGCTCCTTCATGACCGGCGTGAATTCAGAATCTTCCCAGCCGAGGCTGAGCGCGAGGTAGGCCTCGGCGGGGTTGTGGAACCGGACGTCCTGAGCACGGTAGACATAGCCCGCCAGCACCGATCGCTGCCCGCTCAGGTAGGGGCCCACCAGGCGCGGCGGGACGGCCTTCCACATCGGCGTGCCCGGGGCGATCACGGGCGGTCGCTCGGAGTGGGTCACCACGTTCCTTCCGTACGCGCCGGATTCTCCGCTCAACCGATTGTGCCGAGTCAATGACAGTAATTGATGCTAAAGCGACTCATTCAGAGGATTCACTACATTAAGTAGTGAGAACCTCACACATAGCCGCACTCGCCGGGCTCACCCGTCCGTCCCACGATCTTCGGCGTCCGAGCCGCGGGTGTAGCGACCCACGGTAACGACCGTTGTGAGCCAGGTGGCATAGGGTCGTGCACGTGTCCGGGCACCTGAACCCCGGCGGCCAGCAATTCCGCGGCGACCACGGCGACGCGGATCCGCAGGTGGCCGCCGCGCTCGCCGCGTACCTGGCCGGGCAGGGCAGCGAGCAGGCGGCGCTGTATGCGCTATCCGATGCCCGGCTGCTCGTACCGGTCATCGCCGTCCTCAGCGAGGCCGCCGCGCCCGCGACCGGGGACAAGAACAGCGAGATGGTGCTGCCGAAGCTGATCGGCCACGACGGCAGGCCCGCGGTGCTCGCCTTCACCTGCACCAGCGCGCTGGCCCGGTGGCGCCCGGACGCCCGCCCGGTCCCGGCCGAGGCGGGCCGGGTATGGCGCGCCGCCGTGTCCGACGGCTGTGCCGTGGTCATCGACGTGGCCGGGCCCGTTCCGCTTGCGGTCGAGGGCGCCCGGCTGGCCGCGCTGGCCGGCGGGCAGCCGGTGCCTGCCCCGCACGAGGACCCTGATGTGCGCGCCGCCGTCGAGGCCGCCATCGCGGGCGAGCAGGCCATCGCCGGGTTCAGCCTGGCCCCTGGCCAACCCGACCGCAGCGACCGCACCGACAGCGTCGGCCGAGCGGACGGCACCGACCTCGCGGTCACCCTGCGGCTGGCCGCACCCCGAGCGGATGACTGGGCGCAGGCCGCGAACCGGGCCGCGGCCAGCATCGCGGCGCGCCTGGCCACCCGGCTGCGTCGCGGCATCGAGGTCAGCATCACCCACTGACCGCCGTAGGATCAGGACCATGTTTCGCTGGCTCACCGCGGGCGAATCGCACGGGCGCGCGCTCGTCGCGATCTGCGAAGGCGTGCCTGCCGGGGTACGCGTCAGCACCGGGGACATCGCCGCCGCGCTGGCCAGGAGGCGGGTCGGCTACGGCCGGGGCGCGCGAATGAAGTTCGAACAGGACGAAGTCGAGCTGACCGCGGGCGTCAGGCACGGCAGCACGCTGGGCGGCCCGGTCGCGATCAGGGTGGCCAACACCGAATGGCCCAAGTGGGAGGCGGTCATGTCCGCCGACCCCGTGGCCGCGGAAGAACTCGAAGGCTTGGCCAGGAACGCGCCGCTGACCAGGCCGCGTCCCGGGCACGCGGACCTGGCCGGGATGCAGAAGTACGGTCATCACGACG
>Ga0187780_10004398_pt1 | contig 10568 bp, 9 predicted proteins | sample 1015_Q2_SP10_20__FD_132429 | JGI IMG/M metagenome (GOLD analysis project Ga0187780, IMG submission 132429) | Tropical peat soil microbial communities from peatlands in Department of Meta, Colombia - 1015_Q2_SP10_20_MG | ecosystem: Environmental > Terrestrial > Soil > Wetlands > Peat | place...
CCGGCCAGCTCGAGCATCTCCAGGAGCCCTCCCAGCTCGAGCTCGTAGGCCACCGAGAAGGCGATGACGGCGTGCCCGGAGACCGGGCTCTGGGACTCGAGGGTGAAGAGGGGGAGGCGGCTTCTCCGGAAGGCGCGGACGTCCTCGGGGAGGAACGTCCGCTCGGCCGTCGCGCCGGGGTGGGCGTGGATCTCCCGGTAGATGGTCTGGAAGCCGAGCGAGCTCATCGCCACGTGGTAGGGGCTCGGGTAGGCCAGCGCCACCCGCCAGGGCGCCGCCTTGTGGAGGGTCCCCTCCTCGGCGGCGAGGAGGGCCCGCGCTCGGTCGATGTGGTCCTGGCGGGACATGGGGCCAACCGGCTTCAAGCACAGGCCAAGCCCGCAAGACAAAGGCCCCGGCCGCCCTCTGGGGGGCGACCGGGGCCTGAATGCGCCTTCAGGCGCCGAGCTTCGCTACGGCCTGGCCGTGTTCGAGAAGTTCGGGAAGGTGTTCCCGTTCAGGATGCAGTATCCGGTGACCGGGCTGCAGACCAGAGGGAAGTACTGGTTCACCGCGTTCCCCGAGTTGAGGAAGTTGGCGTTGTAGTTGTTCCACTGCTGGTCACCGCTGATCGGGCTGAAGTTGGTGCACAGGTTGGACTGCTCGTTGGCGGAAGTGACGTTGACGCCGGCCACCAGCGGGGTGGTGGTGGTTCCGCCATCGGGCAGGTTGACGTTCACCGGATCGCCGGCGGAGTCGATGATTACCGGGTAGCCGAAGTCACCGTAGTCGTTCTCGATCTTCACGCAGGTGGCCGCCGGAGCGTAGCCGATCATCTTGAAGCTGGCCGTGCAGGTGCCCACGGTGATGCTCACGTCGCCCGCGATCTGCGTGCCCTGGGCCAGCGCGGTGACGTAGAGCTCGACGTTCGAGTAGTTGAACGTGACCGGGGTGCAGTTGCCGGCCACCGTGCAGTCGGCGCCCGATTCCGTGAAGTCGTACGGGTAGGACGCCGCGCTGACGGTCGGCACGTGGCACAGGTCCTGCGAGTCCGGCTCGGTGCCGGTGAACATTCCGAACCCGGTCGAGGCGGTGGTCCCGGTGATCGACGCCCCCTGGAGGATCTCGGGGGTCATGCCCAGCTGGTAGCCGCCGGTCGAGGGGTAGAACTTGTCCAGACCGAGCAAGCTGGTGTTGAAGGGCAGGCCGGCGATGACCCCGGTGGCGAGCTGCTTGTAGGCGGGGGGAACCGGCTGGCCGTTCGAATCGATGCTGTAGACCGGCGTTCCCGCCTGCTGCGGGGTGGAGAGGGTGAACCACTGGCAGTCGGTGCCGTTGCCGGCGTCGACCAGCGTCCCTTCGGCGTAGGTCGCGGCGTAGTTGATGTAACCCGTCGCGTATTGGATGAGGCAGTCCGGGGTGGGCTGCGTCGAGCACCCGTAACCGACCAGGGCCACGGTGGCGACGAGCAGGGGGAGAAGAGCCTTCATGGAAGTCGCGGTCCTTTTCCTGGAGGAGGTCATTAGAAGCTCAACCGGGCGGAGAACCGCCACTGACGCGGGGGCTGGTACGCGGGCTGCGCCACGCAACCGGCGTTGCCACAGGCGGGGTGTCCGTAGTTCAGGTTGTCATCGGCGTGGCTGTACTGGGTCCCGTCGACGTAGCGCAGGGCGCTGGGAGTGGCCTTGAGCTGCTGCGGGGTGCCGTTGACGATGGGAAGCACGGAGGCGAAGGTGTAGTTCTCGTCCACCGTCTGCACCTGGGCGCTGTTCAGGATGTTGAACACGTCCACGGCCACGCTGAGCACCATGTCCTTGGAGAGCCGCCAGTTCACGCCGAATCGCCCGTCGATGCTGTTGATCCACGGGAGCGCCCCGGCGCCACCTCGCTGGGTGATGTAGACCACCCCGTTGCCGTAGAGGTTGTCCGCGCCCAGGTAGCTGTAGGGGGGCCCGGAGTGACCGACGTAGGCGCCGCCCAGCGTGAGGCTGAGGACCGGCAGGATGACCCACTCCTTGCTGGCGAAGACCTTGATCGTGCTGGTGATGTTGCCCGGCAGCGGACCGCCTGAGTTGGCGAGCAACTTCCGGAGGTCGAAGTTGGCGGTGATGTTCGGGTCGAGCTGTCCGTAGTTGGAAGCGATCAACCCCTCGTAGTTCCCCTGCAGGGACTGGTAGGTGTAGCTGACCTGCGCCTGCCAGAGGTCGGCGAAGTTCTTGGTGAAGTAGATGCTGACCGCGGTGTAGTTCCGGTAGGCCTTGGGGAAGTTCGCCGCGATGCCGTACCCGGGGTTGCCGAGGAAGTAGGTGTTGGCGTTGTCGTTGGACATGTCCTCGATCACCTTGTTCAGCCAGCGCCGGGTGAAGGTCAGACCGGCCCGGGCGTTGGGCAGGACCTCGTACTCGCCTCCGACCACGACCTCGCTCGAGCTCTGCGGCGAGATGTTGGGGTCGGGGTAGGTCGCGCCGGCTCCCGAGTTCACCTGCCAGGCCTGGTTGGAGCTGAGGGCGAAGGTGCTCGCCCCGTTGGCCGGGTTGAGGCAGGTGGTCTTGTAGTTCGGGTCCTGGATCGGGTTGCACCGCGTGGGCTGGGTGTTGATGTTCAGGGTCCCGCGGCGCACCGACGTCACCGACTGCTCGCCGGGGAAGAACGACCGGTTGGAGATGTCCAGCGGGAGGTTCTCGTAGTAGGTCGCGTAGTTGGCGTAGATCTTCGACCGGCCCTGATAGGTCGGGTCCCAGATCACGCCGATTCTCGGCGACCACTGGTTGGGGAGGGCCAGGCCGATGTTGCCCACCGTGTAGTAGATGGTCTGGTCGTCGTAGCGGATGCCGATGTTCAGGGTCACCTTGTCGAAGATCGCCCAGCTGTCCTGGATGAACCCACCGATGGAGACCGTCTTGGTGGTGTTGTCCAGGTTGAACAGCCTCTGCTGGTCGGGGGCAAGGAGCACTCCGTAACCGCGGTACACGGTGTAGCTCGTGCTGGTGGTGCTGCCACGGTAGAGGTTGCCGCCGCCGTAGCCGTGGACGTCGGTGTAGACCATGTCCGCCACGTCGATGCCGGCCTTGATCACGTGCGAGCCCCAGCCCTGGGCCAGGTAGGTCACCGTGGCCATGCCCTGGTAGTTCTGCATCGTCTCGTCGAAGAGGATGGCGAAGGGCGCGTAGATGTCATAGGTGTTCGCGCCGTTGAAGGGGCAGGGCTGCGCCACACCCCCCGTGCCGGGAACGCACTGCGCCGGGATGGCCCGTCCGTACTGCTGCGGTGTCAGGCTCCCGACGCCCCCCTGCCGGATCCGGACCGGCGGGATGGCCGCCAATCCGGTCTGGGCCGACTGCTGGGCGAGCACGTCCGAGCCATCGGTGGGGAGCTCGGTCGCCGTCTGGTTGTGCCAGCCGGCGGTGACGTCGAGGAGCAGCCGCTTCTCCAGGAACGCTCCCTGGTACTTGAGGCTCATGTCGAAGTTGGAGAACGAGTTGTTGACCGCGGTGAGCCGGGTCTGATCGCTTCCCAGGCTCGGGAAGCTCACCGAGGGCGAGGTATCACCCAGGCCGGTGAGCACCAGGCGGTTGTCCGGGTTCAGCAGCAGGGTGAGCTTGCCGATGTACTGGTAGTTCGTCGTCGTGGCGAAGGTGTTGATGCCGGAATCCGGGACGAGGTTCGAGTTCCCGTTCGAGTCGAAGTAGTTCGTGGTCCGGGCGCGCTCGTTCTTCACCTGGCTCGGGTTGAACCCGGCGAAGAACCAGAGGCGGTCCTTGATGATGTAGCCGCCCAGGGTCGCGCCGACGTCCCACCGGTTGTAGAGGGTGGTCGTCTGGGCAAACGTGCCGCCGGCCACGGTGACCTGCGGCGTGTTGCCCTGCAGGGCGCCCGGCGTCCAGATGCCCCACACCGAGCCGTGGAACTCGTTGCCGCCGGACTTGGTGAAGGCCGCCACCGCGCCGCCGGTGGTCCGGCCGTATTCCGGCATGAAGCCGCCGGTGATCACGTTCACCTGGTCGACGAACTCGATGGAGATGGGCGACCCGTTTCCGCCGAAGGCCGGGTTGAACGTCGACACGCCGTCGACGACGAAGTTGTTCTCAGGCGAGGTGGCGCCGGAGATGGCCGTCCCGTTGAAGTCGGTCTGCACGCCCGGCGCCACCTGGGCCACCGCCTCGAACGTGCGGGCATTCCGGGCGAGCGGAACGCTCTGCATGAACTCGGTGGTGATCTGGGCGCCGGTGGTCGTCGAGCCGACGTCCACGGTGGGTGGTTTGCCGACGACGACGATTTCTTCCTGACCCGCAGTCTCCGGGAGGAGCTCGACGTTGAGACGGATGGTTGTCTCAGCACGCAGCTCGATGCCGGACCGGCTGTACGGTCGATACGATTCCTTCTCGAAGCGCAGGGTATAGGTACCTGCGCTCAGCTGAGGAATGCGGTAATCGCCCGCCGCGTTGGTGACGACGACCTGTTCGCCCTGCAGCGCCGGGGATGTGGCGGTGACGACGACGTCCGCCACCGGCTTCTTGGTGGAAGCGTCGACCACCTGACCCACGAGCGACGTTCCACCGAGCTGCGCGTACGCCCCCCGGGCGACCAGGATGCCCAGCAGCGCGAGCGCAAGCTGGGCCCCCCGGACCATGGTTTTCCTAGTTGGACTCACCGAAACCCCTCCAAGTGTGGTCGGAAAGCGGGAAAGCGGCTGGCGAGCATCGGCGGGCCAGTGTCGGCCTGTCAATAGAAGTTTGCAGACAGCCTGTTCGCTGGGTTGCCCGGTTGCCGTGGTGCCGTCACCCGCGCGACGCTCGGCGTCGTGGGGAGGCGCCGCTCCGGCGAGGGGCGTACAGCCGGCTGGGAATGGAACACCTTGTGCGCCCCCCCCCTTGTGAGGTAGGCGCGGAGCCCGCGCTGAGACCGGGGATCAGCGCCGCGAGAGCCGCTAGAGGAGAGCACTGACCGATGTTCGATTCCGTGTTGGGCCACGGTGTTGTCCCGAAGTCCCGCTTCGGGGCGGGCGCCACCGCCTCCGTCCTCCTCCACGTCGGCGTGCTCGGGCTGGCCGTCTACCTCTCCATCCATCCGCCCAAGGCCAAGGAGAAGGAGGTGGCCGTGGTCCTCAAGGTGGCCCCGCCGCCGCCTCCGCCGCCGCCACCTCCCCCGGCAGCCAAGCAGGTGAAGCGCCGGACCAATCAGCTCATCCAGCCCAAGGAGATTCCCCAGGAGAAGCCGCCCGAGGCGGAGCCGAAGCCCAACGACACGCCCGAGCCGGACACCGGCGGGGTTCCGGGTGGTGTCGAGGGCGGCGTGGTGGGCGGCGTGCTCGGCGGCGTGGTCGGGGGCACCGGCTCCATTCCCTTCGGCGAGGGCATGACCCGGCCGGAGGCCCTTCCCGGGCAGTCAGCCTCGCCGGACTACACCCGCGAGGCGCTCGAGGCGCACGTCGAGGGGCTGGTCATCGTCAAGTGCATCATCAACACCGATGGCCGCCTCACCAACTGCCAGATGATCAAGCCCCTGCCCCACATGGATGCCGCCATCCTCGACTGGCTCGCCAACCGGCGCTACTCGCCGGTGACCTACCAGGGGAAGCCCGTCAAGGTGAGCTACGTCTTCAACTTCAGGCTGAAGATGCCCCACTAACGGCTGTCGCTTCGGACTCCCCACCCCGCGCATACGGAGGCGCGTTCCCAAAGCCATGGAATTCACGCTCGTCAGTCTCTGGTCCCACATGGGCATCTTCGCCAAGCTCATCGTCTTCGTCCTGGCGGTGATGTCCGTGCTCTCCCTGGTCGTCATGTTCGAGCGGCTGGTGGTCTTCAGCCGGTCGCGCAACCAGTCGCGCACCTTCGCGGACAAGATGGCCAATCTGCTCACCAAGGGCGGGCTGACGCTGGCCGCCGACGCCAAGATGGGCTCCGACGACAAGGTCGGCCATCTGGGCCGGGTCATCGGCGCCGGGCTGAAGGCGTTCAAGATCACCTCCGACGCCGTCGACAAGGACCTCCGGGTGGAGTCGGTGGCCCGGGCGCTCGAGCGCCAGGCCCAGCGCGAGGTGCAGAGCCTGAAGCGCGGGCTCGGCCTCCTGGCGACGGTGGGCTCGACCGCTCCCTTCGTCGGTCTCCTCGGGACGGTGATGGGCATCGTCTCCGCCTTCCAGTCCATGGCCGCCACCGGGTCGGGCGGCCTGGGGACGGTCTCCGCCGGCATCGCCGAGGCGCTGATCACCACCGCCTTCGGCCTCCTGGTCGCCATCCCGGCGGTGATGGCGTACAACTACCTCCAGGGCTGGGTGGATGCCCGCGCCGTGGACATCAGCGAGTCGTCCAACGAGTTTCTCGACGTGCTGGCCAAGGAGATCGGCGGCCACGCCCGCACGCCCGGGACGGCGCTCACCGAGTAGGGCATCCCGTCAGGGCCCCCGACAGGAACCGGATCGTGGGGAGACCGGTTCCCTGAGGAAGGGCCCGCATGGAGAGGTGACACACCATGTCGATGGCAGCAGGCAGTGGTCGGGGAAAGGTCAAGTCGGACATCAACGTCACGCCCCTGGTGGACGTGGTGCTGGTGCTCCTCATCATCTTCATGGTCGTCACCCCGCTCCTCCAGCGCGGCAAGGACGTGAAGCTGCCCCAGGCCACCAAGCAGAAGGAGACGAAGGAGGAGCCGGATCCGATGATCGTCTCCCTCACCCGGGACAAGAAGATCTTCCTGGAGAAGGACCCCTTCGACGAGGAGGGCCTGAAGATGGCCCTCGAGGCCAGGCTCCTCCCCGAGCCGTGGAAGCAGATCCTCTTCAAGGCCGACAGTGACCTCGAGTTCGCCGAGGTCCGCAAGGTGCTGAGCGTGATGCAGAAGGCGGGGGCCAAGGCGGTCAAGCTCGGCGTCCAGGAGCAGCAGAAGTGAGCCTCGGACTCGGAGCACACCTCGCCAAGAAGCGGAAGTTCGCCATCAGCGAGGGCCGTCCCAACTCGGACATCAACGTCACGCCCCTGGTGGACGTGGTGCTGGTGCTCCTCATCATCTTCATGGTCGTCACCCCTCTTCTCGAGAAGGACATCCAGGTCCGGGTGCCGGACAAGGACACCGAGCAGGTCCAGGAGACTCCCACCGATCAGCTGGTGGTGACCGTGGACGAGAAGGGCGTGGTCAAGCTCAACAGCGAGACCATCGAGGACTCGGCGTACATCGACAAGATGAGGCGCGTCCTCGCCGCCAAGTCCCCGGACGAGCGCCTGGTGTTCTTCATCCCGGACGAGAAGGCCAACTACGGACGGGTGGTCTGGGCGCTCGACGGAGCGCGGACCGCCGGCGCGCGCATCCTCGGGGTGATCACCGAGCCGGTGGCGGGCGTCACCAGCGGCGGCGAAGGCGCCGCGCCCGAGGGCGGCTCAGCGCCCGCGCCCTCTCCCGAGCCGCCGAAGTAGCCTCGGGAGCCCGGGGGGAGCCCTCCGCCACCCCGGACCCCTCCGCTCCCCCGGACGGACGGCCCGGCCCGGCGCACGCTCGCGCCAGACCGGGCCGGCTCGGGCACGCCCGTTGCTCGCCGCCTCGCCGATGCTGGCCCGGGTGCGTTCCGGCGCACTGATCGGCGTCGACGCGGTGGTGGTGGAGGTCGAGGTCGACATGGCCCTCGGCCTCCCCTACTTCCACGTCGTCGGACTGCCCGAGGGCGCGGTCAAGGAGAGCAAGGTCCGCGTCGTCTCCGCCCTCAAGAACAGCGGCTTCGACCTCCCGAGCAAGCGGATCACCGTCAACCTGGCGCCGGCCGACATCCGCAAGGAGGGGGCCGCCTTCGAGCTCCCCATCGCCCTGGCCGTGCTCGGCGCCGGGGGCTACCTCCCTGGCCCGCCGCTCGAACGCTACCTGGTGGCCGGTGAGCTCTCGCTCGACGGGGCGGTGAAGCCCATCCGCGGCGTCCTGCCGCTGGCGGTGGCCGCCCGCGACGGCGGATTCGAGGGCGTGCTCGTCCCCGCGGCCAACGCCGCCGAGGCCGCGCTGGTGGACCGGATCCAGATCCTCCCCGTGCGGAGCCTGCTCGAGGCGGCGCGACACCTCGGGGGCGAGGCCATCCTGTCTCCCTGGCGTCCCTCGCCCCGGAGCGACGGCCTCCCTCCTTCGGCGGCGGTGGACATGGCCGACGTGCGCGGCCAGGGCGACCTCAAGGAGGCGCTCGAGCTGGCCGCGGCCGGCGGCCACAACGTCCTCATGTGCGGCCCCCCGGGGAGCGGCAAGACCATGCTCGCCCGGAGGCTGCCCACCGTGCTCCCGCGGATGGGCTTCGCCGAGGCCCTCGAGGTCACCAAGATCTACTCCGTCCTCGGCCTGCTCCCCGAGGGCGAGTCGCTCCTCGGCGAGCGCCCCTTCCGCGCCCCCCACCACACCGTCTCCGACGCCGGGCTGGTCGGCGGGGGGCCCCTGGCCCGTCCCGGCGAGCTGTCCCTCGCCCACCACGGCGTGCTCTTCCTCGACGAGCTGCCCGAGTTCCGGAAGAACGTGCTCGAGGTCCTCCGCCAGCCGCTCGAGGACGGCGTCGTGCACCTGGCCCGGGCCAGCCTCAGCGTCACCTACCCGGCCCGGGTGATGCTGGTGGCGGCGATGAATCCCTGCCCGTGCGGATACTGGCTGGTCCGCGAGCGGAACTGCACCTGTCCCTCGAACAAGGTCTTCGAGTACCACGCCCGGGTGAGCGGCCCGCTCCTCGACCGCATCGACATCTCCTTCTTCACCCGCCCGGTGGACGTGAAGCGCATCCTCGCCGCCGAGGTCGCGGAGAAGCCGTCCGCCCTCTACCGGGCCCGCGTCGAGGAGGCGCGCGCCCGCCAGCAGCACCGCTTCGCCGGCCACCGGGGCATCTTCTGCAACGCCCAGATGGGGCCGCGACTGATGCGGCAGCACTGCCGGATGAGCACCCGCGCCGTGCACATGCTCGAGGCGGCCATGAGGCGCCACGCCCTCTCCGCCCGCGCCCACGACCGCATCCTCAAGCTCGCCCGCACCCGGGCCGATCTCGAGGGCCACGAGCGCATCGAGGACGCCGACGTCCAGCTCGCCGTGGACTGCCGGGTCCTCGACCGGCGGGGGTTCCTCCTCGGGGGCTCCGTCCCGGCGGAGCGGATCAGCAAGCAGTTTCCGAGGGCATTTGAGGAAGAGGGGTGAGCCCGGGAAGGAGGCGGGGTGGCCAGGGGCCGGGGCGGGTGCCCTGGCCGGACGTGCCGTGCCGGCCTCGCGCCTCACGGGAGCCAGGAACTGGATCACCCGGGTGTTCCCAACGCTGGAACGCTCCGCCGACCCGGAGGGGGGGCCGGGCTCGCGCGCGGACCCTAATCAGGGGACCTGATTCTCCCGTTTCGTACCGAAGCACTGGCAATTCTTGGAGTTTCATCATTCGGGAGGGATTCAGGTCCCCTGATTACCCCCCGGCCGCGACCCCCTGGGGGCAGTGCAGAGACCAATTCTCGAGGAGTTCGACGACCTGGCGAGGCTGGTTCGGCGGGAGCGCGAGGAGTGCCTGCGCGCACTCGGCCTGAGCAGTGCACGCTACGCCATCCTCCGGGCGCTCTCCGACCGCCCGGAGAGCAGCGGCAGCGAGCTCGCCCAGAAGAGCGCGGTGCGGTACCAGATGGACGAGGCGCTCGAGGGACTCGAGCGAGCCGGCCTCCTGGAGCGACCTGGGCCCGTGGGGCCGGGCTACGCCCGCCGCGTTCGACTGACCCGGGCCGGAACCGTGCTCGTCGAGCGCTGCCGGGCGGCGCTCCTCGAGATCGAGCACCTCATGCTCCAGCGCTTCAGCACCGAGCAGGTCGACCTCCTGCAGCAGTTCCTCGAGGAGTGCGCCGCTCAGCTCCGCCGCGCGCCTCGGCCCGCGCCTGGCCCCCCGGCGAGCCGACCGGCGCCGTTCCGAAGACGATGACCGCCGCCCCGGGGGATGCGTGGCCCGTAGACCGGGGCCGCGTGGTGGACACCCTCGAACCTGGGGCTCAGCTGTTCGCCCGGTACTTCACCGTGCAGCCATAGGGCGCGCTGGTCGTCGCCGGCACCGGCTTGCCGGTCTCCACCGCCTCCACCGCCTGCCGCACGTAGTTGGTCGGGGTGGCGCTGCGGCCTCGCGGATCGTCGTCGATCGCCCCCGCGTAGCGGACCACCCCGTGCTCGTCGATGACGAACATGTGCGGCGTGGTCTTCGCTCCGTAGGCGTGCCCCACCGCGCCGCTCGGGTCCTGGAGCACCGGGTAGGGGAAGCCTTGCTCCTTCTTCCAGGCCGCCGACTTCTCCGGCGTGTTCGAGTAGGTCGAGTCGATGGCCAGCCACACCACCTGCTTGCCGAGCGCGGCGAGCGTCTTCTGCATCGTCTTCGACGTGTAGTGGCGCTGGACGAAGGGGCACTCGGGGTTCGTCCACTCCAGGACCACCACCTTCCCGCGGTACTGGGTGAGCGAATGCTGGAGCCCGGACTCGTCCGGCAGGGCGAAGGTCGGGGCCGGCTGCCCCACCTCGACCGGGGAGCCGACGGCTGGACCTGCCAGGGCCAGGAAGCCCAGGACGATGGCGACGAATGCGTGCTTCATGGGCGGGCGGCCTCCATCGGTGAAAGGGCTGGCCCG
>Ga0187780_10004399_pt1 | contig 10566 bp, 8 predicted proteins | sample 1015_Q2_SP10_20__FD_132429 | JGI IMG/M metagenome (GOLD analysis project Ga0187780, IMG submission 132429) | Tropical peat soil microbial communities from peatlands in Department of Meta, Colombia - 1015_Q2_SP10_20_MG | ecosystem: Environmental > Terrestrial > Soil > Wetlands > Peat | place...
ATGGTAGGCCGGCCTCGCCAAGGTTGGCTTTTCTACGGTGTGATGATGCTGCTTTTCAGCGCCGGCTTGATTTTCACCCATCACTTCGAGCAACGCGGCAATCCTCTTTTGCGGGGAGTCGATTTTCAGCATCGCTCTGCGCAGGCCGGCGGAAACATGGAAGGCAAGGAAGTACGCTTCGGCATCGCGGGAACGGCGCTCACGGCAGTCGTCACCTCGAACACCGCTACGGGCTCCACGAACGCGGCAGACGACAGCTTGACCTCGCTGGGTGGAATGGTGCTGCTCACGAATATGCTTGCCGGGGAAGTGGCCTTTGGCGGGCTAGGCTCCGGCCTTTACAGCATGGTCATGGCTGCGGCGATCGCCGTCTTTCTGGCCGGGCTCATGGTTGGGCGGACCCCCGAGTTTCTGGGGAAGAAGATCGGTCCGTGCGAAAACAAGATGATCATGCTTTACGCACTGGCGGCTCCTCTGGTCATCCTTCCATTGACCGCCATTGCCGTGAGCACCACGTCCGGCTTGTCTGGCTTGACCGCCAACACTGGAGCACACGGCTTCACGGGAATTTTGTTTGCCTATGCTTCCTGTTTTGCCAACAATGGTCAGGCGTTCGGCAGCCTGAACGCCAACACTTCTTTTTACAACATCACCACCGCAGTGGCGATGATGATCGGCAGGTTTGGGCTGGCGATTCCCGCGCTTGGATTGGCGAACTTGTTCGCGCGTCAGAAGAGCACTCCCGCTTCTTTAGGAACTCTCCCCACCGACTCCCCATCGTTTGGCGCCCTTCTAACGGCCTGCTTGATCATCATGACCGCACTGAGCTATTTGCCGGCGCTCGCTCTCGGCCCTGTCCTGGAGCGTCTGGTCTTTGGGACCTAGTTGACTGGGCAACTCATTACCTGCAGCAATCACGAAAAAAGCACAAGGAACAGTTACCTGCGGAGAAAGAGGAAGGAGTAGCCGAAGCCGACGAACGAGTGTGCAGCAGCCCCAGAAAGGCCGGCAGCGACGTGGAAATCGATCTGATGGTGAGGCGCGAGTCTGTAGGAGGTTCCGAAGTGCAGGAATTGGCGGGAGCCGCCGCGCTGCGGGAAATCGCCGGCATATTCAACGAAAGCATCCCATGACTTGGTCAGTTGGCGATCCAAGAAGAAAGTGGTCTCGCCCGTGAAATTGTGCTGGCCCGCCAGCGTGGGCCAATAAAAGGCGACTTGGCCTCCCGCGGTCCAGTTCTTCGAGAGAGTGTGGGACCAAGGGAGCTGAAGGCCTGGGTCATAGCCGTGGCTCGAGATGGGTTTGGCGCCCGTGGGCAGGCTCAGAAAGACGATGGCGGAAAGATCGAAGCCATGGAAAGGGCCTAACTGTTGCTTGAGGCCGATAGCGACGTCACCAAAGCCGGAGACACTTCCAGGAAGGTCATGGAAGTAGTCGGGCACAGCCAGCCGGATTTCCGTTCTTTGCAGCAAGCCATACCGGATAGAAGATTCGGGGAAATCCAGCGAAGACTGTCCTTGCGCGTTGGTGATGAGAAAGCCGTTTTCCAATTGCAGGCCGCCTTGTGGCACGACGACGCTGGAATTTGCCACAGACGGCCGATCCGTGGAAATGGTCACTTGGGAGTCCGAAGCGGTCTGGGCGCGAAGGGGGATACTGGCTACCGGCGCCAGCAAGACGGCTGCAAAGAAAACAAAGTTTGAACCGGACATCGATGCCGACATCACAATAATTCAACGGCTGAAAATGTTCCAGACTCCTTGCGTTTGCTGACAACCGGCGACGCTGAGTCTGGAGATTTGCTACCCTTCCCCCATGCGCAGGGCGTTCCTCGGTTGAACGAAGGGGGCGTGGCTACTGACGAGGTTCAGCGATTCCCTTTGCCAGCGAGGCGCGACGGGCCGAGCAGCCAATCGAAAAGGGGGAGAAAGATGTTGAAGCGCTCGTTGGCGGCGGCGTGATGCTGCAAGTGATGGTGGCGGGCGGATTCGAGCCAGGACGGTAGCCAGCCACCAAAGTGAATGCGCCAGTGGATTTCTTCGTAGGCTACGAAATACATCACGAAGCCAATCATCATGCCGGGAGCCAAGCCCGCGCGAAGCAGGTACTCGATGGCAAAGATCGGCAGAGCATTCACGGCAAACAAAAGCACGACGACCAACGGGTTCTTGGCGAAGTTGACATACAGCGGCTCGTCAGGCGTGCCCCACGTGGAGTGATGCAAGCCATGGTAGTAAGCCAGCGTCCGACCCGGAGGATGCAGCACGAAGCGGTGAAAGAAGTATTCAAAGGCGTTGGCATAGAGAAGTCCGAGACAGATGCCGGCAAGAAAACTAGCAGGTTTGAAGGAGAATTTTTCGAGCAAAAGCGCAACAAGCAATCCACCGAAGAGGATTGCGGTGAACGCATTCCTTCTTTTGGCGGCCAAGCTGCGTGCGAGGGTGGCCGGAGAAATGTCAGTGGCCGTGAGCATTGACAATCGATGATAGCGCAACGTAGGTAGCCTCGCGGTGCACGGTCACCCAATCTTGACGGGTTAGGCTAAGAAGGACTGCGGTGATTCGGAATCGGCTACAATAGGAGCAATGGAGGCAGGTCATGGCCCACCGGTTTACGGTGATCTTCGAGAAAGAGGCAGAAGGCGGATATCACGTTTTCTGCCCCACGCTACCCGGTTGCCACACGCAAAGCGAGACCATCGACGAAGGCGTCGCCAATATCCGGGAAGCGATCGAGCTTTACGTCGAAAGCTTGCGCGAAGTCGGCTTACCCGTTCCCACCGAAGACATCTTCATCAAGCCGATTGAGATTCCGGCGTGACGCCGAAACAACCCGCCGCTACGGCACGAGACGTGGTCCGCGTGGCCGAAGGATTGGGCTTCGTATTTCGCAGGCAGCGCGGCAGCCATGCCATCTACGTGCGTCAGACCGACCAAGCCCGCGTCGTGATTCCAATGCATAAGGGGTGAGCTCAAGCGCAAAACGTTGCGCGGCATCATTCAAGACTTGAAAATCAGCGTCGAAGAATTTGCAAAGCGGCTCTAGCGAGTTCGGTGAAAGGGCGCGGAAGAAAGGGACTTATTGGCGCTGGTCGCGGAGGAGGACGATGTCGGAATCGGTGTGGCCGCGGACGACGGCGAGTTTGGAGCCGTCGGGAGACCAGTGAAAGTCGCCAAGATGCTCAGACTTAAACGAGGTGAGCCACCTGCCGGGCGAGCCGTCCAGAGGCTGGGACCACAAATTGTCAACGCCGTTTTCGCGCACGGCGTACACGAGGGCTTTGCCATCGCGCGAATAGTGCAAGGAATAAAAATCTAATGGCTTCTCAAGATGAATTTCCCGGAGCACCTGACCGGCGGCAGTGGAGACCTCCACTGTTTTTTCTTTGATATTTCCGGTCTGTACTTGGGTATCAAACACAGTGGCCGCGCCATCCGGGGAAATGTCGAAGCCCCGATAGAGCTGGAGGTCGGTTACCTTCTGCGAAGGGCCGCCATCGAGAGACACTCGCATGAGCTGCCGAGTAGTGAATTCTTCGAAATAAACCCATTTCCCGTCGGGGGAGCAAACGGGGTTTCCGCTGCCATGGCTGTCGGTGAGCTGCTTGAGATTTCCTCCGGCCGCGTCCGCGCGAAAAACGTTCAAGGTCCGTCCGCCACCTTTTGACTGAACCATGCCAAACACCAGAGTGCGGCCGTCGGGACAGCCGGACGGGTCGGAACTGAGAGCGCCCTGGACAGTGTTAAGCGTGATATGAGAACCCGTTTCGGGATCAATGCTCTCCAAAATGCCGCTGTGGCCGTGCATGAGCTTGCCATCGCGGGTCCACCCGAAAAGCGTGTCCGAGCCCACAGTGGACACAGGCTTGGAATCGGCACCGCTGCTCGCGTTCATTACTTCGAGTTTGTAATGGTCCTGAGAGGCAACGGCTGCCAGAACGGGTTCGGTGCGGGCCGCACTCAGATAGGAATAGTCGCTGGTGTCGCGCGTGACCGGAATGAGTTTGCCCTCGGGATAAGAGATGTAGACGATCTGCTGGCGATTGTAGTTGCTGCTGATATCCGTATAAAGGGCCAGCACGCCGCGGCCATCCGGGAGCCACGCGGGCAAATTTACGAATCCGTCGGCGGACTTGAAAAATGTGCGGCGCTCGCCGGTGCGGGCGTCCACGGCTGCCAATCCAGAGATGATCTCCCCGTGGGAAGTCTCGGTAAGACCAAGAACGCCGACGATGACCTTGCCGTCCGGGGACCAACTCGGGTTATACCCCGCTTCGCTGGTAGGACCGCTGGCGAGAACGGTTTCCTCGGGGCTGTCTACCGAGCGGACGATCAAATGGTATTGGCCCTGGGCGGAATTGTCATATCGAAAGAAGGCAAACTTGCGGCCATCCGGGGAAAAGGTAGCCCACTGCACGTCCGAGGCGAGGCGTTCCGGAGCGCCGCCCAGAATCGGAGCACGATACAAATACTTGACGGTGGTGTTGCCGGGATCGCTGCGAGTGAAGTAGATGGAATTGCCGTCGGGGACAAAGCCAAGCGCGCTGTACCAGACGCCGTCGGCGGGAGGCTCGACTTGCGTGACGCTGTTGGTGGGAACGTTGCGGAGCAAGAGGCTGCCGAGTCCTCTTTCGCGGACGAGAGAGAGGACGTATTTGCCGTCAGGGGAAATGGCGGCCATGACCGAGTTCCCGGTTTCCGTGACCTTCGTGACAGAGAAATTTTCGAAGGGACGGGAGCGGTTTTTTTCAATGAGGGCGTACACGCCATATGCAGCGGCGAGCAGAACTGCCATGGCGAGGAGTGTGCCAACGACTGCGCCCGTTTTGTGCTGGCGCGCCGCTTCAATAACGGAAGAGCTTTTTGGCGCGGGGGGCTGTGATTCCACCGGCACGGCGACCGACGGCGTACTCTGCAAGACCGCCCCAGAGACGCGGCCCGAATCGGTGTCGCGCTTGAGCCGCTGGAGGTCAGCGCGCATTTCGGCGGCGCTCTGGTAACGTAGGCTGCGATCTTTTTCGAGAGCTTTGTTGATGACGTCTTCCAGTTTGGCAGGCAAGTCCGGATTCAGCCGGACTGGCGGTGTGGGAGTGGCGTCAAGGATGGCTTTGAAAATGACCGCAGAGCTTTCGCCGCGAAAAGGCTGAGTGCCGGTGGCCATTTCATAAAGCACGGCGCCAAAGGAAAACAAATCCGTGCGCGCGTCAAGCTCTTTGGCGCGGACTTGTTCGGGAGACATGTAGGAAATAGTTCCTACGGTAGTTCCCGGACTAGTAAGGTCGCCGTCGAGCGTGAGGGTGGCTTGCGCGGAGGTGGCGGATTCGGAGGGCCTCGTGAAAGAGGAGGAGACTTTGGCCAAGCCGAAGTCGAGGATCTTGGCGTGGCCGCGCTTGGTAATGAAAATGTTGGCGGGCTTGATGTCGCGGTGAACGATACCCGCGGAGTGGGCGGCGTCGAGGGCGTCGGCGATATCGATGGCGAACGGAAGAAGCGTTTCGAGCTCGAGGGGACGGCCGGCGATGCGGTGCTTGAGGGTGGTGCCGTCGAGGAATTCCATCACAATGAAGGGGCGGCCGTCCTGTTCATCGATTGCATGGATCGTGCAGATGTTGGGATGGTTCAGCGCCGAGGCGGCTTTGGCTTCGCGCTGAAAACGGGCCAGAGCCTGGGAATCCTTGGCAACATCATCGGGAAGAAACTTCAGCGCGACAAAGCGGCCGAGTTTGATGTCCTCGGCCTTGTAGACCACACCCATTCCGCCGCCGCCGAGTTGCTCGAGGATGCGGTAGTGGGAAAGGGTCTGGCCAATCAGCGCGTCGGAGCCTGCCATGGAGCAGCCATCTTAGGTTGCATCACAAATACAAGTCAACGAATCCGCAACGAGCCCGGTTGACGACCGCCTCCGCGGAGAAGACCGGGGCCCTCTATCTATTCGATGCGCAAGGCGTTCATGGGTTGAATCGATGCGGCGCGGCTGGCCGGAATAATGGCAGCAAAAAACGAGCAAATCGTCAGAGAACCAACGGCGATGGTCAACGCCGGTGGATCCCACCAGGAAACGCCATACAGCTGGGAAGAGATCAGGTGGCCTGCCGCGATAGCCAACGGGATGCCGAGGAGCAGCCCGATCAACACGCGCTGAAAGGCGCCAAGCAGCACCAGGCGAATGACGTTCATCCAGTTTGCGCCCAGAGCCATGCGAATGCCGATTTCGTTGGTGCGCTGAGCGACGGCATACGCAGTTACGCCATAAAGTCCCACAGCGGCAAGCAATAGCGCCACGGTGCCGAAGAGTCCGGCGAGCCCGGCGACGGCGCGCTCCTGGTCGAAGACGCGTTCCACCTGCTGCTGCAGAGTGCGCACGGAAGTGACGGTCAGGTCGGGATTGAGCTCGAACAGAAGGCTGCGCAACTGAGGCTCCAGCGTGCCTGGGGGAGTATTGGTCACGAGCATGATCCCGCCAATGAAATGCGAGGTGAGTTCCAATTTTTTCATCAATGGATGCTTGTAATCGACATTTTGCGCGAGCGGCACATAAAACATCGGCCTTGCCGGCTTGGAGAGGGCGAAGCCGGCGAACTTCGCGTCGTGAACGATTCCCACAATCCGGAGAGTTCCGGCATTTTCCGGCAAGTCGATGCCAAAGTGCTGATCGATGGGATCTTCGTTAGGCTGGAAGAAACGTTTGACAAAGGCTTCGTTAACAATAGCCACAGGCTCGGTGGTTTCATTATCGGCATCGCTGAAGAAGCGTCCGCGCACCAGGCGCACGCCGAGGTTTTGCAGATAGTGCGCGCTCACGCGATCCCAGGAGGCGTTAGCATCTTCGCTCATTTTTGGAGCGGGATGGCCGGCGACGAGGACAAGTTCACCCCAGTTGTCGGTGAGCGGATTGTAGAGTGCCATGCCCGCTCCGCGCACACCTGGGAGACGATTCAGATGATCTTCCATCTGATGGTAGAGAGCAGTCAGTTGCGGGAAGGTGGTGTGCCCGGGCGGGTTATGCAGCCCCACAACGACACGATCCGGGATAGAGAATCCGAAGTCCTGGTGTTCGAGTTTGTTCAGGCTGCGGGCGAGCATGGTCGAGCCGGCGACGAGAACGACGGATACGGCAGCCTGCACAACCAGCAGCGCCCTGCGGGCGAAGGTGGAACGATCGGTTCTGCCGCGGCCCGTGGAGCGCAAAGCGTCAGCAGGATCCGTACGTGTCGCGAACCATGCCGGAGCCGCGCCGAAAATAATTCCCGTCACTAACGCCAGCGCAAAGGCAAATCCCAGAACGAGCAGCGATGGGGCCGTTTGGATGGGAAGAAAATGCGCGCTGTGAAAGGCGAGCGACAAAAGCAACCGCGCCGCGCCCACGGATACGACAAGCCCGGCGATTCCTCCCAGAATCGCCAGCAACACGCTTTCGGTAAGTGCCTGCGTGATGATTTGCTGGCGCGTTGCTCCGATAGCCAGGCGAATTGCCGTTTGGCCGCGCCGGGCGACCGCGCGCGCAAGCAGCAAATTGGCCACGTTCGCGCAAGCAATCAGCAGCACCATGCCACAGACGGCCAGCAAAAGTTGCAGGCTCCGCCCGTATTCTTCTTTCATCACGGCAATGCCGGCACCGGCGGGAACGACGTGAATTATTTGCTGCGGAAGCAGGCGAATCACGTCCGGCATCCAGTTCGCAGGGTAACCGGAGTCCGTCTGCAACCATTGACGCAAGACTCCGGTCAGGCGCGGCGCCATACCCTCGACCGAAGCGCTGGGGCGCAGCCGGCCGATGACGCGCAGCCAAGCGGAAATGGGTTGATGCAGCAAGGAGCTCTCGCCCGCGATCATCGGCTCCTGCTGGAGGGGAATCCAAAGGTCGGGCGGGTCGCTCTCAAGCGTTTCGCCGAAGAATCCTGCGGGAGCGACACCAATCACAGTCACCGCATGGCCTTCTATAAAAAGCGTCGCGTTGAGAATCGAAGGGTCGCTGCCATAGGCGGACTGCCAGGCCTGGTGGCTTAAAACCACGACGGGAGCAGCCGAGGCTTTGTCGTCGTCCGGAGTGATAACACGTCCCGCCAGGGTGCCTACTCCCAGCGTCGAAAAATAGTTTCCGGTGACGTACTCGCTGATGAGCGGCCGCGAAACCGTGTCGGCGCTGCCGCGGCGCACACTCATTTGCCGCCGCCCGCCTTGAAACGCGGCCAGCTCTTCAAACTCCGGCGCGTTTGCTTTCAGCCGCTCAAATAAAGGAAACGAAAACAGCCCCCAATCGTCCTGGGGACCACCTTCCACGCAGCAATCGTCGCCTTCGCCGATGCGGTAGAGGCTGGCGGGATCGGTGACGGGAAGAGAACGCAGCATGACCGCATGAATCAGGGTGAAGATCGCCGTAGTGCCGCCTATTCCGAGAGCCAAGGTGAGGACAGCGGCAGCGGTGAACACGGGGGACAACCGAAACTGGCGCAGGGCGTAACGGAGATTGCCGAGGAGGTTTTTCATAGCACACCCCTTCCCCTATGCCATACGCAAGGCGCTGCGGGCAAGTTCCGTTTCTTCTTCGCTCCGGAAAGGGCAGCTGAGAGCGGACGGCCTCAGAAGACCGCCCCTACGCGCTCTCGGGTTCTTCGATCAGGGATTCCTGGCGGACGACGATGACGATGCCGGAATCGGTGACGTGGAAGCGGCGCTTATCGGCTTCGAGGTCGTAACCGATTTCGGTGCGCTCGGGAAGGCTGACGTGGCGGTCGATGATAGCGCGGCGAATGCGCGAATAGCGGCCGATGTTCACGTGATTGTAGATGATGGTGTCCGAAACCTCGGAAAAGCTGTTCACGCGGACGTCGTAACCGATGACGCAGCGCTGCGCCTTTCCGCCGGAGATGATCGAGCCGCCGGCGACGATGGAATCGAGCGCCACGCCCATGCGGTCGGGGTCGGCAAAGACGAATTTTGCCGGAGGATACTGGTGCTGCCAGGTCCGCAGCGGCCACGCATTGTCGTACAAGTTGAAAACCGGAGAGACGCTGACGAGATCCATGTTGGCTTCGTAGTAGGCGTCGAGGGTGCCGACATCGCGCCAGTAGACGGCGTCCTTGGCGTTTTCGTCGACGAAGTTGTAAGCAAAGACGCGATGCTTGGTGATGATGCGGGGAAGAATGTCCTTGCCGAAATCGTGGCTGGATTTGGTGTCCTCGGAATCCGCCAGGAGGATGGGAATCAGCAGTTGCGTATTGAAGATGTAGATCCCCATGGAAGCGTTGCATTGGCCGGGATGAAGAGGAGATTCTTTGGGGACGGCGGGCTTTTCCTCGAAGCCCACGATGCGCCAGTCCTTGTCCGTTTCAATCACACCGAGTTGTTTTGCCGCATGCGCGCATGGCACTTCGATCGTGGCGACGGTGACATCAGCGCCCGAGTCGACATGCTGCTTGAGCATCCGGCTGTAATTCATTTTGTAGATGTGGTCGCCGGAAAGAATAAAGACGAATTTCGAGCGCTCACTGCCAATGGAGTAGATGTTCTGATAGACGGCGTCGGCGGTGCCTTGATACCACTGCTGCGAGACGCGCATCTGCGGCGGAAGAACTTCGATGTAATCGCCGAGCCCGGCCAGCGGCGACCAGCCGGCGCGGATGTGGCGGTTGAGGCTGAGGGCTTTGTACTGGGTGAGGACGAAGACGCGGCGGAGATCGGAATTGATGCAATTGGAGAGAGTAATGTCGATGATGCGGTAGAGGGCGCCGAAGGGCACGGCAGGCTTGGCGCGGTCGCGAGTGAGAGGCCAAAGGCGTTCGCCCTGCCCCCCGGCAAGGAGCACCCCAATCGCGTCGCGCATATCGCTCATCGTTTCGTCCCCGGCGAGGAAGTGAAGAGGCTCATTCTAGCAACAGAAATGAAGAAAAGGAAAAGCCCGGGGGCTGAAAAACGGCCGCAGGGTATCCCGGAAGGCCTCCGGCCAATAATTATCCGCAAGTTAATAGAGTATACGAAGTGCCAATACCTAGGTTTAGTACCACGATTTTCCCCACCAAATCGCAAAGATTTCTTGACTTGGAGCCACCGAATTGATTAGAAGAGGCCAGCGACAGTTCAGGGTGCGACTGCGAAGCAGCCAATACATGCGATAATTAGAACAGGGGCGGCGCCCAAAAAGCTTTGCAAGCCGGCGGCAGCATGTCCGGCGAGAGGCGCCGCAAGATACCAATCCGAACCGGATTGGGGGTGAAATCATAGGTGGCTGAAGTAATTATTCAGGAAAGTGAGTCTCTGGAAAATGCCCTGCGGCGTTTCAAGCGCAAGGTGCAACAGGAAGACATCATCAAGGAAATCAAGAAGCACAGCTTCTACATGAAGCCCGGCGAAAAGCGCCGGGCCAAAGAAGCGCTTTCGCGGAAGCGACTGCGCAAGAAGCAGCGCCGAGAAACGGATTAAGCGAAGGGGCGGCCCGGGGGGAAACCCAGGCCGCCCTACCGTTCTCTACGCCGCCGAGCGCCGCACTTCCGAGAATCAGGCCCCCGTAAGGCAGAGTGTTTGGGATCGTTTAGCAGCTTCGTACTCGCAGGCCCAAGGGATCCGCGCC
>Ga0187780_10004400_pt1 | contig 10565 bp, 10 predicted proteins | sample 1015_Q2_SP10_20__FD_132429 | JGI IMG/M metagenome (GOLD analysis project Ga0187780, IMG submission 132429) | Tropical peat soil microbial communities from peatlands in Department of Meta, Colombia - 1015_Q2_SP10_20_MG | ecosystem: Environmental > Terrestrial > Soil > Wetlands > Peat | place...
CGCCGCCGGTGCGGGTCGCCGCGATCGTCCGGACGACCACCTCATGGCTGGTCAGCGGCCTTCCCCGCCAATTCGGGGTGATATGGGAGAACAGCCGGTGCTCGATCTTGTTCCACTTGGAGGTGCCCGGCGGGAAATGGCACACGGTGATCGCCAGCCCGGTCTCGGCGGCCAGGGCGGCCAGCTCGCCCTTCCAGACCCGGTACCGGTAGCTGTTGGAGCCGCCCGCGTCCGCGGTGATCAGCAGGCGGGAAGCCTGCGGGTAGTCCCGGTGGCCGCGCACCTTCCACCAGCGGCGGATGGACTCCACGGCAAACACAGAGGTGTCGTGATCGACGCCGACGTTCACCCAGCCGGTGTTGCGGGTGATGTCGTAGATCCCGTACGGGATCGCCTGCTCCACCTCCGGGCCGGTGAAGAAGAAGCTGTGGTCCTCCACCTGCACCGGCTCGCCCTTCGGGCGCCACTCCCGGCCGCCCATCGGCAGCCGGCCCAGCTGCTCCCGCTTCTTGGTGTCCACGCTGATCACCGGCTCGCCGGCCGCCTGGTGGTCCTTGGCCTGCTGGTTGATGTACCGGAACTGCGCATCCCGGTCCGGGTGCTGGTCCCCCTCCAAGACCTTGGCGTTGCCCCGCAAGCTGAAGCCATTCGCGCGCAGCAAGCCGCCGACCGTGGGCGCCGACACCGGATGCCCCTGCCGGGCCAGCTCGCCGGCCAGGTGCCGCAGCGACTTGGTCGTCCACCGCAGCGGCGATTCCGGGTCCCCGCGCTCATCCGGCTCCACCAGCGCCAGCAGGGCAGGCACCAGGCCGGCATCCAGCGCCGCAGCGCCCTTGCGGCCCCCGCCCTCACGCCGCGCCCGCCCCTCACGGAACGGCTCCCCGCCTTCTTCCAGCTCGAAGACACCCGCGCGGACGGTGGTCTCGCTGACCCCGGCCACCCGGGCGACGGCCCGCACCCCGCCATGCCCCAGCAGCCGCGCCTCAGCGGCCAGCAGCAACCGCCGCTGCCGCTCGTTCAGGTGCGGCATCAGCACCTCGAACCGCATCGACAGCTGATCGCGGACCGCGGCCGGAATGCCCATAGCACCACATCGAACCATGAATCCGAAGACAACAGCTTATTTCTTTACAACTTCAGTGCGTCCGGCACCGCTGCCAGGCGGCGCCGGGCAGCACCGCGGCGATGGCGTTCACCAGCCCGGCGTGGTCGTCGCTGATCACCAGGGCCACGCCGGACAGGCCGCGGGCGGCCAGTCCGCGCAGGAACGCCAGCCACCCCGCGCCGTCCTCGGAGCTGGTCACGTCGAGGCCGAGGATCTCGCGGCACCCGTCGGCGTTGACGCCGGTCGCGATCAGGCAGTGCACGTTCACGGTGCGGCCGCCCTCGCGGACCTTCTGGGTCAGCGCGTCGATCCAGCAGAACGTGTACGGCCCGCGGTCCAGCGGCCGGCTCCGGAAGCTGGCTGCGAGCTCGTCCAGCTCCGCGGCCATCGCGGACACCTGCGACTTGGACAGGCCCGCCACGCCCAGGGAGGCGGCCAGCTTCTCCACCCGCCGGGTCGACACGCCCAGCAGGTAGCTGGTCGCGACCACCGAGACCAGCGCCCGCCCGGCCCGCCGCCGGTGCTCCGGGAAGCCCGGGAAGTACGACCCGGATCGCAGCTTGGGGATCGCCAGCTCGATCGTCCCGGCCCGGGTATCCCACTCCCGCCGCCGGTACCCGTTCCGGGAGTTCACCCGGTCCGGGCTGACCTCCCCGTACCCCGCGTTGCACCGGACCTCGACGTCGGCGTCCATCATCCGCTGGGCGAACTCCCGGATCATCGCGCGCAGCACACCCGGGCCCGCCGATGCCAGGGTCTGCTCGAACTGCGCGCCGGGAACCGGCACAATGTCACCTGCGGCCATTTCGCTCTCCTTCGTCTCGACAAAGCCATTTCGAAGGATCGCGAGGTGGCCGCCCCGCTTCACGGCGACACGCCGTACTCCGGCAAGATCGTCACATCAGTACCGGTTACCCCATACACCACTTCCGTGGACGTGAACCGAGGCACTTCGTGGCGCACCAATGTCTCCGCGCAACAAGGGAAAGGCAGATCCGCTGGGGTCAGAGGTGCGGGGTACGAAGGCCTCCACCCCATCCGTGCCTTGGCGTGATAGCTCCTACGAGCCAGACAGGCAAGGGGTGTGTTCAATTACGGACGAGACAGTCTCGCTTGCGATCGACCCTGATCCGGCCTGCATGTGCCAAATGCTGACACAGCAGGCCTAGGCCATCCATACTCTCAGGTGTGGTTACCGTAATAGTTCCCGCCCACAACGAGGCTCGCGTGATCGGACGTCTACTCGCTCAACTCGTGCCAGATACCCGGCATGACGAGATGGAGGTCATCGTCGTGGCCAATGGCTGTACTGATGATACGGCCACAGTTGCTGCATCGTTTGGATCATCGGTACGGGTGCTTTCCGTCCCTGTAGCTTCCAAGCGTGAAGCCCTAGCTGCCGGTGACCGGGCTGCCAAGGGCTACCCCCGGGTTTACCTGGACGCGGACGTCGAGTTGCGGGCTGAGGACGTGTCGGCGCTGGCCGAAGCACTTAGTCATCCGGGCGTGCTTGCCGCTGGTCCACAGCGGGTGGTCGCCACCGCTGAAAGCCCATGGCCAGTCCGTTGGTACTACGACATCTGGTCTAGGCTTCCCGAAGTACGTGCCGGATTGTTCGGCCGGGGTGTCATCGCCGTGAGTGAAGCGGGTCATGCGCGCGTTGCCAGCCTGCCGCCGTTGCTTTCCGACGATCTTGCCGCCTCGCTCGTGTTCGCACCAGATGAGCGGACAATCGTGGCAGGGGCACGGGTTGTAGTCCATCCGCCGCGAACGATCAAAGACCTGCTCCGTCGACGGGTCAGAGTGGTTACCGGAGTAACGCAGATCGAACGGGCGACAAATACACCTGATTCGGTCGCAAGGACAAGGCTGCAGGACCTGCTCACACTCATCGGAAAAGAGCCGCGCATGACGCCGCGATTGTTCGTCTTCCTAGCGGTAACCGTCCTCGCCCGGATGCGGGGCAGCTGGACGGTTAGGCGGCGTGACTATTCGACCTGGCTCCGTGATGAGAGCAGCCGTCAGTGACCGGCATCTTGCCGACCAACCTACTTTCAGCAGTCCCGCCATTGGTCAGAACCAGTGTTGAATGATGGCGTGGACCGCAAGGATGGCACGAAGACCGCGCATGTGGGTCATCAGTGGCTGGGCCAGTACGGCAAGACCGATAACGGGGTGCTCACCGTCACCACGGCGTGGGCCGATGAGCGCGTTTTGGGGCTTGCAGGTTATTAACACGCTGATTTGATCTGTGTTGCCGATTCGGCGTCCTCGGCGGCAAGGAAAGCGATCAGGTCTGCCGGTGCGGGGAACCGGGCGGTCGCGGGTGTGATGGCGTGTCCGTGTTCTTCCAGAAGTGGCCCATTTCGCGGATGGCCTCGGTGACCCTGCTGCGGTCCACGGCGAACAGTTCGCCCAGGACTGCTTGTGTGCAAAGTCTGCGCAGGTAAGACACGGTGGCCAGGATCCGGTCGGCGTTGGTGAGCCTGGGACGCGGGCCTGCTCGGGCCGCGCGACGGCGCTCGGTGCCGCGCCGTTGGTGCCGGGCCTGCTCGCGCCGTGCTTCCTGCGGTCCGGCAAGTTCAACGATCAGATCGTCCAACTCCTGGCGGGACATGCCCGTCAGCGCCGGATGTGACAGTGTGGCGCGGCCGGGGACTCCTGGCCGCGCGCTGGGGATACTTCGAGGACAGCGTGCGGCTGGCCGCCGCGCTGCGCCCGGCGCTGGCCTCCAGGGGGATCCCGGCGCACGCCTACGTTTTTGTTCTTGATATCTCTCGCTGCACGGCGTTCTGCCCGGCTAGCTGCGACTACGACACACCGCGAAGGTCTTTGACTTTCCAGGCGTTCACCGGGATTGTTAGGCACTACCTGACAATCGAAGGTGACGCGGAGGTATGCGGTGGCCGGTGGGGGTCTTCATGTAGTCGCGTCGGCTGGCCCGTCACGGCCGGACGCGCCGCCTGACCCGGCGGCCTTCCAGGCCTCCTGCATCGAGGCGTACCAGGCTTCGCAGATCGCCCGCGGGTTCAGTCCGCTGACGATCGGCAACGGAACCGGCACCCTGGAGCGGTTCCTCGACGCGTGCGGATGCCCGGCCTGGGAGGTGACCTGCGAGGATGTCGACCGGGTGGTTGGCCGGCTCGCGGCGGCCGGGATGTCGGCCAGCACCCGGCGCGGGTATGTGTCGGCGTTCAAGGGGTTCTTCGCGTTCCTGGTTGCACGCAAGGCTGCCGAGATCGAGGCCTGCTTCGGGGTCCGCCTGGCCGACCCGGTCGATGAGTTCAACGCCGCCCGCCATGTCGGTGCCGACTCCCCGGAATCGCGGCCGCCGCCGACCCCGGCCCGGGTGGAGGGGTTCTTCGCCTTCCTGCGCCAGCGGGTGGCCACCGCCCGGGTGTTCGGCACGGCCGGGCGGGACTACGCGCTTTACCGGGTGCTGTATCACGCCGGGCTGCGCGCCGAGGAAGCCGTCGCGCTGGATATCGCCGATCTGCACTTTGACCGCGGGCCGTTCGGCAAGATCCACGTGCGGTTCGGCAAGGCGGCCAAGGGGTCGGGGCCGCGGCCCCGGTGGGTCCCGATGCTGGACCAGCTCGACCTGATCTTGCGCTGGTATCTGCAGGACGTGCGGCCGCGGCTGCCGGCCGGGGCGGCGGCCTTCCCCGATTCCGGCGGCGGGCGGTTGCACCGCGGCAGCGTCCGCAACAGGCTGGCCCACCTGCTGGAACTCGAAGGCGCCGATCTGGCCGACCGGTTCAGCCCGCACGCGCTGCGAAGAGCATGCGCGACCCACAACTACGAGCGCGGCGTGGACCTGGTTGCCATCCAGCAGATGCCCGGGCACTGGCAGATCGGCACCACGATGCGCTACGTCTCGCCCTCCTCGGCGTTCATCGAGGACGCCTACCGCAAGGCCATATCGGCGACGCTGGCCGAACTGGAGGAGCCACTATGAAGGTCACCTGGCGGCTGCGGATGGCCGCCGCCCAGCGGGAAGTGTGGACCGGCGCGCAGCTGCGCCGGCTGCTGGCCGAGCGGGCCGGAACGTCGTTGTCCTCGGCGAGCGTGTCGGCGCTGCTGACCCGCCAGCCCGCGCAGCTGAAACTGTCCACCCTGGCGGCGCTGTGCACCGCGCTGGAGTGCACCCCGAACGACCTGCTCGAGGTGGACACCACCCCGGCCGCGGCCGTGCCGCCGCGGTCGGCACGTCAGGTGACGCCGCAAGCCAGGCGGGGACGCTCGATGCCGCCGTTGTGAGCCGCGCCGAGGGGACCTGCCGCGACTGCGGGCAGCCGCGGCCGCTGCATTCCCACGGCCGGTGCGGCCCGTGCGACCGGCGGTGGCGCCGGGAAATAGCCAAGCAGCCCTGCCCGCGGTGCGGGCAGCCGGGGCTGCTGCGGCCCGGCACCGGGATCTGCGGGCGCTGCCAGCGCGCGCTGCGGCCCCGCGAACCTCCCGCCCCGCCCCGGCAGGCGGACTGCGCGCGCTGCGGGAAACGCCGCCCGCACCAGGCACGCGGCCTGTGCGCCCGCTGCTACCAGACCGACCCGGCCATGGTGGATAACTGCGCGGCCCGGCTGGCCGACGCGCTTGGCGATCCGCCCGGGTGGCTGAGCGGGTTCGCCGGCTACCTGGCTGGCCGCCTGTCGCCCACCCGGGCGGTCGCGCTGTTGCACCAGCTCCCCGCGGTCCTGGCCAGCGGCGGTAACGTCCCTGCAGCTGTGCTGGCCGCCGCTCGCACGCCAGGACCTGGCCGCCCCGCCGCCAGCGCGCTGGCCCGGGCACTGGAGGCATTCTTCACCAGCGCCCGGCTCATGCTGCCCGCCGACACCGCCGGCCAGGCCGCCCGGGCGCGGCGGTCCCGGCGCATCGCGGAAACACCAGCAGCGTTCCGCGCGGCCGCGGCTGCGTTCGACGACGCTCAGCTGCAAGCCCGGGACCGGGCCCGCAGGGCCGGAACCCGCCCGCGGGCCGACCGCACCCTGGAGATCAACCTCACCGCGGTTCGTGACCTGGCCCGTTACCTAGCCGCATCGCGGCCCGCGGTCACCGGATGGGACCTGGTCGCCAATGGTGATGTCGAAGCGTTCCTGGCCACCATCGCCAGCCCCGCCAGCCGGGCCCGCCATCTGCATGCCCTGCGCGGGTTCTTCCGCTGGGCCCGCTCGCACCGGATCATCCTGGCCGACCCGGCACGCGGCCTGCGGCCCAGCTCCAACATCGCCTTCCACGGCCGGCTGCTATCCGCCGCCGAGCAGCGCCAGCTCCTGCTCCGGTGGACCGCCGGCGCGGAGAACCTGCACCCGCACGAACCAGCCGCCGGCCTGCTCGGCCTGCTGCACGGCGCCTCGGTCGCCGAACTGCGGCAGCTGCGTGTCACCGACATCGACCTGTCCCGTGCGACCGTCCAGCTCGGCCGCCGGCCCCACCCGGTCCCGCTGGACCCGGCCACTGGCGCCGCACTGCGCCGCTGCCTAGACCATCACGATCGCCATCACCGCGACGGGAACCCTCATCTTCTGGTCAACCAGAAAAGCAAGACCGTCGCCGGGCCCGTTTCGGTCAGCTACCTCGAAAAGCTGCTCTCCCCGGCAGCCGTGACCCCCACCCTGCTGCGGGTCACCAGGCTCGCCCACCTGGTGACCACCCTGGACCCGGTCATCGTCGCCGCGGCCTTTGGCGTGCGCCGCGGCACCGTGCTGCACTACCTCGCCGACACCGTGGACCAGTCCCGGTTCGCCAACCTGTGAACATCAGGCGCCACCGCGCATACCTTCGCCTGAACCTGTGCGCTTCCGACAACGGCTCCGCTTTCGTCGGGTGCCGATCGCGGACCGGTTGGACGCGCCGGTGATCAGGTCGCCTTCCCAGTGCCCCGGCTGGGTGCGCCCGGCCGCCTCGGCGGGCCGCTGATCGATCATGGTCATCGCGATGATCCCGTTCGGCCGCCGCTCGCCCGGACGGCGGTGCGGCCTGCGCCGCCGACGGCGGGTGCGCAGCACGCGAGCGGGCAGCTCGCGGGACAACCCGCCCAGCTCAGGGTGGTAGACGGCCTGGTAGATCGTCTCGTGCACGACATGACGGGCCCGCTCGCCGGGGAACTCGCCGGGCAGCGCCCTGCTCACCTGCTGCGGGCTCCACCGCTTCTCCAGCCGGTCCTGCACGAACTGGCGCAGCACCGGGTCCGCGGCGATCTTGCCCGGACGCGGCCGGGTGCGCTGCTGCACGGCCAGCTTGTGCGCTGTGAACGGGCGGTACTGGCCGCTGCCCGGATCCCGGTTACGCCGCAGTTCCCGGCTGATCGTGGACGGGCTGCGGCCGGTCCGCTCCGCAATCGCCCGCACCCCGGCCCCCGCCACGCGCAGGTCGGCGATCTGCACCCGCTCCTTCTCCGACAGGTACCGGTCCGAGATCTTCCTGACACGCCTGCCCGCCGCCGCAGCGACCACGGCAGCATAATGCAGCTTCCGGCCGTCACGGGTCGTGATCGTACGGCCGCGTCGCCACCGTTTCCCGGTCCGCCGGTTGACCCCGACGATCCGGCACGCCTCCGAGTTGTTGTATCCCTGCGCGATCAGCCGCGCATACTGCCCGCGCTTCTCGACCTGTGGCAGCGCTCCCGGTCCCCGGCGTCCCATCGCAACACCTGAACCCGTCGGGTGTCGCGACGACCGCTAGAAACCGCCCGCCGATCAGTGGGGCCAAACAACTTGACAACACTCAGGCCGCCGACGCGGCCTTGGCCTTGCGGTGGCGGACCTGGTCGGCTTTCTCCGGGATGGTGCAGCGGATACCGTGTTGCGCAGCCAGGCGCGGTTGGCCCGGAACCCGTAGGCCAGCATCCGGTCCGGCCGGGTACGCGGGCGCCCGCCGCCCGGCCGCGGAACCCCGATGCGCTCCAGCACCGCCTGGAACTGCGGGCTGTCCCCACGCCGGCCCGCGGTCACCGGCACCGACCGCGGTTTCTACCGCTGCTCGCAGGCCAGGTGCACCTTGGTTGACAAGCCGCCCCGCGACCGGTCCAGGCCGTGATCGGCCAGCTGGTCACGGCGCCGTCGGCGGCTCAGCCTACAGATCCCCTTTTCCGCACCCCGGCCGCATGCTGGTGCGCCCGGGCCACCGTGGAGTCCACCGACACATCCCAGCTGATCAGCCCCGCCACGTCCGCCCGCGCCTGCAACCCGGTCACCATCTTCCGCGGGTGCCGTCCCGCTGCCAGCGGCGGAACAGCCCGTACACCGACGGCCAGGGCCTGTACCGGGCAGGGACATCCCGCCACGGCGCGCCGGTGCGGACCCGCCACCGGATCCCGTCGATCAGCTGCCGCAAGGTATATTTCCGCCACCGTCCCGGCTTCTGGCCGCGCGGCAGCAGCGGCTCCAGTGCCGCCCATTGCGCATTGGTCAGGTCGGCACGGCCGGTCACGGGGTACGGTAGGCACGAGGTCTCCACGGTGATGAGGGCCTTCTTGGTCGATGACCCATCTACCGGAGACCTCACTGCATTGCAGACATGGGCATAGTCACCAGACCGTAACCAGCACCTCAGCACCACGAATCACCTTAACGGGCCCTAGCTGGCGACCGGCGCGGACCTGGCGGTCAGGGCCGGGGAGGCGGGGTTCGTGTTCCTGGCGGTGGCCGCCGATAGCGCGTATGGGGCTCAGGACGGGTTCCGCGGCGAGCTAGCCGAGGCCGGTACTACAGTCCCGGTTTGTTACATGAGGGCCTCCTTTCTTCCGGCTGGGATAAGGTGACGCGGGCGGCTTTGAGCTGGGCGTGGTAGTGGTGCCAGCGGGCGCGGGCCTGGTGTCGGCGTCGCCATCGTGACCAGGCATAGCCGAGGTCGCGGGCGGCGCGGCTCATCGGCGCGGTGGCCAGGCGGGCCAGGCGGCGGGCTTCGGGGATGCTGACCTTGACCAGGCCGGGGTCGTCGCCGGGTGGCCGGTCATCGGCGGTGGCGGGCAGTTTCCCGGTGTCGCGCCAGGCCGCGGGCTGAGCCGGCGCGGTGGCGGGAGGGTTCCCGGTGGCCGGGGCCGGGCGGGCGGCGGCGACGGCTAGCAGCGCCTGGGCGCACATGGACAGCACGGTGTGCCGGTGGAAGGAGTGCCAGGTCCGGACCTGGTGCTGGTCCAGGCCGACCTGCCCCTTTCCCCGCTGCACGCATTCTTCCACCGGCCATCTCTTCCCGGCGACCTTGACCAGGATGGCCAGGGTGACCGGCCGGCCCGCAGGGACGTGACAGTAGAAAAACGCCAGGTCATCGCGGTCGGACAGGCGGCGGCGGATCAGCACCCAGTGCTGCGGCGAGGCGGTGGCGGCCCAGGCCCACGCGTAGTCGCGGTGGCCCTTGCAGCCGGGCCCGCACGAGCGGGTCTCCCACGCCGCGGCCGGAATCAGCCGGGCCACCGCGGCCACGGTCGTCTTCCGCCCGGACGGGAGAGTGACGGCGAAGTTGACCGGGACCGCGAGCACGTACCCCTTTTTTCCTTTTCGCACGCTTCCCGCAGCTTGGAACTGCGGCCGTAGACTTCGTCGGCGGCCGCCCAGGCGAACGGCACGCCCGCGCTCGTCGCGCCGGTGAGCATCGCGGTGCCCAGCGCGGGCTTTGTGGTGAACTGCGTAGCGTCCGGGACCTGCGCCCGCTGGCGCCGCTGCCCATCCTTGCACCACTGGTTCGGCAGGTAGAGCCGGAAGTCGAACATCGTGTGGGCGCGGGCGGTCACGTAGGCGGCGAACACCACCGTCTGGCAGTTCTCCACCTGCCCGGTGATCCCGGCATGCTGCCGGCCGACCCCGGTCGAAGTCCCTTTCTTCAGCTCCGCAGTCTCATCCAGCACCACAATCGCCTCTGGATCACCCAGCCGCGCCACGATGAACCGCTGCAGCGCTGCCAGCGCCGCCGTCCAGTCCCAGGCATACTCGGCCAGCAGCGCCTGCATCCGCCGCGGGGTGGCATGCCCGGCCTGCTCCGCCAGCTGCCAGCACGACCTGCGATCACCGGGCTCGGCCAGCAGCGCGCCAACGTACGCGAACGCCGTCAGCCGCGACCGGGCCTGCGCGAACACCCCGGCCAGCAGCGCGGACAGCTCCCGCCTCAGCACGGCCAGCCAGGCCCCGTCTCCTACGATGGCCTCAGCGGCCACCTCATCATCTTGACTAGTCACGAAGCATGATCATGGGGTGGCCGCCGCACATCGCGAGACGACTTCGGTCACACCGTGATCAACCCGCTCCTAGATCACAAACCCGGACTGTAGTACCGGGCTGCTGCTGTTCGTGATGGCGCTCAAGCCGCGCGGCGGGACCTGAGCCTACGACCCGGATGCGCGGTGGATGCAACCCGTGCCTGGCCTCAGGACTCCCGACATAGCGAACGTCACCAGCGGTTCTGAGCGTTTCTGACCTGGCCACTTGCCAGGTTGGCTCACGACTCTGCCGCCAGCCGGAGTGAAAAA
>Ga0187780_10004401_pt1 | contig 10564 bp, 10 predicted proteins | sample 1015_Q2_SP10_20__FD_132429 | JGI IMG/M metagenome (GOLD analysis project Ga0187780, IMG submission 132429) | Tropical peat soil microbial communities from peatlands in Department of Meta, Colombia - 1015_Q2_SP10_20_MG | ecosystem: Environmental > Terrestrial > Soil > Wetlands > Peat | place...
CCCGAGATGGTCACGCCCCACTGCTTGACCTCATTGCCTTCCCGCACAGTCAGCTTCTTGGCCATTTCCTTCAACTCCGTCCAGGTCTGGGGTGGCTTCTCGGGGTCCAGACCAGTCTTCTTGAACAGCTCCTTGTTCCAGTAGAAGACCGGCGTGCTGCGCTGGAACGGAACCCACCAGATCTTCCCCTTGACCATGCTGTTTTCGCGGAAGGCCGGGAAGAAGTCGTCCCAGTACTTGCCTCCTTCCGCCTTCTTCACATAGTCGTCCAGAGGGATGATGGCGTTCATGGCCAGGAGGGTCGGCAGCTCGGAGATTTCCACGATGAAGATGTCCGGCGGGTTACCGGCCATGACCGCCGTCTGGACTTTCTGGAGCGTGGGATCGTAGTCGCCGGAGTACACCGGGACGACCTCGATCCATGGATTCTCTTTGTTGAACCTGTCGGTCATATCCCCGATGACCTTGGCCAGGGGTCCCGCCACCCCGACCGGATAGTAGAAGGTCAGCCGGATCAGCTTGCTGGCCGCCTCCGCCGGCGCGGCCGCAAAGACCATTGCCACCGCCAGGGACAGCATCCCCACCACCCATCGCCCTCGCATGGCGCTCCTCCTCTCTCGCCTCAGTTGAGGCAAATGACCAGACTCTCCCATTGGGATTTGATCATTGGGTCATTGATCATTTCTCGCTTAGCCTTTGAGGCCGGAGAACATGAAGCTCTCGATGAACTTCCGCTGAAACAGCAGGAAGATGCCCATCAGGGGCGCCGTGACGAAGACCGTGGCCGCCATGAGCAGCGTCCAGTCGGCGCCGCTTTCCTGCTGGACGAACATCCCGAGCCCGATGGTGAGCGTCCGCACGTCCGGGGTATCCGTCACGATCAGCGGCCACAGATAGTCGTTCCAGTGGCTCACCAGGCTGATCAGGGCGAACGCCACCAGGGTGGGCTTGGCCAGGGGAATCAGGACGTGCCACAGAAACCGCAGCCCACCGCAGCCGTCAATGACGGCCGCATCCTCCAGGTCCCGCGGCACCTGCTTGAAGGCCTGCCGCAGGAGGAAGGTGCCGTAGCCGCTGGCAAAGAAGGGCAGCATCATGGCCAGCCGGGTGTTGAGCAGATCCAGGCTCTTGAGCGTGAGGAAGTTGGGTAAGAACGTGGCGTGGATGGGGATCATCATCTGGATGAGGAAGAGCAGGAAGAGGATGTCCGCCCCCCGGAACTTCCGCCGGGCAAACACGTAGGCGGCCAGCGTGACCGTCACGAGTTGCACAACCAGGATCCCGCTCACCACGATGATGGTGTTGACCAGGAACACCCCGAAGGGGGCGCGGTCGAAGACCTCGGCGTAGTTGCCGAAGTTGATGGGCCACGGGATCCATTCGGGCCTGGGGGTAAACACCTCCGTGCGGAGCTTCAGGGACGTGGACAGCAGCCACAGGTACGGCGTCACCGTGACCAGGGCGACGAGGCCCAGCGTGAGATGGGTGGCCGGATGACCCAGGCGCCAGCGCCGGTTCCAGATGCGCAACTGCTCTCCCGCCGTCACTCTTTTGACCTCCCCAATCTCAATGAACAACTGACAACCGACAACTGACAACGGGCCATTCCTGGCCGCGGTCCCGCCTGCTTGCCCCCCTTTGACCGATCTCCAGTTGCCAGTGTGAAATGTGACATTGGCGTTCGCTGTTCAAGTGTCGGCTGTCGGTTTGCCATTTCTCATTGCACCGGGGCGGAGTGTTCCCGCCCCAGTGTCAGTCGGCCTCGTAATACACGCGTCGCCCTACGTACCGGAACACCACCACGATGAGGACCAGCAAGAGGCAGATGAAGATCGTCGTCAGGCTCGCCCCCATTCCGATGTCCCAGAAGCGGAAGGCATTCTGGTAGATGAAGAAGGTGAGGACGTTGGTCTGGTCTGCCGGGCCCCCCTGGTTCATCACGAAGACCTGGTCGAACACCTGGAACGAGGAGATGATGGCCACCACGAAGACGAACAGGCTGGCGGGCGTGAGCAGGGGGAACGTGATCCTCCAGAAGCGCCGCCACGCCCCGGCCCCCTCGATGCTGGCCGCCTCGTACAGATCGGTCGGGACCGCTTGCAGCGCCGCCAGATAGATGAGCATGAAGTAGCCGAAGTTCTTCCAGATGCTCATGATGATGATGGCCGGCAGAGCCCAGTGCCGATCGTACAGCCACTCGATGCGGGGCACGCCCAGGAAGCCGGTGTAGTAGTTGAACAGGCCGATCCCCGGGTTGAAGATCCAGACCCACAGCATCGCGGCTGCAACCATGGGAATCATGGTGGGATAGAACAGGGCGACCCGGTAGACGCTTCGCACCCGACCCAGGTTCTGGTTGACCAGGACAGCCAGGAACAGCGCCAGGGCCATGGTCGTGGGGATGGTGCCCAGGGCGTAGAAGAGATTGTTGCGCAGGACCAGCCAGAAGAGCGGTTCCCGCCAGAGGCTCAGATAGTTCTCGAAGCCCACGAAGATTCGCTCGGGGTTGAGCACGTTCCAGCGGAACAGGCTGAGGTAGGCCGAGAAAGCCATGGGGTAGTAGGTGAAGACAACAAGGAAAGCGAGCGAGGGGAGCAGGTAGACGTAGACCCCTCCTCCCTGGAGGCGGAAGCGCCAGGTCGCCACGTGCGCCTGGCCCTGGGCAGACAGACGCCCGGCACCCACTGCGCTGGTCGAATCCGGCATCAGGTTGCTTTCCACGTCGTGCGTACCGGCGCTTCGCGGATTGGACCGGTAATGCGAAAGACTCTCACTCGTGAAGATGACACCGTGGTGAGCATCGGGTGACGAGTTGAAGTCAAAAGTCACTGCATCCGAAACCGCTGTCCCAGGGCAACCTCGTCCAGATACTCCTGGATCTCCCGATCCATCCGCTGGCGGTCCCAACCCCGGATCTCTCCCATCCAGACCGCGATCCGTTCGCAGCAATCCTGGCCCAGGCATGGACTCGTGCCGATCCCCGTCCGGTGGAACAGGAGGTCGCGGAGCCTCTCCACCAGTTCGTGTTCCACGGCGTAGACCAGCTGAGCGCGGATGTCGGGATTCTGCTTGCAGAGGCGCTCTTTGAGTTCCGGCGCTCGCTCGGCGATTTCCAGGACGGCCGTGTACCGCCGCCCATAGGTCTCCACCAGATTTTGGATCTGGTCCGGATCCAGGCCGGTCCGCCGGGAGAGGTCGGCCACGTCCGCCCACAGGTGCGCCTCGACAGTGCCATCGCCGTCGGAGCCGTCCAGCGCCAGCCCATGCGTCCGGCACGGAACCGGACGGCCCAGCAAACGCCCCGCCCGGTCCACGGCCACTTCTGCCAGGCTGCGATAGCAGGTCAGCTTGGTCCCGGTGATGGAGAGGAAGGTGCCGTCCACGCCCTCGGGGATTACCTGGTGCTCGCGCGAGACGGCCGAGGCGGACTTGCCCTCTCCGAACGCCAGCGGACGCACGCCCGCATAGGTGTAGGCGATCTCGTCCTCCCTGACGCGGGCGGTCGGGAACACCCGCTGGGTCTCCGTCAAGAGATACTGGACCTCCTCGCGGGTGGCCGCCAGTCGGTCCAAGTCTCCCTCGAAGTCGGTGTCGGTCGTGCCCACCAGCGAGAACCCCCGCCAGGGAATGACGAAGAACATCCGTTCATCCCGCTTGGCGGCGATGTAAACCGCGTGGCCGGTCATGCCAGGGAGCAGAAGGTGGATCCCCTTCGTCCTCCGGACACACCGCCGCCCCCGATCCACTCGGGCCAACCGGCGGACACGATCCACCCAGGGACCGGCCGCATTCACCACCACTCGCGCCGTGACCCGCGCGGTGGCGCCACCCAGCACATCCCTGGCCTCGATCTCCCACGCCGGTCTCCGCTCTCCCCTCTCGGGCACCCATTGCAATCGGCCCGTTCGGGCCGCAATGGGTCCCGGCTCTCGGCTCTCTATCGCCGTCACCTCGGCATAATTGAATGCAGAGGCTCCCCAGCGCCTGGCCGACAGGACGTTCTCGAGGCAGAGCCGCTCCGGGAAGAGCAACAGGTCATCGAAGTAATACCCCGCCCCTACCAGGTCGCGGGGTTCGAGGTGGGGCTCGCGCTGCAGGGTCTCTTCTCGCGACATGGTCCGGTAGTGTTCGGTCCGCTTTCCCGGCGTGAGCAGATCGTAGAGCTTCATCCCCACGCGGATCATGATCATGCCGCGCTTCGCCCCCCGATAGGCGGGGATGACGAACGGCAACGGCCGGACCAGATGGGGGGCCAGGCGCTGGAGGCGCTCCCGCTCTCGCAGCGACTCGCGCACCAGCCCAAAGTCGAAGAGCTCCAGATAGCGGAGGCCACCGTGAATCAACTTCGAGGAGCGGCTGGTGGTGCCGAAGGCGAAGTCTTTTTGCTCCAAGAGCAGGGTGCGATATCCCCGCAGGGCGGCATCCCGGGCGATGCCAGCACCCGCCATCCCGCCGCCGATGACGACGACGTCAAATGCCTGTCCGTGGATGTACCCGAGTCGCGCGTTCATCCCGTCTTTCGCCCTTTTCCAGGGGGAAGCGCTTCATCCCTGCGGTATCCCCACAGACCCGTCTGACTCGTGGAGACCGCCACCGCGCCTGCGCCGAGGACGGCCTCAACCTGGGCCCCAGTCCGGATCAGTCCTCCGGCAATCAACGGGGGCAGGGCCCCGCGTGCCGCCAGCTCTTGAGCAATGGTTGGCAGAATCACACCGGGTAATACCTCTACCGCGTCCGGGGCGGCCTTCACCACCGTGGGAAGCCCCGCCGCCAGGGATTCAGAGTCCAGGACGAAGAGTCGCTGGACCGCGATCAGCCCTTCCCGCTTGGCGGGACTGATTAAATTGGAGCGTGTCGTCAGGATGCCATCCACGCCCGCGTGCGTGGCCAGGAACCGGACGCCCGCCTCGTCCCGGCCGACGCCCTTGATCAGGTCCATGTGCGCAAAGATCAGCCGTCCTTCCGCGTGCGCCTTGGCCACGCTGTCTTGCAGGACAAAGATATCCCCGCCCAGGATGAACAGCACGCCCACCCCGTACCGGATCGCGGCCCCGACCTGCGCCGAGTCCCGCAGACCGGCAATCACCGGCCGGGTCTTCAGACCCTCGAAAAAGCGCGTCCGAACGCTTCCCATTCCCGGCCCATAAACAAAAAGCCCTAACAAAAGACGATCACACGGATCGTCCCTCGTTAGGACTTTCTCATTCTCTCCGCCCTGGCAAGGACCTCGATCGACGTCGGCCCCTTATTCCTGAGCGATTTATATGCCCACCCCTCCCCCATGTCAAGGTGAATCGCCGGGTCCCGGGGAATGGTGTCTGGAAGGTGTACCGGCCCATTCTCCCCGGGAGTTTTCCCTTGGCAAGCTTCGCGCGGCTATGGTAATTTTCCTATCATTATTGGCAGGCTAGTGAGATTATCCACTCGTCCAGGTTGCTCAAGGTCGTGCTGCCGCGGCGAGCGCCTGACGTAGCAGATGGGGGGTTCAGCAGCCTGGTAGGGGGTGCCATCATGTCTGGACACAGCAAGTGGGCTAGCATCAAGCACAAGAAGGCCAAGGTGGATGCGCAGCGCGGGCGCGTGTTCACCAAGCTCATCCGTGAAATGACGGTGGCCGCCCGCGTGGGCGGCGGGGACCTCGGGGGGAACCCACGCCTCCGCACCGCCGTCCTGGCCGCCAAGGCCGTGAACATGCCCGCCGACAACATCGAGCGGGCCATCAAGAAAGGCACGGGCGAGCTGGAGGGCGTGACCTATGAAGAGATCACGTACGAGGGCTACGGGCCCGGCGGCGTGGCCATCCTCGTCGAGGTGCTGACCGACAACAAGAACCGGACCGTGGGCGAGATTCGCAAGGCCTTCTCCCGCCACGGCGGGAACCTCGGGGAAGCCGGGTGCGTGGCCTTCCTGTTCGAAAAGAAGGGCTCCATCCAGGTCGATGCCGCCAAGGTGGATGAAGACAGGTTGATGACGATCGCCCTGGACGCCGGCGCCGAGGACATGCAGCGCGAGGAGGGCATCTTTGCCATCACCACGGTGCCGAAGGACTTCGAGAAGGTGCGGGACAAGATTGTGAAGAGTGGGATCCAGCCCCTCACGGCGGAGATCACCAAACTGCCCAAGAACACCGTGAAGCTCGAGGGCAAGCACGCCGAGCAGATGCTGCGTCTGATGGAGGAGCTGGAGGAGCACGACGACGTCCAGCACGTCTACGCGAACTTTGACATCCCCGAGGAGATCATGGCGGCGTTGACGGCCTAGCCTCGATGCCGCAGGCTCGACACTAAAGGTCCGATGGGCCGGAGTTGCCGCTTGGCTGCCGCACGTCCCGCATGCGAGTCTTAGGCATCGATCCAGGGACGGTGACCACAGGCTATGGCCTCGTGGAACAGCGGGGCGACACCCTCCAGGCCGTCACCTTCGGCGCCATCACCACCCGGGCCGGCCTCCCCTTCGCCCAGCGCCTGCTCCGCATCCACCAGGAGCTTCGCACGCTCTTGACCCGCACGCGCCCCGACTGCGCTGCCGTGGAGGCGGTGTTCTTCGCCAAGAACGTCCAGAGCGCCCTGCGGCTGGGACAGGCGCGGGGTGTCGCCCTGTTGGCCCTGGCGGAAGAGTCGGTGGAGATTCACGAGTACTCGGCCCTGGAGGTCAAGCAAGCCATCACCAGTTACGGGCGGGCGGGCAAGGAACAGGTGCAGGAGGTGGTCCGCCTGCTCCTGGGCCTCCCGGAGGCGCCAACCCCCGCGGATGCCGCCGACGCCTTGGCCGTGGCCATCTGCCACCATCACGCCGCCCGGTTGAAGGAGCGGTTGCGGGAGCGCTGAGATGATCGCCCAGATCCGGGGCCGCCTGGCCAGCAAGGAACCCTACCGGGTGGTGGTGGACGTGAACGGCGTGGGGTATCAGATCTTCATCCCCCTGTCCACGTACTACCAACTGCCCGACATCCCGGCGGAGGTCTGCCTGCACACCCACACCCACGTCCGCGAGGACGCGATCCAGCTCTTCGGGTTCCACACCCGGGACGAGCAGACCCTGTTCGAACTTCTCCAGGGCGTGTCGGGGATCGGCCCCCGCCTGGCGACCAATATCCTGTCCGGAATCTCCGTCGAGGAATTGGTGCCGGCCCTCTCCGAGGGCAACCTCACCCGGCTCCGCGCGGTCCCCGGCGTGGGGAAGAAGCTGGCCGAACGGCTGGTGGTCGAGCTGCGGGAAAAGGTGGGCACGGCCCAGCTCGCGCCGCCAGCCACGGCTCCTGCGGGCACGGCGCCGCCCATGGACCGCGCTCTCGACGACGTGGTCTCGGCCCTGGTGAACCTGGGCTGCAATCGGAAGGAAGCCATCAAGACCGCCGAAGCCGTCCGGCTGGACCTGGGGCCCGCGGCGGATTTCGAGAAACTGATCAAGGCCACCCTTCGTGCTTTGAGCGAACAACGCTAGCGTTCGGCAATGCAAAACGGACAACGGACAACTGAATATCGACCATGGAGCGGTTGTCGGTTGTCAGTTTTTAATTGAAGGTCGACCATGGGAGACCGTATCACCACCCGGCAACGCCTCGCCGAAGATCAGCAGGTCGAGCAGACGCTCCGCCCGACCCGGTGGGACGACTACGTCGGCCAGCAGAAGGTGAAGGACAACCTGCAGGTCTTCATCCAGGGCGCGCGGGTGCGGAACGAGGCCCTGGATCACGTCCTGTTCTACGGCCCACCGGGCCTGGGCAAGACGACTCTGGCCTACATCATCGCCTCGGAGCTGGGCGTGAACATCCGCCCCACCTCCGGCCCGGTGATCGAAAGGCCGAAGGACCTCGCGGCCATTCTTTCCAACCTCCGGGAGCGGGATGTCCTGTTCATCGACGAGATCCACCGCCTCAACCCCACCGTGGAGGAGACCCTCTACCCTGCCATGGAGGACTACAAGCTGGACCTCATCATCGGCCAGGGGCCCAGCGCCCAGACGTACAAGCTGACCCTTCCCCACTTCACCCTCATCGGGGCCACCACGCGGGCGGGGCTGCTCACCTCGCCGCTTCGGGACCGCTTCGGCGTGGTGCAGCGGCTGGACTTCTACGGCGAGGACGACCTGTTGAAGATCGTCACCCGCTCGGCGGCGATCCTGAATGTCTCCGTCACCACGGAAGGAGCATCGGAGCTTGCCAAGCGCTCGCGGGGCACCCCGCGGGTGGCCAATCGGCTGCTGCGAAGGGTGCGGGACTTCGCCCAGGTCCTGGGAGACGGCACGATTGACCGGGCCGTCGCCCACGATGCGCTGAACCGCCTGGACGTGGACGAGCGGGGATTCGACGAGATGGATCGCCGGATCCTGCAAACCATCATCCAGAAGTTCTCCGGCGGCCCGGTGGGGATCGAGACCCTGGCCGTGGCCGTGGGTGAGGAGAAAGACACCATCGAGGACATGTACGAACCGTTCCTCATCCAGCTCGGCTTCCTGGCGCGGACCCCCCGCGGGCGAACGGCCACGCCGCTGGCGTACGCGCATTTCCAGGTCCCCCCGCCGGCGGGCCCCCAGGGCGAGCTGTGGTCCGGCGTCCCCGAATGATCCTGGGGCATCTCTGTAACCGCAGATCTCGCAGAGTACGCAGCTGGCCGACAGGGGCATGAGCATGGTTCCGGGAATGGCCTCGCTGGGTAAGATGCTGATCCTGTCCGGCGTGATCCTGGCCCTGCTGGGCGGGCTACTCCTTCTGGCCGGCAAGATCCTCTTCCTCGGACGGCTGCCCGGGGATATCGTCATCCGCCGCGAGCGCTGGAGCTTCTACTTCCCCCTGACCACGAGCATCGTGATCAGCATCCTGCTGACCCTGCTCTTCTCGCTGTTCAACCGCCGATGAGCCGACGGCGAGTGCCCCGACCAGGGCGGGTCTTCGCACTGGCGGCGCTGGCGGTCTGCAGCATGGGGATACCCGGCCGGGCCCTCGCCGAGACCCCGGCTGTTCGCGTGCTGGTCGCCGAGGGACGGACGAGCCTCACGGTGGCAAGCGGAGGAGGCCTCACGATCACCGATGCTTCGGGACAGCGCATGCTGGCCCAGCGCGGAGACCGCGAACCCCTTCGCCTCCTGCTCAAAGGCGACATGGTCGTGATCCGCGAAACTGGGACCTCGGCCTCCACGGTGATCGTCTGGCCGGGCCGCCTTTCGACGGTGGATCTCGAGGGGCAAGCCTACCGCGGACGCCTGGAGGTCCGCCGATTGAACGAGGCCCTGGCGGCAGTGAATGTTGTGGACCTGGAGGAGTACCTCCAAGGCGTTCTCAAGGACGAGATCCCGCCGGGATGGCCGGCCGAGGCGGCCAAGGCCATGGCCGTCGTGGCCCGAACCTATGCGGTGTATCAGATGGAGCAGAACCTCGGGGACTTCTTCCACCTCCGGGCCACCACCGCATCCCAGGCGTACGGGGGCGCGACGGGGGAGGATGCCCGCACCTCCTGGGCGGTGCAGACCACCCGGGGGGAGATCCTGACCTTTGCGGGCCAACCCATCCCGGCCTTCTACCATTCGTGTTCCGGCGGGGCCACGGAGGATGCGCTGGACGTATTCGGTCCGAACTTCGACACCGTGGTCGGGGTGAAGGACGATTTCAGCCTCGGTTGCCCCTACGTTCTCTGGGTCGAACGGCTCTCTGCCCAGCAGATCGAGCGAGCCCTTCAGCGGGCTGGTTACTCCATCGGCAGACCCCTGGGCATCCAGGACGTCGTGCGCAGCCGAACGGGACGGATTCTTCGGTTGGCGGTCTATCACAGCCGGGGAGTCCTGACCCTGGAAGGCAAGCGCTTCCGCGAGGCGCTGGGGAACGATCTCATCCGCAGCACGGATTTCGAGGTCCGCGCCGACACCGGGGGATTCACGTTTGTCGGCCGAGGGTGGGGACATGGCGTCGGGTTGAGCCAGTGGGGCGCCAAGGAGATGGCCGATCTGGCGTATCAGCATCAGGACATCCTGAAATTCTATTACCCGCTGGCGGAGATCGGCAGCCTGAACGGGTTTGGCGACCGAGGGCCAACAGCGTTCGGTAGTTCGGCAGCTCGGTAGTTCGGTGGCTCCGGAACGATCGAACGGTCGAACCCTGGAACAGCCGAACGCATCTGGTTTGTACAATGCGGCTCTACGATTTCGATTACGAGCTCCCACCAGACCTCATCGCGCAGCAGCCCGCCAGCGAGCGGGATGCGGCGCGCCTCCTGGTTCTGCACCGGCGGTCCGGTCGGATGGATCATCGGCGGTTTGCCGACTTGCCCGAGTACCTCCGCGCGGGCGACGTGCTGATCGTGAACGACACCAAGGTGATTCCCGCCCGACTCTTTGGCACGTTTGAGGACGGCAAGTCGGTCGAAGTCCTGCTGGTGCGCCCCGTCGCAGAGGACTGCTGGGAGGCGCTGGTCAAGCCCGCCAAGCCGGCCCGGTTGGGACGGCGGCTGAACCTGGCCTGTGGTCGTCTCACGGTGACGGTCACCGCACAGGGGATCCACGGCCGCCGAATCCTGCGCCTGCCGACGGACGTGGACCTGCGGACGATCCTGCGCTCGTACGGGGTGATGCC
>Ga0187780_10004402_pt1 | contig 10564 bp, 9 predicted proteins | sample 1015_Q2_SP10_20__FD_132429 | JGI IMG/M metagenome (GOLD analysis project Ga0187780, IMG submission 132429) | Tropical peat soil microbial communities from peatlands in Department of Meta, Colombia - 1015_Q2_SP10_20_MG | ecosystem: Environmental > Terrestrial > Soil > Wetlands > Peat | place...
CAGCATACCCTGCGACCTCGCGGAACCATTGCTCCCCCTCGGCATCCACCTCCTTCCCGAGGACCCGCGTCAACTCCGGGACCGACATCTCACCCCGTGCTGCCCGATCCAGGAAACCCTCATCCTCCCCTGCGGCTGCCACGGCGAGTAGGAGCCAGCGGGCGGCACTCTCTCTCTTTCCCTCCCGCCATGCGTCCGTGCTTCTGTCGACCAGCTTTTCAAGGCTCTCCTTCGAAACGAACGCCCTGCTGTCGTGGACCATCACCACCTTGATGCCGCCGAAGAGTGGGACCGTGCTGAGCCGCGAGGGTACACTGGCGGAATCCCGATCCTCCGAGATCACCTCGACGCTGAGGGATCGATGGTCGGGCGGAACCAGCGCCTCGACGATGGCCCTGGCTCCCGCCTTGGCCACGAACTCGTCTCCGTGCAGGAGGTACACCGGGAACCGCCGCCCCTGCTTGATCTCCGCAACCGCTTCCGCCACTGTACCCGTCATGGTGGCAATTGCCCTCAACAATCATCCTGCATTGGATGCATGCCCATGGCGTGGCCGATCCGGTGATCAGGCCGCCCCCAGCGCGGCCAGGATCTCCTGGCCGAAGGCCTCGGCACGCCAGCGTCTGAACCCCTCAATCCTGCGCAGGGCCTCGGCGTCGCCGGGAGCAGCTTCGGCCAGCCGCTCCACGAGACGCCGCGGCAGGAGGAGTCCAGGGTCAAGGCCCTGCCGCTCGGCCGCGGCCGCGCGCCATCGAGACAGGGCCTCGATCCGCCGCTGCACCGCCGGGGGGACGCGGGGCTTCCTGGCTCGGGGATACGCCGGAAGCTCCGCCTCCGGAATGGCATCACCGCGGGCAATGGCCGCCAGGATCGCGTCACCGTAGCGCTGCACCACCTTGGGCGAGCAACCGGGAATCTCCCGGAGGCTCTGGCGGAGCCGCGGGCGCTTCGCCGCCAGCCGAACCAGCGACTCGTTCCCCACGACCTTGAACGGCGGCCGCCCGGCCTCTTGCGCCCAGGCCTCGCGGGCGACGTACAGCTCGCGCAGGGCCGCCAACCCCCGACCATCCAGATCCCTGGCTCCCTTCAGCCGGACATAGTCCTCCGGAGCGAAGACGCGCAGCGACGCCGGAATGGCCGCCAATGCCTGACACTCCTCCTCGACCCAGGCCCGCCGCCTTCGCGCCTGCAACTCTTGGAGCAGTCGCTCGCGGAGCGGATTCAGGTGGCGGACGTCCTCCGCGGCGTAAAATTCCTGCTCCGGACTGAGCGGCCGCTCCGCCCAGTCGTCTTTCTGGCGTGACTTGCCGGGCGTGATCCCGAAGAACCGCTCCAGCAAAGACGCCAACCCAAGCGCTGGCAGGCCCAGGAACTGCCCCGCGACCATGGTGTCGAAGATGCCAGCAAACTCGAATCCGAAGTCTCGCTTCATGGACGCGAGATCGTAGGAGGCCCCGTGGAAGACCTTGACAACGGCCAGGTCGGCGCAGACGGGCGCCAGAGGAGACAGGTCGTGGAGGGTGAGAGGATCCACCAGAGTGACGGCCCCGCTCTCTTCGCCCACCTGGACCAGGCACACCTTCTCCGGGAAGCTGTGCAGGCTGTCGGATTCCGTGTCCAGTGCGATGGCCCGTGCGCTCTTGAGGCGGTCGGCCAATGCCCGGAGCCCCTCGGGGGTCCTGACCCATTGACACGAGGGGCGGACGGCTTGGCGCGTTTCATTCGTGGCGGACATTCCGATCTCAAAGACGGGTATCAGGCTTGACACACGCGGAAAAAGAAATGGCCGAGGGGAATTCTATCTGATAGCCAGCTTGCCCTTGGAGTCCAACGGGCCGAGCCACCTGAGTCCCGTACACCCGTATTCATAGATCCCCGACTGTTCGACAACCACCGGAATCGTCACCTCGTTGCCGGCCGGGATCGTCTTACGGACGCCCAGATCAGGGATGATGAACCAGTGCTGTTTCCCCACGCTGTTCACCTTGAAGTTGATCAGAAGGGACCGGCCCTCCCGGTCGGCCGCCAGGACGGCCGGTTCGCACCGGCTGTCGCGGGCCACGATCTCAAACGTGACGCGCCTGACATCATCCGGCGCCGTCGCCCTCGGCGTCGTTTCGGCGAGCAGACGCCCACACCCCGCCGCCAGCACCAGCACCATGACACGAACACCCGCACGCTGGAGATTCACCCGAATCGTCCTTCCCCGCCTCCCTGGGCGGGCACACGGTAACATAGGTCCGTGTGTGTTGCAATGACTCGTATGGCGATTTTCCCCTGCAACTTCCTCGTTGACGGCCCTCTCTGCACTCTGATATTTTCCGCGCAACTCGCACCGGAGCCACCCTGCGGTAGCGGCTTTCACCCGGAGCCGTGGTGCTTGGGAGCTTGGCAATGGACTCTCGCTTCGCCGCGGGCGGAGGCGAGGCCCCTACGCGTCACGCACCTGCAGGTGGATGGCCGCGGGAAAACGAGGAATCTTCTTGGAGAGGGAGTGCACCGTGGAATTCACCCGTCTGACCGACGTCCGAAGCAAGGACGGCCACGTGGTCCCCGCGTACTTCCTGCGGCCGTCATCGCTCACGGCGGGCGTTGCCATTGCCCACGGGTATGGCGGCTGCAAGGAGCAGATGCTTGGCCTGGCGGCACGGGTGGCAGAAGCAGGCCTGGCCGCCTGCGTCTTCGACATCCGGGGACACGGGGAGCATCCCGCCCCGCTGGACCCCGCGATGGTGGAGGATCTCGAAGCGATCCTGGCGTACTTGCGTGGGTTCGGGCGCGTGGCGGCGGCAGGCCACAGCCTGGGCGGACGTTTGGCGCTGATGTCCAGCGCGGATGTGGTCGCGGCGATCTCCCCTGCCTTGCCCCAGAGCCCTTCCGAGGAGGGGCGCGCCATGCTGGCGCACTTTGGGAGCACGGCCGTCCGCGCCCGAAACCCCTTCGAGATCATGGGCATCCTCCGGGCCATGCCGCCGCCCCCAACCGTGTCTCGGCCGACTCTGCTCCTTCACGCCGAGGGAGACATCCCCTCCCTGATCGAGGCCATTCGCGCCACGGCGGCAGCCATGCCTGCGTCTCACGTCCAGGTGATCTCCCAAAACCAACACCGAGGCGCAGAGCTGCCGGCGAGTCTCTTGGCCTACCTGCCTCGGTGGTTCAATCACATTGACCTGAAGGCTAACGCCGAGTTATACGTGAGGGTGCCTGCCTGGCTTGTCAGTCGGCTCGAGGGATACTCTCAAGGTTCCGTGAGTCGTGAGGCGGATGCTCCTCGGGCCTGAACGGGCCGCGGTGGGGAAGGCCGGCCCCTGGGCGACCGCTTGGCACCTGGGAACCGACGGTCGTGAAGCTGAGGAGAACGCTGAGGCGAAAGAATCGCCACCCGGACTGACCGATCGTCATCCGGCTGGACTACTTGGGAAGGACAGGGTCTAATACTTCACCCCGGGACAGCGGCTCAGACCCGGGGGGAGCTGACTTCACTCCGGAGAAGAACGTGCCATCAGAACCCCTCTCGAGAATCGAGTCCCAGCGACGGTTCATCCGGCAGCGCGCCCAGGAGCTACTGGCCCGCGTAGCCCAGATGGACGAGGAGGAGTTGCGCTGGACGGTGCGGATGTTCGCTGACTGCCTTTCCCCGGACGAGCGGGCGATCCACCTCAAGGGCTACAGCGAGCATTGGGATGTGGAGCGGATTCGCCAGTTCCTGCCGACTTTCCTCCAGCAGTACACGGCCATCGCCCTGAAGGACCTCAAGGCCAAGGAGGGAACCCAGGGGACCCGGCTGGCGGACCTGACCGAAGAAGAGCTCCAGAGCATGTCGCTGGCGGAGAAGTGGGGCCTCGTGGCCAAGGATCCGGGAGGACTGCGGCCCGACCAACTGCGCCGCGAATTGGCGCGGCTGTTCATGTGCAAGTCCTTCGATCTGTTCCACGACACCGGCCTGTCCGAAGCCGCGGTGGAGTTCCCGGCATACCACCGAGTGCGGGAGGCCTTGGAGAGGCAGCCCGACGCGATCGTGGACGATCTCGCGCAGATGGTCAGGCTCCGGGCGAGGCGCCTCGGCGAGGACGCCCCCGAACAGGTAGAGGCCGCCCTAACCGAGATCCGAGAGGCCATCGGCCGGGCGCTGGGGATCCTGGTCCCCGTGGATCAGCTCTTCGCCGGGCAGATGCTCAAGCTGCCCCTGGAGATCCCCGACGGGATCCCCGAGGCCTCCCCCCTTGGTCTGGAAGCCACGTTGGCAGAAATGTCGGCCGAGGATCTGGCGACCGCGTTCCTCGTCCTGACGGACCTCATGAGGCTGCGCGAGTGGGACGAATACTTGCTGCCTCTGCGGCGCCGATACCGATCCATCGCGGAGATTCCTCCCAAGGACCTCGGCGCACTCCTCCCGCGCCTGTCGGGTCGGATGGGAGACCGGCGGCTCACCGACTTTGCGGAACGCTACCGATCGGGGAGGATGGTGGCCGAGCGCAAGGTCGATCCGGCCGTTTGGGAGATGCTCCCTTTCCCGGAACGGTTGGCGATCCTGGAGCGCGACAACCGGACCATGGATATCGTCCAGGCTGTGCGACACCTCGCCAAGATCTTCTTCAGCTTCCGGTATGACATGCTCTTCGACGCCGGGTTTCACGTTGATCTGTTGCGATCGCCGCGCTACCAGGATCTGGTCAACCAACTGATCGACCGGTTTCCCGCCGGGCCTCAAGGAGAAACCAAGGGGCGACCCCTGGAGGAACTGACCCAGTCTGTGACGCGAATGATGCTCCAGCTCGAGGCCATGCCGCCCGAGGCGCGGCCGGCCGCGCTGCAGGAGGTCCGGGCCGTGATCGCCGTCGCCCTGGGCCTCCCCGGCGACCTGACGTATCCCGCCGGCAAGGAGGGGAGGGCCTGACACCCATTGCCGATTTGAGGTCTTGGATTTCAGATTGGCGATGGCCGTGCATGGTATTTCGAAGTTTCCGCATCCCGCAATTCGTCGAGGGGGGCCAGGCATGAAGTGGGAATACCGGGACGAGATGGTGATGTTCAAAGAGACGAAGGATGGCCTCATCAGCAACCTCGAGTTGCTAGGCGCCAGGGGCTCCGACGGGTGGGAGCTGGCTAGCAGTGTCCCGCTCATCGCGCCAAACCGGGACGGTGTCGCGTACGGGACCGTGGGCGTCATGCTCATCTTCAAACGACCCGCGGCGGGATGAATCGTTGTCTGGCGTCACGAACCGGGGGACATCCCAAAAGCGGAGCCGAGTCCCGCTTCCGGGAGTATCGTCGAGTGGTGGGTCCTGTCGTCTAGCGCTCACCGAGGGCTGACCGTGTCTGTGGGTAAGCGTCGCCATCCCATGTACGAGAGCATCGCGCTCCTGGCCGATCCGATCTACGGCTATATCCAGTTCACCGTTCCGGTGGAGGGACAGGCTGACGAGCGGACAGAGAAAGACCTCATTGACACGCCGTGGCTCCAGCGGCTGCGCAAGATCCACCAGCTCCAATCCAGTTTTTGGGTCTTCCCCTCGGGCGAGCACAGCCGATTCCAGCACTCGTTGGGGGCCATGCACATGGCTGGCCGTTTCGCCGACCGGTTGTATCCCAGCCTCAAGCAGGCCTTCGGTCGCCATTGTCCATCACACTCATACGTCAAGGAGATCCTGCGGCTCACCGGCCTGCTGCACGACATCGGCCACGGGCCCTTCAGCCACTTCTTCGATCAGAACTTCCTGGAGCCCCTCTATGGGACCACTCACGAAGGCATCGGCCAGCGCATCGTCGTGGAGAAGCTAGGCGACACCATCCGCGACATTCGGCGGAGCCCGGACGGACCCTTTGAGAAGCATGAGATAGTGCTGCCCGACCAGATCGCCTACCTGATGCGCAAGCCCGAGCCGGGAAGCACTGATCGGATGCCTCGCTGGCTGCAGACCATGCAGCCCGTTTTCTCCGGCATCTACACCGCCGACAACATGGACTACATCCAACGGGACGCCTACATGACGGGCTTCTCCCTGGACATGGTCGACATCGACCGACTTCTCTATTACACCTTCGTGACCGAGCAGGGGCTCACGCTGCACAAGTCCGGGTCCTCCACCCTGCGGCGCTTCGTCAACGCCCGCTTTACCATGTATGCCGACGTGTACTTCCACCGGACCAACCGGGCGGTGGACCTGCACATGCAGGAGATCTTCCAGGAGACGATCCAGCTCCTCTTCCCCTTCGACCCCAGCGTGTCCTTGGACCCATACATTGGCGTGAGCGACTGGTCGCTGCTGGAGGGGGTTCAGCGATGGGCCAATGACCAGGACCCGCGAAGGCGGGCCCTGGCCGCCGAGTGGGCCAAGATCCTGAACCGCGAGGTGAAGTGGAAGATGGCCTACGACCACACGGAGACCATGGATGAGCCGCGCGGAAAGAAGTTCTGGTCGACCAGAGATTTGGAGAAGGCCATCCGGAAGCTCCTTCCCGAGCCCTTGCGGGGCATCCAATTCAAGGTGGACATGGCCCGGCAGGACCCGCGGCCGCTGAACCCCTGGACCGAAGAAACGAAGAAGATTCTGATCTACGATCCTGCCACCGGGAAGGCCTCACCCTCGGCCGTGGCGGACCTCTTCCGGTACATCCCCGCCCAGGTGGCCCACTACCGAGTCTTCGCCCTGGACCACGCCCACGATGCGGAGCTGGCAGCCGCCACCCAGGCCGTCCTGGCCAGCCAGGGCCAGCAGGCCTTCTCCACCAACCTCTGATCCTGCTGGCGCGTTCGCTGCCGCAACCCGCCCCTCAAAGACCAGCCGAAGTATGCGATCCAGACATGCCATCAAGAATGCCTGTGACGAACTGATGCCCCCGAGACCTCACCGGGACATTCCACACGAGTGCCGCTGGTCGCTCGCCCGACTGAGCCTGGCGCTAGAGCTCCCCCGGCAAGGCTCCGGAACAGACGCAGAGGCCGAGCTGGATGGGAAAGAACAGGAGGCAGGGCGGCTCAGCGAGCCCATCGGGCAACGGCTCACCCTGAGGGTTAAGACTGGGATGGTGAGAATGGAGAAGACGCCGGTCGATCGCATTGTGACTGTCTGGTCGGCAGAGAGTTGGAGGGAAACGATCGACATGAACGCCCTGGCAACCGCAAGCCGCGAGGGCGTTGAGAGGAACCCTGGGGAGACTACCCGCTGGCGAGCCGCTCCGCCAGCAGTTTTCGCTGCATGGCGATCAGCTCTTGGATGCCGCTCCCAGCCAGTTTCAGCATCGCGTCGAGTTGGGAGCGGTCAAAGGGGGCCTCCTCGGCCGTGCCCTGGACCTCGATGAACTTCCCAGAGCCCGTCATCACGACATTCATGTCCACGTCGGCGATGGCATCCTCGGCGTAGCATAGATCCAGCACAACCTGTCCCTCGACCACGCCCACGCTGGTGGCCGCCACGAAATCCTTCAGGGGCAACTTGGCGATCCGGCCGTTCTCCCGCAAGGTGTGGAGCGCATCAGCCAAGGCGATGAAGGCTCCGCTGATGGCGGCCGTCCGCGTGCCTCCATCGGCCTGAATAACGTCGCAATCGATCCAGATGGTCCGTTCCCCCAAGGCCGGGAGATCGGCGACGCCGCGCAGGGACCGGCCGACGAGGCGCTGGATCTCGAACGTGCGACCGCTCGGCCGGCCCGCCGACGTCTCCCGCGGCGTGCGGGTCTTGGTCGAACGGGGAAGCATGCCATATTCCGCCGTCACCCAGCCTTGCCCCGTCTCGCGCAGGAACTGGGGGACCTTGTCCTCCACGCTGGCCGTGCAGATGACCTTGGTCTCTCCCACCGTGATCAGAACCGACCCTTCCGCGTGCCGAATGAAGTCCCGGGTGATGCTGACCGGACGCATCTCGTCAACTCGCCGTCCATCTGGTCGCATCAGGCCTCCGATCTATTCTTGGGATGGAGAAACGACTGGGAGGTTCTCCTCGCCGGGGAAACGCGGGCTGACGGGACGACCGAGGTCCCAGCCCCCAGCCACAACCGCCATCTCCTTCCCTTCGACGAGGAACTGCACCCGCTTTACCTCGTTGAAGCTGGCGGTCAGGCTGTTGACGATGGCCGAGATGGCCAACACCGGTTCTGCGCCCGGTGCTGCGGCCACCGCCTGGATCTCCTTGGTGAAATCCAGGTAGAGGATCCCGAATGCGTCCAGGAAAACCTGACGGACTTCAGTCGCGGGCGGGATGGGAGGCCGGCCCCCGGGCTGGGCATTGGCGAGTTCGCGAAGGACCGCCCGCACTTGCTCCGCCAGGATGGGTCGGTGGGGGATCTCCCGTTCCACTTCCTTGAGGGTCTCGCCCTTCTCCTGCGGAAAGAAGAGGCGCACCCGGCGTCGTTCAACCACCACCGGCTGTCGAGTGGAATGCGGGGACGGAGGGCGTGACCGGACGGTCGGCAGGTCGATGACGGTCGGCAAAAGCTGCCACGCAAGCGCCGCCGTCAGTCCCAGCGAGATGACCAGGAGGGCCAGCCACGGCCAAACCCTGGCTTGGCGCACGGACTCGGGCATGGAATCACGAGCCCGCCGCCGCAGCGGCACCGGCCCTCATTCCAACGCGCCGTTCGTAGCGGACTTTGTACTTCGCAATCCCTGCGTAGAGGGCCTCGGCGACACGTTGCCGGTACGTGTCCCGTTGAAGCTTCCGCTCCTCCTTGGGGTTGGTAATAAAAGCGCTCTCCACCAGGATGGCCGGCATGGCCGCCGTGGCGAGGACGTAAAACGGCCCCGATTTGACGCCGCGGTTCTCCACCTTCAGCAGCGTATCCAGAGAGCTTAAGACGAACTCGGCCAGCTTGCCCGATTCCCGCATGTCGCGCGTCACCGCCATATCGGCCAGGGTGGTCTTGAGCAGGGACTCGAGATCCTTCCCCGCGGCACCGCTGCTCTCGATCACCAGGTTTTCGCGCTGCGCCGAGGCGCGGGCGTCGCTGTCTGAAGGCTCTCGGCTGAAGTAGTAGGTCTCGAACCCGTCCGCCCCGCGCTCCGTGGCCCCGTTCATGTGAAGGCTCAGGAAGAAATCCGCCTTGGCCCGATTGGCGATGGCGGTGCGTTCCTGAAGCGGGACGAAGACATCCTCGGTCCGCGTCATAATCACCCGAATGCCGAGTCGTTGCGTGAGCAGACGCCGCAGCCGCAAGGCCAAATCCAAGACCACGTCCTTCTCCATCAGGCCCGAGGGGCCGACAGCTCCAGTATCACGACCGCCGTGTCCGGGGTCCAGGACGATGGTCAAGGTCGCGGGTCCCCCCACCGGACTCCCTGGGTTCCCGTTGACCGACGGCGGGATCCGAGTCGTGACTTGTTGCCGATCGGCTGTGGGAGTGTCGGCATCGGCCGAGGCCTGCCTCACCCGCGGAAGAGTTTCCGCCGCGGGCTCAGTCGGCCCGCCCTCCACGGGAGGGCCGGGCCGGGCCGTGAATGGAGACACCCCAGATGGGGTGCCGGTACCCTCCCGCGCCTCCCGCTGGTCCGGCGCTCCCGATAGACCAGCCAGGATATCGATCACAATCCGATCAGGGTGTTTGAGCGTGAAGCTGCGGATCCCAACATCCGGCCCCTCACGGAAGAGCCTGACCTCAGCTCCCCCCGCCTGTTGGGCTGGCTGAACGGCTCGGACGACTCCAGCCCCAAACGTGTGTGGGTGGATGTTCTTCGCCAGCACGCCGCCGGGCAGTACGACCAGCAGGGCGTCGCTACCCTCTTCCTTCTGGATGAACCACTCCTGGGGACTGACCGTCTCTAGCACGACCCGCGTGTGGGTCGGGTACACCCCCACGCGTATTTGGGTGATGGTTGGGAACCGTGAACGGACCTGTACCGCCCGCTGGTTAGGCTTCCACTCCACCGCCTCCTGGCCGTATTGCTCGGCCAGCACCAACGGGACGAGGTCCAGAGGAACCAGGAAACGTCGGCCCAGGAGCCGGGGCGGAGCTGAAAGCGAGATGGGCCGCTCCGCGATCCGAACGGTCGTGCTGCCAACGTGGAAGGTCAGGACTTGAGCGCCCATGCGGAGGGAGGCACGGCCCCGAGCAGCATCTACCTGCAACATCCCCGAGACAATTGTGGCAACTGCACGGGCATCGAGGTATGGTCGGTGCTCAACCGTGATGATCGGCAGGCTGGTCGAACGATCTGGGAGCGTCACACTGAGTTGAGTGGCCAAGGCCGGGGAAACGAGACATGTGGAGATCCCCAGGACCAGAAGAGCGAGGCCGCTCAGGCGAAATCTCCTGGTGGCTCGATTGTGACTAGATCTTCTCATGCCTTGTTTTCCGTGAGGTTTGAGTTTCTCTGTAACACATTCCTCCCAGGCTGTCAAGTAACCTCTTGAATTTCCAAGGATTCCAATCTGCGATGTTTATCTCTAACGTCCCTGGTCCCACTGAGGAACAATGTTCAGAAACACGAAAGGCCTCACGCGGTTCGCATGAGGCCTTTCATGAATTATCCCGGCGGCGACCTACTTTCCCACCCAGTTGCCCAGGCAGTATCATCGGCGCTGGAGGGCTTAACTTCCGTGTTCGGGATGGGAACGGGTGTTTCCCCTCC
>Ga0187780_10004404_pt1 | contig 10563 bp, 8 predicted proteins | sample 1015_Q2_SP10_20__FD_132429 | JGI IMG/M metagenome (GOLD analysis project Ga0187780, IMG submission 132429) | Tropical peat soil microbial communities from peatlands in Department of Meta, Colombia - 1015_Q2_SP10_20_MG | ecosystem: Environmental > Terrestrial > Soil > Wetlands > Peat | place...
CCTAAGATTGAAAGGTCGCCATGGAAGCTTGCAATCAATGCATTGAACGTAATCGCTTGAAAGATGATCTTACAGCCAATGGCTCCAGCGTAAGCGACGAGAGAGCAGAGAAATGTCCAACCGGTAAATCGTCGCTTCAGACGCCAGTAAATGACGAGCCCAACGCTGAACACAATCGTAATCAGTGGCTGAAGAAAGTACAAGGGGTTGATGTTCTGCACGGTGGTTCCCGCAACTCACGATTTGATGATTAAGAATAATCATTCTTTGTCATAAGTGCAAGTTCCATTATATTGACAATCTTTTGCACAATTTGCGTGAGCTTGAGCCGCGTCTTGCCACGAAAAGCTGAACTATAACGGTCAAGCTTATTGAGGGATGTTACGTTCGATAACTCGGAAGAAAAGCCATGTCGTATATGTATGTTCCTAAACCACCACTAACCTATACCTGTTACGTACCTAGCCAATGCTACGTGCCCACTCAATGTTCTGTGCCACAGCCACCCGAGGTCTATTATCAGCCACCCACACAGGCGTATGCTTACCAACCACCCCCTATGCAATGCGTTTACCAGCCTCCTCCAGTGACATACCAATGCGCTCAACCCGCGCAGGTCTATTACTATCAACCGCCTGCCGTCAGAGTTCAATAGCTTAGTGGTATAGTGCACGGACGCAGAGTCACCTAGCCGTAGTAGCTAGGGACTATGCCATTTTTCTAGCGGCGGTTTTCCATCCCATATTCTTTCATGACTATACCTGCTTAGTGGCTTCGTCAAATGTCTATACGCCTTCAACTCGGGAAGATACACTCCGGGCGCGAGCCTCCGGGGTTCTAGTACGCGCCTTCTTGTCTGATCACGAGCGATCAGAGAGCATCGACTACATTTGAATCCATTTCCTCTTCCCGCTGACTTGAGGCGTTTACCGCAACGTGGACATGGCGGATTCTGGGTGCTTGCGCCAGCGGCTAAACTAAGAATTTCCAACTTCTCCAGGTTAACTGTCAGTCCGTACCGTCCTGGCGTCCCACCATAAACTACCACTTCGTCGCCCGGGATAAGTTGCATGATGATATCCCTTAGTCGACCAGTTGGCTCATAGACAGCACAGGTGAATCGTCCTTGACTCGTGTGAATAGGAAAGAAAACATGTCCACCTATATTTCTCTCGGGACGGTCGTCCACTTTGCCGTCGACAACCACGGGGGCGTTAGGCTTCACGCCTTTGCCTTTCGCCGCGTTCAAATGAGCATCTGTAGCGTGATTTGTCCTGAAAATCACCCATCGTTCGACGGGTTCACGAATTTTGAGCATGTCGAACGCTCCTCGGACAACTTTTGCTGACTCCCCGCGAATACCCAGTAGAACAGGGTCGGGTCCGTGAGGCGTGATGAGAACTCTTCGATTCTTCTCATCGTAATTGTTGAACGTAAACGGGCGAGTCAAATTGTTCATTTTCTTGACAGACTCTTCTTCAACTCGCCGTCGACTTCCACAATTCTCTCGCCGTCTATATGCGATCAGCTCGAATGTATGATCCTGATCTAAAGTATGGCCGATTGCAGCCAAGGCACCTACCAATCCTATTCTCGATCCGTAGGACGCCGATTCTGCATGTGATTCCACGATTACGTTGATCGCTTCGGTCAGAGGAACAAGTTCACAGAGGGCGCGTCTCGCAAGTTCCCGCACTGATGGCGTGGGATCTCCTCTCAGAAACACCGCAGCAGGATCAGCATTCGCCTCGCCGATTCGCCCCTCTTTTTCGAGTTCGCTTAGGACTTTATGCACTACTAAATCGTACATGGTACTCGGTATCTCAATCCTTAGAGCAACCGCGGCGTTACCCCTAGTTTTGTAGGGGATATTGGGATTAAGGCGGACGATGTTCGGATAATCTATGAAATGAGCGTTGACCTCAACCAGTCGTTCGATGAGTCGAGCAGCGATGTATGTGGTGCAGCCTCCATTAGTCGAGTCAGTGTCATCAAGACCGATATGCAATTGCACGTGTCGTTACCTATTCGGAAGCGTAAGATCGAACGGTAAGCGTATCCCTATGTACCTTCAACCACAATCATTGTAAGGGTAGATCGTACTTTCTCGAGCCTTCTAATCTTCCAAGTCACGATTTCTTTCAGTTTATCCATCGAATCTGCTTCAACCTTTGCAACGATGTCGTAAACTCCGTAGACAACATAAGATTCCTTGACGTTTCCTATCTTTCGCAGTTCACTGACAACTTCGTCTTCCGAGCCTATTTCGGCATTAATCAGGACGAAGGCTAACGGCATTACGAAACCTCAGCATGTTTTGATGCGGTGCGTAGCACTAAAAAGATTTGCTCAAAAACCGAATCTTGTTACGATCAAGCATAATCAGGCTTACTCGTTACGAGCCGCAATCTTTACCACGCGCCCAACCCTCACAGATCTGGGCCAGCAATTTGGTCTCACATGAAATGTATCTCAGCTCATCAGAGATCGGGATTCTCGATCGTAATTCCGAATATCTCGGCGTTTCCACGCTCCAACTCATGGAGAACGCAGGAAGATCCATCGCAGACGAGGTGGAGGCACGATTTGGAAGAGGTGCGTCTGTTAGTGTATACGGAGGAACTGGAAGAAACGGCGGCGACGGTATGGTTGCAGCGCGTCACCTTGCCGCGCGCCGTTTCAAAGTTTTCTTTCTGTTAGTTGGAGATGATCGGCTAATTCGAGATGCCAGTGTCTTGTCAAATTGGTCAGTTCTGAAAGCAATGCAATCGACAGTCAAGATAGAATCTTGTCATGATTCCTCTGTCATATCGAAATCCAGTTCTGATGTTCTGATTGATGCGATGCTCGGAACAGGAACACATGGTAAGTTACGTCAACCCCTCCTACGGGCCGTCCAAGCGGTCAATAGCAGCACAGGCTTCAAGATTGCAGTGGATGTCCCAACAGGAATTGACTCAGACACTGGAAAACTATTGGGCGAAGCAGTCAAAGCCAATTTAACGGTGACACTCCATGCGATGAAGAAAGGCTACAACAAGAACAAACAATACTGGGGCGAAGTGAAGGTAGCAGACATCGGTATTCCTCCAGAAGCTTCCATCTACGCTGGCCCAGGCGACGTAGCAGCGGTCTCAAAAGAGAGACCCGCAGATTCCCATAAGGGCCAGTACGGCAGACTCCTTGTAATCGGCGGAAGCGAAATCTACAGTGGAGCCCCCGCTCTGGTCGCATTGGCAGCTTATCGCACGGGCGTCGATCTTGTCTATGTCGCCTCCCCTGAAAAAGCCGCCAACTCCGTATCATCATTCTCACCCAGCATCATAACCATCAAATTGCCAGGGAGTAATCTTGGAACACGCCACCTTCGAATACTCGACGAACATATCTACAGAGCCAGCAGCATCGCTATTGGACCCGGCTTGGGGTTAGCTAAGGACACAGTCTCTGCCGTTCGCAGAATAATTAATTTCGCAATTAAACGCAAGAAATCAATCCTCATAGATGCCGATGCGCTCAAAGCGATTGGCGTAGTAAAGAGAAAACTCTTTGACGAATCAATCGTGATGACCCCACACGCGGGCGAATTTGAAGCAGTCTCAGGCAACAGTCCATCGCGTGATCTAAACGTGCGAATGAACGAGGTCAAAGATTTCGCATCACTCTCAGGTGCCATAATCGTGCTTAAGGGACATACCGATATTATTTCGGATGGAACTCGCACAAAGATCAACGACACCGGTAACCCAGGAATGACAGTGGGTGGCACAGGTGATGTTCTCTCAGGGATAATCGCCGGGCTAATCGCGCAAGGATTCGAACCGTACGAATCAGCAGTAGCAGGGTCATTTGTGAACGGAGCGGCTGGAGATCTTGCTGCAGAACGCTTCGGGCATCACTTGATGCCGACCGATCTGCTCGAACACATTCCAACAGTCCTCGCTGACCCTATGAGTCATAAGATAATTCATGACAGGCGACTCCGGCAAGCCTAGTGAACGAGATGGCTGAAACACGAGACCTTAGAGTGTTCGTTCTACTGCTCAAACAGGACGACCCTCACAAATGCAGTGCCGCGAAGCTTGCCAAGTTTGGTCTTGCGAAAGCGCTATTCAGAGTCAAGCAGATTCCCAAGGAATCATTAATCCTCAACCCGATTGCCGACCATATACTCCTGCCTATCGACAGAACCCGAAGAAACCTAATAGCGATAGACTGTTCTTGGGAGAAGGCGCAATCAGAGTTTAGACGGAATCTTCCAGGCCTAGCGAGACGCCTTCCCACACTATTGGCCGCAAATCCAACAAATTACGCAAAGAGGCACAAGCTATCTTCAGCCGAGGCTCTGGCAGCGGCTTCCTACATAATGGGTCACAATGAGATCGCAGTGAAACTGCTCTCATTATTTAAATGGGGAAATACATTTCTAACTTTAAACCGAGAATTACTGGAAGCGTACTCTTCCGCTGCATCCGAGGACGAAATGTTAGAGGTCGAATCCGAATTCTTCTGAATTATACGGCCATAATCTAACTTATGCTGGGATCAAGTCACCCTCATGCGGGACTCGTTCTTCCGAGAAAAATGAAGAACGAGCTTATTCAGGCGGGATTTCTTTGAACACTCCTGAGATGTCGATTCCTTGAGATTTCCGGTATGCCACAGCTACGTAGTAAAGGACTATTCCTAGAATCCAATATCCAACCATGAAAGCGCCTGATGCTGCAGTCACGGGGAAGCCTAGTTGTGGGTTAGCAACCAGTAGCAACATGTAGGCAATTAGCCCGAATCCAGAAATAGCGCCACAGATCGTGATAATGGGAAGGCTCCCGATCTTTAGACGCGTAAACGAGGGTGCCGTTTCATAGATCTGCTTGCGACGCCAGGGGAAAATCATTCCTGCAAGCAACGCAGGAACGAAAGACATGGCAGACCCTAAGGCGGCGTTAAGCAAAGCGCTGACTAGTCCGCTGTACAAGACAATCAGTAGTAGCAGTTCACCCGCAACCCAAACGACTACAGCAGTTACGTATGGGGTGGAATACCTCTCGTGAACTTTAGCGAGTTGCATAGGTGCCAACCTGTCGAACGCCCATGCAAAGATCCATCTTGTAACCACAAGAATCGACTGAGGAATGACGACCAACGCTCCTGCGATTAAGCCCAAATCAATCGTGACTGACAACGCGGGGTTACGGTACACGTAACCGATTATGCCGTTTAGGAGTGGAGGATTCACCGGTGATTTCGCGCCAATAGCATTGAGAGCGTTGGCGAAATCGAAGCCTAAGGTTCCGAAGTAAATCGGGACACCGATCGTGAAGATTACCCAGCTGAGCATCACTGCGCCGAATAACCCCATGAAGATGCTCCTTCTAATGTTCTTGAGTTCGCCGGCAATCTGAACAGGCCAAATCGTTAGTATGTACAAGCCTAAGATGGGTGTTGCCATGATCGTTTGTATCGGGTCCGGCGTGGGAGTTACGTATCCTCCAGCTTTAGCAGTTGATATGACCGAGTCGTAACTGATTGGTGAAACAGCATTCCACATTGAAACGAAGGCGTCGTGGCCAACGAGGAGCGCGCCTAGGATGACAAACGGACAGATAAGTGCAAGAATGACGAGTACCGTTTGGAATTTCGCGTATGTCCTTAGTGGTATAATAATCATCAACGTCGAAATGATCATAATGATACTGTCTATAACAAAACGAGTTGTAAGTGGCGAAAGCATCGAAGCTGCTTGCGCATTGCCCAAGTCTGTTAAGAGGCTTGGAAGCAGCCAGCTAGTTATCATGTCAGAGAAGATTGGAAGGTTCAGTGTCACGATGAAGACTGCAAGCCAGCTTTGCATGAACCCGATCGCGGGGTGTATGATTCGACTAACGTAAACGTAGTCGCCTCCGGATCTAGGCATTGCAAACGAAAGCTGCGTGTACACCATTAGGTAGGGCACGAGGACGATGAGCATTGCAAATAGAGCACCAACTAGATCTGCGCGAGGGAGCGTTGCCGGAAAAGAGTAGTAAAACGAGGTCATGGCTACTCCGAGGACAACTCCCCCGAATCCTACGCCGAAGCTATCCCACCAACTTAAACTCCTGACGAGGCCGGTTGCTTCTCTCGCGAACAACTTACTCAATAAACTCGCCGCGAGATATCGGCGGTTGCTTCAAATTTAACAGTATGGCTAGCTCGCTACATTGCTGATGATAGAGTATATAGTTTCGCGAAATAAAATTAGCCAGAATTAAACCCGCTTCTAGTCGAACTGGATTGGCGTGTTGGCCGTAACCCACCTTCTGTTTTAGGCGACATTCATCTAGTCGGGATACCCGCGCCTCCAGCGGAGGTCACCGGCGCCTATTATCCCTTTCACGGCGTGGGTTGGCATTTCACCCTTACTGCCAGCCTTCTCAACGCATGCGCATCATCGTCACCGACTGGCAGAGGTATATTTCTGCGCCTAACCCCGATCTCTCGATCGACACTTCGCAGTGTCACGCTTCCGCCACGTGGATGGAGTTTCCTCAGACCTCGACATGGAGATCCGTAGTCGCCCACCAACTCGCCAACCCAACTATTTCCATTGGCGTTTCAAATAGACAAGTGTTTTGCATTCCAACTCAAACTGTGCAGATTCAAGAATCCTCTTAAGTGAACGCGAGATGCGGAGGAGCGGATGGTGAGCGGTACGGGGCTTTATAATTATGGCCAGCCACAGCGGGATGTCTTCTCATCCCCAACTTATCTGCTCATAATCCTGAATGTTCTAATCTTTCTCGTAATGTTGTTGAGCGGAGATTTTGGAGATTGCTCATCATTAACTTGCCAGATATTGGCTCAGACTACTCAGGGGGTGATGCAAGGTGAATATTGGCAGATTTTCACCGCAATGTTTGTTCACTTCGGCTTTCTACACATCATATTCAACATGTTGGCCTTGTACTATTACGGTCGGTTGAACGAGAATTATTTCTCCACGCGAAGTTACCTGACGATCTACCTTCTCTCAGGCTTGATAGGAAACGTTGTTTCTCTGTTCTTGTTACCTGCCACGAGCCTCTCAGGAGGAGCTTCGGGAGCAATCTTCGGGCTCGTGGGTTCATACGTCGCCATTGCACGAAAAACCCGTCAGATGGGAATGGCGCTGCTTTATGCGCTCATACTTCTAGTGATCAACAGCGGAGTTGGGATTGGTGGACTTGGCGTGAATAATTTCGCGCACGTATTCGGATTCGTAGGTGGACTTGTTCTCGGACTTATACTTTCGCGCTCTAAGACTGGTTCTGGACCCGGATATTCGATAAGCTACACGTATGGTTAGTGAGGGCTCTGTGAATCTAACATAGGCATTTTGATTCCCTTTTCCCTCGCCACTTTTCTTGCAGCATCGTAGCCTGCATCTGCATGTCTCACGACTCCGATGCCCGGGTCAGTGGTTAGGACCAGCCTGGCGCGGTCTTCGATCTCTTTTGTTCCATCCAACACGAGACACATGCCGGCGTGAATACTGTATCCTATTCCGACTCCTCCACCGTGGTGAACTGAGACCCATGTGGCTCCTGCCACAGCGTTTAGGAGGGCGTTCAGGATTGGCCAATCTGCGATTGCGTCGGATCCGTCTTTCATACGTTCGGTCTCTCGACGAGGGGAAGCGACGCTTCCAGTATCCAGATGATCCCTTCCAACCCATATTGGACCCGAGAGCTTCCCAGACGCGACCATGTCGTTCACGATCTTGCCGAATCGCGCGCGTTCGCCATAGCCCAACCAACATACTCGTGCAGGGAGTCCTTGGAATTTCACGAGGGTTCGCGCTTTGTCAAGCCATCGAGTGAGTTCGTGGTTGTATCCGAATTCTTTTGAAACCATTTCGTCGATTCGGAATATGTCTTCACCCGTTCCAACTAGTGATGTCCATCTGAATGGGCCCCGTCCCTCACAGAATAGTGGTCGTATGTACTCGGGTACGAAACCGGCGTAGGTGAAAGCTTCGTTGAGTCCAGCATCGAAGGCTTGTTGCCTCAGGTTGTTTCCATATTCGAAGCCGATCGTGCCTCTGTTGATCATGTCGAGTATGGCTTTCACGTGAATGCGCATACTGGTCTTCGCTTGACGCAGGTAGTCTTCTGGGTCACTGGACCTGAGTTTGTCTGCGTCTTCTTTGCTTAATCCGGCTGGATAATAACCGTGCAATGGATCATGGGCAGAGGTCTGGTCTGTCACAACATCGATGCGCACATTTCTACGAGCCAGCTCTGGGTGGATTTCAGCAGCGTTCCCGAGTAAACCGATACTAGCGCTCTGTTTACTCTCCTCTGCACTCCTAACCATTCGTAATGCTTCGTCAAGGCTGTCCGTCCATTTCTCAATGAAACCGTGTTTTAACCTACGATCGATTGCTGCCTTACTTATCTCTACGATCAGCGCGATTCCATCATTCATCGTGACCGCGAGGGGTTGAGCACCACCCATCTCCCCAAGTCCGGCGGAGAGAACTGTTCTCCCTTTGAGTGTCCCACCGAAATGTTTCCTTGCTACGGCTGAAAACGTTTCGTAGGTACCTTGCAATATTCCTTGAGTACCAATATATGCCCATGAGCCTGCCGTCATTTGTCCGTACATGATCAACCCCTTCTGTTCTAATTCGTAGAAGTGCTCCCAGGTAGCCCACTTGGGGACGAGCATCGCGTTCGAGATCAAGACGCGGGGTGCTCGTTCATTGGTTTCAAAGACTGCGACCGGTTTGCCGCTCTGTATGAGTAGGGTCTCGTTAGGTTCCAGGTTTTGCAGACTAGATGTGATTCCTTCAAAACATTCCCATGATCTTGCGGCTTTTCCAGTCCCCCCGTAGACGATAAGGTTCTCAGGATCCTTTGCAACCTCTGGGTCCATAACGTTGTAGAGCATTCGATACGCTCCTTCAATCTGCCAATTCTTACAATGAAGCCTTTGACCGGTAACAGCCGCAACGGACGGTTTCGTCTTAAGCAAGTCGACCACTAATACGTGGTTGGAAACATGATTTTAACCTTCAGCGTCTATAGCGCCAATTTTCCGTCCGTAGCAACTGGAACCCCCTTCTTCAGAACTGTATGAACTTGGTTAGTGCCAAGCCGATAACTCAGAAATCGGTAATCGCTCATGTCCAGAATGAGTAAATCAGCACTCTTACCCTCCTCAATGCTGCCGACTTGCTGAGCCAATCGGATTGAATGTGCCGCGTTGATTGTCGACGCAGTCAATGCCTCCGCAGGGGTCATTCGGAGCTTGTAGCATGCTAAAGCAAGGACCAACTGAAAATTTTCAATCCAACAACTTGGACTAAGATCACTTCCAAGCGCTACCGGAACACCGCTTGAGATTAAGCTGCGTGCATCAGGATATTTATCAATCATCAGAGTAAACGGCGCGGCAGGTAGGAGCGTAGCGATTACTCCCGCACGTTGCAAACCCTCAATACCCTTGGAGGATGTATTGAGCAGATGGTCTGCTGATACTGCACCCACTTCGCCGGCGAGCTCTGCTCCACCCAACGGATAAAATTCGTCAGCGTGAATTCTAGGTAAGAGACCATTGCGTTTCCCAGCTTCTAGAATCCGTCGTGAATCATCAATCTCGAAGACTCCTTTCTCGCAAAAGACGTCACAAAAAATAGCAAGTTTCTCTCTTGCTACTTTCGGTATCCAATCTTCACACAATCTTTCTACGTATTCAGAGGTCCTGTCGGCAAATTCTGGCGGCACTGCATGTGCTCCAAGGAATGTTGGAGTTAGCGTGAGAGGGGTCGTTTGGTTGAGCTCTCTCACTACTTCAAGGGATTTCAGTTCATCCTCTAAGGTTAATCCGTAACCGCTCTTCGCTTCGATGGTTGTCGTTCCGTTCGCTAAGAGGGTTAGTGCACGCACCTTACAGATTTCCAGAAGTTGTTGTTTCGAGGCTGAGCGAGTGTCGCGAACGGTGCGCAGGATTCCGCCGCCACGTTTGAGGATGTCTAAGTATTCTACGCCTTTAATTCTCATCTCCAATTCACTTTCGCGTGAGCCCGCAAAAATGAGATGCGTATGCGCGTCAACGAATCCTGGCGTCACCACTTTGTTTAATGCGTCAATTCGATTCCTTGAAGAGAAACACTCGTTCACGATCTTGGTTTGTCCAACCGCGACGATCCGACCGTTTGATATGGCCACTGCGCCATCTTCGATGATTCCCAGATTATCCATCTGTTGACCGCATGATGGTTCCTTTGAATGTCCTCGAAGTGTAACGAGCTGTTTAGCATTTTCAACGATGAGATCCGCAGGAGATTTTTGCAAATCGACTCTTGCGTCCTTCCAGTGCAGACTGGATAAGTAAATTCGAACGTATTCTCATTTCTTTAACACCGCTATGCTTATATCAACGCCGAAGGCCTAACCGTAATTTGTCAACGCATCACTCCGATGTGTTGATTTCCCGCGATTAACCCGGCGGCGGCGTCAACTTGACGAAGTAGGGCTAATGCCCTAGGATGAAATGTTGACCTCCAATTGCGGGAACAATAATGAAGGCCTAAACAAA
>Ga0187780_10004405_pt1 | contig 10563 bp, 11 predicted proteins | sample 1015_Q2_SP10_20__FD_132429 | JGI IMG/M metagenome (GOLD analysis project Ga0187780, IMG submission 132429) | Tropical peat soil microbial communities from peatlands in Department of Meta, Colombia - 1015_Q2_SP10_20_MG | ecosystem: Environmental > Terrestrial > Soil > Wetlands > Peat | place...
CCGCGACTCCGGGGCCGCTGCGCGTCGGCCTGATGGCGCAGGCGCCGCTCGGCATCCCCACCGACGAGGCGTGCTCGGCTGCGGCGCGCGCTGCCGCGGCGGCGCTCGAGGAGCTCGGGCACGCGGTGCAGGAGGTCGAGGTGCCGACGATCTCCGAAGAGCTCGTGCCGCCGTTCATCGCGCTCACGCAGGCCGGTCTCGCCGACTACGATGGGTGCGACTGGTCGGCGGTCGAGCCGCACATCGCCCACCAGCGCAGGGCCGCGGGCGAGCTCGGCGCCTACGACTACCAGCTCGCGGCGCACACGCTCGAGTTGCTCAGCCGTCGCGAGGTCGCACGCTGGGGCCGCGACTTCGACGTGCTCGTGACGCCGACTTCGGCGATCCTGCCGCCGCGCGCGGGCGCGATTCTGCAGGCCCAGCACGCGACGCCCGATCAGCCGGTGCTGGACGTCGTAGCGAGCGTGTCGTTCACCGCGTTCGGCAACGTGTCCGGGTTGCCGGCGGTGAGCCTGCCGCTGCACTGGAGCGAGGACGGCCTGCCGGTGGGCGCGCAGCTGGTCGCTGGCCCGTGGCAGGACGGCCTGCTGATCGCGCTGTCGGCGCAGCTGGAAGCGGCGCGGCCGTGGGCGCAGCGCGTGCCGCCGCTGCTGCGGACTGTCTAACTTCGCAGCGGCTCCACGCTGGACGCGGTGGCGTCCGCCGCGGTCGGATCGAGCGCCGTGCGTTCGCTGACCAGGCGGCAGAAGACCTCGACGAGCTGCGGGTCGAACTGCGTGCCCGCGCAGCGGCGCATCTCGCGCAGGGCGTCCGGCAGTGACATCGCGGGCTTGTACACGCGCTCGTCGAGCATCGCGCGGAACGAGTCGCAGATCGTGATGATGCGCGCGCCGAGCGGGATCGCCTCGCCGGCGAGGCCGTCGGGGTAGCCCTTGCCGTCCCAGCGCTCGTGGCTGGCGCGCACGAGCGGGCCGATGCGGTCGAGCGACGGGCCGGCGGCGGCGATGATCTGCTCGCCCATGACCGTGTGCTGCTTCATGAACGCCCACTCCTCGTCGGTCAGCGGGCCAGGTTTGGTGATGATCTCGTCGGGGATGCCGAGCTTGCCGACGTCGTGCAGGTCGCCGGCCTTGATGATCAGCGCGATTGCCTCCTCGTCGAGGCCGATCGTGCGCGCGAGCAGCTCGACATCGCCGGCGACGTCGTCCGAGTGCTCGCCGAGGTCCGGGTGTCGTTGCGCGAGCGCCGCGTGCAGCACCGCGGTGATCAGCTCGGCGGCGCCGTCGCGGCTGGTCGCCTTCTGGCGGTACATGTGCTGGTCGGCCAATCGCAGCGCGTGCGTCGGATCGCTCGTCTCGCGCGGGATCTCGACGGCGCCGGCGGCGGCGGTCACGGTGAAGGCGCCGCCCTGTTCGGTGAGCGCCTCGCTCGCCTTTAGGAACAGCGCGTGGGGGTCCTCGACGTGCGCGGTGATCAGCGCGCAGAACTCGTCGCCGCCGAGCCGGTAGGCCGTGCCGTGCGCGTCGACCGCTTCGTGCAGGCGGCCGCCGAGCCGCGCGAGCAGCGTGTCGCCGGCGAGGTGGCCGAAGGAGTCGTTGTAGCTCTTGAAGCCGTTGAGGTCGAAGAACCACAGGAACGCCGGCTGCTCCTCGCTCGCGCGCTGGCACACGCGCGGCAGCTCGTCGAGCAGGCTGCGGCGGTTGCGCAGTCCGGTGAGCACGTCGGTGCTGAGCTCGCGCGCGACCCTGCGGCTCGAGACTGCGAGGCTCGCGCAGGATCCAAGCAGCGTCACGAGCGCGATGCCGAGCACCGTCAGCAGCCCGGTGCTCCAGGCGTTGACGAAGTCGGGGTTGGGCTTGTCGTCGGTCGCCGCCACGGCGATGTTCTGGTGCGCGCCGCCGATCCTGAGCGGCAGCGCGGCGACCATCGCGCGGTGGCCCGCGTTGACGGTCGACTGGGGATGCGCGCCGAGCGTGCCCGAACCCAAGAGCAGCATGCGCGGCGAACCGAGCGCGTTGGCGTTGGGCGTGCTCGACGGTCCGTTCAGCGCCATGCGTCCGTGTTCGTAGCTGCCCAACTGGATGTTCACGCCCGAGGTTTCGTCCACGAGCAGGCTCGACCCGCGCGTGCTGGCGATGCTTATGTCGAGATGCACGATCCCGAGCGCGTGGCCGTGGAGGCGGAAGGGCGCGAGGAAGGCGACCGACAGCTGCCCGCTGACGGGTGAGATGAAGGCGCCGCTGGCAGCGCCGATGGGAGAGCTGTCGGCGAGCGCCACGAACTGGCGGCCGAGCGCCGGCGGGAATGCGGCCGGTCGCGCGGTCGGGGCGCATACGAGCTGTCGCCCCTGGCCGTCGTCGAGGCACGCGGCGGTGAGCGGCACGAACGATGCGTGCTCGATCGTCGCGAGCGTGAGCGCGGCGTTCGCGAGATCGCCGCGGCGGGCGCGAGCCGGCAGCGGCGAGTCCCCCTCCCCCCTGCGGGGACCCCCTTCGGGGGCGATGCGATGCGGGGACAATGCGCTGAGAAGCTGACGCACGGCGGGGTTGACGAGCATCAGCGATAGCGCGGTGGTCGTCTGGCGCTCGCCGCCTGAGATCAGCGAGACCTCGCTGCTGACTGCGGTCTGCAGCGAGCGATCCTGTTCGTTGCGGCGCGCGCGCACGCTTTCGCTGGTCTCGAACACGGCGGCGCCGCCGAGCACCAGCGAGACGACGAGTCCGATCAGCGCGAGCTGGCGCATGCCGTGTCCATCACTCGGCGCAGCGCGGCAGACCCGCCTGGCGGAAGCGCGCGTCGATCTGCGCTCGCATCGCGATGCTGCGTGTCTGCACGGTGGCCAGCTGCGCGAATTCGACCATCCCGTGCCGCAGTCCCCACAGGAAGTCGCTGAGCAGCGCGGTCAGCCGTCGGTCGCTCGTGAGCGCGGCCTGCAGCGCCCGCCCACCTGAGCCGGACGGGGTGAGCGCCTGCAGCTTGGCGACCTCGCGACGCATGATCTGGAGCGCCGAGGGCAGGTAGCTGATCGTCTGTTCTGTGCTCGTCGGGCGCGGCAGTCTGTTCAGTTGCGCGAGCTGTTCGCTGCAGATCGCGTTGCCGGCGGCGACATAGCTGGGCGCCTGTGTACCGGCAGGCTGCGCGGTCGCCACCATGGCCGTCGCGCCGCCGCAGCTCGCGAGCGCGGCGCCGCAGGCGAACCCTGTGCAGGCTAGTGCTGCCGCCCGCATGACGTTTCTAATTGCCATCTGCACGAGCTGTCGGCGGTGAGCGCCCGCGGCATAAGCGCTGCAAGCGGCGCCTCGACGAGGGTCGGGCTCAGACCTGTTCTCAGCGCTTGACGGTATGCCCGCTGCTGGTGCGCGTCTTGTGCGGCGGCGGTTTTCGCTCTTTGGGCGCCGGGATGCCGTCGACGAGATCGTTGAGCGTGACGCCCAGGGCGTCGGCCACGATCAGGAGCGTGCTCATGCGGGGATCGCGTTCGCCGGCCTCGATCTTGCCCCACTGCGTGCGATGAAGGTTCGCCTCGTCGGCCACCGCTTCCTGGGACTGGCCCGGTTTTGTCTGTTCGCGCAGACGCCGAATGTTCTCAGCGAAGTTCCTCAGCAGCCGGGCGAGCTCCGCCTGGTACGCGTCGCGCGTGCTCATCGGTGTGCACTCTTGCGACTGGACGCGCAAACATCTACAGCCAAGAAGCCGCCACTCTCTTGGCTGGCGTCGATTGTCTGCGTGCCGTACCGGGGTTTGCATAGGAGCCGAAGGCTCTTGGAAATGCGATCAGTCGATCGAGCCGGGCTCAGCCACCCACACGCTCTCGATCCCGAGCACGCGGCAGAGGGGCTCGAAGTGGCGGTCGTAGTGAAGAGCCGCGAAACCGCGCTCGGCGGCAGCGGCGGCGATCATGTAGTCGGCGGCGGGCAGGCGTCGCTCGCCGCGCAGCTCGCGCGAGGCGCCGAGTGCGCGCTCGCAGACGGCGCGGGTGATCGGGGCGCCGGGTAGTGCTTGGAGCGCTTGATCCAGAGCTTGGAAGGCCTGCTCGTCGCGCGCAGCTGCGAGCAACTCCAGCGCAACGATCGGGCAGACGGCCAGAAGCCCGCCGTCCCGGGTTGCGGCCCAGCGGGGCAATACCGTCGGCTCGGTGCGGCGATTCCACGCCGACGTGTCGAACACAAGCGCGGTGCCGGAGCCGTACTGCTCAGCGTTCGGCATGAAGCCTGGCGGAGACCGAGAAGTCGAAGCGGTCGTCTTCGCCGGCGTCCAAGCGTCGCAGGAACTCCAGGCTCTCTTGAAGTCGCCGATTCTCCGCCCGGATGGCGTCTGCGCCGCGCAGTGCCAGATCATGCACCGCACGCGACCGGGACTTTCCGCCTCCGAACTCCGCGACAGCGGTGGCGAGGTCCTTGTCGATGGTGACCTGGATACGGGGCTTGGCGGACGGCACTACTTCGACTGTACCACGGGGGTGGGACACTTAGTCGAGTTCCGCCTGATACGCGTCGCGCGTGCTCATATGGGCGTGCACTCTTGCGACTGGACGCGCAAACATCTACAGCCAAGAAGCCGCCACTCTCTTGGCTGGCGTCGATTGTCTGCGGATGCGGGCCGGATGACCGCGCGGCGATCAACCGAAGCTTGAGTCGCTGATGACTCTAATGCCCAAACTGTTTACTCCATTCATCCGACTGATGCCAGTTTGGCGAACTGTTAGAGTATGTGCCGCTGTACCTTCTATTGGAAACATTGGAAAAGAGAGAATTATGAGGGAAGCAAGCACACGCTCCCTGTCGGCGCTTCGGCGGATCGTCCTGGTGCTCGCGGCTTTCGGCGCGGTCGCTGTCATCGGTGGCGCCAGCGCGCACAACGCGCTCGCGGTGAACGTCGAAGGCTACTGCGACGGGGCAAAGACCGAAAAGCAGACCTGCGATTCCGCCACGCACCATCTGGACGAAAACGGAGCAACAACGGAAGGACTGGGCAGGCTCTGTATTGACGAGGATCTGGGCGGAAAATTCACGGGCGAAACGTGCACCAACGGCTCGGCAGCGCAATTCCCAGACGCGACTGGATTCGGACGCGCCTGGGAGCAGGCCTCCAAAGGCTTCATCCTCGCGGACGTGGTCTGGGAATAGCGACATGGCAAAGAAACCGAAACCGGGAGAGAATCCAATGACGAAATCGAAGCTCACGCTGCCGGGGCTTGGTCTCGCAGTGGTCGTTGCCGCAGCGCTGGGCGTTGCCCTTGGCACTTCTTCGGCGTCCGCGCACAAGACGCGACACGTACCTCGGGCGCCCGCCGCACGGGCAAGCTACAACGCGACGGTCCTCAACGCATTCTCGGTGCTGCGCAAAGCGGCATCGTCAGGTGGAGCACCCCTGCCCCCGAGTGTCGACGCTGCGGCATCCGACGAAGCCAGCGGAGCTAGCAGGCTCGAACCAGAACTCACCGGAGAAGTCAAGGTGCAAGACCAGTATCCGGTCTGGGTAGCCCCCGAGGCCGGCAAGATTTGTCTCGTCCAAGAAGGCATCGTCGGCCCCGGCATATCCGACAGCGTTTGCGGCACAGATCAAGAAGCTCTGGAAGGCAAGCTCATCAAGTTCTCGCGGGATTACTCATCCGGTGACCCCGTGATCGTCGGACTGGCGCCCAACGGCAATGCTTCGGTCCGCGCGACAGAAGCAAGCGGCGGCAACCAGACGGTGAGCGTGACCGACAACGTCTACGAGATGGTTGGGCACACTCTGCAAACGATCGCACTCACAAACGCCAACGGCCAAGCGACTACGGCCCCAGTGCCGTAGTAGACCGACCGAGTACACCGACCGGCGTCCGCCCGCCCGCGCGGACCGGACGCCGGTCGCCATTACGGCCCCGGCGCAGAGGTTGGGCTCAACCGAAACAGGAGTAGGAGGTACGCAGTTTGCACGCGCGAGCAGCTCTGCGTTCCTTGTGCCACCGAATTCACGCCAAGGGCTGCTGGCCGAGAAGGCCGGGATCGGTGTCTATGCCCCGTGCGGGACTCGAACCCGCCCCACCGGATTAAAAGTGGGGCCAAAGGGGGTCTTGTCAGGTCAAAAAGCCCGTCGGGACTGGACGCGAGGTGTCGTCAGATCACCGCAGAAATGCTCATCTCGGGACCAAGTCTGGGACCAAATTCAGGGCTCGTTACCCGCCGGATTAATGGTCCGTTACCCACCGGATTTATGGTCCGTTACCCGCCGGATTAATGGTCCGTTACCCACCGGATTTATGGTCCGTTACCCGCCGGATTAATGATCCGTTACCCACCGGATTTATGGTCCGGCAGCAGGCATGGTCGGCCTCGACCAGCAACGCCACGACAGGCGCCCTTGCCCGAGCTGCGGTCAGCTTGGGCCGGAGTCTTTCCTCGAGCTGACCTATGCGCTATGCCTCGTGGTGATGACCGTCAGCGAAACGACGACCTATGGGCCGATCACCTTCACGACCCACGGGGGGGCGCGTTGACCGTGGGTTTGACGGGGGAAGGGGCGTGGGATCAAGCCCCGCCGGGATTGCGTGCGAAACCGAACAGTGCTTGCACGTCTGCGAAAGCGAAAGCCCTGTGACCCTCACGGCCACGCCCAAGCCAGGGTACGTGTTTGCCGGCTGCCGGTCAGACAGGCCCTCAGGGTCCGATTGGGCCGGCAGGACCCGCTGGCCCTCAGGGCAAGGAAGGCCCTCCCGGCAAGGAGAGCTTGTCACGTGCGCAAAGCACGGCGGAAAGCAGCACTGCGCCACCAAGCTCGTCTCCGGCACCGTCAAGATTACGGCCTCGTCGTCATCACGCGCGACGGTCTCTCGGCGCGAGGTTGCCTACGGCGGGGGCGGCGGCTGGGCTGACGGCGGCTACGGCAGTTCGGGGTTGATGAAGGGGGTTGCTGTGCTGCAGCGTAAGTGTTTATTCACGGGTCTTGCGCAGGTCTCCGAGCCCTGCTAGGCTCGCGCCATGCGCGGCCGCCAAAAGGTGCCTGCTAGCGTTTCTTTCGTCGGGACGGTCTTGGCGATCTTGCTAGCAGCAGCGGCCTCAGCGGTCGCCGCCACGCCCGCGCCTGAATTCGTGGTGCCCGGGCACGTACTCCCGGTGGGCTTTAGCGTGGAAGGCGGCACGGTCATCGCCCAGCTAGCGGGGTTTGAAACCGTCGTTCGGTGCTCAAGCTCGCGTGGCGAAGGGCAGATCACCGGTCCCCGCTCCACCGTGTCAAGCTACAGGTTCACCGGCTGCGAGACAGAAAAAGGCTCCGACGGCGGTCAAGAATGCAAATCTGCCGGCGCCGAACCGCACGAAATCGTCGTCGGCCCAATTGAAGGCGACCTCGTCTACACCGACTTCGCGCACGAGGCGGTAGCGGTCCTGCTGAACCCGAAAGGCGGGGTCTACATCAGCTTCCAGTGCGGCGGCGAATTCGTTGAAGGCAGTGGCGCCTTCCTGTCGAAGGTCGGCCCGGTCAACACGGAAGCCTCAAGCTTCACGGCGACCCTGACTCAATCGGATGGGTCGCAGACCCCCGACGAATACGAAGGCGAAGGCGGCACGGTCAAAGTCCTGCCGATCGGCAAACGGGGCAGCCACGAAGCCGTCCCGACCGCCGTTGAAATGACGACGACCGTGCATACCGAAGACCCAGTGCTGATCGCCACCGCGCCGGTCAAGGCGCCCGCGGTTGAATCGGTCTCCGTGTCCCACCTGACCGCGACAGACGCCACGCTAGAAGCAACCCTCAACACCGAGGGCCTAGCCACAAGCTACGACTTCCAGCTCTGGTCCTCACCGTGCAGCCACCACGGCTCCGGATGCGAACTGATCACCAACATCCCCCTACCGGGAGGGATGCTCCTCGGCTCGTTTGTGCCCCAGCAGGTGAGCGTTGACCTTAACGGCGCGGGCGTGACGCTCACCGGCGGGGAATACGGCGTCTCGCTCAAGGCAACCAATGTGCTTGGTAGCACGACCAAGAGCGGCGGGACCTTTGAACCACCCGAACCTCCGGCCAGCCCACTTACCACTCCGCCTGCCTCCGGCGGCCAGCAGACGCCGCCCGTCGGAGGACAGCAGCCTCCGACCGGAGGGCCGGCGCCAAAAGGCGCAGTAATCCCACCGCCGCACAAACTCTCGGCCGTCCAGATACTGCACCGCGCTATCAAGGCTTGCGAGCGCAAGCCGCGGCGTCAGCGAGCTGGCTGCATCAAGCGAGCGCACCGGCAAGACGCGACAGCAATCAAGTCGCGTGCGGACGATCGCTAACGCAACGCGACCCGCGAGCGGCCTTGCGCCCGAAGGCGGGGCTCTCGCGCCCAAAGGCGGTCCCTGCACACGAGAGCGGTGTGCAAAGGCACGACATGCCCAGCCGCTAGGAGTTCACCGCGCGACTCTGAGCAAGGGTAGACGTCGTAGGGGCTCGCGGGGCGACAGCGTTCCGTGCATCTGGCGCCTCTTCAACGAAAGCGGCGGCCAGCCTGTGGGCGGCGTCGGCCTTCGACTTGTAGTGCAGGTAGCGCATCGTGGTCTGGACGTTGGCGTGGCCCATCCACTCCTTGAGCTCCAGGATCGACTCTGCCTGCTCGACCGCGCGAGTGCCGAACGTGTGGCGCAGATCGTGGAACCGTAGGCTGCGCAGTCCTGCTCGGGCGAGCGCGGCCTTGTACTCGGCGCGTACCTCTTTGGAGTCCAGGTGGCCACCTGCCGCGCCCGCGAACACTAGATCCTCGTCGCCAGTGAAGCGTTCGCGCTGGCCGACACGGGCGAGCGCGGCCGCGACCTCTCGGACCATTGGGACTGAACGTGGCTTGCCCGACTTGGGGCTGCTCTCGCCGCCTATCGTGAAGCCGCGTAGGACGCGGATCGTCTCTGCGGCGAAGTCAACCGCGTCCCACCGCAGCGCCAACAACTCGCCCAGGCGCAAGCCCGTGAACGCTGCGGTGAGGAACAGCGTCCTGTACAGCTCGGTCGATGCGGCACCGACGAGCGCGCGCACCTCTGAGGCTGACAGCACGTCGATGTCGCTCGAATGCCGCACGCGTGGACGCTCGACCAAGGCCATCGGGTTAGCCGGCAGCTTGTAGACCTTCATTGCCCGCTTGAAGATTCCGTTCAGGACGATCAGGTACTTCTGCGTCGTGCGGTTCGAGCACGACTGTCCCGCGCGCCAGCGTTCGATGTCCTCGACCGCTATCAGCTCGATCGGCGTATCTCCGAAGGATCTGTCCAGGCGTTTGACCATGTGGCGGTAGTCGGAGAGGGTGCTCGGCTTCACGTCCCGGTCGTGCTGCACGTAGCGCAGCCACTCGGCGGACGCGTCGACGAACTTGGCGTTGACGGTGCTCATACCTGCGAGCGTGCCGCGCCGGGCGTCGGTCAAGAGGGCTTGGAGCGCCTGCTCGGCTGTGCGGGCTGTGTAGTAGCCAGCAGGCGCGCGCCCGCGCTGCGTCCACGCTTTGCCGAGACGACGCTTGACCTGGCGCCCATCAGGGAGGCGGTACTTGAGGTAGTAGACGGGGCCGCGCGGGCCCTGGCGCAGGATGACGTGTCCGCTCACTTGCGTCTCTGGAAGATTCGCGCGCATCACACGCCTCCGTAGTTGGACTCGGGGCTGATCCTGTTCTCGGCCAGCCATTCGCGTAGGTCTTGGGGGTTGAAGCGGACGTAGTGCCCGAGGCGGTGGTGGGGTATGCGGCCGGCGCGTGCTTGGGCGAGTAGCCAGGTGTGGGGCACGCCGAGCAGTCGGCTTGCGGCCTTGGCGTCGATGAGTGGTGTGAAGCCTTGCGTGTCAGTGATGCCGCGACGGCGGTGTAGCAGGCGTGCGGCGCTGGTGCGTAGCCGCCCGGTAGGCGGTTGGGGGATCGTCGTCATGGTTCGCATCCGAGTTTCCATTCTTTGTCGTTGTCGATCAGGCCGGCAGGGTTCTCTCTGCTGTGTGTTGGCTGGTTTTGCGGAGCTGGTCGATGCGTAGCTCTGTTGGTGGGTGGGTGTGTTCGGTGAGCCAGATGTGGGGGATGGGGTGGTCGTGGATGAGGGCGTGGATCTCGAGGAAGTCTGCGAGCTCGTCTGCTTGGCCGAGGCTTGCGGCGTAGGCGTCGGCGGTGTACTCGCGTTCGCGCCAGTAGGCGCCCCAGGCGGGGGTGAGGAACCGCAGGCCGAGGCCACCGCGGGCGAAACGGATCACCAGGCGTGCGGTCCAGAGGGTGGCGCCGAAGAGGGTGATCGATAGGAGTAGGCGGCTGCCGCCGAGGATCACGATGTTTCCTTGGCGTTGTTGTTTTTCGCGGGTTTTGGGGAGTGGGTTGATGATGAGGCGGTTGATCGCGGCGGTGAGCTTGCCGTCGCTGGTGGTGAGGTGTCCGAGCTCGTGCGCAAGCACAGCGGGTAGGTACTCGTTTTCGAGTAGGCCGCGGGAGAGCATGAGCGTGTCTCCGCATACGGCGGCGTCTGGCTGGTGCTCGTCGACCACATACCAGAGGGTGGAGAGCCGTAGTGGCCGGCGGGAGCGGGTTTGGAGTAGTTGGATGGCGTCGTTGTAGGCGGCTTGCTCGCGTTCTGATGGGTCGCGTCC
>Ga0187780_10004407_pt1 | contig 10560 bp, 10 predicted proteins | sample 1015_Q2_SP10_20__FD_132429 | JGI IMG/M metagenome (GOLD analysis project Ga0187780, IMG submission 132429) | Tropical peat soil microbial communities from peatlands in Department of Meta, Colombia - 1015_Q2_SP10_20_MG | ecosystem: Environmental > Terrestrial > Soil > Wetlands > Peat | place...
CGCATGTTAGAGAGCAGGAAAGCGTAGCCTTTGGCGGTGAGCGCGTTTGCCAGCGGATAGTAGTCGTGCAGCGGCACCAGCGCTGCGCCGGTTGTGGCGCCGGGCACCATGATGAACAGCGAGTCGCCGGGCGCAACCGGCTCCCACAACAAGCCGTTGAGCGGTGCTCCGTCTTCGGTCTCGACGCGGATCAGATCCAAACTGCTTTGTGAACGAGCGATCGACATAGTGACCTCGGATGACATGGTGCGTAACAAACGGCGCAGACTATATGTCATGGGAGCGGGTACGAGCAACAACTCTTGACGAACGGACGAAGAGGCAGGCCTGGCGGCGCTGCGGGAGTCTGCTCGCGACAAAATCTACGTTTGCAATCTGCGCCGGACGGTGGAATTATCAGCAGCCGTGTCCGCCAACGTCTCAGCCAGCCCTGCACAGGATGCCGCGAATATTCGCCTCCGCCGGCACATTCTGTGCACTGCACTTTGGATTGCAGCGCTGGCGAACGTCCTCATTCCCACCATGCTCTTTTCGGTGACGCAGTTCTTCGGCCCGGCGGACGCTCGCTATCGCGCTCTTGTGGCTGCTGTCCTGGTGGGAGAATACGCAATCGCGTTCCTGCTGATTCTTCTGCACGCGAACGTGGGCTTTGCCGCTGGCTACACCGCGGCGACCGCCGCCACTGCCGCCGTTGGATCATCCGTCCTGAGTTACATCACCTTGACACCAGCCCGCTGGAGCTCGAGTGCGCTTCCGGGAGAGATTCTAGTGGTTGGAGGGCTGGCCTTCGCGGTCTTGTCTAACTTGGCCTTTCTCGTGGCGAGCATTCGCTATGGCCGAGCGATTCATCCGCGCCTACATTTGGGCGGCTTCTTTCTGGGCATCGGGGCCTTCCTCGCTGTTGTCGCGCTTTACTTCCACAGCTTCCGCTAGCGCCGCCAGCACCCGCGACGCCTTCGATGATGCTCCGACACCTGCGCGGCGTCGAGTGCTACTGGGTCGCTGATTTTTCGCCGAGGCGGCGCATGCGCTCCTGAAGCTTCTTGCGGAGAGGAGCGGGAGCGTTGGGATTGAACGCGACGAGGTACCACAGCGGCTGGCTGCGGTCCCGGCTCAGGCGAGTCAGCGTGGCCGCGTCGCTGTTTGGATGCCGCGCGATGTTTTCTCGGATGGCGGAATACGGATGATGCGAGAGGCGCCCAAGAGTCTTCGACGTGACCTTCGGATGCTCGCTGATCAGGCGCAGCAGATAGTAGTCTTCCTTCGGGGCCTGGCGAGAAAGCTGGTCGAGCGCTTCAGGCTTCACCTCCGCACTCAAGACGGTGCCCACCTTTTCGTCCCATCCGGGATTGATGCGGTTGAGTTCCAGCGTGCGCGCGTGGATCAACTGTTCGATCACGCGGCGCTCCTGATCCATCCGAGCCGCAGGCAACGCGCTGCGCTCGACCGAATCGAGCACACGCAGAAGGTGCTGCCGTTCGCCGAATACGATTTGAGATGTACGCAAAGCTTTCCCCTTACCGGAATTTCGAACCAAGTCGGAACGTCTCATGTCTCGTTCACTCCGTCCAGTTCAACAAGTTCAAACGACTATTTTGAAGGTCGGCCCAGGAAAACCCTGCTCTGGCGCGAAATCCGGCGAGGAGCAAGTCCCCGCAAAGTTCACGCGGAGCACGTACGGGAAAGCATAGGCAAAGGATACTCCAACTCGTTTGAAAACTGCAGCCCCGCACCTGACGGACCCGCCCGTACAGCCAGAATCATGGACGACCAGCGCGATTATCCGGCGCAAGAATGGCGGAGTCAAAATGTGCGCGCGCGAGGTGTTCCTTGACCCGCAATAGATAGTTCTAGAACCAGTGCAGATTGACGGCCGAGGCATGCCGGCTATCGAAGGAATGGATTGTGTTCGCGCTCCTCGCCGATCGTCGTGCTATCGCCGTGGCCGGGGATGACGAGGATCTCGTCGGGAAGAACGAGCAACTTCTCGTGGATCGATCGCATAATCTGAGGAAAGGAGCCTCCGGGCAGATCGGTCCGGCCAATGCTGCCTTGAAATAACGTGTCCCCGGCGATCAGCCGAGGCGATGTCTTCTTTCGGCCGTGGGCCGGCGTCTCTTCACCTTCCACAACGAGACTGATGCTGCCGGGCGTGTGACCCGGCGTGTGCAGCACGCGGGCAAGAAAGTTTCCCCAGCGCAGGGTGTCGCCTTCTTTGACGAAATCGCGGATCTGAACCGTCTCGGGTGTCCGGATGCCGAGCCACTGCGCCTGCATGTCGAGCGTGCGGTAGAGCCCCATGTCGGCATCATGGATCAAAACGGGAGCGCCGGTCGCGCGATGGAGTCCGGCCAGACCGCCCACATGGTCGATGTGAGTGTGCGTGCTGACAATCGCGCGGACCTTGAGCTTGTGCCGGCGGATGATTTCGAGGATGCGGTCAACCTCGTCACCCGGGTCGACGACAATCGCCTCGCCAGTTTCCGGGTCGCCCAGAATCGAGCAGTTGCACTGCAGCAGCCCGACCGGAAGGATTTCGTGAATCAGTTCTTTAGACATCCACAATGAGTATAGCAGCCACGGCTGCAGCTACAGCGGCTGCTGGTCGGGCGGCAAGCCTGCTGCGACGGCATTCTCGACGCGAGCCAGCAATTCGTCGCGCTGTTCGATTGTAAATGCCGAGGCGTCGATGGGTTCGGCAAAGCGAATCGTCACGTCTCCGCGATGGACGATTTTCTCGCCCCTCTTCATCACGCGGTGCGCCCCGACGATGGAGATCGGCACGATTGGGACACTCGCCTCGATCGCGAGTGTAAAGGCGCCCCGTTTGAAGGGGCGCAGCCGGCCGTCCGGGCTGCGGGTTCCCTCGGGAAAGATCACAAACGACAGTCCATTTTTCAGTCGCTGCACCGCGAGCGACACCGCGGCTGAAGTCGATTCCTTCTTGCCACGATCCACGGGAACAAACTGCGCAACGCGCATCGCGGTGCCAAATATCGGAATCCGGAACAGTTCTTGTTTCGCAAGAATCCCGACGCGACGCGGAATGGCCGGAATCATCGCCATCGGGTCGATGTTCGACGCGTGGTTGGCGACGACGACACACGGACCGCGCGGCACCTTCTCCACCCCCTCCACGCAAACGCGGATTCCTAGCAGCCGGGTCTCAAACCGGACGATCTTCATCGCAAGCTCGTACATCAAATCCGGATTGCCCACGATGACGCTCCAAAGCACCAACCAAGGGAGAAGCAGGACCACCGCGAGCGCGAGAGACGTTGCGACGAAAACCGTGCGGATCATGGCAGCAACCGGCAAAGCATATCAGTCGGTCGTGCCGCGGAGCAGGCCCTGGAGAATGCGGTGCTGCCGGTCGGCAGGGTGCGCTACTTCCCCGATCGTAGGGCGGCCCGCGCCAATCTGCAATTCGAGGCCGGCAATGGAGAGGAAGTTGTTGTACGGGATCTCGTCCGTCCCGGAAACATAGCGAGTGAAAAAATCCGCGAAGCTCTTGCCGGAGACCTCTTCGATCACGGCGCGAATCGCGGCGGAATCGTCGTAAAACTTGCCTTGCAACGCGTACTCCGCATTCATTCCGCGCATCACATCGTCCAGTGATTTGTGGTTGTCGGTTGCGTCACGAATGGCGAGGTCGAGCAAGACGCCGATGATTTGTCCCTTGTTGTAATACGAGATGCTGTGCTCCGGAGTGTTGTACAGGTCGTACTTTTCAAACCAGGCGTCAAGGCTCGACTCCTCTACGCTCTGCCACTGCCTCGCCGGACGCGATTCCAACTGGCCGATCTGTTCTGCAAGGTCCGTATAGAACTCTGATTTCGACCAGAGATCCGTCCGCACCAGAGCGTATGAGGCGTAGGCACTGGTCACGCCCTCGGCGAACCAAAGCGCGCGCGTGTACTGCTCTTTGGTGTAGTCCACCGGCTCGAGGGACTGCGGGCGGATGCGCTTCACGTTCCAAACGTGGAAGAACTCATGCGCGGCGACCGCCACGGCGCCTTCGGTCGACGTCGCAGAGATTGCCGCGCAGTTTCGATGCTCCATGCCGCCGCCCTCCACATCGCTATCCGGGCCGATGTGAAAGAAGAAGGTATATTCCCGGCTCGGTGGGTCGAAAGGCGGGCCGCCCATCAACCGGAGTTCGTAGCCGGTGATGCGATGCAGGGCCTCCTCAAGAAAAGTCTTATTCCATGAGCGCGAATCGACGACAACGCGGAATCGGCCGCCGGATTCGGTAAACTCGAATTCCTCGAACCTGCCGACTTCGACGGGGGCGTCCACAAGCCGGTCGTAACTCGACGCCGTGTACGTGTTGTCGCTGTGACCCACCATCAGTTCCGCGACCGTGCGCCATCCGGCGGGAAGATCGACAAACCGAACCGAGACATCTTCGTTTCTCCGGTCCGGCACGTACATCAGGATCTCAGCGAGATTCATGAAGGCGTGGTGCGCGTCGAGCTGAGAATTGAACGGACCGGGCGCATTCCAATCAATCGCGTACTGAATCTCGAAGCTATTGTGATCGCCGCCCTGACACGGCTGGCCGAGCGAAAAGCGCCACGTTTGCTTGTCGAGCTGGCGTTTGGTCAATGGCACGGCGATCAGCGCCGGGCACAGGCCGCGAATCGATTCTACACGGTCCGCAAAGTCGCGAACGCGATAGAGCGCATTCCATGCGGGCAACGCGGTGACGACTTCCCTGCCCTCCACCGGAACCGTCATCGTGACGTGGAAAAGATGTTGGCCCGGATCTTCGAGCGAGACTCGGTATTCAATGGTTGCTGCCGCGGGACGGGACGAAAGCAAAACGGCCAAAATTCCAACACATGCGAACGTCCAATTGCGACAGCTCATGCGCGGACACCGGCCCGCGCATTGAGCTTCTCCAGAACTTTGGCTGTTAAGCCGTCGAAACTGCCGTTGGACATGATCAAGACCAGATCGCCTGCGGCGGCGTTTTCAGCCAGATGTTCGGCGATTTCGGTGGATGACGCGAACGCCTTCGCCATGCGCCCGTGCGCGCGGATCGATTCCGCAATCGCTTCGGGGGAGAGTCGCTCGCCCTCCTCCAGCAACTGGGCGCGATTCACCGGGCCGAAGAGGACCGAGTCGGCGAGAGCCAGCGCGTCGGGCAGCGCGTCCTGAAAGACTTTGCGTCGCATCGTATTGGAGCGCGGCTCGACGGTCGCCCAGATCTTCCGGCCGGGCCACCGCGTGCGCGCGGCTTCGAGCGTCATGCGAATGGCGGTGGGATGGTGCGCGAAGTCTTCCACTACGAGAACGCCGCCCGCCTCACCCTTGATCTCCATGCGGCGGCGGACGCTTTGGAATGTCGCCAGAGCGTGCGTGATGGCATCGCACTCCACCCCCCGGCCATACGCCAACGCGAGGGCTGCGAGCGCGTCGAGTACGTTGTGGCGGCCGGCAACGGGAATGCGGATGCGCGCTATTTCATTCTCGCGGTATGCCACACGAAATTCGGTCGCGGAATCGTGCCAGACGATGTCGCCCGCACACCAATCGCAATCCGGAGCCAGCCCAAACGTCTCCACGGAGCAGAATGCCTTAGCGGCAACCTGTCTCAGCTCGGCGCTTTCACCCCATATCAAAGCGCGGCCGCGGCGCGGGACGAGATTCACGAGGCGTCGAAATTGCAGCGCGATCGCAGCGAGGTCAGGATAGATATCGGCGTGATCGAATTCGAGCGAGGTGAGAATGAGTTCATCGGGATGGTAGTGGAGGAATTTCGGCGCCTTATCGAAGAACGCCGTGTCGTATTCGTCCCCTTCGACGATGAATTCCTCGCCTCCGCCGAGTCCGTAACTGCGATCTCCGAAATTCGGCGCAACGCCGCCGATTAGAAAATCGGGGCGGCGGCCGGCCGTCTGAAAGATCCAGGCGAGCATCGCCGTGGTAGTCGTCTTGCCGTGAGTGCCCGCGACGACGATCGAGGTGTGGCCGGGAATGAAATACTCTTCAAGAAGCTGCGGCATCGAGCAGTACGGGATCTTTTCGTCCAAGATGTGTTCAAGCTCCGGATTGCCGCGCGAAATTGCGTTGCCGATCACGGCCAGATCGGGCGCGGGCGTCAGGTTTTCGGGCCGGTAACCCTCATACCAACGAATCCCGAGCGAGTCGAGCAGGGTTGACGCAGGCGGATAAACGTTCACGTCCGAGCCGGTCACGTGGAAGCCGCGCTCCTTTAACATCCCGGCGACGGGAGACATTGCCGACCCGGCGATGCCGAGCAGGTGGACGTGGCTGACGCTTGCCCTTGCGAGACTTGCTGTCATCGGATCCTTTTTCCCCGACTCACGCGCGCGCTACGCACGCCGGTTCGAGAATTTTGAGTGCACCTTGTCCGGAACTCGAAAGCGCGGCCTTCACACCCAGCGGCAGCGTCAACATCGCGCGGGAGGTGTGACCGATCGGTGCGCCCCAGACCACCGGGACACCCAGGGGAGCGAGAATGCGATGTGCCACATCACGAGCGGTCTCGCCGCCCGGCGGGGCTTCGCACTCTGGAAAATCGCCCAGTATGATTCCTGCAACGCTTCGGAGTTTGCCGGCCTGTTTCAAATGCATGAGCGCGCGATCGACTTGGTACGGCTTCATGGCGCGGTCTTCGAGCGCGAGAATCGCGCCCGTGGTGTCCAGTTCCCAGGGAGTGCCCAGCGTGGCCTCGGCCAGCGTCAGGCAGCCGCCCAACAGCACCCCTTCGGCCCCGCCCGGAACAAGCGCCTCACCTTGCAGGTTGAGGGTCCAACCCTGATTCGTTTCCGTCAGTGCGCTCAGGAGACTCGCACGGTCGTATCCATGCGACGCGCCAGCCCCGCGATCGAAATTCGTGGCGACCATCGGGCCGTAAAACGTCACCCAGCCGAATTTGCGCCAAAGGAAGATTTGCAGCGATGTGATATCGCTCGCACCCAGCACGATTTTCGGCGCGGCTGGCACGTCCGCGAAACAGTCGAGAAGGTAATTCGTCCCGTAGCCGCCGCGCGAACAAAAGATGGCCCGCGCGGCGGGATCACTGAAAGCTCCCCGCAGCGCGGCCGCGCGATCGCCTTTGGAACCCGCGAAAAAACTCTCGCTCGCAAGCACCGTCTTCCTATCGACTTGCGGCCTATAACCCAATCCCTCGAGCTCCTTGCAACCTTGCAACAGACGGTCTTCCTGGACGGGGCTCGCAACGGAGAGGACGCGGATCTGATCGCGCGGACGCAGGGCCAAAGGCTTGAGAGGTGGCGGCATGTGACGCAATCGAGAATAAGAAATTTGAACGAGCGAGTCTAGGCGGACTGTTGGGAACGCAAGCTAACGGTTAAGAGTTCCATCGCGGGAGTTCAAAGCAGCAACAGACGACGGCCAGGGCTCACTTGACGGTGAATGAGAGCTGTTTTGAGGTCCCGCCGCCCGGCGCGGGATTTGTCACATCGATCATTGCATTGACCGACGCGGCCAAATCCGCAGCGGGGACGAGAGCGATTACCTGCGAACTGCTCAGGAATGCCGTCGCGAGCGGCGTTGTGTTCATTCCGACGACCCATTCAGCCGTCGAGAAGGCGTTGAAACCCGAACCCGTGATGAGCACCTCGGTGTCGCCGCTTCCCACGGCAGCGCTGGACGGAGCGAGCGTCGACGCCGACGGCACCGGGTTGTCCGGGCCGGTAACCGGAAAGTTCATCGAAATCGAACCGATCAGCAAACCTGGCGTGTAAACCGCTACGCTCGCCGAACCGGCTGTGGCGATGTCGGACGCATTGATGCTGGCCGTGACCTGGTTCGCGTTCACAAATGTCGTCGTCCGAGCTTCGCCGTTCCATGTGACGGGATCGTTCGCGGTGAAATTACTGCCGTTCACCGTCAGGCTGAACGCGTCGCCGCCGGCTTTGACGCTGGATGGAGAAAATGTGTTGTTTGCAGCCAGCGCGGGGGCGCCGGGTTGCACGGCCTCGACCGTGAAGCCTTTCGGCGTGGACATACCTCCGCCGGGTCCCGGATTCACGACAGTGATGTCGACGGCTCCAGGCGACGCGACATCCGAGGCGAGGATTTGAACCTCGAGCTCTCCGGTCGTCTGATTTAGCGTCGTCGAGCGCGCAAATCCATTCCAATAGACAAACGACGCGCCCTTGGCGCTGGAAACATACCCGGTGCCGACGACGAAGAGCGTGAAGTCTTGGCTACCGGCAGTGATGTTCGAGGGGAAGAGGTTCGTGATGGTAGGGGTGGCGTTGAAGGGAGGCGCGCTGGTGCCGCAGCCGCCCAGCAACAAGATTCCGGCCATCGACGCGACCGCAGCCCAACGAAAACGATTCAAGCCTTCCTCCTCAAAGTCTTATGAGTGGATCCCGAAGCCGCTCGCGGCAGCGGCCGGGAAAACGGAGCGAAGCAAGCCAGCCTGCAAATCTCCCTTGCCAAACCGCAACGATTGATAGCATCCCCGCGCGCGGCACGTCAACTCGGATTCTGTTCTCCGCGCCGGGGTTGGCCGCCCAAAACGGCGCGCCGCTATTCTTAAGCGTCTTGGAAGCCGGACCAGATCGCTCTACAGCTTGAACGTGGTCAGGCGGGCAAACTGGCGCGCGCGCGCCGTGATCTCCTTGCGCGTCACCTTCGCCAGACGCTCGACGCCGAAACGCTCGACGGTGAAACTCGCGAGCACCGATCCGTATACCATGGCCGACCGAAGCGTCTGCTCGGTGACGCGCCCTTGGCTCGCGAGATAGCCCATGAATCCGCCGGCGAAGGTGTCTCCGGCGCCGGTCGGATCGTGCACTTCTTCCAGTGGGAAGGCGGGCACGGCAAAGACGAACCCGTCGTGGACCATGATCGCGCCGTGTTCGCCGCGCTTGATAATCAGCGTTCTCGGCCCCATTTTGAAGACCTGCTTCGCGGCGCGGAAAAGATTGTGCTCGCCGGTGAGCTGGCGCGTCTCGTCGTCGTTGATCGTCAGGATTTGCACATGTTTCAAAGTTTCGCGCAATTCGGCCGGCGTGCCGCCGATCCAGTAGTTCATGGTGTCGAGGCCCACGGCCTTCGGCTTGCGCTGTACCTGCTTCAGCACGGACCGCTGCAGGCTCGGGTCAATGTTTCCGAGGAAGATGTATTGCGAGTCGAGATAAGTCTCGGGGAGCTTCGGCCGGAACGTCGCGAAAACGTTTAGCTCGGTGGTAAGCGTGGTCCGCTCGTTCATGTTCTGGCTGTAGCGGCCGGCCCAGAAGAACGATTTTCCAGGAACGCGCTCGAGACCGGTGAGATCGATTTTCCGGCCGCGAAAGACGGCCTCGTCCCGCGCCGTGAAGTCGTCACCAACGATTCCCACCAGGCGCACCGGCGTGAAATGACTGGCGGCCAGAGCAAAGTAGGTGGCAGCTCCGCCGAGAGTGCGGTCCACTTTTCCGTGCGGCGTTTCGATGGCGTCAAATGCAACCGATCCGACTACAAGAAGTGACATGAGCGATCCGTGTTTGGCGGGGCGGCGCAGGGCAACCGTCCCGAGATTGGCTGCGATGGAGATCCGATTCTGATTTCGTGCCGGACTTCGACGTGCATCGTCAGATGTGCATGTCTCAAATGTACTTGCCGATGATGGGCGCGAGGCGCTTCTTCGCCGCCGCCGGAATTTTCTTGCGGTCGGTCAGGATCGCGTGCGCCACTGCAGAGCCGCATTTGCAAGCGCGCTCGTCGCCGAGGGTGCGGACAGCCTCGCGAATGGCTCGCTGCGCGTTTTCAGCGTTCTTGTTCAGGTAGCCGATGATCATATCGACTGTCACCGAGTCATGCTCCGGGTGCCAGCAATCGTAGTCGGTGATCATGGCGAACGTAGCGTAGCAAAGTTCCGCTTCGCGCGCGAGCTTGGCTTCCGTGAGATTCGTCATGCCAATCACGTCGAAGCGAAGCTGGCGGTACGTGTGCGACTCGGCGAGCGTCGAGAAAGCCGGGCCTTCCATGCAAACGTAGGTGCCGCCATTGTGGGCCTTCACGCCTGAGCGTTCGCAGGCCTCGGCGAGCAACTTCGACAGCCGCTTGCAGGTCGGCTTGTCGAACGCAATATGCGCGACGACGCCATCGCCAAAGAACGTGGACCTGCGGCCGCGTGTGCGGTCAAAAAACTGGTCCGGAATCAGGAAGTCCATCGGCGGAAGATCCTCGCGTAGAGAGCCGACCGCGCTCACGGAAATGATTTGCTCGATGCCGAGCATCTTCATCGCGCAGATGTTTGCGCGGTAGTTGATCTCGCTCGGGGAAAATAGATGGCCACGTCCATGGCGAGCGAGAAATGCGACGCGCCTTCCCTCCAGCATGCCGACCACGAATGCGTCCGAGGGGTCGCCGAACGGCGTCTTGACGCGGACCTCACGCGTGTCGGTCAGACCAGCCATCTGATAGAGGCCGCTGCCGCCGATAATGCCAATCCTGACAGGCTCTTTTTTCGCAGTCGTTTTGGGCTTCTTCGTTGCCATTCCTGCTCCTGGGATGAATTACCTGCTTCGAATGATTCGCAGCACTCGGTTCTAGTCGATAGTGGCAGGTTCC
>Ga0187780_10004408_pt1 | contig 10559 bp, 9 predicted proteins | sample 1015_Q2_SP10_20__FD_132429 | JGI IMG/M metagenome (GOLD analysis project Ga0187780, IMG submission 132429) | Tropical peat soil microbial communities from peatlands in Department of Meta, Colombia - 1015_Q2_SP10_20_MG | ecosystem: Environmental > Terrestrial > Soil > Wetlands > Peat | place...
GCCTGGGTCGCGATCTCGGTGGGCTGCAACAACACCTGCACGTTCTGCATCGTGCCGAGCTTGCGAGGCAGGGAACGTGATCGCCGGCCGGGCGACATCCTCGGCGAGATCCGCGCGCTCGTCCAGGACGGGGTCCTGGAGGTCACGCTGCTCGGCCAGAACGTGAACTCCTACGGCGCCGAGTTCGGCGACCGGAAGGCGTTCGGCGCCCTGCTCCGCGGCTGCGGCGAGATCGAGGGCCTGGAGCGGGTCCGCTTCACCTCTCCGCACCCGAGGGATTTCACCGACGACGTCATCGACGCCATGGCCGAGACCGGCAACGTCATGCCCAGCCTGCACATGCCGCTGCAGTCCGGTTCCGACGCCGTGCTGAAGGCGATGCGCCGCGCGTACCGCCGGGACCGTTACCTGGCGATCCTGGACCGGGTCCGCGCCAGCATTCCCGACGCCGCCATCACCACCGACATCATCGTCGGCTTCCCCGGCGAAACCGACCAGGACTTCGAGGACACCCTGGACCTGGTGCGCCGGGCCCACTTCGCCGGCGCGTTCACGTTCCGGTACTCGATCCGCCCCGGCACCCCGGCCGCGGTGATGGACGGGCAGGTGCCCGCGACCGTCGTGGCCGAGCGCTACGAGCGGCTCACCGCCCTGGTCGAGGAGACCGCCCACGCCGAGAACCAGAAGCTGGTCGGCGGGTGCGTGGAGGTGCTGGTCGCCGAGGGCGAGGGCCGCAAGGACGCCGCCACCCACCGGATGTCCGGCCGCGCCCGCGACAACCGGCTGGTGCACTTCGCCCCGCACGAGATGGCGCCCCGCCCCGGCGATATCGTCACCGCGGCCGTCACCCGCGCCGCCCCCCACTACCTGCTGGCCGACGCCCGTCCGCTGTCCGTCCGCCGCACCCGCGCCGGCGACGCCTGGGAGACCGCGGCCGCGGCCCCCGCTGCTGCCGCCCCACCCGCCGGGGTCCCCGTCCTGCTCGGCATGCCCTCACGCCATCCTTCCCCCTGACCAGCTCATCGCCTGCGCACGCCGAGCCTGCGCGGGTACCGCGCCAAGGCGCGCCGCCACTACGACCGCGTCAAGAAGCCAGCCAGCCGGCCGGCCGGCCGTGAGCAGGATCTACAGCGCGTAGGTGCACCCGTCCCAGTAGGCCTCGACCCGGGGACGGCGTTTTCCTCGCATCCCGATCTCCAGCACCTCGGGCAGCCTGCCCGACGGGATACGGAACCAGACCTCCAGGCCCTCCACAGGCACCGGGCTGAAGCCGGCCAGGCCCGGCGGCGGTGCCGTGGCTGCGTGCATGAAGGCCGGTGTTCCCCAGCAGCACACCCACGGCCGGGCTACCCAGACCCACAGCCGCCCGCCCCGCCCGCGGACGAACTCCTCTGCCTCGGGGCTCACCTTTAGCTGCACTGCATCCTCCGCGCTCGGCCGCGCCAAGCCAGCGCCGGACCGGCCGAACCGGCGCTTACGGCCTGCTTTCATCGTGCCACCCCGCTTGCGGGCACGCCACCTCGCACGGCCGCGCTAGCCGCGACGATATGGGGATGACCCGCCCCTCCGGGGGTAGACCTACCTACACCCGGGGGTTCTCGTCCCGATCACCGCTGCCGGACGAGAACCGTCCGGCGTCACATTTGCACTGGCCAAGGGGTCGTTTATGGGCATCTTTTCCTGGTTCGGTTCCCACCGGCGTACCGGCAAGCATGCGGCCAGACGGGGCACGCGTGCCGACGTACCGGACCCGGACCTGCCTCCCAGCTTGGTCCGCACCAACTACGAAGACCCCAAGCTCGAGGCGATCCAGGAGGCCGCGGCCGAGGATGTCGCCGCGGTGGAGGAGGACGACAAGTACTTCGGCGAGGACTCACCGGCCAAGCACGAGGACATGCTGTAACCCGGGGCGATCAGCTGGCGTCGCACTCCGGGCTCGGCGGCACATCCAGCGCCGGGTTGCGGTCGAAGAACCCGAACGGCTTCAGCCAGAACGAGACGATGTCGGTCGGCATCACCGGCCAGTCCTCCGGCCGGGTGATGTGGTGGATGCCGAACACGTACCACAGCACCACGTCGGTGTTCTCGATGGGCCGGTCCGCCGCGGTCCACGCGGGCAGGCCCGTGTCGTCCTCGCTCAGGTTCGGGAAGTCGCCGCAGGGCCAGCGCTCGTCCTCCCGGTAGGGCGTGACCCAGAGGGTGTGCCCGATCGCCTCGGCCCGCCGGAAGACCGGCGAGGCCGGGCCGAGCAGCGGCGGGAACGCCCCGGAGGGCACGAGCTTGTACCCGACCGAGGAGCCCAGCCCGTTCTGCACGTTGTCGTTGACCACCTTCCAGCCGCGCTGCACGCTCCAGTCGTAGTCCTGCCTTCCTGCCGCCTCGGTCCGCAGCGGCGTGCTCGTGACCACCATGCCGAGCCCGTACGGGTCGTCTCCGCTCGCCCGGGACTCGGTCGCGTAGACCGTGTTATCCGGCCCGTCCACGTCCAGGTCGAGCCGCGCGACGATGAAGTGCTGGTGGAACGGCGCGTAGGTGTGCCGGTCGACTATCGTTCCGTGCCTCGGCCAGGTGCCCGCAGCGAAATGCGAGGTCACCACGATCCCGGTGGCGCGGACCTCGCACTCGATGTTCCCGTCCTGGTAGAACCGCCAGTACACCAGGTACTCGTAGTTAGCCACGGTGACGTGGAAGGAGATCACCAGCCGCCGGGCCCGCCGCACCTCGGAGCCGCTCGCGGGGTCGACGTGCTTCCAGAGCACTCCGCTGTCCTCCTCGTGGATGCAGACCGCGTGCCGGATCGTGAAGGGCTCACCGTGGGAGTCGTGCATCACCTCGTCCAGGTAGGTGATCTCGCCCAGGCAGTCGCAGCCCCGTTCCAGGGAGGTGGTCATGAAGCCCAGGCCCCACTCGCCGATGTCGAACGCGATCCGGCGGTAATGGTCGGGGCTGACGTCCCGGTACGGCACGAACATCTCCGCGAATGAGAGGCGGTGGGCCACCGGCCGCAGCCGTCCGCCATCGCGGAAACCGACCTGGTGCAGGACCAGGCCCTCGCGGTAGTTGAACCCCAGCCGCAGCTGCCAGTTCTGCCACGACAGCAGGCGCCCTTCGAGGGTAAAGCCGACTCCCGCCGGCTGGCTGACTTCGAGAGGCTTCACCTCGCGCAGCGGCATCCCGATGAGCTCCGGCAGGTACTCGCCCTTCACTTCCGGCTGGTGCGGGGAGTCACCGAGGTCCAGGCTGTCCTCCATTTCCAGCAACGTCATGCTGTTCAGGTCGACGACCGGATGCAGCCCGGTCACGTGGTGCGCATACGGATTGCCGGTCTCGCTGTCCCGGTACCAGACGTCCGACCACCCGATCCGCAGGCCGCGGTAGCGCTCGGGCACCAGCGCGGCACCGTAGGCCCACATGTCGGTCAGCACCTTGGACATGTCGGTGATCCCCCGCCGGGCCAGCGCCTTGGCCAGCGCCGGGTGGGCGCGGAGCATCTCGTCGCATTCGTGCCATTCGTCCACCGTCATGTTCGGCTGCTGGCCGGGCACGTGCTCCCACGCCGCGACCTCGGCGCCGGTCAGGGACACCACCGCCCGGTAGGCCTGGCCGTCGGCCCGGTTCCAGCACACGGCGATCGCCTCGCGCCGGCCCGGCCGGTCGGCCTCCAGGGCGGGCAGGACGTCCTTGCCCGGCTCCTTGAGCTCGATCGAGGCGAACCGCCAGCTGGCGCCGACCCCGCGGTCGCGCCGCAGGATCGCGGCCACCTCCCGGATCTCCTCGGCGGTCAGCGGGTCCAGCGGATGCGCCGGGCCGGCGTCAGGCGAGCCCTCAGTAACCCCAGGGTCCCCGGTGGCCCGGGCGGTCTTCGGTGCGTCGGTCATGATCATCCTCCATTCCCGCGGGCACACCAATCTTGGCTGATTCCCCGCCACGAGGCCACATCCGTCCCCGAGCCCGCTGACCCGGCTGTCACCTCCGCCTGCTATCACCAATCTTCTTCCGAACGGAACTGGGTGCTTCGCTCCATCCAGCTCAGCAGTTGAGCCTTGCGGTGCCGCGTCCCCAGGCCCTAGGTTGCGCCCATGCACAGTGTGGATGCCACTACCGAGGCGATGATCCGGTCCGTGCTCGCGTACGCGGAGAACCGGCTGCGACTGAACCCGGTTCCGCTGGACAAGGGCTCCCGAGACCCAGCCGAGCTTGACGCGGCGCTGAAAGGCCTGCTCGGTCCCGGCCCGCGCACCCCCGACCAGGTCCTCGGCGTGTACGCCTCGGTCGTCGCGCCCGCGGTGATCTCGGCGGACAGCCCGCGCTTCCTCGGGTTCATCCCGGCCGCACCGACGAAAGCCTCGCTGCTGTTCGACATGCTCGTGTCCTGCGCGTCGATCCAGGGCATCTCCTGGCTGGAGGCCGCCGGCGCGATCCACGCCGAGAACCAGGTACTGCGCTTGATCGCCGACCGGGCCGGGATGCCGCAGACAGCGGGCGGGTGCTTTGTCTCCGGCGGCTCGGCCGGGAACCTGTCCGCGCTCGTCGTCGCCCGCGAGGTGGCCAAGCGGAAGGCTGGACCGGCCGCGGCGGGCCGGCGCTGGCGGGTGGCGGTCAGCGAGGACGCGCATTCCTCCATCGTCAACGCGCTGCGGATCCTGGAGATGGACCCGCTGGTCGTGCGGGCCACCGATCACCGGCTGACCGGCGCCCGCCTGCGGGCGGCGATCGAGGCGGACGGCGACCCAGCGTCGCTCGCCGCGATCGTGGCGACGTCGGGCACGACGAACGCGGGCATCATCGACGACCTGGCCGGCGCGGCCGCGGTCGCGCGCGAGTACAGCCTGTGGTTCCACGTGGACGGCGCGTATGGCGGTGCCGGGCTGTTCGCGGCGAGCATCCGGCACCTGTACGACGGCATCGAGCATGCCGACTCATTCATCGTGGACCCGCATAAGTGGCTGTTCGCCCCCTTCGACTGCGCGGCCCTGCTGTACCGGAACCCGTCGGTGGCCCGTTCGGTGCACAAGCAGGATGCCTCCTACCTCGACGTCATCCATGACACGCCCGGTGAGTGGAACCCGACCGACTACGCCTACCACCTGACCAGGCGGGCCCGCGGCCTGCCGCTGTGGTTCTCGCTGTCGGTATACGGGGTCGATGCCTACAGCGAGGCCATCGAGACGGCGATCGGGCTGGCCCGGCAGACCGCGGCGGAGATCCGGGCCCGGGACAACCTGGAGCTGATCCGCGAACCCGAGCTCGGGGTGGTACTGTTCCGCCGCCGCGGCTGGGACTCCGGCCAGTACACCCGGTGGGCCGACCAGCTGCTCAACGACCAGGTGGCCTTCATCCCGCCGTCCGCCTGGGAGGGTAAGACGGTGGCCAGGTTCGCGTTCCTCCACCCGGACACCCCGATGGACCTGGTACGGCAGATCCTCGACCGGATGGACTGAGAGGCTGGCGTAACTCGCCTGAGAGTTCACCGATCTGTCGGGCGCGGCGCGGCCCAGCCACCGCGCTAGACCCTAACCCGGTTCGATTGACGAGGTCGGGCTTCCCTTTTATTCGATTATATGTTTCAATACTGGAACAAGCTTTCCAAGCTGGCAGGAATCCTCGGCCACCACCGTCCCAACCCGTCGGACCGCTAACCACCGGGAACCCCGCCAGGCCACGACCGGCGCGATCGGGGAGATGACATGTTCGCAGCCGCCACAGCTGGTGCCAGTCATCCCACGGTCGCCGTCCTGCTCGGGCTGGGGGCGGCCGCGCTCGCGGCGGTGGTGGTGGCCATGGCCTGGAGCGTGCACGCGCGCCAGATCCGGCTCGCCGAGCAGTTGGCCCGCCGCCAGTTCATCGTGACCGGGGAAGCCGGCGCGGCGGATCACGCGCTCAACGGTCACGGCAAACCCGAGGCCGTCCAGGCGGAAGTCCCGGAGGCCCGGGAGGCTGTTGGGGCGCAGAAGGCCCAGGGAGCCAGGGGAGCCGCCGGAGTGAGGCCGGCGAAGCTGGTCATCGACGGCCCGGAAACGGTGGTCGCCGGCGAACAGGTCCGCTACCGCGTCCGGCCGTCGGGCAACGGGAACGCGGTGACCTGGGCCGCGGGCGGGGGCGCGGTGTCGCAGTCGCCTGACCCGGCCCATCCCGACGAGCTGCTCCTGATCGCCGACCGCCCGGGCAACCTGATGGTCTCCGTGCGGGTACGGGAGGGCCTCTCCGAACGTCGCGAGATAAAGTCGGTCACCGCCGTGCCTGACGTGACGGTGGCTTCCCCGCCCTTCACGCTGCGGCTGTTCTTGCACGGGTGGAGCCTGGTTGTCGTCGCCATCCTGATCATCGGCTTCGCCGGAGCCCTCGATGCCCTGGGCAATCTCACCTCCGCCGACTTCATCGCGCTGGTCGTTCCGCTGACCGCGCTGCTCGGCGTGATAGCCGTCGTCCGGGGCACGAGTGACGTCGGTCCCCTCCCCGGCCGCGGCAAGGGTCCGGCCGGCAGCTGACGATTCGGTCCGGAGTGAACAGCGGGCAGGACTTCTGATCCTCCGGCGCGAGGTCAGGGCGCTGTCGGCCGCAGGACGAGCATGCCGTCCGGCCGGAGATCGACTCGGGACCCGAGGTCGTGGCTGATCCGCTCGAGGACCGTCCTGAGCCACTGCCGGTCCGCGGCCGGGGCCTGGCGCAGTCGCATCTGCCTGGCCCGCATCGGCGCCATCTGCAGCGCGGTGAGCCGGCCGGTGTCCGGGTCGATCGAGGCGAAGTAGAGCAGGCGCAGGTCGCCGCGGTAGGACTGGTAGCCGGCGATGCCCTCGTAGTCGTTGATGCAGTCGCCGCAGCCGTACAGGATGAGCTTGCCGCGGAACACCTCGATCGGGCGCGGGTGGTGCGAGGAGTGACCGTGGACCAGGTCGACCCCGCCGTCGATCAGTCGGCGGGCGAACCGCACCTGGTCGGCGTCCACCTCGTATCCCCAGTTCGACCCCCAGTGGATCGAGACGACCGCGATGTCACCGGGCTGCCGGACCGCCTGCGCGAGGCCGATGACGTCGTCGGCGGTGCCGGGTGACAAGTCGGGCAGCAGGTTGACGCCGGGCCGGTCCCGGGCCGCGGCCCAGCCCGCCGGGATCCCGCTGGAGGCAGTGCCGCAGGAGAGGATGATCACGCGCCTGCCGTCGCGTACCTGGACGGCCGTCGGCCGCCGGGCCGCGCCGACGTCGCGTCCTGCCCCGACTCCCCGCAGCCCGGCTCCCGACAGGGCGTGCAGGGTGTCCACCAGTCCGCGGCGGCCGAAATCGAGCACATGGTTGTTCGCCAGCGCGCACGCGTCCGGCCGGGCCGCGGCCACGCAGCCGAGGTTGCCCGGGCTCATCCGGTAGTGCACGGCCTTGCCCGGCGCGAATTCGCCGTTTGCGGTGATGCTCGTCTCCAGGTTGATCACCCGGACATCGGGCCGGACGTCGTCGAGCATCCCCAGTGCGTCCCCCCACGGCCAGCGAAAGCTCACCGGCCGCGGGATCGGGCCATGAGCACGCTCGGCCAGGTCCACGTAGGCCCGCGCGTCGCCGACGTAGCTCTCCCGCAGCTCCGGGTCGCCCGGATGCGGGAGAATCTGGTCCACGCCCCGGCCCGTCATCACATCGCCGCACAAGAACAGGGTCACCGCGCCATCGGCCATCTCCCCACTGTCCCAGGCCGTCGCCATCGCACATCGCCCGGAATCGGTTTATCGGAGCGGTCGGACGAGATGGACCTGGCAGGGCATCACGCCGGATCGCTTGCCACGGAGGCCCGGGTGGCCAGCAGGACCGTGTCGTTGATCGTGACTTCGGCGCCCCCGGGAGTGCTCGCCGACCGGGGACGGGCCTCGCAGGCCTGCCGGGGAGGCTATTTCCGGCGGGCGGTGCCGGTGGCGGGCGGCCGGGAGAGCTCAGGGTCGAGCAGCGCTTCGCACACGTCGGTGATGTCGACCATCCCGACCAGGCCGCCGCCGCCGATGACGGGCAAGTGCCGGAACCGGCCGCCGGTCATGGTCCTGGCCGCGTCGCCGATGCTGGTCCCCTGGTCGATGACGACCGGGCTGGCGGTCATCAGGTCATGGATCCGGACCTCGTCCAGGTTCTTGCCGTCGGCGACCGCGTGGGTGATGTCGGTATCGGTGATGATTCCGGCCGGCTGGCCGGTGCGCGGGTCCAGGATCACGAGGGCAGTGGCGCCGGCGTGTTTCATGAGGTAGGCGGCCCCGGCCACGTGGTCGTTCGGTTCGACCGTGGTGACCGGTGGCTGCATGATGTCCCGGACGGTGGCCGGGGCCTGGGGGGGCAGTTGCGGGGCGTCTGTGTCTGTCATGGTCTGCTCCCTCCAGTGCGCACTCCTCAAGGGTAGGACGGCCAGCGACCCGGTCCCGTACTGGGTCCACGCGCCCGCCGGCAACGGCTGGTGACGCAGCCTCATTTATTGACCGAACGTTCGGTAATGGAGTAGGATGCGAACGGGGTTTCGTAAACGGGAGGCGGCGTGTACGGCAACCACGACACCGGCACCGCGGCCGGGTCCGCCGGTTCGGCGGGTGCGGCCTTCCCCGGGGACGCCGAGCAGCGCTTCGACCAGCTCATCGCCGCTGATCAGCGTATTGAGCCACGTGACTGGATGCCGGACGCGTACCGCAAGACGCTCATCAGGCAGATCGCCCAGCACGCCCATTCAGAGATCATCGGCATGCAGCCGGAAGGCAACTGGATCACCCGCGCGCCGAGCCTGCGGCGCAAGGCCATCCTGATCGCGAAGGTCCAAGATGAAGCGGGCCATGGTCTCTACCTCTACTCGGCCGCCGAGACGCTCGGCGTCGATCGCGAGGAGCTTGTCGACCTGCTCCACACCGGGCGGCAGAAGTACTCCAGCATCTTCAACTACCCGACCCTCAACTGGGCCGACGTCGGTGCCATCGGCTGGCTGGTGGACGGCGCGGCCATCATGAACCAGGTACCGCTGTGCCGCTGCTCGTACGGCCCGTACGCGCGGGCGATGGTGCGCATCTGCAAGGAGGAGTCGTTCCACCAGCGCCAGGGTTTCGAGATCCTGTACACCCTCTCGCACGGAACGCCGGCCCAGAAGGCGATGGCCCAGGACGCGGTGAACCGGTACTGGTGGCCGTCGCTGATGATGTTCGGTCCGCCGGACGACGCGTCGTCGCACTCGGCGCAGTCGACCGCCTGGGGTATCAAGCGGTTCAGCAACGACGAGCTTCGCCAGCGTTTCGTCGACATGACCGTGCCCCAGGCCGAGGTGCTCGGCCTGACCCTCCCGGACCAGGATCTGCGCTGGAATGCCGGGCGCGGTCACTACGATTTCGGCCCGATCGACTGGGACGAGTTCGCCCGCGTCATCCGCGGCGACGGCCCCTGCAACGCCGAGCGCCTGCAGTGTCGCCGCCAGGCCCATGATGACGGCGCGTGGGTCCGCGAGGCGGCCCAGGCCTACGCGGACAAGCACGCCCAGCGCGAACTCGGCCAGGTGCGCGCGTCATGACTAACCAGCAGGAAGACGCCGGCCAGCCAGGCCAGCGGGGCTGGCCGCTCTGGGAGGTGTTCGTACGAGCGCGGCGCGGCCTGGCGCACCAGCACGTCGGGAGCCTGCACGCTCCCGACGCCGCCATGGCCCTGCGCAACGCGCGCGATGTCTACACCCGCCGCGGCGAGGGTGTGTCCATCTGGGTCGTGCCGTCGGCCGCGATCGTCGCGAGCAGCCCGGACGAGAAGGACCCGTTCTTCGACCCCGCCCTCGACAAGGCCTACCGGCATCCGACCTTCTACGACGTCCCCGAAGGGGCAAAGCACCTGTGACCAGCAACGTCACTGGCACCCGGACGCTGCCGCCGCTCGCTGCCTACGCGCTGGCGCTCGGGGACGACGCCCTCATCCTCGCCCAGCGGCTCGGCGAGTGGGTGGCGCACGCGCCGCAGATCGAGGAAGACGTCGCCCTCGCCAACATCGCGCTTGACCTGCTCGGGCAGGCGCGTACCCTGCTCAGCTACGCGGGCACGGTCGAGGGAGCCGGGCGCGACGAGGACGATCTGGCCTACCTGCGCGACGATCGCGAGTTCCGCAACGTGCAACTCGTCGAGATACCCAACGGGGACTTCGCCGTGACCATGGCGCGGCAGCTGGTCTTCTCCGCTTATTCCTGCGAGCTCTACACCGCCCTGCTCGGCAGCGACGACGCGACCGTAGCCGGGCTGGCCGGCAAGGCGGTCAAGGAAGTGGCGTATCACCGGGACCACGCCACCCAGTGGGTGCTGCGCCTGGGCGACGGCACGCAGCTGTCCCAGGCCCGCATGCAGGCCGGACTCGACCAGGTCTGGCCGTACGTCGAGGAGCTCTTCGAGGGTGACGACGCGACCAGCCGGCTCCCGGACGTCGCGGTGGACCCCGCCACCCTCCGGCCGGCCTGGCAGCGCTACGTGACCTCGGTGCTGGATGAGGCGACGCTCCGGCAGCCGGAGCCGCGCTGGCGCTCCCGCGGCGGCCGCAGCGGGCTGCACACCGAGCACCTCGGGCACCTGCTGGCCGAGATGCAGC
>Ga0187780_10004410_pt1 | contig 10558 bp, 10 predicted proteins | sample 1015_Q2_SP10_20__FD_132429 | JGI IMG/M metagenome (GOLD analysis project Ga0187780, IMG submission 132429) | Tropical peat soil microbial communities from peatlands in Department of Meta, Colombia - 1015_Q2_SP10_20_MG | ecosystem: Environmental > Terrestrial > Soil > Wetlands > Peat | place...
GGCGACCCGGTGCTGGGCGACCCGGTGCTGGGCGACCCGGTGCTGGGCGACCCGGTGCTGGGCGACCCCGATCGGGACGTGGACGGGGGCGACCCCGAGCGGGCGATGGCGCCGGCGGGCCTCGTCGACCAGGTGCGGCGCCTGGTGGCGTGGGCGGACGTGAGCGACACCGGCGACCGGGGCGATCTCGACTTCGAGCCCGAGGCCCGAGCGTGGTCCATGGTGTCGGTCACCGCACGCGAGTGCCCCGGCGCCTTCCGGTGCCCCGCCGGGGCGACCTGCTTCGCCGAAGCGGCGCGCGCCCGGGCCGGTGAGGCGGACGTGGTCGTGGTGAACACTCACCTCTACGCCACGCACGTGGCCAGCGACGGGGCAGTGCTGCCCGAGCACGACGTCGTCGTGTTCGACGAGGCGCACGAGGTCGAGGACGTGATGACGGCGGGCTTGGGCATCGAGGTCACCCCGGGGCGCTTCCGCGCGCTCGCCCTCCAGGCACGCCCCGTGCTCGGCGCGTCCGAAGCCGGCGTGGCCGAGGGGCTCGCCGACGTCGCGGACCGTCTCCAGCGGCTGCTGCAGTCCGCGGCAGGCCGGCGGGTGCTGACCACGCACGAGACGGACGCGGGCAGCCACCGTGTCGGCCGCCAGCCGGAGCCCGCCGACGGAGAGCTGGCCGCCCTGCTGGCACTGGGCCAAGGGCGCGTCGACGCGCTGGTACAGGACCTGCGCCGCGCCGAACAGGGGACGGCCGACGACGCGCGTCGAAGCCGGGTGCTCCAGGCCGCCGGGCACCTGACGGACGACCTCCATGCCCTCGCCGCCATCGACACCGAGCGGGTCGCCTGGGTGGAGGCGTCGGGGCCCGGCGGGCGCACCGTGACACTGCGCCTGGCGCCCGTCGAGGTCGGCCCCGTGCTGGGCGAGCGTCTGTGGCCGAGGGTGGTCGGCGTGCTCACATCCGCCACGGTGCCCCCGCTGGTCGAGGCGAGCCTCGGCCTGCCCGACGAGACCGAGCGCATCGACGTCGGCAGCCCGTTCCCCTACGAGCGCAACGCGCTGCTCTACTGCGCCACCGCACTCCCGGACCGCCGCGCACCGGGCGCAGAGCTCGCCATCCATGCCGAGCTGGCGCGGCTCATCGCGGCGGCGGGCGGCCGCACCCTCGCCCTGTTCACCAGCTGGCGGGCGATGCGCGACGCGGTCGACGCCTTGCGCCCGACGGTCGGGTTCCCGGTGCTGGCGCAAAACGACCTGCCCAAGGCCCGGCTGGTAGAGGCGTTCGCGGCGCAGGACGCGGCGTGCCTCTTCGCCACCATGTCGTTCTGGCAGGGCATCGACGTGCCGGGCGCCACACTCAGCCTCGTCGCCATCGACCGGATCCCCTTCCCACGCCCCGACGACCCCCTCCTCGACGCCAGACGGCAGCGCGCCGGAGAGGGCGCGTTCCGCACCATCGACCTCCCCCGCGCCGCGACGCTGCTCGCGCAGGGCGCCGGGCGCCTCATCCGCTCGGTCACGGACACCGGCGTGGTGGCGGTGCTCGACCGGCGCCTGGCGACCGCGGGCTATCGCCGCACCTTGCTCGCCGCCCTTCCGCCGATGCGGCTCACCACCGACGCGGGGGAGGCGGCGGCGTTCCTCGAGCGCCTGCGCGACCGGTAGCCGCGGCGGTCAATAGCCGAGGCGCTCGACCTCGTCCGGCCGCTGCTGCCAGTGCTTGGCCACCCGGACGTGGAGCTCGAGGTAGGCACCCGGCGGGAGCTGGGCGCGCACCGCGGTGCCCACCTGCCTGAGGCGCTCGCCGTGATGGCCGATGACCATGCCCTTCTGCGACTCGCGCTCGACGATGATCTCGACGCGGATGCGGGGCCACTCCCACTCGGTGACCAGGCACGCCAGGGCGTGGGGAAGCTCGTCGCGCAGGTGGACGAGAAGCTGCTCGCGCACCAGCTCCGCCACCCAGAAGGTCTCGGGCACGTCGCTGTGCATGTCCTCGGGGAAGTAGGGCGGTCCCTCCGGCAGCCGCGCCAGGACCTCCGCCACCAGCGCGTCGACCCCGCGGCCGGTCTGCGCGGAGACGGGGAAGAGCTCGGCCTCCGCTCCCTCGCCCGCCCGGCCGAGCACCTCGTGCGCCTTGGCCAGCTGGGCCAGCACCTGTTCCTCGCGGGCCGCGTCGACCTTGTTGACGGCCACGACCACACGTCCGGGGCCGGCCGCCGCGGCGCGCTCGAGCACCAGGCGGTCACCGGGGCCGACCGGCGCGGTGGCGTCGATGACGGGCACGACCACGTCCACGTCATCGAGCGCGTCGGCCACGCTGTCGTTCAGCCGGTGCCCGAGGGCGGTCTTGGGCCGGTGCAGGCCGGGCGTGTCGACGAAGACGGCCTGCGCGCCGGGGCGGTGGAGCACGCCGCGGACCGTCCGCCGAGTGGTGTTCGGGCGGGGTGACGTGATCGTGACCTTGGTCCCGAGGATCCGGTTCACCAGCGTCGACTTGCCCACGTTGGGCCGGCCGATCACGGTGACGAAGCCCGAGTGGAAGGCGTCGGCCCGGCTCATCGCTCGCGCGCGACCCCGGCCTTCTGGTCCCCGGCGGCCGGCGCCGCGGGCTCGGACGACGTGATCCGAACGCGGCCGATCCGGTTGCCGGTGACCCGCTCGGCGACGAGGCGGACCCCGTCGACCTCGGCCGCCTCCCCCTCCCCCGGCACGTGGCCGAGCACGTTGATGAGGAGCCCGCCCACCGTGTCCCAGCTGCCTTCGGGCAGATCGGCCTCGATCAGCTCGCTGAGCTCGTCGAGGGCCAGGCGTGCGGAGACGGAGTACTCGTGCTCGCCCAGGCGCTCGATGGGGGACTCCTCGACGTCGTACTCGTCCACGATCTCACCCACGAGCTCCTCGATGAGGTCCTCCAACGTGACCAGGCCGGCGGTGCCCCCGTACTCGTCGACCACGATCGCCTGGTGGTACTTGCGCTCCTGCATCTCGCGCATGAGGTTGGCGACACGCTTCGTCTCGGGCACGAAGTGTGCGGGGCGCACGTGCGCGGCCACGGTATCCCCACCGCGTCCGGCCCGTTCGGCCCGGATGAGGTCCTTGGCGTACGCGATCCCCACGATGTCGTCGACGTTGCCGTCGAAGGCGGGCAGGCGCGAGTAGCCCGCCGCCATGGCCACGCCGAGGGCCTGGGAAACGGTCAGGTCGGCCTCGACGGCGCGCATGTCCGGACGTGGCACCATCACCTCGCGCACGATCGTGTCGCCGAATTCGATGATGGAGTGGATGAGGGCGCGCTCCTCGGTCTCGATGACCTCCTCCTCCACGGCGACGTCCGCCATGGCCAGCAGCTCCGACTCGCTGACCGCGCGCTGACGGCCCCTCGGCCCCACCAGCCGGTTGGCCAGCCCGATCAGCCCGCCGGCGATGAATCGCAGCGGGGGGAAGGCGACGATGGCCGAGATCACCGGGGCGGCCGACAGCGCGGCGCGCTCGGGGTTGTGGACCGCCCAGTTCTTGGGCAGCGCCTCGGCCAGCACGAAGATGACCACGATCTCGAAGACGATGGCGGCGGCGACGCCCCAGGCACCGAAGAACCGCTCGGCCAGGATGCCCACGATGGTGGCCACCAGCAGCTGGCACACGAGGACCAGGAGCAGCACCACGTTGAGGAACTGCTCGGGGTGCTCCACGAGGCGGACCAGCCGGTGCGAGCCCCGTCGCCCTTCGTCCTCCAGGGCCTTGGCCTTGGCGCGGCCCATGCGCACCAGGCTCGTCTCGGCCATGGCCAGGCCGGCCGCGGCCACCAGGAGCAGGACCACGATGCCGAGCAGCACCCAGTCGACGGCCTGGACCGCGCCGAGCAGGCAGGGCGCGAGCACCATGGGGTCAGTCACCTCCGGTGTGGAAGCGTGCCAGCAACTCGCGCTCGCGCTGTTCCATGGCCTCGGCGTCCTCGTCCACGAGGTGGTCCATGCCGAGCAGGTGCAGCAGGCCGTGCACGACGAGCAGCGCGATCTCGTCGTCCAGCGTCACGGCGTGCTCCCCCGCGTTGCGGGCCGCCACCGCCGGGCAGACGACCACGTCGCCCAGGATCAGGGGCACGTCGTCCTCGTCGGAGGGGAGGCCACCACCGGGACCGGTCCCGCCCTCGTCGGGCGAGCGGCCGCCGCGCTCGGCCTCCTCGTCGATGGGGAAGGCGAGCACGTCCGTCGGCCCCGACTTCCCGAGGAAGCGCTCGTGGAGCTCCGCGATGGTGGGCTCGTCGACGAAGAGCACCGAGACCTCCAGGTCGTCGCGCACGCCCTGGGCGTCGAGGACGTCCCGGGCCAGGCGCGACCAGCGGGCCACGTCCACTGCGTGCTCGTTCTGCTCGTCGGCGACGAAGACGTCGACGCTCATGGCGCGTCGTCGGCGCGCTCGTAGGCCGAGACGATGTCGGCGACGATGCGGGCGCGCACCACGTCCCCCTGCGTGAGGTGCACGAAGGCGACACCAGGCACGTCGCCGAGCACCCGCTCGAGGCCCGGCAGGCCCGAGCGCCCGCCGGGCACGTCGATCTGCGTGACGTCCCCGGTGACCACCACCTTGGAACGGAAGCCGATCCTCGTCAGGAACATCTTCATCTGCTCGGGGGAGGTGTTCTGGGCCTCGTCGAGGATGATGAAGCTCCGGTTCAGCGTCCGGCCGCGCATGAAGGCGAGGGGTGCGACCTCGATCGTCCCGCGCTCGAGCAGGCGTTGGGCGCCGTCGGGGCCGAGGAGGTCGTAGAGCGCGTCGTAGAGGGGGCGCAGGTAGGGGTCGACCTTGGCCATGATGTCGCCTGGGAGGAAGCCGAGCCGCTCCCCCGCCTCGACGGCCGGCCGGGTGAGGATGATGCGGTCGACCTCGCGGGCCTGGAGGGCCTGGACGGCGAGCGCTACGGCCAGGTACGACTTGCCGGTGCCCGCCGGCCCGATCCCGAAGGTGACCACGCTGGCGGCGATGGCGTCGGTGTAGCGCTTCTGGCCGGCCGTCTTGGGGCGCACCGAATGGCCGCGGGTCGAGCGCGCCACCTCGGTCGTGAGCACCTCGGCCGGGCTCACGTCGTCCTTCACCATGGCGATGGTGCGGCCGATGTCGGCGGCGTCGAGGGGTTGGCCCTGCTCGAGCAGCAGGACCAGCTCGTCGAACAGGCGCCCGACCTGCTCGGCGTCGTCGCCGTCGACGGTGATCTCGTTGCCGCGCACGACGATCCGGGCCCCGCCGAACGCGTCCTCGATCAACCGAAGCAGCTCGTCCCGCTGGCCCAGCAGGCCCACCATGAGGTGGTTGCCGGGCACGAGGATCTTGACCGGGGTCGACGACACTGGCGTTCTCCGTCGAGAGTACCAGGGGGTCGGCCCCGACCGGGCACCGCTGGTCAGCCCGGCGGCCACCCCATGCGGCGGCCGCCGATGACGTGGAGGTGCAGGTGCCCCACGGTGTTCCCGCCGTCGTCGCCGACGTTGAAGACCAGGCGGTACCCCGGCTCGGCGATGCCCTCTGCCTCCGCCACACGGCGCGCCGCCACCAGCATCTCGGCCAGCAGGACGGCGTCGTCGTGGGACACGGTGGCGGCGTTCTCGACATGCCGGCGGGGGATCACCAGCACGTGCACCGGCGCCTGCGGGTGCAGGTCACGGAAGGCGATGGTGTGCTCCCCGCGGTGCACCACGTCGGCCGGCACGCTGCCGGCCACGATCCCGCAGAAGACGCAGTCCGGGTCGGCGCCGACCTCGCTCATCGGGTCACGACCCGCCCACGGCACCCGCACCGGGCGCAGACGAGCCCTTGAGCTCCGGGTAGAGGTGCTCGAGGCTGCCCGGGGCGACCCGGCATGACTCGATGAAGCGCTCCACGTCGGCCTCCTGGAGCCGGATCACGCGGCCGAACTTGTACGCCGGGAGCGCGCCCTCGTCGATGAACCGGTAGAGGCTGCGGAGGGTGACGCCGAGGTGCTCGGCGGCCTCCTTGGTGCTCATCCAGTGGATCCGCTCGCTCACCGGTCCTCCGCGTGGTCCCGACGACGCCCTCGGGCCATCCCGTGCACCGTCATGCTATCTGGTGCCCTGGTGCCGACCCTGCGGCGCGCCGGGGCACCGGCGCCGCGCGCATCGGGCGCGCACACGCCGGACCCGTTCGCCGCGCCGGGGCGCGCGCCGCGGACCGGTCGATCAGATCGAGACGCGCAGGCCGAGCTCGTCGAGACGGCGGCTCATGGCGTCGGGGGTGACGCCGAAGAGGCATGCGATCGCCCGCAGGTCCTCGGCGCGGATGGTGATCATGCGCCCGTTGAAATCCTGGCGCTGCACCTGGATCATGCTGAGGAACCGGCGCAGCAGGTCGCGCTCGGGCCCGCTCACGGAATTGAGCTTCGTGAGGTCGATCGTGACCTTTTCGTTGCCGTCCCACGGACGCGGGGCCCGCCGGGCGCGCGTCGGCGTCTCGCCGTTGCCATGGCCGTTGCCCTCGCGCTCGCCTTGCCCCCAGCGGGCGACGGCCTCGTCGTCCTGGGGCAGCAGCTGGTCGACGGGGACGTCGTAGAGCTTGGCCAGGCGCTGGAGCCGGGGCACCGAGATGGCCCGCTCGCCCCGCTCGTAGGCGCCGAGCACCGAAGCCTTGAACTCCTGGTCGGACATGGCCTCGACCGCCTGCAGCGAGAGGCGCATCTGCTTGCGGACGGCGCGCAGGCGGGACCCGACCGCCCGGGCGTAGGCGGCCCGCGCTGCTTCTTCTTGCTCGTCCTCTTCCGCCAACACCGTCTGGTTCACCATTGCCGTCCGATCCTCGTCGTACCCGGCGCCGTCCACGCCGGCTACCCCCCTGCTCTGCAGCAGCTGCTCGCAGCCGGTCTCAGCCCGGAGGCCCGCCTTCTCCGGCGCGTGAGCGTACCATCCCTCGTTGCAGTCTTGCTCACTCAGCGTGGTGATTGCAAGCATCCCGGCGGTGGTCGTCGAGGTCGAATCTTTGACAAGGGACACCCCGTGCCACGCTGACCCCTCCTGTCACCCCCGCACGCCGGCGGCCGCTCACGCCGGCGCCGACCCCACCACCCCGTCACGAAGGGCGCAGAGCAGGACACCCGCACCCACCGCCGCGGTCTCGGCCCGGAGGATCGTGGTCCCCAGGCCCACCCGGCCGGGGGCGAGGGCCAGCTCGGCGGGGTCCCACCCACCTTCGGGACCCACGGCGACGGCCGTGACGCCCGGGCCAGGCGGGTCTGCGCCGGGCTCGGCCAGGTGCAGGACCGAGGGGCCGGGCCCGGCGGCAAGCTCGGCGGCCAGCTGTCCGGGGTCGAGGATGCCCGACACCTCGGGGAGGCGGGCCCGGCGGCATTGCGCAGCCGCCTCCCGGGCCACGCGGCGGAGGCGCTCGAGGGCCGGCTCGGCCCGCTCGGCGTCCCAGCGCACCACCGACCGCGCCGAGCGCATGACCACGATGCGGTCGACCCCGGCCTCGGTGAGCTTGTGGACGACCGACTCGGGCCGCTCGCCCTTCACCGGCACGAACCCCACCGCGACCGGGGAGGCCGGGGCCGCCTCGGCGACCTGCGGGCCGCGCACCTCGAGCGCTCGGCCGTCGGCGCGCACCGCCGTGGTGCGCCAACCGCCGGAGCCGTCGGCCGCCACCACCAGCTCACCGGGGCGCAGGCGCAGCACCCGGAACAAGTGGTGGGCGTCGTCGGGCCGGGGCACCGGGTCGTCGAGGTCGTCGACGAACACCAGGGCGACGGCACCGGCGGCGGCCGGGCCGCCGAGGCGGGCGCCGGGGCGCGCGGCGGGCGACACTTCAGCTGAAGGCGGAGCGCAGACGCGACATGATCCCCTCGCCCGTGGGGGCCACGTCCTCGCCGCGTTCGACCGCGAGACGGCGCAGCAGCTCCTCTTGCTCCTTGGTCAGCGGGTGCGGCGTGTCGACGACCACGCGCACGTGCAGATCGCCCCGGCCACGGCCACGCACGTGGGGCACGCCGCGGGCTCGCAGCCGGATGACATGGCCGGTCTGGGTACCGGCGGCGACGGAGAGCGTCTCCTCGCCCTCGAGCGTCTCGAACGGCACGGCGGCGCCCAGTGCGGCCTGGGTCATCGAGACATGGAGGTCCGCGTGCAGATCCGCGCCGTCACGGGCGAAACGGTCGTCGGGACGCACGGCCAGGTGCACGTAGAGGTCACCCGGCGGCCCGCCGCGCTGGCCGGCCGGGCCGCGGCCGGTGAGCCGAAGCGTGCTGCCGTGGTCGATCCCCGCCGGGACCTCGACGCTGAACGTGCGCGCCTCGAGCCTGCGACCCTCCCCCCGGCACCCGGCACACGGGGTCGGGATGACTTCGCCGACGCCCTGGCACCGCCCGCAGGGCACGGCGGTGACCACCTGACCCAGGATGGACTGGCGCACCCGCCGCAGCTCACCCGAGCCCTGGCACTCGGGGCAGCGGATGGCGGTGGTGCCGGACCGGGCGCCGCTCCCCTGGCAGGCGTCGCACGCCACGAGCTCGTCGATCGAGATCTCGTGGGCACCGCCGAACACCGCCTCGCGGAAGGCGAGCTCGAGCACCACCTCGGCGTCCGCCCCCCGCACGGGTCCGCCCCGGCGCGTCTGCATGCCGCCGCCGAAGAACGCCTCGAAGAGGTCGCCGAGGCCGCCGCCGCCGAAGAAGTCGCCCCCGCCGCTCGGTACGTCCACGCCCTCGGGCCCGAAGCGGTCGTAGCGGGCCCGGCGCGCCGGGTCCCGCAGGACCTCGTAGGCGAGGGTGACCTCCTTGAACGTTGCCTCGGCCTCCGCGTCGCCCCCGGTCCGGTCGGGGTGCAGCTCCCGGGCCCGACGCCGATAGGCGCGCTTCAACTCGTCGTCGTCCGCGTCGCGTCGCACGCCGAGGAGCTCGTAGTAGTCAGCGCTCATCGGCTGCCTCGCGCTCGTGACCGGCGACCACCCGCTGCAGATGAGCGCCGAGCTGCTCGCCCACCACCTGCACGGCGGCGAGCGCCCTCGGATAGTGCATGCGGGTCGGGCCGAGGACCCCGATGGTGCCCACGGGCTCGCCCTCGACCGACACCGGGGCGACGACCAGCGCGCACGACGCCAGGGGCTCGAAGCCGTGCTCGGTGCCGATGGCCACCGACAGACCCCGGTCGAGCACGTCCTCGATGAGCTCGACCACGACGAGCTGCTGCTCGAGGATCGAGAGCACCGACCGCACCGTCTCGACCGCATCGAAGGCGCCCGCCATGTGGGAGGAGCCACCCACGAAGACGTGCTCCGACTCGCCCGCGCCGGCCATCTTGGCGAACTCGGCAAGGGCGCGCCGGGCCACCGCGTCCGTTGTCGGGTCCCCGCTGATCTCGTCGCCGGCGGGGGACCCAAGCGCGCGACCGCGCCAGGAGGTGGTCAGGCGGGCCGCCACCGCGGTCAACAGCGGCTCGTCGGCATCGGAAGAGAGGTCGACCAAGGCCTTCTCCACTGCGCCGTCGTCGAGCACCACGACGAGCAGCGCCCGGCGCGGCGCGAGGCCGACCAACTGCACCGACAGCACCGATGCGGCGTCGTGTCCGGGCGCGACCACCACCGACGCGTAGTCGGTCAAGTTGGCGAGGAGCCCGCTGGTGCGCGACAGCAGGTCCTCCACCTCGCCGTGCACGTGGGCGAAGAACTGCCGCACCTGCTGGCGCTGCTCGGGCCCGAGGCGGCCTGGATTGGCGAGATGGTCGACGAAGAACCGGTATCCCCTGTCGGTGGGGATCCGACCCGCGCTCGTGTGGGGCTGGACGAGGTACCCCTCGCGCTCGAGGGCCGCCATCTCGCTGCGGACGGTGGCCGAGGAGACCTCGATCCCCGGGGAGTGGGTGACGTGGGCGGAACCAACGGGTTGGGCCGTGTCGATGTACTCCGCCACGACCGCGTTCAAGATGGCCGCCTTGCGCGGGTCGAGCTCGACCGACGCGGCGGGCTCCGCGTCGGGGGTGCTGATGGAGGGAGCGGACTCCCTGCGTGGTGGGCGCCTGGGTGTCATGGCAGGTTCTGGCACTCGATTCTACCGAGTGCTACCCGTTCCGCCCTGACTGCAGGCGTCAGCGCCGGCCAGGGCGCGTCCAGGGGGACCTCACGTGGGCGAGGTCGAGCTCGACGGTGGCCGGACCCGCCGGCTCCCCCGGCGGGTCCGAGGTGGGGCCGAGCCCGCGAGAGACTTCGCGCCGACCCGTCCACGCGCGGCGAGGACGACGCGCGCTCGATCGCTGCACGTCCCGCCACCGACCTCGCCGGCGTCGCCGGCACCGCGTCACGGTACACGCCTTGGGACGAAAGACCCGGGTGCCCGGCCGGGCCAGGTGCGTAGGGTGACCGTGTGGAGGACGACGTCACGCCGGTCGTAATGGGCGACCTCGGAGACGACGCCTCCGGGGTCGACGTCTCCGGTGACGACGGCCACGTGGGTCGTGTCCGCGGCACGGGAGCGCGTGGGGCCGGTGGGGGCGGGGGCAAGACCGCCGCGAACGGCGGTGAGAGCACCGCGGGCGGGAACGCCGCGGGCGGGAACGCCGCGGGCGGGAAC
>Ga0187780_10004411_pt1 | contig 10558 bp, 12 predicted proteins | sample 1015_Q2_SP10_20__FD_132429 | JGI IMG/M metagenome (GOLD analysis project Ga0187780, IMG submission 132429) | Tropical peat soil microbial communities from peatlands in Department of Meta, Colombia - 1015_Q2_SP10_20_MG | ecosystem: Environmental > Terrestrial > Soil > Wetlands > Peat | place...
AGGCACTCGAGGCTATCGCAAAGCAGCGTCCTGATCTCATTTTGATGGATATCCAATTACCGATCATGGACGGCTACACCGCCACGAGGAAAAGCAAGGCCGATCCCACATTGCGATCGATACCCGTCATCGCGGTTACGTCCTACGCGCTCAGCGGCGAAGGCGCGGGAAGCTGGCTGCGATGACTACGTTCCCAAGCCCTTCAGCCCACGTCAGCTACTAGCGAAAATTAGGCAATCGTGATCAAATTGCTGCAGTGCATGAGTCTGCTTGTGGCACTTAACGGACATCGAAAGCGCGTCCACCGATGTCTGATGTTGGGGTAAGAGCGGACATCGCTTGAACACAGGCGCATGTCGCCTTTTGACCCATAAGGGACATCGGCGACCTATCCAGCGATCCAAACCCGAACGCCGGACCAGCTACTTCCAGCGCGCTAATTTGACCCGCTACAATGCCTTGTTCTGACCTTGGAGGGGCAATGAGACGCCGATCCAGTTCAGGGGAGCGCAACGGAAAGTCGCGACGCCGTGGGTCGGCAACGCCAAAGCGTCGCAATGCGCCAAAAGTGACACGCAATCGCGGCGCCTCCATTGCCGGTCGGGAAACCGTGGTCGCCCAGGTTACCCGCGAGCGCGACGAGGCACTGCTGCGGGAAACTGCGAACGCGGAGATCTTACGGCTTATTTCAAAGTCACCCGGCGATCTCGAATTAGTATTTCGATCAATTTTAGAAAACGCCACGCGCATCTGTAATGCCAACTTCGGAACCTTATTCCGCTTCGACGGTGAAAACTTTTATCCGGCGGCGCAATTCAATACGCCTTCGGCGTTGCTCGAGGCCCTAACGCGACGCGGACCGTTTAAGCCGACGCCGGGCATCCCACTTGATCACGTCATGCGGACAAAGCAGGCAGCCCACAGCGCCGATATGGCCGCTGAACCTGTTTCTGGCTTGGCTCAAAAACTCGGCGGCGCACGATCGCTCGTCGCTGTGCCAATGCTCAAGGACGACGCGCTGATAGGGGCAATCTTGATCTACCGCCAAGAAGTTCGCCCGTTTACCGACAAGCAGATTGAGCTCGTGAAGAACTTTGCTACTCAGGCTGTCATCGCCATCGAGAATGCGCGGCTGCTGAGCGAGTTGCGGCAATCGTTGGAGCTACAGACTGCGACCGCGGACGTGCTGCGCGTTATCAGCTCTTCACCAAGCGATTTGCGGCCTGTGTTTGATGCTCTTGCTGAAAATGCTGCTCGCTTGTGCCACGGCTTTGATGTCTACGTTCAGCTGCGTGAAGGCGATTTGGTGCGCTACGTCGCACACTATGGAGGCATCATTCCAACTTCTCCTGTTGTGGGCGGAACTAGGCCGCTGACCCGCGATCTTGTAATTGGCCGCGCGATGCTCGAATCGAGGCTAATCCACCTTCTCGACGCCCAAGCCGAATCCGAAGAATTTCCCGAAGGCAGCGCCATTGCACGACAGACTGGCTATCGCACAATCATCGCAGTTCCTCTGATGCGCCAAGGTTACGCGATCGGAACGATCGCAGTCCGTCGTGTAGAAGCAAAGCTATTCTCTGATAAAGAAGTTGAACTCCTCTCGAACTTCGCGGCCGAAGGGGTCATAGCCATTGAGAACGCGCGTTTGCTCGCTGAGCTGCGGCAACGGACGGCTGACTTGAGCGAGTCCCTAGAGCAGCAGACAGCCACTTTCGAGGTCGTGAAGGTTATCAGTTCGTCGCCGGGCAAACTGGAACCAGTTTTTCGGGCAATCCTGGAGAACGCGACACGAATTTGCGGAGCCAAAATCGGGATATTGTTCCGCTTTGGTGATGGCGTTTACACAGCCGTTGCGACCCTCGGTGTGACGGCCGAATACAATGAATATTTGCACCGAGGACCGATTCGCGCTGGTCCGGGTACTGGCCTGGGCCGCGTCGCCGCCGGTGAGCAAACTGTCCATATCATCGATACACAAGCCGAGCAGGCTTACGCCGACCGCGAACCTCTTCGTGTGGCCACAACTGAACTGGGTGGCGCGCGAAGCCTTCTCAACGTGCCGATGCTCAAGGAGGGCGAATTGATTGGCGCGATTGGTATCTATCGGCAAGAGGTACGTCCATTTACCAACAAGCAGATTGAACTGGTCACGAATTTTGCTACCCAAGCCGTGATCGCGATAGAGAACGCCCGGCTTTTGAACGAACTGAGCCAACGAACGGAGCAGCTGGAGATGCGCTCGCAGGAAATCGCGAAGCTCAACGAGCAGCTCGAACGGCGCGTCGCTAACCAAGTCGGCGAGATCGAGCGTATGAGCAGGCTACGCCGTTTCCTCCCGCCGCAGGTCGCCGATTTGATAGTCGCATCCGGTATGGAAAAGCAGCTTGAGAGCCATCGTCGGGAAATTACAGCGCTATTCTGCGATCTTCGCGGCTTTACCGGCTTCTCGGAAAGCTCAGATCCAGAAGACGTTATGGCGCTGTTGCGCGACTACCATGAGGCTATCGGCCAAATCATCATCAAATATGGCGGCACGCTCGAGCGATTTGCTGGCGACGGCGTGATGGTCATTTTCAATGATCCTGTCCCAGTCGAGAATCCGGCGCTGCAAGCCGTCTTGATGGCGCTCGATATGCGGCGTGCTATCGAAGCGTTGACGGAGAAATGGCGTTTGCTTGGACACGACCTGGGTTTCGGGATCGGTATCGCGCATGGTTTTGCGACGCTTGGTACCATTGGATTCGAGGGTCGGCGGGATTACGCGGCGATCGGCACTGTCTCGAATGTGGCATCGCGGCTTTGTGATGAAGCGAAGCCCGGTCAAATCCTGATCAGCCCGCGTGTTCTGCTGGCGGTCGATAAGGCCGTAACGGTCGAGCAGGCCGGCGAGTTTGCGCTGAAGGGTCTTCGTCGTCCGATGATGGCGTACAACGTCCTAGAGGCCGTATCTTCCAAACCGAACTGATATTCGCTATTGGCACAAAGCGGACACGTGAGTACCGCTCCACAATGTCCGCTTTCGGGGGTAAAGCGAACATCCGCTGGCAGCGCTGGCAAACAATTTATGAGTACACCTCTGGCAAAACTTTGAGCAACAGCGCGCGGCCGGCACCGCTCGCGGGCGCGATAGATAAATAGGGGCCCATGACCGACGAGCAGAAAAGCAGATTTACTGCGCTCCAACGCGCTTGGTTGGCTATGCGTGAGAAGCGCCGGCGAGCGGAAACGGCTGCAGAGCTCGATGCAGCAATAACGGAATTTCTGACGCTGCATAGAGCGGAAACTGACACTGTCGTCATTGGAGCGTTTCAGCAGTGGGTACGTGGCGCCGCGTAACTGCACAGCGCGCGGCCGGCAGTCGCTTGCCGCGCGCTTGGAAGTTGAAGAGCTTACGGCCTAGGAAGGAGCAAACGAATGGCAGATCCTCAAAAGATTGTTAGCACCGACGCCATCACCGCACTTATCGCGGCTATACTCGCGCTAGCTAATGCGCTCGACAAAAAAGGGGCGCTTTCATTCGAAGAATATCGCGATGCGCTTTTGAGCATGTATCGAGAAATGCCACACGAAGATGCCAGCGGAGATGCGGGTCTCATATTCGATGGCATGCTGACTCAGCTCGAACGCGCGATAAGGAATCGCAAGAGACAAACGCAAACACGCGGACCAGAGTGATCTCATATGACTTGGAAAATCAAAATTAAGGGCGAAAAATACATCGCCGAAGTACTTTCCGATGATCTCAGCAGCGCCATTTTCAAAGCGGATCAATGGCGGAGCCAAGGGGCGGAGGTTTGGATCGAAGACGTAAACGGCAACAAGGTAGAGGAAGCTACGCTGAGTAAGGCGGATGACCAAATCCACTGATCCGATTACGGCTTTTGCTGTAGTTCTGGCAGCTTGACGATATTAACCGCGATCCCGTCTTTCGTGAGCATCTTGGCAGTCGAGCGTCGGCCGGGCTCGGTTCGCGGACATCAATAGACGCTAACCCGATGTCTGCTTTTGACCCAAACCAGACATGAAAGGATCGAGATTGCTGCCGCGCAAACCGACCCCTGACTCCCATTTCGCCAGTCGCAAATCCCTGCTGTAATCGCGCGACTGTAAGTCAACGCGTATAGTTCTGAGCCTTCGGGTAGGCATGACACGGCGCTCCAGAGCAGGCAACCAAACCGCTAAGGCGCGAAAGTGTGCTTTCCAAGGAGGGCGCGGGGAAGCGTCAAGGAAGCAAAGACGCGCCCTAGTCGGAGATCCGATACACCTAACCATCGCGCTGATCGGCTTCGTGGGGCTGGCCGCTATTATTGTCTCGATAGCAGATTGGGTGTCCGTCCCCGACCTGCGCGGTGGGTGTTCCCCGGTCAGACCGCCAGAGCATGCCGCAAACGATTGCGCTCAAGCGGCCTTTTTGTAGCTATGTGATTTGGCGGAGTCCTTTTCTGCATCACGCGCCAACTCGCTTAATACCTTTTGCGCTAACAAATCTACCGCACTCTGATCGAAACGCCCGTCAAAACGTGCGGGGGCACTCCTAGCACCGTATACCTGGGAAGCGACATGGATTGCCTTGCCATCGTATCGGTAGGAGCCTTCTATCTGTTTCTTTAGAGTTTCGTCGTAGAAAGAGATTTGGTCGGGCGTCATGCGTGCACTCCTCTCAGTTGGAAGAATATATCGCAACACGATATATCTACCGAACGCAATTCCAAGTTCGCAAGTTATCAAGGTGACAGAAGGCTGTGACAGAACGCCGCTTCCCTGCGCCTTGGATTCCCGTTTTCTGTTTCCGGTTAGGTGCCTAGCATTGTCACGCGGCTATAATGATGCAAGGACCAGCCAGAACGCACCCTCTAACGCCAAGCGACTTCTCAAAGCTCTAACCGATAGAGGGAATCCCGTTGCGCCAGAGGGTAGGATTAGTCAGGTAGCGGCGGACACGGGGTTAAACGAGGGGCGAAATCCGTTCCGCGATTAAGTACGCTAAGGCGCAGGGGTGGCTCGAGGACGCCAAATTTGGCCATACCAGGGGCTGGCTTTCGATCACGCCTGCCGGTAAAGGCGCTGCGAAATAGCACGCGTCACGGATACTGTGAACAAAAAGGGAGCAGCAACGCGCGGTGGTTTTTACGGCGCGCGAAGATACCTCCTTACCAAACCACAACTGACGCCGACTTCCGAGGATGACCCACTCCGGACCCAGGCGGTCCTATTTTGCGTGACGCACACGACCGCCGCGCATTCACGGCTACCGTCAGTGGTGAGCAATGTAGACATCGCGGAGGACGCTCGCTTCAAGTTCCAGATCATCCAGCCGGTGCTTAACCACGTCGCCTATGCTGATGATGCCAGCCAGCTTGCCGGCGTGAAGCACGGGCATGTGGCGTATGCGATGGCGGGTCATCAAGCGCATTAGGTGGGTGAGATCATCCCCGAGAGACGCGGTGATCAAGCCTTGCGTCATGATGTCCTTTACTTGCATAGACACAACTGGCTCACCGTACTGAGAAAACGCGCGCACGATATCACGTTCGGAGATAATACCGAGAATAGCGTCATTGCTCGTCACCACTAGGGCGCCAACGTTCTTTGCGCGTAACCAGTCTGCCGCTCTTTTAATGCTAGCCTCGGGAGATATCGTTGCAACCTCCGTTCCCTTTCTTTCCAAGATGCTTTCGACGTTCATGACCGTATCTCCCCGTGTTCCTGCAGAGGTGGAATGCCGGCTTTAGAGTTGTCGGTACCACTCAGAAGTACTCTTTGATTTGGCGAGCAGCGCGAATGGGCATATTATTTTTGTTTCTGCCAGGTAATAATATCGTATAGGGATATAAATGCGCAACTTTCGCTTTGGTGGAATCTGCCGCAGTTTAGTTGCGCCGCCAATTGGAACCATTATCATTTCGCAAGTTCCGCACGTGAAAACTATAACTCCAAATGCCCACGAAGCAATCGACGCTCGACCAATCGGACTATCGGCGCCTGGCCGAGTTTCGTTACCAACTGCGTGGTTTTTTGAAGTTCAGCGAACGCGCAGCATCGAAAATGGGGCTGAGTCCCCAGCAGCATCAGGCGCTGCTGGCCATCAAAGGCGCGCCGGGTGAGCACGTTAGCATTGGCATCTTGGCCGAACGGCTCAGCATCCGGCCCAATAGTACTGTTGAGCTAATCGACCGGCTCATCATGAATGGTTTGGTGGAACGACGGCAAAATCCGAGGGACCGCCGCGAGGTCCTAATCGATCTCACCAATCGAGCGGAGCGGATCTTGGCCAACCTGAGTTTGGCCCATCGCAACGAAATTAGGAAGCTCGCCCCATTGCTAATAGGGCTGCTTGCACGTTTCGACTCCCAAAAAGGCAAACGAAGAAAACATCGAACTCGACGCATGCGTAGTTCGCGTTGATCGGGTCTGGTGCAAATAAACGGAAGAAAGATAGCGACTGCCGTCTTAATTCGTCGGCTGCAGATCGGCCAATTGGACGATGCCAGGCGCGTTCCCTTCCGGGCTAGCGATCAATTTCAGGAACGCCAAGGCGTTGGGCCTTGCCGTAGCCACCTGCGCTGTTCGCGCGCGCCGACGAGGTGATCGAATAACGACATTTTTTGACTGCAGCGCGAATGTCTGCTTTTGGCGGTAAAGCGGACATGGCAAATTTATGAGTACACGCCCTAATACGGTGTTGTTGTAAGGAACTTTTAAGCATTGAAGGCGTTATTTTAAGTTCCCCACATCACTGTAAGTCCTGACACCTTGTCACGACAGAGGACCTCTATGACTGCTGATAATCGACTGACACTCGCGGAGACTGTTTTTGAACGCGAGCAGAGGCGAGAAAAAGAAATCGGCGCTGCAATGAAGATGGAGGCAGCTCGCCGTTCTGCCGCCATTGAGAACATGCACCGCTTGAGAGCATTGCGCTTAGCGCACAACGCAAAAGCCAGTGTGAATAAGGACTAGCTGGTCGCGCCGATCGGGTACAAGATGCAATTTATGGAAGCTTCGGCGGACCGACCGGTTATGCGATTACTTCATCGGCGCTTTCGCCGTTTTTTGGTTTAGCATGTTCCTACAGCCTATATTTCAGCTAAATATCCTGCGCGTGACGCATCGGTTCGATCAGACTGCGTGCTCGACCGTGCAGCGGAATTATTCTTACGTCTCCGCAGCCACACGCTAGGAATTCGGGAATATTTCCAAAATCGCCCAGAGAATTCAGCCCGAACTTGCGAAATTTGGCTGGTCCCGCCCCAGCCAAAGATTCTTGATTTTGGAGAATATTGTTCTTCTAGCGAGAAAACGCCGCCAAACGCGGCCTTTTCGAGCCAGGGGTGTTCTCCGATGTTCCGAATTTCCGCCGATCAGCGGTCCGCTCTTACCCCAACATCAGACATCGGTGGACTCGCTTTCTACTTGGCCGACTTTCTGCATAACGCAGGGAGCGCTACTCTCTCCTCTGGCTGCTTCAGAGCGTGTTGAGAAAATCTACCAGGTCGGTTTTCTGCTGATCAGTGAATCCAATCCCGAAGCGCTGGTCGTAAAAATTCACAACGTCGAGCAGCGTAGCTGCCGAGCCGTTGTGGAAGTAGGGCGCTCGCGCGGCCAATCCACGCAAGATAGGTCCCTTAACCTTTCCGATGTCTGCACAATTCCCGGTAATCATCGCGCGCCCCGGATCGGTAACGACGAAGGTCTGTCCGACCAGAGGGCCTTGCGTGCATTGCAGCGTGAAGACTGGCAGGCCGGAGATATCGAGCGCCGGAGGCGCGTTGGCGCCGGCGTTGGCGACGCCGATATTCAATGGTGCCTTGACCGAATGATTGCCCACGTTAGGCGTGTCGTGACAGGTACCGCAAAATCCCGAGATGCTCATCTGATTAAGCACGTCGTTGAGACCGGCAACGCCCGTGATGTTGATCGTCGTGTTGTTGAATACTTCCTCGCCGCGCGCGATCGACTTGCGGTCCAGCGTCACGAGACTGCGACCCTGAAGCCCCAGCCACGGCCTATACAAGTCGAAGATAGCGGGGTTGAACGACGCGCCAGTCGGGTTTTGGCCCAACGGATCGTTGACGCCGATGAAGAAGTTCGAAAGCTGCAGCGAGAGCGCGATGGGACCGCCGGTTGCGCCGTCATCATGCAGAAGCTGCGCCACGTTATCGAATTCCTGCGCCGCGAATATGCCGGTCTCAAACGCGACGATTTCCGCCAGTTGCGCCGCGGTCGGCGGCGCGTTGGCCTGGGCATGGATGAGCGTGGCGTGGGTGGCCTGGCTAGCAAGGCTAGGCTCGCGGCCGTCCCACATGATCGTCGACAGGAATCCGAGATTGGTCGAAGGCAGTGGCCGGCGGTACATCGACATGATGCCGGTCGTGGGGCTGGTGAGACCAGTTGCCGGATTTGTGGTGCAATTGTACGGATCGGTTACATTGGTCACCGTGAACTGTAAGGCTGGTGGTGCCGGAAGGGGCAGGCCAATGCGAATCAAACCCTTTGCCAGCAGCAGCTTGTAGGACTGCAGCTTCGCCGTAGGCGTCGAAATATTGTCGGTCGGACAAGTGGCACCGTCGACTAGTCGGAAGATCGGATCACTGCCGGCGCTGAGCGCAAACCGTTCTTTGACGCTTGCCGCGCTGACGGTCCAACCCGTCTGTGGCTGATGACAGCTAAAGCAGGTGCGTCCATTGGTTCCCAGGTTTTGGAAGAACGTATTATTTGCTGTAATCGTGACACCACCGGGCTGAAAGGTTCCGACGAGGCCGCTGGGATCATCATCGAGTTCAAGTTTAGGAATGATTGGCGGCGTGGCTTGGGAGCCCTGGTCGATATCTTTGAACCTGCGCATCTCTTGCGCATATGCGATCGCACCCGCAGCCCAATCCGTTGGTTGGGTAAGGTCGACGTTCCCGGCATTCTGTGCGCAAGCCGGGCGTGGGGCTGCAGCCAAAAGAGAGACGAGAGCCAATCCTGAGATTGAAAGTCCTAGTAGCGACGGACGAACGTAGGCAACGCACCACGTCTTCTTCATTCGATCCTCCCTCGTTACCGGCGCTTGCCCAGGATCGACGGATGTGATCGCGAAAAGCTCCTCGAGTCTGCTTGAAATCGCTCGCATTGTAGATTGATGTTGGTAGTGTCCAGTTACCGTCAATCGTAGCGACGCGGGCTTCTAGCCTACGCCAATCGGCGGGGCTAAACTATAAACTCAAGGATATGCGAATTATTCCACATGATTATAGTAGTGATCTCGACCTGCATCATTTGCAGGTCTTCGACGTGCTACTACGCGAGCACAGCCTGACTTGCGCGGCGCGCGAACTGGGCGTTACGCAGCCAGCGCTGAGCAAAACGCTTGCTCGACTACGTCGGTATTTCGACGATCCGCTGTTCGTCCGAGTCGCGAAGGGCATGGAGCCGACCGCGAAGGCGCTGCAGCTCCAGACGCCCGTGCGTGCCATCCTCGACCGCACTGCTTCGCTCCGTCGCGAGCACGTGTCATTCGACCCAAGCTCATCGCATCGCACTTTCAATTTCTGCGTTGTCGATGCCGGCCTCCTCAAGCTGTTGCCGCCACTCGTCAATCGGCTATTGACCGAAGCGCCTAATGTTCGGCTTCATGTCCATCAGCTCGAAGGAGCATACCTCGAACGCTGGCTTGAATCTGGAAAACTTGACTTTGCCATGGGTTCGTTCCCGTCGATACCCAAGGGCATTCGCCGCCAACCGCTTTGGATGGAGCGATACGTTAGTGTCGCAAAACGTCGACATCCGCGCCTGTCGTCAGAGCCAACGCTGCGAGCGTTTGTTGCGGAAAAGCACGTCTTGGTATCGCTTCCGGGCAGCGGCCATGCACATCAGACGGCGCAACGAGTGCTGCAGGCCGCCATTCCCACCGAAAATATACTTTGCCAGATTCCGACTTTCATCGCCGCGGCGATATTGGTCAAACATACGGACGCGATCACGACGCTTCCGTTATCGGTGGCGACCGCGTTGGCCGAAGACCTCAACCTACAGATCATTACACCTCCCCTAAAATTGCCAAAGATCGAGATCTCTCAATATTGGCATGACCGGTTTCATCGCGATCCGGCTAACGAATGGATAAGATCAATGTTCAAAGTGCTTTTTGGTATGGCCAGGACGTGAAACTCTTCGGCGCACCCGTCGAGATCAAGTTAATCGACTTAGCGGTCGGTGACGCTGCCTTTGAAACTTGCAGCTTCCTATTGTGGGATCCTCGCCACGACGATCACGTTAACGCAATCACTTCGCTCCGCTCATTCGATCACCTCGTCTGCAATCGCGAGCACGCCCGATGGAATAGTGAGACCGAGAGCTTTGGCCGTCTTGAGATTGATGACGAATTCGCCGGCGGATTATACAGTTTCATAGGTCGCGACACATTGAGCCGCGACATGGGCGTACAATTACTAGAACCTATCTCAAAATTACCGGCTGCTGTCGATCCGCTATAAAGGTTGAATGATTCGACTCACGGACGGGCAGTGGCAACGCATCCGAAATCACTTTGCGGAAGAAAACATTCCGGATG